>Ga0214921_10000348_pt1 | contig 88490 bp, 54 predicted proteins | sample LL1505_MetaG_FD_177992 | JGI IMG/M metagenome (GOLD analysis project Ga0214921, IMG submission 177992) | Freshwater microbial communities from Lake Lanier, Atlanta, Georgia, United States - LL-1505 | ecosystem: Environmental > Aquatic > Freshwater > Lake | place: USA: Georgia | collected... | reverse complement strand
AATGGTCGTATGCGTGTGTCAAATGACGTTTCATTTAATGATAACGTGCAAATATTTAGAAAAACATTACAAGAAGGTGACGTATCAATGAATTCGCGTTTATCAGTACTAAGTGACGTATCATTAAATAAAAATTTAGGAGTATCAGGAACAGCTATTTTTAGTAATAATGTATTATTGAATCAACAACTCTGTGTTGATGGAGATGTTTCGTTGAATAGAAATTTGTCTGTACAAAATGACGTTTCGTTAAATAGAAATTTTCAAGTTCTAGGTTCAACCATATTGAATAATGATGTATCAATGAATTCAAGATTGTTTGTAGGTAGTGATGTCGCAATAATAGGTCGATTAAGTGTTAATAATTTTCAAACTAATACAATTATAAATACATTAACGACAAATTACAATATGATTGTTAGTGAAGATTTATCATTGAATGGAAGATTCTTTACAAGTAGTGATGTGTCATTCAATGGAAATATGTATACACAAGGAAAATCTATTTTGAACGATGATGTATCAATGAATTCCAAACTATCTGTTCTAAGTGATGTATCCTTGAATAATAATTTGGAAGTATTAGGATCATCCGTAAACCATGGTAGTGTAGCCATGGATTCCACATTATTAGTAGGTGGAGATGTTTCATTGAATTCCAAACTATCTGTTCTAAGTGATGTATCCTTGAATAATAATTTGGAAGTATTAGGATTATCCATAAACCATGGTAGTGTAGCCATGGATTCCACATTATTAGTAGGTGGAGATGTTTCATTGAATTCCAAACTATCTGTTCTAAGTGATGTATCCTTGAATAATAATTTGGAAGTATTAGGATCATCCATAAACCATGGTAGTGTAGCCATGGATTCCACATTATTAGTAGGTGGAGATGTTTCATTGAATTCCAAACTATCTGTTCTAAGTGATGTATCCTTGAATAATAATTTGGAAGTATTAGGGTCGTCTTTACAACATGGTAGTGTTGCCATGGATTCCACATTATTAGTAGGTGGAGATGTTTCATTGAATTCCAAACTATCTGTTCTAAGTGATGTATCTTTGAATAACAACTTGGAAGTGTTAGGATCATCCGTAAACCATGGTAGTGTAGCCATGGATTCCAGATTATTAGTAGGTGGAGATGTTTCATTGAATTCCAAACTATCTGTTCTAAGTGATGTATCCTTGAACAATAATTTGGAAGTATTAGGGTCGTCTTTACAACATGGTAGTGTAGCCATGGATTCCACATTATTAGTAGGTGGTGATGTATCATTGAATTCCAAACTATCTGTACTAAGTGATGTATCATTGAATAATAATTTGGAAGTATTAGGGTCGTCTTTACAACATGGTAGTGTTGCCATGGATTCCACATTATTAGTAGGTGGTGATGTATCATTGAATTCCAAACTATCTGTACTAAGTGATGTATCATTGAATAATAATTTGGAAGTATTAGGGTCGTCTTTACAACATGGTAGTGTTGCCATGGATTCCACATTATTAGTAGGTGGTGATGTATCATTGAATTCCAAACTATCTGTACTAAGTGATGTATCATTGAATAATAATTTGGAAGTCGCAGGATCATCCGTAAACCATGGTAGTGTAGCCATGGATTCTACATTATTAGTAGGTGGAGATGTTTCCATGAATTCCAAACTATCTGTTCTAAGTGATGTATCTTTGAATAACAACTTGGAAGTATTAGGGTCGTCTTTACAACATGGTAGTGTTGCCATGGATTCTACATTATTAGTAGGTGGAGATGTTTCCATGAATTCCAAACTATCTGTTCTAAGTGATGTATCTTTGAATAGTAATTTGGAAGTCGCAGGATCATCCGTAAACCATGGTAGTGTTGCCATAGATTCTACATTATTAGTAGGTGGAGATGTTTCCATGAATTCCAAACTATCTGTTCTAAGTGATGTATCTTTGAATAACAACTTGGAAGTATTAGGGTCGTCTTTACAACATGGTAGTGTTGCCATGGATTCTACATTATTAGTAGGTGGAGATGTTTCCATGAATTCCAAACTATCTGTTCTAAGTGATGTATCTTTGAATAGTAATTTGGAAGTCGCAGGATCATCCGTAAACCATGGTAGTGTTGCCATGGATTCTACATTATTAGTAGGTGGTGATGTTTCATTGAATTCCAAACTATCTGTACTAAGTGATGTATCTTTGAATAATAATTTGGAAGTATTAGGGTCGTCTTTACAACATGGTAGTGTAGCCATGGATTCCACATTATTAGTAGGTGGTGATGTATCATTGAATTCCAAACTATCTGTTCTAAGTGATGTATCTTTGAATAACAACTTGGAAGTATTAGGGTCGTCTTTACAACATGGTAGTGTTGCCATGGATTCTACATTATTAGTAGGTGGTGATGTTTCATTGAATTCCAAACTATCTGTTCTAAGTGATGTATCTTTGAATAACAACTTGGAAGTGTTAGGATCATCCGTAAACCATGGTAGTGTTACCATGGATTCCACATTATTAGTAGGTGGTGATGTATCATTGAATTCCAAACTATCTGTTCTAAGTGATGTATCCTTGAACAATAATTTGGAAGTATTAGGAAGTGCAACTTTCAATAATGATGTAGCAATAATAGGTAGACTAAGTGTTAATAATTATCAAAATAATACAATTATAAATACATTAACGACAAATTACAATATGATTGTTAGTGAAGATTTATCATTAAACGGAAGATTCTTTACAAGTAATGATGTGTCATTCAATGGAAATATGTATACTCAAGGGTTATCTATACAAAATGGTGACGTTTCTATGAATTCCAAACTATCTGTTCTAAGTGATGTATCCTTGAATAATAATTTGGAAGTCGTAGGATCATCTGTACAACATGGTACTGTAGCTATGGATTCAACATTATTAGTAGGTGGAGATGTTTCCATGAATTCCAAACTATCTGTACTAAGTGATGTATCTTTGAATAGTAATTTGGAAGTATTAGGATCATCCGTAAACCATGGTACTGTAGCTATGGATTCAACATTATTAGTAGGTGGAGATGTTTCATTGAACTCCAAACTATCTGTTCTAAGTGATGTATCCTTGAATAATAATTTGGAAGTCGTAGGATCATCTGTACAACATGGTACTGTAGCTATGGATTCAACATTATTAGTAGGTGGAGATGTTTCCATGAATTCCAAACTATCTGTACTAAGTGATGTATCTTTGAATAGTAATTTGGAAGTATTAGGATCATCCGTAAACCATGGTACTGTAGCTATGGATTCAACATTATTAGTAGGTGGAGATGTTTCATTGAACTCCAAACTATCTGTTCTAAGTGATGTATCCTTGAATAATAATTTGGAAGTCTTAGGATCATCTGTACAACATGGCGATGTTTCATTAAATTCCAAACTATCAGTCTTAAGTGATGTATCATTGAACAATAATTTGGAAGTATTAGGATCATCCGTAAACCATGGTAGTGTAGCCATGGATTCCACATTATTAGTAGATGGAGATGTTTCATTGAATTCCAAATTATCTGTTCTAAGTGACGTTTCATTGAATAATAATTTGGAAGTCGTAGGATCATCTGTACAACATGGTACTGTAGCTATGGATTCAACATTATTAGTAGGTGGAGATGTTTCGTTGAATTCCAAACTATCCGTTCTAAGTGATGTATCCTTGAATAATAATTTGGAAGTCACAGGATCATGTGTAAATCATGGTAGTGTTGCCATGGATTCTACATTATTAGTAGGTGGCGATGTTTCATTGAATTCCAAATTATCTGTTCTAAGTGACGTTTCATTGAATAATAATTTGGAAGTCGTAGGATCATCTGTACAACATGGTACTGTAGCTATGGATTCAACATTATTAGTAGGTGGAGATGTTTCGTTGAATTCCAAACTATCCGTTCTAAGTGATGTATCCTTGAATAATAATTTGGAAGTCACAGGATCATCCGTACAACATGGCGATGTTTCATTAAATTCCAAACTATCAGTCTTAAGTGATGTATCATTGAACAATAAATTGGAAGTATTAGGAACTGCAACTTTTAATAATGATGTAGCAATAATAGGTAGACTAAGTGTTAATAATTATCAAAATAATACAATTATAAATACGCTAACAACAAATTACAATATGATTGTTAGTGAAGATTTATCATTAAATGGTAAATTCTTTACAAGTAATGATGTATCATTCAATGGAAATATGTATACTCAAGGATTGTCTATACAAAATGGAGATGTTTCAATGAACTCAAATTTATCAGTACAAAATGATTTATCAATTAATGGAAATGTTGAAGTATTAGGAATGGCTATGTTTAATAACGACGTTTCTATAAATATGAAATTATTTGTAGAAGGAGATGTTTCTTTGAATGGTAACGTTTTAGTTATCACGCAACTCGAAACTGATAATTCCGATAAAGTAGCAACTACTGCATTTGTTACTAATAAATTAAGTTCATTAATGCAAACAATTTCTAATTTTAATACCGATGTATCAATGAATCAAACCCTCTTTGTTAATGGAGATGTTTCCATGAATTCACGTCTTTCCATTCTGGGTGATGTATCATTGAATAACAATTTGGAAGTACTAGGGTCGTCTTTACAACATGGTAGTGTAGCTATGGATTCCACATTATTAGTCGGTGGCGATGTTTCATTTAATTCCAAACTATCAGTTTTAAGTGATGTATCATTAAACAATAATTTGGAAGTACTAGGGTCGTCTTTACAACATGGTAGTGTAGCTATGGATTCCACATTATTAGTCGGTGGCGATGTTTCATTTAATTCCAAACTATCAGTTTTAAGTGATGTATCATTAAACAATAATTTGGAAGTACTAGGATCATCCGTACAACATGGCGATGTTTTATTGAATTCCAAACTATCAGTTTTAAGTGATGTATCCTTGAATAATAATTTGGAAGTGTTAGGGTCTTCTTTACAACATGGTAGTGTAGCTATGGATTCCACATTATTAGTCGGTGGCGATGTTTCATTGAATTCCAAACTATATGTACTAAGTGATGTATCCTTGAATAATAATTTGGAAGTATTAGGAAGTGCAACTTTCAATAATGATGTAGCAATAATAGGTAGACTAAGTGTTAATAATTATCAAAATAATACAATTATAAATACATTAACAACAAATTATAATATGATTGTTAGTGAAGATTTATCATTGAATGGAAGATTTTTTACAAGTAGTGATGTGTCACTCAATGGAAATATGTACACACATGGGTTATCTATACAAAATGGAGATGTATCTATGAATTCCAAACTATCTGTTCTAAGTGATGTATCCTTGAATAATAATTTGGAAGTCGCAGGATCATCCATACAACATGGTAGTGTAGCCATGGATACCACATTATTAGTAGGTGGTGATGTTTCATTGAATTCCAAACTATCTGTTCTAAGTGATGTATCCTTGAATAATAATTTGGAAGTCGCAGGATCATCCATACAACATGGTAGTGTAGCCATGGATACCACATTATTAGTAGGTGGTGATGTTTCCATTAATTCCAAGCTATCTGTTCAAAACGATGTATTCTTGAATAATAATTTGGAAGTCGCAGGATCATCCATACAACATGGAGGAGTTTCAATGGATTCCACATTATTAGTAGGTGGTGATGTTTCATTAAATTCCAAGCTATCTGTTCTAAGTGATGTATCCTTGAATAATAATTTGGAAGTCGCAGGATCATCCATACAACATGGTAGTGTAGCCATGGATACCACATTATTAGTAGGTGGTGATGTTTCCATGAATTCCAAGCTATCTGTTCAAAACGATGTATCCTTGAATAATAATTTGGAAGTCGCAGGATCATCCATACAACATGGTAGTGTAGCCATGGATACCACATTATTAGTAGGTGGTGATGTTTCCATGAATTCCAAACTATCTGTTCTAAGTGATGTATCCTTGAATAATAATTTGGAAGTCACAGGATCATCTATACAACATGGTAGTGTAGCCATGGATACCACATTATTAGTAGGTGGTGATGTTTCATTAAATTCCAAGCTATCTGTTCTAAGTGATGTATCCTTGAATAATAATTTGGAAGTCGCAGGATCATCCATACAACATGGTAGTGTAGCCATGGATACCACATTATTAGTAGGTGGTGATGTTTCCATGAATTCCAAGCTATCTGTTCAAAACGATGTATCCTTGAATAATAATTTGGAAGTCGCAGGATCATCCATACAACATGGTAGTGTAGCCATGGACTTCACATTATTAGTAGGAGGTGATGTTTCATTGAATTCCAAACTATCTGTTCAAAACGATGTATCCTTGAATAATAATTTGGAAGTACTAGGGTCGTCTTTACAACATGGTAGTGTTGCCATGGACTTCACATTATTAGTAGGAGGTGATGTTTCATTGAATTCCAAACTATCTGTTCAAAACGATGTATCTTTGAATAATAATTTGGAAGTACTGGGATCATCTGTACAACATGGAGATGTTTCTATGAATTCTAAATTATCTGTACAAAATGATGTATCACTAAACAATAACTTAGAAGTGTTAGGATCATCAGTACAACATGGTAGTGTAGCCATGGATACCACATTATTAGTAGGAGGTGATGTTTCATTGAATTCCAAACTATCTGTTCTAAGTGATGTATCCTTGAATAATAATTTGGAAGTCGCAGGATCATCCATACAACATGGTAGTGTAGCCATGGATACCACATTATTAGTAGGTGGTGATGTTTCATTAAATTCCAAGCTGTCTGTTCAAAACGATGTATCACTAAACAATAACTTAGAAGTATTAGGAACTGCAACTTTTAATAATGATGTAGCAATAATAGGTAGACTAAGTGTTAATAATTACCAAAATAATACAATTATAAATACATTAACAACAAATTACAATATGATTGTTAGTGAAGATTTATCATTAAATGGTAGATTCTTTACAAGTAATGATGTGTCATTCAATGGAAATATGTATACTCAAGGGTTATCTATACAAAATGGAGATGTTTCTATGAATTCCAAATTATCTGTTCTAAGTGATGTATCTTTAAATAACAACTTGGAAGTGTTAGGATCATCCGTACAACATGGAGGAGTTTCAATGGATTCCACATTATTAGTAGGTGGAGATGTTTCCATGAATTCCAAACTATCTGTTCTAAGTGATGTATCATTAAATAATAATTTGGAAGTCTTAGGATCATCCGTACAACATGGAGGAGTTTCAATGGATTCCACATTATTAGTAGGTGGAGATGTAAATATGAATTCCCGTCTATCCGTTCTAAGTGATGTATACTTGAATAATAATTTTGAAGTGTTAGGATCATCCGTACAACATGGAGGAGTTTCAATGGATTCCACATTATTAGTAGGTGGAGATGTAAATATGAATTCCCGTCTATCCGTTCTAAGTGATGTATCATTGAATAATAATTTTGAAGTATTAGGATCATCTGTACAACATGGAGGAGTTTCAATGGATTCCACATTATTAGTAGGTGGAGATGTAAATATGAATTCAAGATTATTGGTTATAGGTGATGTTTCCATGAATTCCAAACTATATGTACAAAATGATGTATCCTTAAATAACAACTTAGAAGTATTAGGCTCATCCGTACATCATGGTGATGTATCAATGAATTCAAGATTATCAGTATGTGGTGATGTTTCCATGAATTCCAAACTATATGTACAAAATGATGTATCCTTGAATAACAACTTTGAAGTCTTAGGATCATCCGTACAACATGGAGGAGTTTCAATGGATTCCACATTATTAGTAGGAGGAGATGTATCAATGAATTCAAGATTATCAGTAGGTGGTGATGTTTCCATGAATTCCAAACTATATGTACAAAATGATGTATCCTTGAATAACAACTTTGAAGTCTTAGGATCATCCGTACAACATGGAAGAGTTTCAATGGATTCCACATTATTAGTAGGAGGAGATGTTTCTATGAATTCAAGATTATTGGTTATAGGTGATGTTTCCATGAATTCCAAACTATATGTACAAAATGATGTATCCTTGAATAACAACTTTGAAGTCTTAGGATCATCCGTACAACATGGAGGAGTTTCAATGGATTCCACATTATTAGTAGGAGGAGATGTATCAATGAATTCAAGATTATCAGTAGGTGGTGATGTTTCCATGAATTCCAAACTATATGTACAAAATGATGTATCCTTGAATAACAACTTTGAAGTCTTAGGATCATCCGTACAACATGGAAGAGTTTCAATGGATTCCACATTATTAGTAGGAGGAGATGTTTCTATGAATTCAAGATTATTGGTTATAGGTGATGTTTCCATGAATTCCAAGCTATATGTACAAAATGATGTATCCTTGAATAACAACTTAGAAGTATTAGGCTCATCCGTACATCATGGTGATATATCAATAAATTCAAAATTATTAGTAGGTGGTAATGTGTCTATTAACCAATGTCTATATGTAGCCAATGATGTATCAATGAATTCAAAATTATTTGTAGGAGGAGACGTATCATTAAATAACAATATAGTTGTTTTAGGGAAAGCTGTAATTAATAATGATACAACAGTAAATGGTAGACTATTTGCAAATTATATGTATAATAATACTAATACAGATTTGTCTGGTATAATTGCATACTTGATTAATAGAATAGAAACATTAGAAGTGAGTTATAATTATTTAGCGACACCATAAGTACAATATATACGATATTTTGTTTAATAAAGTAAATATAAAAACGTATAATACATAAATATAATAAGTTTTATAATACAAATTTATTATATTTTTAATTTATATATATACATTCGACAAATGTCGTCATTCCCAATTTTCAAAGTGTCTTCAACTGCACAGATGGCTAGAAATAAAAATGTTATTGGAAAGGCAATGAATATGAATTTAGTTGCTCAACCAGCAGCTGTTGGAGATCCTACTGGAACAGGTGATACTGGTCCAACTGGTCCTGCTGGTCCAACTGGTCCTGCTAGTGGTCCTACAGGTCCTACTGGTAGAACAGGTCCTACAGGTATTACAGGTCCTACTGGTAGAACAGGTCCTACTGGTAGAACAGGTCCACAAGGACCTACTGGTAAAATAGGTTATACTGGTAGAACTGGTTCAACTGGACGTGATGGTCCTACTGGTAGAACAGGTCCTACCGGTGTAAAAGGAGATACTGGTTTTACAGGTCCTACTGGTAGATTAGGTCCTACTGGCCCTGCTAATGGACCTACAGGTCCTACTGGAAGTCTTGGTCCTACTGGTCCAGCTAATGGACCTACTGGTCCTACTGGAAGTCTTGGTCCTACTGGTTTAGGCGCAACAGGTACTACTGGTTATACAGGTCCTACTGGACCTACTGGTATTATTGGTCCTACTGGTCCAGCTAATGGACCTACTGGTGCAACAGGTCCTACTGGTATGATCGGTCCACAAGGTGAGATGGGTGAGATGGGTGATATGGGTCCCACTGGTGATACTGGAAATACTGGTCCTACTGGAAATACAGGTCCTACTGGAAATACTGGTCCTACTGGGAATACTGGTCCTACTGGGAATACAGGTCCTACTGGTTTTACAGGTGAAACCGGTCCTACTGGTTTAGGTGCAACCGGTCCTACTGGTATTATTGGTCCTACTGGTCCGGCTAATGGACCTACTGGTGTAACTGGATATACTGGTGCTACCGGTCCTACTGGATTTGGCCCTACTGGACGTATGGGACCAACTGGACGTATGGGACCAACTGGTCCAGCTAATGGTCCTACTGGTTATACAGGTCGTATTGGTCCTACTGGTTATACTGGATATACTGGTTATACTGGATATACTGGTTATACAGGTCCTACTGGTATTATTGGCCCTACTGGTCCTGCTAATGGACCTACTGGAAATACTGGTTATACTGGTTATACTGGAAATACTGGTTATACTGGATATACTGGTTATACAGGTCCTACTGGTATTATTGGCCCTACTGGTCCTGCTAGTGGACCTACAGGTCCCACTGGTAGAACAGGCGCTACAGGTATGAAAGGTGAAACTGGTGTAACCGGTGCAACAGGTCCTACTGGACGTATGGGACCAACTGGTCCAGCTAATGGTCCTACTGGTTCTAGTGGTGCAACAGGTCCTACTGGCAGAACAGGTGCGACAGGTCCTACTGGTATTGGCGCAACCGGTCCAACTGGTATTATGGGACCAACAGGTCCTGCTAGTGGTCCAACTGGACCTACTGGACGTCTTGGTCCTACTGGTCCAGCTAATGGACCTACTGGTGCAACAGGTCCTACTGGTGTAAGAGGTCCTACTGGACCAGCTAATGGTCCTACTGGTGCAACCGGCGCAATAGGTCCAACCGGTTTGATAGGCCCAACAGGTCCGGTTTTGTATAATTTTATAAATGATGTCACTATAGATTCTAGACTATTTGTAGGTAGTGATCTTTCGATAAATAGAAATTTATTTGTAGGTAGTGATGTATCAATAAATAGTAAATTATTTGTAGGTAGTGATGTATCAATAAATAGTAATTTATTTGTAAGTAAAGATGTGTCTATGAATTCTAGATTATTTGTTGGTTCAAACATCAATGTTAATAAAGATCTAACAGTATATGGAAATATCTTACCATCACCTAGTACAATTTATACAAAAACTGGATTATTAAGACATTCTAGAGATGTAATAACTGTTTCTGATACGGCTGGTATTATTAAAGGTTCATCAGTAACACGTCATGGTATTATTCCTGATGGAACTCATGTAACCGAAATAGATAGTGACAATTTGACAGTAAAAATAAGCAAAATTGCTAATTTACATTTTGATACACTTTCTAGAACAATTACTTTTGATTTTGCAGATGCTACGCCTGTAGTTCAAGAAGTAGTTCTTACACATGATTCAAAAACAATTACTGTTTCAACTTTAAATAATATTTTAGTAGGTTCAATTGTTAGTGGTAATGGAATACCTGATAATACAGAAGTCACCGGAATAGATTATGCGAATTTAAAAGTAACTATAAGTAACAAAGTAGATTTAAAATTCGAAACATTAACTGAAAGTATTAATTTTACATCTTCTCCATCAAATATTGGTGATCAATATAATCTTTTTGGTGAAATATATTGTTTGAAATTATCTGCATCACAAGGAACTGTATATTTTTTAGGAACTGATGAATTTGGTAATTATATTGATTTTGGTGCTCTTTCTTACGATGGAACATATGGTGATTTAGTATTAGAAGACGTTATTACAAGTCAAACATTAGGATATGGTTTAGGAACAGTAATGATGACATATGCTGGTACTGTAGCAGTTGGAAAAACTGATCAACGTAATGTTTCATATGATGAAAATGGATATTTGTATACAATGGATATAGCTGGTAATTTACTAGTAGACGGAAATGCAAATATAAATAATTTATTGAGAGTTATTGATGATGTATCAATCAATTCGAGATTATTTGTCAAAAATGATGTATCTATGAATAGTAATTTATATGTAGATGGAATAACCATTTTGAATGGTGATGTTTCTATGAATTCAAAATTATTAGTAAACGGTGTTGTTTCTATGAATTCAAAATTATTAGTAAACGGCGATGTTTCTATGAATTCAAAATTATTAGTAAATGGTGATGTTTCTATGAATTCTCGCCTATCAGTCCAAAGTGATGTATCATTGAATGGAAACTTAGGTGTATTAGGAACAGCTGTTTTCAATAGTGATGTTAGTCTCAATAGTAATTTGGGTGTATTGGGAACAGCTATTATTAGTGGCGATGTTTCGATGAATTCTCGTCTATCAGTACTAAGTGATGTATCATTGAATGGAAACTTGGGTGTATTGGGAACAGCTATTATTAGTGGCGATGTTTCGATGAATTCTCGCCTATCAGTCCAAAGTGATGTATCATTGAATGGAAACTTGGGAGTATTAGGAACAGCTGTTTTCAATAGTGATGTTTCATTGAATACCCGCGTTTTTATAAGCGGCGATGTTTCCATGAATTCCCGCCTATCAGTCCTAAGTGATGTATCATTGAATGGAAACTTGGGAGTATTAGGAACAGCTTTTATTGGTGGTGATCTTTCAATGAATTCTCGCTTATCAGTACTAAGTGATGTATCATTGAATGGAAACTTGGGTGTATTAGGAACATCGATTTTCAATAGTGATGTTTCATTGAATCAACGTGTCTTTGTTAGTAGAGATGTTTCAATGAATTCCCGTTTATCGGTTCTAAGTGATGTATCATTGAATGGAAACTTGGGAGTATTAGGAACAGCGGTTTTCAATAGTGATGTTTCATTGAATCAACGTGTCTTTGTTAGTAGAGATGTTTCAATGAATTCCCGCCTATCGGTTCTAAGTGATGTTAGTCTCAATAGAAACTTTGGAGTATTAGGAACAGCGGTTTTCAATAGTGATGTTTCATTGAATCAACGCCTCTTTGTTAGTAGAGATGTTTCCATGAATTCCCGCCTATCAGTCCTAAGTGATGTATCCTTGAATGGAAACATGGGAGTAATAGGAAGATCCATCTTAGGTGGTGATGTTTCCATGAATAGTAGATTATTTGTTGCAGGTGATGCATCATTGAACACTAGACTATATGTTGGTGGTGATGTTACTATATATGGTAGACTTAATGTTAATAACTATAGTAACAATACTATTATCAATACAACTACAACAAATTACACTTTGATAATTGGTGAAGATATTTCATTAAATGGTAGATTATATGCTAGAGATGATGTATCGTTTAATGGAAAAATGTCCGTTAGTGGAGATATTAGCCTAAACAGAAACTTGGGAGTATTAGGAACTGTTGTTATTGGTGGTGATGTTTCAATGAATACCCGTGTTTTTATAAGTGGAGATGTTTCCATGAATTCACGTTTATCAGTACTAAGTGATGTCAGTCTAAATAGAAACTTGGGAGTATTAGGAACTGTTGTTATTGGTGGTGATGTTTCATTGAATACCCGTGTTTTTATAAGTGGAGATGTTTCCATGAATTCACGTTTATCAGTACTAAGTGATGTCAGTCTAAATAGAAACTTGGGAGTATTAGGAACTGTTGTTATTGGTGGTGATGTTTCATTGAATCAACGTCTCTTTGTTAGTAGAGATGTTTCAATGAATTCCCGTCTATCGGTTCTAAGTGATGTATCATTGAATGGAAACTTGGGAGTATTAGGAACTGTTGTTATTGGTGGTGATGTTTCATTAAATCAACGTCTCTTTGTTAGTAGAGATGTTTCAATGAATTCCCGTCTATCGGTTCTAAGTGATGTATCATTGAATGGAAACTTGGGAGTATTAGGAACATCTGTTTTCAATAGTGATGTTTCATTAAATCAACGTTTCTTTGTTAGTAGAGATGTTTCAATGAATTCCCGTCTATCAGTTCTAAGTGATGTATCATTGAATGGAAACTTGGGAGTATTAGGAACAGCTGTTATTGGTGGCGATGTTTCCATGAATTCCCGTCTATCAGTCCTAAGTGATGTCAGTCTCAATAAAAACTTACAAGTGTTAGGAAAAGGTATTTTCAATAGTGATGTATCTGTAAACGGTAATTTTAACTTATTAGGTAAAATGGTATTACAAGGTGATGTTTCATTAAATCAACGTCTATTTGTAAGTGGAGACATATCAGTGAATGGTATTACAATTGGTAAAAGTGGTGGAAATGTATTGACAAACACAGCCGTTGGTATTTCTGCTCTTACTAATAATAATTCTAGTGCAAACAATAATACAGCATTTGGTTACCAAACATTACAAAATAATGTAGGTGGTATTTCTAACGTAGCTATTGGTTCATCCGCACTTGCTAGTAATGTTAATACAAATCTCAATACTGCGGTAGGTAAAAATGCATTGACTGGACTTGGTTCAGGTAATGGTGCAAATACTGCTATCGGTGCTGAAGCTGGTGCTACTAATGGTACAGGTAATAAACTTACATTCATTGGTGCAAGTACTGATATAGATAATGGATCTAATACATATACTAATTCTACCGCTATTGGTTATAATTCAAAAATAACAGGAAGTAATCAAATCAAGATTGGTGCGGATGGTGATTATTTAACAAATAGTATTTATATAAATGGTAACCTAACTAATCCTATCAATGGAGGAAAAGTATTAAATTTCCCTGCTTCACAAATTGATTGGACAAGTGGTGGAGCAAATTATTATATTCCATCATCAGCATTAGCCAGTAGTAATACTAGTTCTACTAATTTGATCGGTGATGTTATTGCAAGTGCTCGTTTATTTGTATCAAGTGATTTATCTGTCAATACAGGTAATTTGTTTGTTGGAAAAAATCTTAACATATTAGGAGATGTAGCGTTTAATAGTCGTTTATCTGTAAATAGTGATGTATCATTTAATAAGAATTTCACTGTTGCTGGAATTAATAATATGTTGACATTCGTAACATATACACAAAAAGCTATTGCTAGTGCAATTACATCAACTACTGGTATTTTATCTAGTAGCTATCCATGGAGTAATATAAGTATAGAAACTTCAACAGGATCGATAACTGGTAAAAATTGGTCTGGTTCTGCATTATCACAAACAGGTCAATATCAATATTTATATAACACTCAAGATAATAATTTATTATATACATCCAATAACTACGGTATATCTTGGTCTACATCCTCTTTGGGTGGTAATGTAAATAATGGACAAACAACTATTAGTCCAAGTAATCCAACAATGGTGAATCAAATAGCTATGAGTTATAATGGTCAATATGTAATGGTAGTTGGACAAAATATTATATCATATTCTAATAATTATGGAGGATCTTTTACAAATCTTAATAATATTAATATGGCTACTGCTACTGCTGTAACATTCTCTGGTGATGGTCAAAATATAATAATTGGAGGTAAAGGTACTAATTTATATACTGGCGTTGCTGGGTCTACTGCATTAGCTAGTGATACTACAACAGTTGTATCTGATGGAAACCAACAATGGACTTGTTTTGCAATGAATGTTAATGGTCAATATGCATTAGCAGCATCAACCACACAATTTTATATTGCTACCAATTCAGCATCTACTTTTACAGCAAATAATTGGCGAAGAAGTGTTGCTATTACACCTTCTACTATTAAAACCGCTGTTATTAATAATACTGGAACTATTTTTGCAGTAGGTACTACTGCAGGTATATGGATTTCAAATAATACTTTTGGTAGTAGTTGGACACAAAAAATATCAACATCATCTATTAATTGTTTGACTATTACAACATCTACAACTTCTGCTATTGATGGACAATATTTATTTGCAACTCTCAATGGAGCAGCTTCACAAATTTATGTTTCAACTGATAGTGGTAATACTTATAATTTTAATACTGCTAGTACTACATCTAATTATAGTTATGTTTCTGTTACTAGTACAGGTGCTTATACTTTGGCTTTAACTAGTGGTCAAACTGTTACCCCATATTTACAAGCATTTACTGGTGGTGCTACAACATCTATTCCTAGTGGTGTTGCATTTATTTTGAGTAATGATGCTTCTATGAATAATCGTATGTTTGTAAATGGCGATGTTTCTATGAATGCTAATATGTTTGCAGGTGCAAAAACAATATTGAATGGCGATGTTTCCATGAATAATCGTATGTTTGTAAATGGCGATGTTTCTATGAATTCTAATTTGTATGCTCGTGGTAAAACAATATTAATTGATGATGTTTCCATGAATAATAGATTATTTGTTTTTGGAGATGTTTCATTGAATAATGATCTATTTGTTAATTTTGATGTATCATTCAATTCTAGACTTTCCGTACTTAGTGATGTTAGTCTCAATAAAAATTTGGGAGTATTAGGAAAATCCATCTTTGGAAATGATGTATCAATGAACACTAAAGTGTTTATAGGTGGAGATGTTTCCATGAATTCCCGTCTATCGGTTCTAAGTGATGTATCATTGAATGGAAATATGGGAGTATTAGGAAAATCCATCTTTGGAAATGATGTATCAATGAACACTAAAGTGTTTATAGGTGGAGATGTTTCCATGAATTCCCGTCTATCGGTTCTAAGTGATGTATCATTGAATGGAAATATGGGAGTATTAGGAAAATCCATCTTTGGAAATGATGTATCAATGAACACTAAAGTGTTTATAGGTGGAGATGTTTCCATGAATTCCCGTCTATCGGTTCTAAGTGATGTATCCTTGAATGGAAATATGGGAGTATTAGGAAAATCCATCTTTGGAAATGATGTATCAATGAACACTAAAGTGTTTATAGGTGGAGATGTTTCCATGAATTCCCGTCTATCGGTTCTAAGTGATGTATCCTTGAATGGAAATATGGGAGTATTAGGAAAATCCATCTTTGGAAATGATGTATCAATGAACACTAAAGTGTTTATAGGTGGAGATGTTTCCATGAATTCCCGTCTATCAGTCCTAAGTGATGTATCCTTGAATGGAAACATGGGAGTATTAGGAAAATCCATCTTTGGAAATGATGTATCAATGAACACTAAAGTGTTTATAGGTGGAGATGTTTCCATGAATTCACGCTTATCAGTCCTAAGTGATGTATCCTTGAATGGAAATATGGGAGTATTAGGAAAATCCATCTTTGGAAATGATGTATCAATGAACACTAAAGTGTTTATAGGTGGAGATGTTTCCATGAATTCCCGTCTATCAGTCCTAAGTGATGTATCCTTGAATGGAAACATGGGAGTATTAGGAAAATCCATCTTTGGAAATGATGTTTCCATGAACAGTAGATTATTTGTTGCAGGTGATGCATCATTGAATACCAGATTATATGTTGGTGGTGATGTTACTATATATGGTAGACTTAATGTTAATAACTATAGTAATAATACTATTATCAATACAACTACAACAAATTACACTATGATAGTAGGTGAAGATATTTCATTGAATGGTAGATTATATGTAAGAGATGATATTAGTTTCAATGGTAAAATGTTTGTAAGTGGTGATGTTTCTATGAATGGTATTGTGTCTGTACCAACACAATTAACTAGTGATAATTCATCCAAGGTTGCTACTACTGCTTATGTAACAAATAAAGTCTCTGCATTAACCGGTGCAACTGCTAGTTTCACTAATGATGTTGCTGTTGGAAATCGTTTATTAGTTACTAATGATGTTAGTTTCAATGGTAAAATGTTCGTAAATGGTGATGTTTCTATGAATGGTATTGTATCTGTACCAACACAATTAACTAGTGATAATTCATCCAAGGTTGCTAGTACTGCTTTTGTAACAAATAAGGTTGCATCGATTACTGGTTCGAGTGCTGGATTCATCAATGATGTAAATATTACAAACCGTTTATTTGTAGGTAGTGATGTTAGTTTCAATGGTAAAATGTTTGTAAGTGGTGATGTTTCTATGAATGGATCTATATCTGTACCAACACAATTGACAAGTGATAACTCAACCAAGGTTGCTACCACTGCATTTGTTAGCAGTAAGTTAGCAATTTATTCGCCACCTGCTCCAACAAATTTTGCTAGTGATGTTTCAATGAATGGTGGATTGATTGTTTCGGGTGATGTATCGTTGAATGGTAATCTTAATCTGTCAAAGAATCTTTATAATATTTCTTCAACAATATCACCTAATACAACCAATGCAACTACTTATTCTTGGACATTAAACGGGGTAACTTGGACAGCTTCTGCAAGTTCTGAACAGAATCCAGGACAACCTTATATGGCATTTGATACAAATATTAATTCTTCTGGTGCAAACAATTTTGCTTATAGATGGGTGATAGCTAGTGCAAGATATTCTACATCAACTGGACTTTATACTGGTGCAACAACAACTACTATACAAAATGGTGTTGGTTCTATTGGTGGAGAATGGCTTCAAATACAATCAAATATTCCATTGATAATGAATAGTTATTCAATTTCAACTTGGGGCGTGAATTCTCCATTAGTAGAATTACCTGACAAATATTATATATGTGGTTCAAATGATGGTACTAATTGGTATCCATTGATTTATATTTCATATGTTAGTACGCCAATTACTAATACATCGATTTCAACACAAACTACACCAATATACACTATTCCTTCTGGACAAGTAACAGGAGGTACTGATATACCAAATCTCACATACAACACTTATAATAATAGCAATAATACATACACTTATTTCAGAATAGTATCAACAAAAGTATTTCATACAATTGGTGGTGGAAATAGTAATGGATTTCTAACTATTGGTGAATGGAAACCTTATTTCTCTACACAAAAAACTTCTGTCTTAATCGGTGTTGATACAAATAATTTGAATATATTGAGTGTTGGTGGGTCAGTAAGTATTGTTGGTAATGTAACAACAACTAATACTATGTTTGTAAATGGAGATGTTTCAATGAATAGCAAATTAAATGTTTTGGGTGATGTATCTTTCAACAGTAATGCATTTTTTACAAATAATAATTTAATAGTTTCTAATACTCCTGCAGTGGATATAACCACTTTTTTAAATCAAACATGGACACAATCTTCTCCATCAAATATAGGCTCAGCTGGTTGGGCTGCTCAATCATGTAGTATATCAAGTACTGGTAATGCTATTTTTGCTGTTTCAATAAACGCATCAACTATATCTGGGTTATATTATTCTACAAATTATGGACAATATTGGATTCAGTCGAATATTACTACAGCAGGATGGAATAGTGCAGCTTCAACAGACTGTAAATATGCAGTAGCATCTCAATGGAATGGAGGATCTATATATTATTCATCAAATTATGGTAAAACATGGATTGCTTCAGTAAATGGTTCCGTTACTGCTGGTTATGGTCATGGAATGTCAGGTAACGGACAATATGCTATAGCAGGTTCAGTATCATATTCTAACAATTATGGTGTTAATTGGTATTCTGCTACAGGTGGTATTGCTAATCCTGCTCCATGTGCAATGTCATACACTGGTCAATATGCATTATCTGCTACTGCTGCAAATAGTATTGGAACTTTATTATTTTCAAGTACATATGGTCAAACATGGACTTCACCTGTTTTGACAACGGGTGGTACTATAAGTGGGTACTGGGGTCAACCTGCATTTGCAAAAGGTCCTAATTCACCATATGCTATTTCGTCTTCTGGTAATGGACTTTATTATTCAACAAACTATGGTTATTCTTGGACACAATCAAATCTAACAACTTTTGTAGCAGGTTCGGTTACAATGAGTGCAACTGGTCAATATGCTCTAATTGGAAAAAATCAAGCAAATGATATTTATATTTCAACAAATTATGGTATTTTCTGGCAAATTACAAATAATAAACAGGTAGCTTTTTATAATAATGCTTTAGCAGTAAGTGATGATTTTAATAATTTGATATATGCTGGCATTACTGGTGTATATTATCAAAAAATGCCATATGTTTATGGTGGTGTTGGTTTAGGAAAAACACCTACTCCTGGTGTTGCATTAGATGTAAAAGGAACAACACAAATTGGTGGTGATTTTTCAATAAATTCCAGATTATTTTTACAAAATAATGCACAAAATAGTTATGTCTCATTGAGTATCAATAATAATACTTCAAATATGTTAGATGTTAGTGGTTCAGTAAGTATAAACAATAATTTGAATTTTAAAAATACTGTATCAATGATGCAAAATTACAATTATTATATTGGAAGAAATAAATGGGTTATGGCTTCACCAACAAATATTACTAATCAATCATTTGCTAATATTCAAATATCTCAAGATGGACAGTATGCTATTGCTGGATCTTTTTCAGGAGCAACTACTAATGGTATTTTTTATTCCACAAATTATGGACAATATTGGATTCAATCAAATATAACTACTAATGTCAATGGTTGGCAAACTGCTTCATCCGCTGATGGTAAATATGCTATAGCAGCACCATGGAATTCTAGTGGATATCATTATTATTCATCTAATTATGGTCAAACATGGATTCCTTCTAACTTAAATAATGTTTCTGATACAGTATTATCTATGTCAGGTAATGGTGTATATGCATTAACAATTTCAGGCTATTATTCATCTAATTATGGTCAATCATGGGTTTCATTAGGATTAGGATCATTAGGACCTACATCTATGTCATATACTGGGCAATATGCTGTCTCTTCACAAAATGGTGCTCTTAAATACTCAAGTACATATGGTGTAACTTGGATAACACCTATATTAACTACTGGTGGTAATGTAACTGGCATATGGACTGTTCAAATATTTGCACCTAGTCCAAATGTTCCTTATGTAATTGCTTCAAATGACACTACTGGTGTATATTATTCTACTACTTATGGTTATTCTTGGAGTCTATCTAATATAACAAATCTTGCATTCAGACATATTGCTATGTCATCTACTGGTCAATATGTAGTTGCTGGTGCATATGGTACTAGTAATTTTTATCTTTCAACAAATTATGGTGTTTATTGGACATATATAAATAATACATTATCTTTTAGTTCTCCTATAAACAACCTAGCTATGTCAGGTGATGGAAAATATATATTATATGGTGGATACAGTGGTATACAATACCAAGTTCTCCCATACAATTATACTTTTGGAATAACAACTATAGCTCCTTGCCTGATAGATATAAGTGGGTTATCACAATTTACAGGAGATGTTTCTATGAATTCACGTCTATCAATAATGAGCGACATGACATCAACTGGTAACATAACAACAACTGGTAATATAACGTCATCTGGTAATATAATTGGAAATTATGGAACAGGTGTTATTCCATTTACTGCTATTTCAGGTAGTTATACCAATTATACTATTGACTTCTCTACTTTTGGAACAGGTTGGGTATCAAAAACGAGTGGTGCAAGTAATTTGTCAAAAATAGCTATGTCATACGATGGAAAATATATGATTACTCATGGTTATGGAACATATATGTATTATTCAACTAACTATGGTTCAAATTGGACTCAAAGTACTACTTCCACAAATGGTTCAAATTGGGCATCTGCAAGATGTAATCAATTATTTGTATCTGATGATGGAAGTGTTCAATATCATATGACTCAAACTAGTACTGGGGTTGCAAAATCAACTGATTATGGTAATAATTGGGTTGCATGCGGAGGTGGTGTGAGAGGTTCTAATGCATTACAAAACTGTTTAGGTGCAAGTAGTACTGGACAATTTGTTCTTGCAGGTATTTCTGATGGAGGTTCTGGATATCAATTAAACATATCAAGTAACTATGGTAACAATTGGTATTATGGCCCTACTTCTAATGCTTCAAATGGTTGGCAAAATGTTTTTGTATCAGCTGATGGAACTTATATGTTGGGACAATACAACACTTCTGCTGCTAGTTCTATTTATATGGCTTATTCAACAAACTATGGATTCAATTGGATTCAAAATACAAATGTTCCTACAGTTGCTGCTTATAATTCAATGATGATGTGTATGAATTCTACTGGACAATACCAAACATATATTTCAACTACTAATAATTCTTATGTTTCAAGTAATTATGGTAATTCATGGACTAGTATTACACTTTCTATAGGTAATTCTGATGGTGGTATGAATTCATCTGCAACTGGACAATATCAAATATTAGCTGCTAGTTCTAATACAGTTGCATACTCTACCAATTATGGTTATAATTGGACATCGACAAATCCGGTTGGTAACATCGGTGGTTTTGGAATATCAAGAAATGGGCAAGCCGCAGCAATAGCAGGAGTTTCAGGTACAGTATCTCTGTCTATAATGCCACAATATATTGCATTAGGTGATACTACAAATCAATATACTATCGCTTCTTTCGGTAACGTAGCTGTTAATAAAACATCTGTTACCTCTGGATTTGCACTAGACGTCAATGGTAATATAAGATATGTCGCTGCTACTGCAACATCCGATTATCGTGTCAAACAAAATGTTCAAACAATAGACGGAACATTTACAGTGGATAATTTACGTCCAGTTTCTTATCATAATACACTATCTAATAACCAAGATATTGGTTTAATCGCACATGAATTACAAGAACACTATCCATTTTTAGTACATGGTAACAAAGACGATGATGACTATCAATCAGTCAATTATACTGGTTTAATTGGTGTATTGATAAGTGAAATCCAACAACTCAAGAAAAGAGTATCCGATCTAGAGAACAAATAATAATCAATTAAATCCATCTATTAATAAAAATATATCAATAAATATCTATTTATTAATATATATGTCAATTGCAACATTAAAAAGAAAAACACAAACTCAATATAATAATATGAGTGTAAATTCAAAACATGGATTTTCTCTGAACGGAACAACCCGTAGTCAAGGATATATAGGACAAACTACACTATCAAGATCTTTACCGAGAACTTTAATGAGAGATGGTGCACCAAGAGGTCATGGGGGGTGTTGTGGTACTTTTATAAAACACCCTATTATCACATCAGCTGTTACATCTTTGAATGATCCAAATATTGTCAAACCATCTAGTATTAATACATTAGGTATGATCGAAAACAAATACAAAAAATCATTACATCATGAAGTATCAATAAAACCAGATAATAATCAAAACATAAATACACAAAATCAATATGTTAAAAATTTAGCAAAAACAACAATAAAATGTGCAAATGCTTTGAAAGCAACTGATGATGAAATAAAGGCAGCAGCATGTAATGCTTGTAATAATTATAATACATTTTATAAAAAGAAAATACAAAATTTCACAAAAGTTAGTACTCTTCCTATTTCACAAGGAGAATATTTATTGAAATTAAGTAATAAATGTATTGATAACGATTATAAATATGTTCCATCTACAATCAATAAAGGACCTATACCTACATGCTCTTCGTAAAAAATTGAATATTATATAGATATAATTATAATAAATATATCTATAATGAAAAGTACATCAAAAACCGCCGAAAATACACAACAATCATCCGAACAACATATAATGAAAGCGTATTTGGATAGTCTTTCGGAAAAAGAAAAAAAAGGATATGAAATAGCCAGGTCACATTTGGGTATGTCGTTTCAACTAGAAAAAAGTCTAGGATATCTACAATACAAAAAATCATTAGAGAACCCATGATCATGATTTGATATTATTTTGTAAATTCTTATATTCTTTGTAATCAATAACTTTTTTTTGTAGTTTGGTCTCTCCAGATAAATTATCTAATAATTTAGATCCAAAACCATTTAATAGATTATGTTTTGATTCGAATTGTAAAAATTTGAAATTTGTTATTTTTCCCAAACAAATAAATCGATTTGTATTTGTTGTTGGTGTTTCGATAGTTGATTCCTCTTTTTTTTTATTCAGATTATTATTATTATATTTTTGTTTTGAAAAATTATTCGATAACGTATTGATTTTATTCAAGGTTTTTTTCATATTTTTGTTAACACTATTTTTTTTTTCTGGCTCATCTGTATGTATTTTTATAAGCGGTGATGCTTTTTCTATTGGTATAATACCATCATCCATAAAAAAATCACGACAATAATAGGTGATTACATATTTCATTGCCACTGCATTCAAGACTCTATATGGTAAATTATATGAATCTGAATAATATGCAAACCCTTGTTTGTATGCATCATAATACATTATAATATTACCACGAGGAGTGTACTCGAACAAAATACGCTTTTTCCAATTTGTTTCCAATTGGTTGTGTGTATTTGTCATTATTTTTTTGTATTTGGGTTTATCATAAAACTCTTCTTCTATGTTGATATTATAATCTATGGTTTTATCGAATGATTCTAAAAATATTCGTTTTCGTGTTTCAATATATTCATTTGTAATATCTAAAATGCTAGGAACATGTGCTAGTTTTGCTATAGGAAAAAATATAATATAAATTCTATAAAAAAACAAATATATAATAAAATATATTTTTCGAATATTAATGTCCATTTTATAGTATAAATCAATTATGTTTATGTCATTTTATGAATCTATTTTTTATTTACTTCTTCCATACGTTCCTTTATCAAGTCTTTCATTTCCTTTTCTAAGAATGGCACTTTGATACGTTCATAGGTTTTATAAATGTTATCAGGATGAATACAAACTAAATATAGATCTGTAACTTTTTTTCCATATTTATGTTCTAATATTGTCTTATAGGTGTTCAATTGTAAGGCATAATGCCAGAAATTAGTATCCGGTAAATGCGAAATACAAGTGGTCATTGCGAATTTGCCAAATTCTGCTTCATGTTTGATTTCCTGACAACGTTTCCAATCATAAATTTGAATAGTTCCATCAGGGTTCTCGAACACCATATCAATTGAGCCCGATAGTTTCAATTCTTCATAATAAACCATCCATTCTGTTCTATATGGTATCAATTCCGGATGATCTTTTACGAATTGTCGGAAATATTGAAATTCGATACTATCGTTTTGAACATTTATACCATTATAAAACAATTCGATATCATTATGCATTTTAGTTCCTGAACCAGATGATGCATCGCGTTTTTCATCCCACATTTTTTTGATTTGTTCCTTCGTCATATTATAGTATTTGTAATTAGGATCGCTCATATTTTTAGTATTTGCTAGCATTTTATCGATAACCGCATCGGCATCAAATTTCGAAAAATGATGATGATTCCATGTAGTTACTGACGTAAAAGTTCCTCGTTCTCCACAAACCGTATAAATATGAGGCCCTTCTTCGAATGATATATCATCATCACGAGGGTGAGCATTTTTTACTGATAAATAAGTAGGTGTTCCTGGTACTGCCATTTTATATATGTATTATAAAAAAATATATTGATACTAACTTTCAATTTTTTACGTAAAGTCATATTCGATGATAGTTTTGATATTTTGTTTTATAATAGAATAAACAAATTGTCGTATTTTTTGATTTCTAGACTCATCACTAATACGTTCATTACCACCTAAAATACTTTTATAATAATTCACATACATATCCTTATAATTTTCATAATTCTCTATTTTTTCCTGATTTGGAATAAACCAATTGTTTTTAAATTGAACAATAAATTGATGAGATATTTTTGATAATATTTTATTGAATTCATCATTTGTTATTATTTTCCATTCAAAACCACCCTCTTTTTCTTGAAAAATATAAAACGTATTGGACTTGTTCTCATATGCACGTATTGGAAGTTTATTCAAATCATCCATTTTGATAATATTTTGAAACAAATTCATAATTCCTGTTGATAGATTTGTTTGGTATACTATTTCTAACAAATTTTTTATTTCAGGAAAAACAACTTTTGAAATCCATTCATTGAAATGCATCATTGGATTGTTTGGATTATTCGGTGAATTTAACCATTCTAGTATATTGATTTTTTGTTTTTGAACTTGTTTTAATTTTACAATTTCTTTTTCTAATTTGTCATTACGTAGTGCTAGTTCTTGTATCAAAATATACATTTCTTTTTGTGTAGGTAATTTTTCTATTTGATCTAATTCATTCAATTGTTCTCGACGAGATTTACATAAAAATTCACAACAAACCTTATGTCGATCATAATTGAATTTTTCTTTGTATTCACGCTTACAAAAGGAACATTGATAACCATATTCAGTTTTTATTTCCATAGTTTTTTATGTAATTAAAAATTATACATAAAGTTCAATTTTTCAATGAAAATGATATTTAGTATAAATAAAGAAAAACCACCAAAAAGTCAAAAAATTCAAAATAATGTAAAACCACAAATAATTGATAATATAGAACCAAGTATTCCTGAAAGTTTCAATTTTTTTCAAAAAACAGCAATGTTTAAGCAAATATTATTACCTCATAATTGTGGAGCTTGTGGTAAATAAAATATAATAACAAAATATATATGATATTTTTTACAACAAAAAATTTTCTATTATTACTTGTATTTATTTTCATGTTTTTCATTATTATGACTTTATTAAAATCAATGAATATTTATGAAGGTTTAGATGAAAATAAAAGCGAAACAGAAGGAAAAAGTACAAACAAAAACGTCGTTGTTATGGCTAATAATGGTTAAAAATAAAATATAAATATATAAACAACAATATATAATGAGTGAATATAATAATATGGATTTATTTTTAGAACCAAAAACAAAACAATATGGTAGTCATATGGTCATGACAAATGTTCATAAACAAAAGAAAACAAAATTAGTAAATATTGATATGAAATTCAGAGATGAATATAATTATTCTCAAGTTGCAAATCATAATATTACATTACCTGAACGTATAAATGATGTAAAAAGTATCGAAATTATGAATATTGAAGTACCTATTAGTTACTATAATATTTCTAGTAATTTGGGTAATAATTATTTCAAATTAATGAACCCAGATGGTTCAAGTCCAAAAGTTATTACTATACCAGATGGTCAATATACTGGTTCTATATTAGCTGAAAAAATCAATAATTTATTAACTACTAGTATTTATAGTGGTTTACAATATAATTTTGATGGAACTAGATCTAAATTTAGTGGTAATGTCAAAATAGAATTTGATATTGATAGTACTGGAAATAGTGATAAATATAATTTCAAATCTAAATTAGGATGGTTACTCGGTTTTCGTAATACATCTTATTCTATTACTACATATATTGTATCTGAAGCTGCAGTTGATTTGAATGGACCAAGGTATTTATATTTGGCAGTAGACGAATTTAATAATAAGAGTAATCAAAATTCATTTATTACACCATTGTCTAGTTCCATGATCAATAAAAAAGTTATTGCAAGAGTAGCTATGAATACTTATATGTTTCCATATAATTTAAATGCTTCTTTTACTCGTTTTAATGGTCTAACTAGTGATGTTCGTAGTTATAATGGTACTGTAGATATACAAAAACTGAATGTCCAATTGTTGAATGAGAATGGTACTCCCATGCAGTTAAATGGTCTTGATTTTTCGTTTTTAATGAAAATTACATATGAATAAAAAAATTGAATTTATATATAATTTTTTTTATATATAAAACACACATTGAAATGGATATAAAAAAAATGTCAATTGAAACTAATGATAACCCATTTGTTATGTTCACTAATCCTGATAATGAAATCAATTCAATAAAAAATACAGATGAAAATATTTCTAATAGTATAAATGATGATATAAATGATTTATCACCAGAACAAAAAATAGCCTACAAAAAAGTACTTCAAGGTCAAAATGTATTTATTACTGGTCCTGGAGGTACAGGTAAAACAAAATTAATAAAAACAATCATCGATTTTCTAAAATCGACAACAAAAACACATGCTGTATGTGCAATGACTGGGTGTGCTGCTATCTTATTGAATAGTAATGCAAAAACTCTTCATTCATGGAGTGGCATCAAATTAGCAAAAGGGTCTAAACGCGAAGTGATCGAATCGGTTTTAAGAAATAAAAAACTGGTACTAAATTGGAAACGTACAAAATGTCTTATATTAGATGAAGTCAGTATGTTATCGAAAAAAATATTTGAAATTATCGAAGAATTAGCAAGAATAATTCATGGATCATCCATGCCATTTGGTGGAATGCAAGTCATTTTCACTGGTGATTTCTTTCAATTACCGCCGGTTCCAACACTCGGAGATGAAGATACAGATAAATTCTGTTTTGAAAGTCCTAGATGGAATTCTGTTTTCAAACCAGAGAACCAAATAGAATTAAAAACAATTTTCCGTCAAAATGACCCTGTTTATGTGAATATTTTGATGCAAATACGTCAAGGAGAACTTAATGAAGAAAATGTAACTGTTCTCCATAAATACGTAAACAGACAATTTGATGAAAAAAGCCATAATGGTTGTGTTCCTACAAAAATATTTCCACTTCGTACAAAAGTTGACTATGTCAATACAATGATGTTCTCTAAATTGAAAGAAAAAGAATATGTGTTTAATCATATAAAATTAACTAATTGTGTTTCAATGCTAGAATCTGGAAAACCTCTTGATTTTGATACATTGAAATACTGTTCAATGATGAGTTCTCAAGCTATTGAATATGAAATAACCCAACTAATTAATAGTACACCGTGTCTACCAGTTTTAAGATTGAAAAAAGGTGCAGCAGTGATGTGTACTGTTAATCTTGATATGGAAAATGGTATTTGTAATGGTTCTCAAGGTATTATTATAGATATCATTGAATCTACGCCATATAATATTCCAGTTGTACAATTTTCAAATGGACTTATTAAAAAAATATCAATCCATTATTGGCAATCGGAAGAATATCCTATAATAGCTATAGGACAAATACCATTATGTTTAGCATGGGCACTGACTATTCATAAGATACAAGGTGCTACTTTAGAAATGGCAGAAATGGATATTGGACAATCTATTTTCGAATATGGTCAAACATATGTTGCTCTTTCAAGGATCAAATCATTGGATGGCCTTTATCTGTCCGAGTTTCATCCATATAAAATAAAATCAAATCCATTAGTAAAACAATATTATAACAATTTATCAAAAATATCTGATACTATTGCTGAAAATACCGAGATTGAAATAAAACCAGAAGAATATATCGAAAAACCTAATGTTAAAATTATAAAATTATAAAATATCATGTATATATAAATGGTAGCTGGGAGTATACTACCGGTTTCAATGTATGAAAATAAATTATATTTTTTATTTGGTAAAGAGAACCCGTTAGAAGATAGTGCAAAAGGTTGGTCTGATTTTGGTGGAGGTGTGGAAAATAATGAAACTCCTTTTCAAACGGCAGTTCGCGAGGGAGGTGAAGAACTTACAGGATTTTTAGGAGATGGCGAGCAAATAAAAAAATTAATAAAGAAAAATGGTGGATTTTATAAATTAATAAATAAAAAATATCATGTTCATATGTTTTTTTTAGAGTATGATGAGAACCTTCCAAAATATTATAATCAAAATCATCGTTTTTTATGGAATAGAATGAATCATGAATTATTAAGTAAAACAAAGCTATTTGAGAAAATAGAAATTGGTTGGTTCTCAATTGATGATATCAAAAACCGAAAAAAAGAATTTCGAAACTTTTATCAAGAAATTGTCGACGATATTTTATCAAATATTGAGAACATCGAGAAATTTATTTTGAAAAAATCATTGAAAACAAGGAAAAATAAAACAATGAAAATTTATCATTAAAAATCAACTATTTTAGAAATAAAATAATTGATTTGTAAAAAATACTATTCATATCTTCATGTTGAAAAAATCAAAAAAAAATACATTATAATTGTATATAGCTATATTATGTCCAATAATTCATGGAAACAATATGGTGGATTATCAAAAATAGATAGTTTGAATAGCATAAAAGTAGGTACTGTTATTGCTGATCAAATTATATCAAGATCATCTAATCCACAATATCAGTTATTTAATGGCACAATAGAAGTTACTGCTAATTTGATTGCTGATAATGATACATTGATCGGTAATTCTAGTTTTATTAAAAAAGATTTATTTGTTACTGGAAATACTTATGCTAATAATAAATTATTTTTTGGTGGTAATCAGCCATTATTAAATGATACATCATACGTAGCATTTACAGTTTTACCTCCTGATTCATCATATACGTTTGTTTATGGTAATAGAAAAAAAATTGGTATAAATACTGTAGATCCTAGTGCTAGTTTTCATATAACCGGTTATCTACAAAATATGCTGACAATAGAAACTAGTTTCAATTCTATTACTAATGTAATTGGACAAAACAATAAAAAAAGAGGAATAGTTATTGATGTCAGTGATACAATATCTCAAATATTGTTTTTCAATGATGTAAGTACAAACATAAAATATAATTCAAATGGTAGTATAACTACTAATGAGTCAAATGCATATATACAATATGCTTCTGGAGGAATAATGAAATTATCTACTAGTAAGGGGATAGAATCACGTTCAAAATATTCATTGATTACATCATCGGGTGGTATATTCTTATTAGATGCTTCTAATACTAATTTGGATTCTAGTGGTAGTATTTTATTTAATACTTCAGCTGGATTTGTACTAACAACATCAGGTGGATTGATAAATTTAGATCCAAAAAGTAATCGAATAACAATGGGTGCTTTTGGTGATTTTGTTTTGGACGTATCTGGTGGAAATTTTAATTTGAACCAAAATAGAGCGTTTTTATCATCAAAAGGATCAATTATTTTAAATTCATCCGGTGGGTTAGTTAATATTGTGTCAAATGAAAGTAAAGGTGATATAGTTATTGATACTAGTGGTATGTACTTAAATGCAAAAACTAGTGTTATATCTAGTTTTTTAGCGGTTACTACACCAGTTACTACACCAAATTATGTAGGACGTGGTGTATCTGGTGAAATGTATAATGCAACTATGACTCTTTATGATAATTCTAATAGTACATTTTTGTATGATGTATATAATGATTCAAAAGTTAAAACCGGAAATGCATTAACTATAGTCGCAGTAGATCCATGTTCAAATACTTTTTTAAGAATAGTTGCGCCAAATAATAAAATGGGTGCTGCATTTGGTGGAGGTATTTATCCAATTGATTCAACACGATCTATGACGATGATTGGGTTGAATGATATTTGTGGTAATTATATTCCATCACAAACTATTATATCTGGTAAAGATCCATTGAAATATTATTCAACTATTGGTATCAACACATTTTCACCTAAAGTAGATAATTATGTTATGGATATCAATGGTCCTATTCATATTGGTAATGGTGAATTACATAATTTTTTAAACGTAAATTATGAAACTAAAACTATGTCATTTTCACGTTCATATCCAAAAGTTGGTTTTATTTCTGGTTCTTCAAGTACTTTGACAATACCATATTCTTATAATATACACTATACAATTGATGGTGGTATTACATGGAAACAATCTACCATAGGTGTAAATAATATTAATTTTTCATTTACTACTTCATCTATGTATGATTCATCATATGGTATAATTGGATCGGTTAAAAGTATTTTGTATTATACATCAAATGGAGGTGCATCATGGGCAAAAATACAAAATTATTATAAAAATACTGGTAATATTGATAATATTTATAGAGATAGTGGATCAGTTAAAATAGTTAAATATAATAATAATCTTCGTTTTTTTAATGCATATAGATTCAATAATACTACAACTCCTTATACTGTTGATCTTTATACTAAAAATATTCGATATTTTGATATTCCTATTAGTAATTTAAAAACAATTTTTAATGGAAATCAATTTATTTTGAACCAGTTTACTGATGTAAACAGTAATATTAATATCGTATCTTCCGATTGTTCTGGTAGTTATATTTATTTTGTAGGTTCTGGTATAGCAAAACATAGTATTGCTGATCCTGCTAATAGTATTTACACAATTTTCAAAACAGATGTAAGTTATAATAGTGTATACACATATAGTGATAATTGTGTTGTTGCAGTAGGTAATAATATTATTTCATATACTTATGATGGTACTTTATGGACAGATATTTTAACAAATCAAGGTAATTTTGCAAATATTAATAGATCTAATGTAATTTTAAATAGTGTATATATTTATGATTTATCAAACGCAATTGCTTGTGGTGATAACGGATTAGTTATTTGTACTAATAATGGTCTTAATTCTTCATCATGGAAGATAGTTCCAAATGAAATATTGAATACAAATGGTATTGCTAAATCAACTTTTAGTAATAATAATTCATTACGGTTCGTCAATATGCCTGATAAAAATTCATTTGTATTTACCAGTTTATCATCATTATATAATAATAGTACAGCTTATGGTACTACATCTTATGGAAATAGTAATGTAATATATGGCTTTTTACCTAATTTATTAAATCGTGTCAATAATCGTGTTTTTGATGTTTCTGGTAATATGTTTATTTCTGGTGATGTTAATGTAAATGATGGAGGAAAAATTATGTCTAATAATAAAGATTTTTATATTTTGAATGAAACTGTAAAGAATATTTATTATGGCGCGTCTATGGAAACATTGAACATTGGTAATAATGATGCTTCTACTAATATTTATGGATTTTCATATATTTCTAGAAGTGCTCATATACAAGGTGATGTATCAATCAATAGTCGTCTTATGGTTCAAGGAGATGTTTCTTTCAATAGTCGTTTATTTGTAAATAGTGATGTTTCATTCAATACACGATTATGTGTTGGTGGTGATGTTTCTTTGAACATTCGTTTGTTTGTTGGTGGTGATGTTTCTTTAAATCAACGTCTTTATACTAGTGGTGATGTATCCATGAATTCGCGTCTATCTGTACTAAGTGATGTTTCTTTGAATAGAAATCTCCAGGTATTTGGATCAACTATACAAAACGGTGATGTTTCGATGAATCAACGTCTCTTTGTTGGTGGTGATGCATCTTTCAATCTTCGTTTGTTTGTAGATGGTGATGTTTCTATGAATCAACGTCTTTATACTAGTGGTGATGTATCCATGAATTCGCGTCTTTCTGTACTAAGTGATGTTTCTTTAAATAGGAATCTCGAAGTATTATCAAAAACTATTATGCGTGATGATGTTTCAATGAATCAACGTCTCTTTGTTGGTGGTGATGCATCATTGAATCTTAGGTTGTTTGTTCATGGTGATGTTTCGATGAATCAACGTCTCTATGTAAGTGGTGATGTATCCATGAATTCGCGTTTATCTGTACTAAGTGATGTTTCTTTGAATAGAAATTTCCAGGTATTTGGATCAACCATACAAAACGGTGATGTTTCGATGAATCAACGTCTCTTTGTTGGTGGAGATGTTTCTTTGAATATTCGTTTGTTTGTTGGTGGTGATGTTTCGTTAAATCAACGTCTTTATACTAGTGGTGATGTATCCATGAATTCGCGTCTTTCTGTACTAAGTGATGTTTCCTTGAATAGGAATCTTGAAGTATTATCAAAAACTATTATGCGTGATGATGTATCTATGAATCAACGTCTATTTGTTGGTGGTGATGCATCTTTCAATCTTCGTTTATTTGTAGATGGTGATGTTTCGATGAATCAACGATTATATGTTGGCGGTGATGTATCCATGAATTCGCGTCTTTCTGTATTAAGTGATGTTTCTTTGAATAGGAATCTCCAGGTATTTGGATCAACCATACAAAACGGTGATGTTTCGATGAATCAACGTCTCTTTGTCGGTGGTGATGCATCTTTCAATCTTCGTTTATTTGTAGATGGTGATGTTTCGATGAATCAACGTCTCTATGTAAGTGGCGATGTATCTTTTAATAGCCGTCTTTCTGTACTAAGTGATGTTTCATTGAATAGTAATTTCCAGGTATTTGGATCAACCATACAAAACGGTGATGTATCTATGAATCAACGTCTATTTGTTGGTGGTGATGCTTCCTTTAATCTTAGGTTGTTTGTGGATGGTGATGTTTCGATGAATCGACGATTATATGTTGGTGGTGATGTATCCATGAATTCGCGTTTATCTGTACTAAGTGATGTTTCTTTGAATAGGAATTTCCAGGTATTTGGATCAACCATACAAAACGGTGATGTTTCGATGAATCAACGTCTTTTTGTCGGTGGTGATGCATCTTTCAATCTTCGTTTATTTGTAGATGGTGATGTTTCGATGAATCAACGTCTCTATGTAAGTGGTGATGTATCCATGAATTCGCGTCTTTCTGTACTAAGTGATGTTTCTTTGAATAGGAATCTTGAAGTATTATCAAAAACTATTATGCGTGATGATGTTTCTATGAATCAACGTCTCTTTGTTGGTGGTGATGCATCATTTAATCTTCGTTTATTTGTAGATGGTGATGTTTCGATGAATCAACGTCTTTATGTAAGTGGTGATGTATCCATGAATTCGCGTCTTTCTATATTGAGTGATGTTTCTTTGAATAGAAATCTCCAGGTATTTGGATCAACCATACAAAACGGTGATGTTTCGATGAATCAACGTCTCTTTGTCGGTGGTGATGCATCTTTCAATCTTCGTTTATTTGTAGATGGTGATGTTTCGATGAATCAACGTCTTTATGTTGGTGGTGATGTATCCATGAATTCGCGTTTATCTGTACTAAGTGATGTTTCTTTGAATAGGAATCTTGAAGTATTATCAAAAACTATTATGCGTGATGATGTTTCAATGAATCAACGTCTATTTGTTGGTGGTGATGCATCTTTCAATCTTCGTTTATTTGTAGATGGTGATGTTTCGATGAATCAACGTCTTTATGTTGGTGGTGATGTATCCATGAATTCGCGTCTTTCTGTACTAAGTGATGTTTCCATGAACAGAAATCTTGAAGTATTATCAAAAACTATTATGCGTGATGATGTATCTATGAATCAACGATTGTTTGTTGGCGGAGATACATCTTTGAATATTCGTTTGTTTGTTGGTGGCGATGTTTCATTGAATCAACGTCTCTACGTAAGTGGTGATGTATCCATGAATTCGCGTCTATCTGTATTGAGTGATGTTTCTTTAAATAGAAATCTTCAAGTATTTGGATCAACCATACAAAACGGTGATGTTTCAATGAATCAACGTCTATTTGTTGGTGGTGATGCATCTTTCAATCTTCGTTTATTTGTAGATGGTGATGTTTCGATGAATCAACGTCTTTATACTAGTGGTGATGTATCCATGAATTCGCGTCTTTCTGTACTAAGTGATGTTTCCCTGAATAGAAATCTTGAAGTATTATCAAAAACTATTATGCGTGATGATGTTTCCATGAATCAACGATTGTTTGTTGGCGGAGATGCATCTTTCAATCTTCGTTTATTTGTAGATGGCGATGTTTCGATGAATCAACGATTATATGTTGGTGGTGATGTATCCATGAATTCACGTCTATCTGTATTGAGTGATGTTTCTTTAAATAGAAATCTTCAAGTATTTGGATCAACCATACAAAACGGTGATGTTTCGATGAATCAACGTCTTTTTGTTGGCGGAGATGCATCTTTCAATCTTCGTTTATTTGTAGATGGCGATGTTTCGATGAATCAACGTCTTTATGTTAGTGGTGATGTATCCATGAATTCGCGTCTTTCTGTACTAAGTGATGTTTCCCTGAATAGAAATCTTGAAGTATTATCAAAAACTATTATGCGTGATGATGTATCTATGAATCAACGATTGTTTGTTAGTTGTGATGTTTCATTAAATCAACGTCTTTATGTTAGTGGTGATGTCTCTTTTAATAGTCGTATATCTATACTAAGTGATGTTTCATTGAATAGAAATCTTGAAGTATTATCAAAAACTATTATGCGTGATGATGTTTCCATGAATAAACGTCTCTTTGTTGGTGGTGATGTATCTATGAATCAGCGATTATCTATAAGAGGTGATGTATCTTTGAATGATAATCTCTATATTAAAAATAATTTAATTAATAATAGTTTGATTACTAAAATTCCTACAATTATAATGAATACATTTGCTACTAACTGGAATATAGCCGCTCCATACAATATTACTGTTAAAAATTGGAACGATTGGACAAGTTGGAAAGGTATGTCTGTTTCTATTTCAGAAAGTGGTCAGTATGGTATCATTTGTGCAAGTGAACAAACAATACCAACATTAGCTGGAATTTATTATTCTACTAATTATGGAGAGTATTGGAGTCAGTCTAATATAACAACTAATTCATGGGTAGCACAATCATCTAATGAAACCGGTCAATATGCAATTGCAGTAGCATGGAATGCACCATTTGTTTCACCTAATATTTTTTATTCTAGTAATTATGGTATTTCTTGGACTCCCTCTAGTAGTGCCTTTACATTGAATAATATAGGATTAGATGTTTCTATATCTGGTAATGGTAAATATGCAATTATTGGTTCACTTTATTATTCTACTAATTATGGTATTTCATGGAGTACAAATTTTGATGATAATCGTTTTAATAGTTCATTTTGTGTTATGTCATATAGCGGACAATATGCAATTTCTGGTGCAGATTATAATGGAAATGGTAGATTATTGTATTCAAGCACTTATGGAATTTCATGGGTAAGACCCAAATTAGTTTCTGGTGATATTATTTCAGGTAATTGGACTGGATTATCATATTCATATGGCAATAATTATTCATATGCAATTGCATCAAATGGTAATGGTATATATTTTTCAACTGATTATGGATCTACTTGGGAAATATCTAATATAACAAGTGGTAATTTTATTACATCTTCTATGTCATCAACTGGACAATATGCTATTGCAGGAATAAATAATACAAATAAATATTATGTTTCTTCCAATTATGGTGTTTTTTGGAGATATATTAATAATACACAATTATTTTTCATCAATAATTCTTTTGCTATGTCTGGAACTGGACAATATATTATTTATGCAGGTCAGAATGGAATATTTTATCAAAAAAATACATATGTAGGGTTAGTTGGATTAGGAACTACTCCTATTTATCCGATAGATATAAATGGATTTACACAAATAACAGGTGATGTTTCTATGAATGGTAATTTAGGTGTACAAGGCAATGTTTATTTAAATTCTGATTTTGAAATTGAAGGTAAAATGGTTGTCAGTGATGTTTCTATAAATAACAAATTGTATGTTGGCGGTAATGTATTTATGAATGAACAATTATTGGTCAAAGGAGATGTTTCTTTAAACCAACGATTATTTATAAATAGTGATGTTTCTATGAATAAACGACTTTTTGTTAATGGTGATGTTTCCTTAAATAAAAATCTATATGTATTAGGTCTATCTATATTGAATTCTGATGTCTCTATGAATTCTAGACTTTTCGTTGGAAATGATTTGACTATATATGGTAGACTGAATGTTCAAAATTATACAAATAATAATATAATCAATACAACTACAACCAATTATTCATTGATAGTAAGTGAAGATATATCATTGAATGGAAACTTATATGTATCAAATGATACTTTATTATATAAAAAATTAGTAGTTAATGGAGATATTTCTTTAAATTCACGATTATATGTTGGTGAAGATGTATTTTTGAATGGAAGTATTACTATTGGTAAACTTATTACTATCAATAATTTGTTAGTTGAAAATGATTCTTTATTTAAAAACAGATGTTTTTTATTAGGTGATGTCTCTTTAAATAATAAACTTTATGTTAATAATGATGCATCATTTAATAAAAACTTACAAATTAATGGACAATCTTTATATTATGGTGATATTTCTTTGAATGCAAGATTATCTGTTGGCAATGATGTTTCTTTCAATGGTAATGTAACTGTAAACGGAAGTAATTTTTATTTAAATAGTACTAATTTTGTTTTAATGAATATTAATGTTTTGAATGATTCGACTTTTGGTAAAAGAATCTTCATAAATGGAGATGTTTTGATGAATACACGTCTTTCTGTAAATGGTGATGTTAGTTTCAATCAAAATATGGGAATATTACGATCAACTATACAATACGGTGATGTCTCTATGAATTCACGTTTATCTGTATTAAGTGATGTTTCATTCAATAAAAATTTCCAAGTATTTGGATCAACCATACAAAATGGTGATATTTCAATGAATTCACGTCTTTCCGTACTAAGTGATGCTTCGTTGAACAAAAACCTTGAAGTATTATCAAAAACCATTTTGCGAGATGATGTATCTATGAATCAACGTCTCTTTGTTGGTGGTGATGTTTCCTTGAATCTTCGTTTATTTGTTGGTGGAGATGTTTCTATGAATCGACGTCTATATGTAAGTGGAGATGTGTCATTAAATTCCCGTCTATCAGTACTAAGTGATGTATCTTTGAACAAAAATCTCCAGGTATTTGGAACAACAATACAAAACGGTGATGTTTCGATGAATCAACGTCTCTTTGTTGGCGGAGATGCATCCTTTAATCTTCGTTTGTTTGTAGATGGTGATGTTTCTATGAATCAACGATTATATGTTGGTGGTGATGTATCCATGAATTTACGTTTATCTGTACTAAGTGATGTTTCTTTAAATAGAAATCTCCAGGTATTTGGAACAACCATACTAAACAGTGATGTTTCGATGAATCAACGTCTCTTTGTTGGCGGAGATGCATCCTTTAATCTTCGTTTGTTTGTAGATGGTGATGTTTCTATGAATCAACGACTATATGTTGGTGGTGATGTATCCATGAATTCACGTCTATCTGTATTGAGTGATGTTTCTTTAAATAGAAATCTTCAAGTATTTGGATCAACCATACAAAACGGTGATGTTTTGATGAATCAACGTCTCTTTGTTGGCGGAGATGCATCCTTTAATCTTAGGTTGTTTGTGGATGGCGATGTTTCTATGAATAAACGATTATATGTTGGTGGTGATGTATCCATGAATTCACGTCTATCTGTATTGAGTGATGTTTCTTTAAATAGAAATCTCCAGGTATTTGGAACAACCATACTAAACAGTGATGTTTCGATGAATCAACGTCTCTTTGTTGGCGGGGATACATCCTTGAATGTTCGTTTGTTTGTTGGTGGCGATGTTTCAATGAATCAACGATTATATGTTGGTGGTGATGTATCCATGAATTCGCGTCTATCTGTATTGAGTGATGTTTCTTTAAATAGAAATCTTCAAGTATTTGGATCAACCATACAAAACGGTGATGTTTTGATGAATCAACGTCTCTTTGTTGGCGGAGATGTATCCTTTAATCTTAGGTTGTTTGTTGATGGTGATGTTTCTATGAATCAACGATTATATGTTGGTGGTGATGTATCCATGAATTCACGTTTATCTGTACTAAGTGATGTTTCATTGAATAAAAACCTTGAAGTATTAGGAAAAACTATTATTAGAAATGATGTATCATTGAATCAACGTTTGTTTGTTGGCGGAGATACATCCTTGAATGTTCGTTTATCTATAGGAGGTGATGTTTCAATGAATCAACGTCTCTATGTTAGTGGTGATGTATCCATGAATTCGCGTCTTTCCGTACTAAGTGATGGATCCTTCAATAAAAATTTCGAAGTATTAGGAAAAACTATTATGCGCGATGATGTTTCATTGAATCAACGTTTGTTTGTTGGCGGGGATACATCCTTGAATGTTCGTTTGTTTGTTGGTGGCGATGTTTCAATGAATCAACGTCTCTATGTTAGTGGTGATGTATCTATGAATTCACGTTTATCTGTACTAAGTGATGGATCCTTCAATAAAAACTTCGAAGTATTAGGAAAAACTATTATTAGAGATGATGTTTCATTGAATCAACGCCTCTTTGTAGGCGGGGATACATCCTTGAATGTTCGTTTATCTATTGGAGGTGATGTATCCATGAATTCGCGTCTCTATGTTAGTGGTGATGTATCCATGAATTCGCGCCTTTCTGTACTAAGTGATGTATCCTTCAATAAAAACTTCGAAGTATTAGGAAAAACTATTATGCGTGATGATGTTTCATTGAATCAACGTTTGTTTGTTGGCGGGGATACATCCTTGAATGTTCGTTTGTCTATAGGAGGAGATGTTTCAATGAATCAACGTCTCTATGTAAGTGGTGATGTATCCATTAATTCACGTTTATCTGTACTAAGTGATGGATCCTTCAATAAAAACTTCGAAGTATTAGGAAAAACTATTATTCGCGATGATGTTTCATTGAATCAACGCCTCTTTGTTGGCGGGGATACATCCTTGAATGTTCGTTTATCTATAGGAGGAGATGTTTCAATGAATCAACGTCTCTATGTTAGTGGTGATGTATCCATGAATTCGCGTCTTTCCGTACTAAGTGATGGATCCTTCAATAAAAACTTCGAAGTATTAGGAAAAACTATTATTAGAGATGATGTTTCATTGAATCAACGCCTCTTTGTTGGCGGAGATACATCCTTGAATGTTCGTTTATCTATAGGAGGTGATGTTTCAATGAATCAACGTCTCTATGTTAGTGGTGATGTATCCATGAATTCGCGCCTTTCTGTACTAAGCGATGGATCATTCAATAAAAACTTCGAAGTATTAGGAAAAACTATTATGCGCGATGATGTATCATTGAATCAACGTTTGTTTGTAGGCGGGGATACATCCTTGAATGTTCGTTTATCTGTAGGAGGAGATGTTTCAATGAATCAACGTCTCTATGTTAGTGGTGATGTATCCATTAATTCACGTCTTTCTGTACTAAGTGATGTATCCTTCAATAAAAACTTCGAAGTATTAGGAAAAACTATTATTAGAGATGATGTTTCATTTAATCAACGTTTGTTTGTTGGCGGGGATACATCTTTGAATGTTCGTTTATCTATAGGAGGAGATGTTTCAATGAATCAACGTCTCTATGTTAGTGGTGATGTATCCATGAATTCGCGTCTTTCCGTACTAAGTGATGGATCCTTCAATAAAAATTTCGAAGTATTAGGAAAAACTATTATGCGCGATGATGTTTCATTGAATCAACGACTCTTTGTAGGCGGGGATACATCCTTGAATGTTCGTTTATCTATTGGAGGTGATGTTTCAATGAATCAACGTCTCTATGTTAGTGGTGATGTATCTATTAATTCGCGTCTTTCCGTACTAAGTGATGGATCCTTCAATAAAAACTTCGAAGTATTAGGAAAAACTATTATTCGCGATGATGTTTCATTGAATCAACGCCTCTTTGTAGGCGGGGATGTATCGTTGAATCTTCGTTTGTTTGTTGGTGGCGATGTTTCTATGAATCAACGTCTCTATGTAAGTGGTGATGTATCCATGAATTCGCGTCTTTCTGTACTAAGTGATGGATCATTCAATAAAAACTTCGAAGTATTAGGAAAAACTATTATTCGTGATGATGTTTCATTGAATCAACGCCTCTTTGTTGGAGGGGATACATCCTTGAATGTTCGTTTATCTGTAGGAGGAGATGTTTCAATGAATCAACGTCTCTATGTAAGTGGTGATGTATCTATGAATTCGCGTTTATCTGTACTAAGTGATGGATCCTTCAATAAAAACTTCGAAGTATTAGGAAAAACTATTATTCGCGATGATGTTTCATTGAATCAACGCCTCTTTGTAGGCGGGGATGTATCGTTGAATCTTCGTTTGTTTGTTGGTGGCGATGTTTCTATGAATCAACGTCTCTATGTAAGTGGTGATGTATCAATGAATTCGCGTTTATCTGTACTAAGTGATGTTTCATTTAATCGAAACTTCGATGTTTCTGGATCAACTATACATTATGGTGATGTTTCTATAAATTCCCGCTTATTCGTACTAAGTGATGTATCCTTTAATAGAAATTTCCAAGTTTCTGGAACATCGATATTAAATAAAGATGTTTCAATGAATTCTAGATTATTTGTTGGTAATGATTTGACTATTTATGGTAGACTCAATGTTCAAAATTACACAAATAATAATATAATAAATACGACTACTACTAATTATTCACTTATTATTGCCGAAGATCTTTCACTTAATAATAGATTATTTGTAGGACAAGATGTTTCTATGAGTTTACGATTGTTTGTTGGTGGTGATGTTTCATTGAATCAACGTCTTTATGTAAGTGGTGACGTGTCCATGAATTCACGTTTATCTGTGCTAAGTGATGCTTCCCTGAATAAAAATTTCGAAGTATTAGGAAAAACTATTATGCGTGATGATCTTTCATTAAATCAGCGATTGTTTGTATCAAGTGATGTTTCTTTGAATAAAAAATTAGGCGTATTCGGTACAACTCTATTGAATAGTGATGTATTTATGAATTCTAGATTATATGTTATTGATAATGTATTTTTGAGCAATAAATTATATGTAAATGACGATGTATCATTCAATAATAGATTGAATATAAATGGTGATGTATCTATGAATTCCAGACTCTTTATTAGTAATGATGTTTCATTGAACTCAAGAATATATGTAAAAGGAGATGCTTTTATGAATAATCGTTTATTTACTGATAATATTAATTTATCATTGTCAAATAATATATTTACATTGAATGCACTTACTGGTAATCCAAGATTTTCAAATAACCCAACTCTCGGATATTCTGGTGGTGGTGGTTTTGATACGAATGTTCCAAATTTTAATATATTCTTTTCTCCATTTAATAGTAACATTAATATAGAAAATAATTTAGATTTATTCATTGATAATCCTAGAAATAATCTCATCTTAGGACAGTATATTCCAGGATCAGCATTATATAATTTATATACTAGTGAAAATACTACAATAACAAGTACATATAATAATTTTACTAATAATTTGGCTATTTCTTCTTATGCGTTATCTAACATTACAAATACATATGATTCGACTAATAATGTAGCTATTGGATCTAATTCATTAAATTATTTATCAGCTGGACATTGTAATACAGCAATAGGTTCAGGGTCTATGGTTAATCTTGGTATAAATACATGGAGTTCTCAAGGTTCTACTTTTAGTTCTATAACAATACCAAGAAGTTATGGTCAAAATTATCTACCATCTGCAAGTACAGATAATAATACATCCAATTTCAATACAGCAATCGGATATTTCAGTATGTCTAGTAGTAATATTTATAGTTCCAGTAATAAAAATACTGTTTTAGGTGCATTAGCATTTTCTGATACATTTGATTCGTTATCTACATCTCCTGTATCTCAACGTGTGTATACACAAAATACTTTTATTGGTTATAATGCACAACCTATGTCTGGTATTTATACTAATCAACTAGTATTGGGTACATCTACTGAAACTACTTATATTCCCGGTAAATTTTCTGTTATTTCAGACACGTCTTTAAATGGAAGAGTTAATATTTTCGGAGATGTTTCTTTGAACGGCCGTTTATTTTTGAAAAGTAGTTCATTATCTGATAATTCTATTCCAACCAGTGCTATTTCCGGATTATCAACCGTTATAACTTCACTTGTTAAAGGTGAGATTGCAAGTTCTAGTACAGGTTCTAGTGCAAATTCGAGTGTTATGACAAGTATTGTTCCATTAGATAGTGAATATAATTTTTTAACTAATTTCATTCAAAAAAATAATACACATTATAATTGGATGGATATAGCAATGTCATTTACTGGTGAATATCAAGTTGCTATAGAAATTTACGGAAATATTTATTATTCTAATAATTTTGGAGAAACATGGAACAAATCAACTGTATCTAATTCATATTCTGCATTAGGTATAAGTTCTTTTAATTGGACTGCTGTTGCTATGTCTTATACCGGTCAATACCAAATTGCATCTGCAGTATTACCAAATGGTGTTACTTCTACACCTACTGATCCTACTAGTTGTATTTTCTCATCTAGTAATTACGGTATTAGTTGGTCGTTAACATTCAAAAATACTCTATCATATACTGCATATATAAATGCATTAGCCATATCTTCAGATGGTCTATATCAATATGCTAGTGTTTATAACGATAAATTTTTATATAGTGATACATATGGATCTTCTTGGGCTGCACCTAATGCTATAAATGTTTCCAATAATGCATCAGTAGGTAGTGGAAATTGGCAAGCAATTGCGACATCGTCTAATGGACAATATGTATGTATAGGTGGATATCAAACATCTATTTATGTATCTAATAATTATGGAGCAACTGTAAAAACTGCTTATCAAAATGCTTTACCTATAAATTCTATTTCAATGTCTTATTCAGGACAGTATATGATTGTATCAACTGGAAGTTTTAATACTACTACAGCTATAAGCAAATACACACCAGGTGGTTCAAGTTCAAAAACAAATGGAACTTTGTATTTTTCATCTAATTATGGAAATTCATTTTATTCAGTATCTAATGCTACTTTTGCTTCATGGATAGTCGTGAGAATATCAGGTAATGGGCAATATATAGTAGCAGTTACACAATCTGATTCTACAGGTTCTCCTGGTAATCCTGGTAGTATTTGGTATTCTTATAATTTTGGTCTTACATGGAATAAAAATAATACATATTCTAATTATTGGACAGGTATTTCTATTTCAGCAACTGGACAATATTTATCATTATTATCACCTAATAAAAATATTTATACATCTATTACACCTTTTTTTAATGAATCTTTCTCTGGTACGTTATCTACTAATAATATGAATATTTATGGATTATTGAATATTACAGGTGTTTCTGCTCCTATTCAATTGAATGATGATTCGATTCTGACTACTGCAGAATTATCACTCGACTATTATAATGGAATTGGAAAAATTTGGGATGTAAATTCACCTGCTGGTAGCTATAATAATTTATCCATGTCATTAACAGCACAATATCAAACTTCTGTTTCTAATACTAATATTTATGTTAGTAATAATTATGGTCTTAATTGGACTGCAACTAGTTATGGGTCTTTGAGTTTGTATGGTTGGAATTCTATATCTGTTTCTGGAAATGGAAAATATCAATATGCTGTTCCGAGTTATTCAACATCTTATGCTCTAAGTGGATACATATATATTTCTACTAATTTTGGTAGTAATTGGTCACCTTGTTATAATACAATATCTACTAATAAATGGAGTTCTATTTCCTCTTCTTCTTCTGGACAATATGTAATAGTAAGTTCTAAAAATAATAGTTTATATTTATCTACATCTTATGGTAATATTAATAATTGGAATTATATTGGTAATAATGACATAAGTCTTACTTCTAATAAATATTGGCAAACTGTTTGTATTTCATCTTCTGGACAATATATCTATGCTGCTGCAATTAGTAGTAATTCAGATAGTCTTAATGGAGAGAATATTTATTATTCAAATGATTACGGTGGTAATTGGATTCAAACTATCGTTACTAGTACAAATAATTATGGTGGTAAATATTGGCAACAGATATGTTGTTCTGCTAATGGTGAATATGTTTATGCATGTGCAAGTAGTAATTTTAATTCTTATTCACAAATAATAAACGACACTGTTTATAGATCTACTAATTATGGTGTTATTTTTACTCAAACATCACTTTCTAATAGTGGATGGCAATTTGTTTGTTGTTCATCTTCAGGTAAATATTTATTAGCAGTATCTTTAACATATAATAATGTTGGTTCAACAATATATAGTAATGGTTCAGTATATAAATCTATTAACTATGGTGAAAGTTGGTCATCAACTACTTTATCCGATGTGTTCAATGGTTGTTCTATTTCATCTAATGGCCAATATCTTGCTATTTGTTCTTCAACATCTATCTATACTTCTACTATACCTTATCCATATTTAAGTATATCAGATTACTTAATAGTAGGAGGTAGTGTTGCTATTGGTACTACTACTACTACGAATCCTACATTTACATTGGATGTGAATGGTACAATACGTGGTACTGGACAAATTACTGGAGCATCTTTCAATGCTACATCAGACCGACGTATCAAAACAAATATTGATAATATAAGTGGAAAATTTGCATTAGATACATTGAGAAATATAAATCCAGTTAGTTATCATTTTATCGATGATTCGCAACAAAAATCTTCTATTGGTTTTATTGCCCAACAAATTCAAAAGAGTCTTGAAAATTCTGTTTCAAAACATACTAATTATATTCCAAATATTTATGAAAATGTTATTGTTGATGGTAAAATCATATTATTGAATAATAAATTTACAAACGATATTTCATTATGTGATTATCCAACAAAATTAAAATTCAACGATTCATATGGACAATCTTTATATGGCACTATCGATAAAATCATTGATTCGAAGACACTTGTATTGACGAAGCAACTCGATACATCATTGAATAACTTGTTTTTATATGGTCAAGAAGTAGATGATTTCTTAAGTATTAACTATGATTCTATATTTACGGTTGTAACTGGCGCTGTTAAACAACTCGATACAGAACTTCAAGAAACAAAACAAACTATTATAGAAAATACGATTACTATTAATGAACTAAGATCGGAATTGATTGAAGTGAAAACACAAATGTCGAACATAATTAGATATTTGAATAATAAATAATTTATAAAATAATAATATTCATAAATAAAATATTATTATTTATATCTTGTTACTTGTAACAAAATATTGTTTTGTTATAAAATAACCTATAAATGCATTTATACCACCGATTATACTTCCTATTATTAATTGTTCTTTTGAATGGTATCTATAATACCACCGTTGATATAAAGTAATAAATACTATAAATATTTCAATCAATAATAAAAAAACGGATTTATTTACCAAATACAAATAAACCAAAGAAAAAACTACCGATTGTGCATGATATGACGGCATTCCGTATTTATGAATTTCTGTATATTTTTCATTTACATTATTGGTTGGTCTAGGTTCTTTTATTGTTATTTTGAGTATATTATTTATAAAACTATTTATTATATAAAAAACTAAATATCCATATATATATTTTTGTTTCCATAAATTCATACTACTTATTATAAATAATAAAACCGGACCAGAAAATCCAATTATATTTATAATATCAAGATTTGTATTTGTTATTTGTTCTTTATTGATAAACATATATAATATATATTTATTTTCTTGGATTCAAATTATTTAAAGATTCAACAATCAATGAAAATGACCAATTTGCATTATTCAAGTCCACTTTATTCCCACGATCACTCAATAAAGATATTGCAAATTTACGGATATTTACTGGACCAAAATAACTCCTTCCTTGATTTTGTAAAGTACCACCATATTCCATATATGATGCACCATTTTGTAAACCAGCAACTTTCATTGGTAATATTGCAATTACATCTTTCGCAGAAGGACTATTACCATAACTTTTCGAACTTATAGATGAACCAGTAGTTTCTGTGCTGTATTGACTATTACCTATTTCTGTTAATGCATAAATTTGATTTGCAGTTAATTTTTTATTATCAGTAGATACTGATGTATTATATGTTAATTGTCCAGTTACTGGATCACATGTTCTATTACTCGGATTTGCATATGAAGGTAATCTTATAGAAGTTTCTTTATTCGCAATCGTTACTAATCCATCATTCAAATGATTCTGATTATAATCATCCAAACATAATAAAAAATAATTATATAAATTTGTACATACACCTGTATCACCTATTATTTTTATTAAATTATTGATAATTTCAAAATCAGATAATGTATATATCGTATAATTTCTGAATCCTAATATCCATCCTAATGTTGAATCCCATGTTGTATTTTGTACACTTGATGAACCTAAGTTACATTTTACAAAACTATATTCATCATAAAATACTAAATTATAATCTGTTGTTGTATATACTCGGTTTACATTCATGCGTATTTTCAAATATTGAAAATTACCAATATAATATGTTGAAATTTTAGAACCTTTAAAATAATCACTTTTATCAAATTGCGTATTTATTATATTAATTAATTCTTTTACTTCAATTGCTAATGTATTATTTTTTTTATCTTTCAATATATCTATTACTAAATTATTTGTACCTGTTGAGCTTACTATACCATCTTCATACGCAATAAAATTTATTTTATCATTTATATTTTTTTGTATATTTAAATATCTATATAAAAGTGGTGTTATTCCTTTTATTCTTATTGAATTCATACTGTCTATATATATTATTTCAGTACCTGAATTATTTATTATTTTACTTGTATTTGGATTTGAAAATGCTTGAGTAAAATTATAATATTTATTGTATAAAAGTGTATCAATGAATAAATAATTGCGCCATGATTCATTTGTCGTGTTTGTATCAATAAAATTTATACTATAATTTTTAGATACTAATTTTTTTGCTATTTTTATAGTTAATGTTACTTGATAACCTATATCTGTTACTTTATTAGATAAATTAGATCCAGCAAATATCGTTCTACCTGATTTGGGATCTATATAACTACTAAAAATATTATTCACATCATTTTCGAAAAAAATATAATCTGTATATGTTTTTGATTCAGGAAATTTTAATATAAATCTAACATCTCCTTGATTACCGTTTGTTGTTCCAGTTTTTGGATATATCTCTGCTAATATCGTATCATTTGTAACATCTATACCACCAAAATTTATAAAAGTGGTATAAGTACGTGTCAAATCTGTAATTATTGTATTACCATTATCATTTAATTGTATATTGATTGTATTAAATATTGAATTTGTTAAATCCATATTATAAGTATTTTCATTAAATGTTTTTTCAATATCTAAATAAAAATTGAAATAACCATTATCATCTATATATGCTTTACTACCAATTGGTGAATTACTATTTAAACAACCATTATATTTATTATCAGCATTTTTTATTCCATTATTTATTACATCAATATAAGATGACTCTGTTTCATATGGTATAAAACTATAATTATCTATTTTACTTATATTTGGTAGAATACTTATTGTAATATCGTTTATTGGTATATCAAATCCGGGTTCTACACACTTTAATTGTATTTTCACACTATTATCAATTATAAAAATTTGTGGTTCTTTTACTATCGGATATTCAGCATAAATAGTGTTTAATTCATTAATTTCTTTTTCAAATCTAAAACATGAGCTATTACCTCTCCATATAAAATATGGTGATCTTTCTAATAGTTCATTTGGAAATTCTATTACCATTTTAGAATCATTTAAATTTAGTGTAGTAAAACGATTTGGTTTTATTTTCAATTCAAAATAAGATTTATTTGGCATATTAACATAAATACTACTAGAAATATCAGGTGGTATATTGATATCTGGAGGATTCATATTATTACTTGGGTCTATATTGATTCTTTTTATTGAAGAACCGACTTGATAAGTATTATCTAAATATTTACAATTATGTATTGAATTACTAATATCATTTACCAGTGTATTTCTACTATAAAAACCAGGTATTGGTAAATTAAAATAAACATTGAATTCAATATCTATAATAGAATTACTATTATATTCATCTACTCCATTGTATTTGATTATTTTGAAATAATTATTATTACTATCTATATAAAAATTTGGATCATTATCAACACTATTCAATTGGTCATTAATCAATGGTAAACTATATTTTGATTTTATAGAATTAGTATTATAATTTTTTGTTTCAAATCCAAAAAAAGATGGGATACTATCATTTCTTGAAATGTCATTTCTATAAGGACTTGTAAAATAAGGAAAATTCATATAATAACCATTTTCATTAAAAAAATTTTTTATATCGAGTGTTAATGTTGATAAAGATGTATTTGAATTATAATCTATTTTTGTTTTTCCAAAACTAATATCTGTATAAATATCTCTAGCATTTATTATTGATTCTTGTACTGTTTTAGCTAATTCAATCGGAGTATAATTTCCTGGATTTATTGAAAAAGATATATCATGTATACCGGTATCTATTCCATCTGCCTTTCCTTTTAAATAAAAAAAATTACATCCATAATTTTTCGATATTGTATACCATGTATATGGTATTTGGAATGAATATAATTTCATTAATACTACATCTCTTAATGGTTCTGATAATTCACATGAAAAATCAGTAGTTAATGAATTTTTATTATCTCTATATTGACTATCTATACTTATTATTCTAGTTGTTGTTTTTTTTAATAGTGGATTTAATGGATCTTTTGTATATTCTAGATTTGTTGTGAAAACCACATTTTCTTTTTTTTTTTCATTTGATACATAATTTTTTTTTGCTTCATCAGAATATGATGTCTTCATATTTTCATATCCTTCTGTTCTGTTATTTTCTTCTTCTATGTTGTTTTGTTCTTCATATCCTTCATCGTTTTCATCTGTATCAAAAAAATGTTTATAAACATCTTCAAAAAATTTTGATATTTTTATAGCTGATTCTGTTCCTATATTTTCATATTTTTGAACAAAAGATATTATTTTAGCTTCTAATTCTCTATCTGATGGATTTAATAGATCTAATATTTCATATAATTCTTCATCAGTATAGTCATTTATATTATATAATTCTTCTTCCAACTTTTTTTTTGAATTCATTTATATATTTGATATAAAATTCATTTATATATTTTTATTTATGTTTGATTATTTTGATTGTTTGTTTTTGATAATCGTATTTTAAACATTTCACTTATGAATTTAACTAAATCAATTCGTTTACTACATCTATAAAGCATGTCAATTGGAAACGATTTTAATCCTTGTCCACGTTTCATATGACGATTTCCTGTAAAACATAAAATATCGAATATTTTCATTACTTGTTCCTCTTGTTCTGTCATATCTTCGCGGTCTATTCTAGTTTTACCAGTATAAACAAACCTATTATAATTTCCTTCTTCGTATACGGTATATTGATTTATTGCTGCATGATTTCTGACTAATCCTATTCCCATTATTTTATTTGTATCATTATTCATTTCTAAAATAAACATTACTGAATCATGAGGTATTGATTGTGATACTGGTGATGGAGAACAATATATACACCCTAATTTTGGATGGGTTGTTCTATATTGAACATTTTCATTCCATGTACTATTATTGAAACGTGTTGTCACTAAAAAGTTTCGTAATTGTTTTCGATATTCTCGTAAAAATATTTGATGGATACTTTGTTCCGTTGGAATCATTATAATTATGATTGTTTTTTAATTATAAAAAAACGGTTTCAATTTTTTGAATTTATTCAAATTTTCATATAAATAATAATATATATACTATATAATGAAAAATATTACGTTAATAACTTCTATTATTGATACTCCTAATAAACCATTATCTTATATCAAAACTAGAAGTGTATTTACAAAAGAACAACGTTTTGAACAAACAAAAAAAACTATTTTGTCTATACGAGAAAAAATTCCTTATAATAGAATATTTTTAATAGAATGTTCATTATTGACATCGGAAGAAAATGATTTTTTTATTGAAAATGTTGATTATTTTTTAAATATATATGATACTAATAACACTGATATAATAAATCGATTGTTTACTATATCTAAATCGATGGGTGAAGGAACTATGACTACTATTGCTTTGCAATATATATTTAATAATAAAATTGGTTTTGATTATTTATATAAAATTAGTGGAAGATATTGGTTGAATGATAATTTCAATTATAGTTTATTTGATAATAATTTATCATGTATACACCAGATTGATAATAATTCAAATAATGCATTCAGTTGTTTTTATAAACTAACAAATAAAATGACATATGATTGGTTTTATTTTTTATTAAATTCAGAAGATGATTTTATTAATTGTATTGGATACGAAGTTATTTTTGCAAAATTTTTGAAAAAATTTAATGATAATATATTTATTCGAAATAAAATTGGTATTAATGGTTACGTAACAGTATGTGGTACATATATTGATATGTAATAAATATAAACAATATAATAATATATTATTTATATGGAAAAATTTATTGAAAATGAAATAAAAAAAAACGGAAATACTAATTTTATAGCAGATAGTGGTTTTAAAACTGGTCAACAAATATTTGCAATAGGTGATTCTCATAGTATTTTTTTTTATAATTCTATTAAAATCAAAGAACACTGGTTTTTTAGTAATTTAAAAAAAAATAAATTACCGTTGACAATTTATACATTAATTCATGATAATTTAGATATTTATAACATAGGTAACAATTTAGGTAATGGTCATCAGTTATATAACATAAAAAAAAAAGATTTTGTTTTGATGAATTTTGGCTTCAATGATATTCAAAGAAATATTTATTTACATGCATCAAATAATTGGAAAGAAGAAATAAATAATTTAATTAGTAATTATATTAAAACTATATCAATATTTGAAAAAAAGTTTCAAATAATTCCTATTGTTTCTTTTATTTATCCTAATCCTGGACCAAATGCTAAGGGTCAAAATACGATGGGTTCACTCGAAGAAAGAAGAATGTATACAATTGAAGCAAACACTATTTTAAAAAATCTTTGTTTTGAAAAAAAAATTTTATTTTTTGATATTTATGATTTTATTACAGATGAAAATGGAATTATAAAAGCATCTTATACAGTTGATGATATTCATTTAGATTATAATAATGAATTTTTGAGAGAATATGTTGATAATAAAATTATAGAATTATGTAAAAACAATATGTAATTTTTATTAATATGTATATATAATGAAGGTAATACTTTTTGGGTCTAATGGTATGTTAGGTAACTATGTTAATAAATATTTATCAAAATTTTATGATGTTTTTTGTATAGATCGTACAATTTTTGATATTGAAACATGTAATTGGAATAAAATAGAAAAAATTTTATCTAATAATTCAAACAAAGATGATATTATTATTAATTGTGCAGGTGCAATACCTCAACAAAGATGTAATATTAGAAAATATATTATATTGAACACATTATTTCCTCATAAAATAAATGAAATAGCAAAAAAATATTGTCTAAAATTTATACATATTACAACAGACTGTGTATTTTCAGGTAAAGATGGTAATTATTATGAAAATAGTATTCATGATGCTGAAGATATATATGGAATAACAAAATCATTAGGTGAAGATAACTCAATGTGTATAATTCGTACTTCTATTATTGGTGAAGAATTATATAATAAAAATAGTCTTATTGAATGGGTAATTAAACAAAAAAATACAGTTATAGATGGATATACAAATGTATTTTGGAATGGTGTTACTTGTTTACAATTAGCAAAAATTATTGAACATATTATAAAAAATGATATTCATTGGCAAGGTGTAAGACATTTTTTTTCACCAGACATAGTTTCTAAGTTTGAACTATGTAATTATATTAATGAAATTTATAATTTGAGTATTGTTATTGAAGAACAACCTAGTGTGTGTAAAAATATGACTATTAACACAATTTATAAAAATGATTTTGAATACATAATTCCTTGTATAAAAACACAAATAATACAACAGTATAATTTTTAACTATTCTAATTTTTAAAAATTTCTTAATAAATAAATATAAATATAACTTTGATATATAATTATGTTTGTTTTTATTGTTCCATCATGTGTAAACAATGATATACATTTCAATCAATTGAAAAGATGTATATCATCAATAAGACAATTTCATGAGAATAATAAAATTTTTTTAATTGATGATTCTGACCAAAAATTCAACATAGAAGAATTTTTTATAAATGATAAAAATATCTATGTGAAAAAATCTATATTAAAGGGTTCTGCTGACCAACAAATATTCAAATTCTTTTTAGAAGTTGACGAAGATAAAGCATTTATAATGCAAGATAGTATGATATTGAAAAAACCATTAGAAAATATTGAAAATATTGATAAAATAAAGTTTTTATGGCATTTTACAAATCATGTTTTTCATTGGGATATTATAGAAGAACCTGTTAATAATTATAACATAAATAATAACATAATAACACATAATGATTTAATAATGAATAGTCTTATCAAAAATTATAGTGAATATCCAGAATTTCTATATTTTGCATTAAAAGCTTTAAATAATAAAAAGGAATGGTGTGGTTGCTTTGGTAATTGTTGTATAATCGATAAGAAAACATTGAATTATATGAATGATAATCTTAATTTTATAAATAAATTTATAAATTGTACTACAAATAGAGATAGAAGAGCAAATGAATCGATTTTTGCATTGATTTGTCATTATTTATTTCCAGAAATAAATTTTTATGATTCTTATGATGGATTATATTATGATGGTATTCATGAAAATCTTGAAAATGGAACACCAACTGGTTTTGATAATCTACAATGGTGTCGTAGAAGTAAATATATAGATAAAATATCATTTAATAGATAATTTTATTAATTATTTAATTAATGACTTAAATATTTTATATATTGAATTAATAATGGATAATAAAACGGTTTTAATTTTTGGTGGAACAGGATCTCTTGGTTATGAATTGAATAAAAGATATAATAATAATAATATTATATATAATTTTTCAAGAGATGAATGTAAACATTGGGAAATGAAACTTCATTTTAATTCAAATCCTAATATACGATTTGTTATTGGAAATGTTTCTGATAAATCAATAGTTGAAACCACTATAAAACGTATAAAACCTGATATTATTATTATAGCTTCTGCAATGAAACATATTGATCAATGTGAAATAAATACAGGAGAAAGTTTGAAAACCAATTTGTTAGGTACACAAAATATATTAGAATCTATAGAAAATAATTTAATTTGTTTAAATAATCTAGAAACCGTTATTTTCGTAAGTTCTGATAAAGCTTGTAGTCCTATAAATAATTACGGAATGTGTAAGGCTTTATCTGAAACAATTGTTATTGAAAAATCTCATTATATCCCATCTATAAAATTTATAAATGTTAGATATGGTAACGTATTGAATTCAAGAGGTAGTATTATACCATTATTACATAAAATCGGGAATGACCCTAATAAACCTTTTTTTACTTTAACTAGTAATAATATGACTCGATTTGTTATGACACTTGAACAAAGTGTAGATCTTATTGAATATGCTATATTGAATGGTGAAAGTGGTGATACTATTATACCAAAATTAATATCAATGAATGTGAAAGACCTTGTTGAAATTTTTTCTGATAAATATAAAAAACCTATTAATATTACAGGTCTAAGATCTGGTGAAAAATTGTTAGAATCATTAATCAATGAAACACAATCTGGTAGAATAATTATTTGTGGTGATTATACACATATTAAAAGTGCTATCAAATTTCCTGATATTATAAATAATAATATGAAAGATTATAATAGTAAAATAAATCCTCTAGACAAAAATGAATTGGAAAAATATTTGAATAAATTAAAATTATTGTAATAATTATATATAAATAAGATATTTATATATATATGAAAATACTTCTTATTAATTATGGTATTCATCATAAAAATTTGAATGCAATAAAAAAATATACAAAAGTTGATATCGATATCATTAATGATTTACAAAATATTGATATATCCAATTATGATATAGTTTATAGTCCTTCTGAACCCATCGATGTTTCTCTATTTCCTGATAAAAAATTCATTTTTGGTCCACATTTCTCTACTTTTCCAAATCATAAAATAAAATCGATTATAAATAAAAATTCTATTTATATACAACCAAGTGATTGGGCTGCTAATTCATGGCGATTGTTTGACATGTGTGAAAACCTAAATATTCGTATTTTACCTTTTGGTGTTGATACTGAAAAATTCAATCAAACTATTGATATTCATTATCGAACCAAAGTATTTGTTTATTTCAAAAATAGAGATCCTCTCGAACTTAGATACCTCGAATATTTCTTATCTACTCAAAATATACAATATATAGTGTTTGATTATAAAAAAAAATACGATGAACAAGAATATATTGATTTTTTGAAACAAGCAAAATATGGTATTTGGTTAGGTTGTCATGAAAGTCAGGGTTTTGCATTAGAAGAAGCACTTTCATGTAATGTTCCTTTGTTTGTTTGGTCTGTAAATTCAATGAATCAAGAGTACGGGTCTAATTATCATGATATTCCTGCTACCACTATTCCTTATTGGGATAAACGCTGTGGAGAATTTACATATGATATAGAAAATTTTTATAATAAATTTCAAAATTTCTTATTCAAAATAGAAACTTATAAACCAAGAGAATATATTTTGGAGAACCTTTCTATTGATATTTGCGAAAAAAAAATATTAGAATTACTAGAATCATTTTGATAATATCCGTATTGGATATCATCAAAAAAACACTGTTTTTTTACCCATTGATTGATTATATCAATCGCTATCTCGAATAAAATTAATCCAAGAATTTTTACTTTAAAGTATAATTGGATTAGTTTTAGATGTAATTCATGAATAACATAATTTTCTAATGTTTTTACACATTGAAACTCATTATATTAGATAATTTTTCATGGTTTATACATCATTTAATTCTGCTGTTTCGAGACAATATATATTACGTATATTTTTTAAATTGTTTTTTGATATTAGTTTATTATGAAAAATACAAATATACTATCATGTATAATATGGATGACGATGATTTAGATATGTCATGGCTTAATGAACAAGAACGTATTCAAAACATTCAAAAAAACTATTATCGAGAACCTATGGAAAATATTAATATGTATTTCATTTATATTAATCAAAATCAATATATTGATAAAATCCTATGTGAAAAATACGATTTAGAAGTTGTTTCCAATGGTTCTCTATTAAACAAAGAAAAACTTCTACAAATTATCCAAAATAAAAAAATCAAAACTCTTAATTCAAGATATAAACTTATCGATATTTTACAATACCATGTAGAATTAGAACCTGAACATATTCAAACCTATTGTAAAAATGGAGAACCTGATATAAGTTCTCCGAAACTACTTAAAAATATATCGTTTTTTGATGAAATCATTTTCAGTCCTTCTATTTTTATTTTTCATGGCATCAATTCTCTTTATTTTATGTTTCAAGAAGTCGAAACTATCAGTACAAAAAATCGTAAAAGTATGAAATCTATATTGAAAAATGATTCGAATTTTGATTCAAAAATTAAAGATCGAGAACCCTCTAACAAAGGTACTAAAAAAGTGAAAATTTCTACTGATACTATTGAATATTCAGATAGTTATAAAACAAAGAACAAGACACGTAAAACGAGACCGATGTACAGTACATAAATATAATAAAACAATATAGATAACAACATATATATTTATAAGTATCATGATTGATTTTGATATTGTTGATGAGAACCAGTTTCCAACATTAAAAACATTTGATTTTCACCAATTTTTCCAAGATCAAATTGTTTTTTTTTATTTTAATTTGTTTAAAAAATTTGATACTAAAAATGTTCTCGAATTATCTAAAAAATTATCCGATGTTCTCCAACTTTTAAAAAAAAACATACAAAAGGATCTTGAATTTATTAAATACTTGGTCTTGTTTTATAGAATGATGGGACATATCAGGGATATTTATTTTGGTAAAGGAGAACATGATATTTCTTATATGTTTTTGATGGTTTTTTATGATAATTTTCCGGTTTTGGCTATTTATGCTATGCATCGTTTTGTACAACCAACTGATAACTTGAATATACCATATGGTTCATGGCGTGATATAAAATATTTATGTGATTTTATTCGTAAAAATTCACCAAAAAAGGAGAACCATGGATTGATTCAATATTGTATCGATTTGATGAATTCACAATTGAAAAAGGATTATGAAACATGGCGGTTCTCTATTCATGCACGTTCTCGAAACCATATTTCTAATGTTTCAAAATGGATTCCTAGAGAACATAAGAAATTCCATTGGTTATTCAATATGCTAGTTCTCGATTGGATTAAAACCAATAAACCATTTTTTTTGAATAACAACAATAATAATACTTCTTATTTGAAAGCTATTTTAAAAGCAAAACGCCTGTATCGTCGTAAAGTTAGTACATTGAACAAGGCCATGGATACTACTGAAATTAAACTATGTTCTCAAAATTGGGATGAAATTGACCCCAAGAACATACCTTGTTATACTTTGATGAAACAACGATCTTTGATGTTTGGAAAATCAGAAAAATATCAAGTATGTTCTAATAAAATTAGAGAACATTTTGATAATGATAAAAATAGTTCTCAATATAATGGTCATTTTAATAAATATTTGACGAATTCTTATCCAGTTGCCTTTTTTGTAAAAGAGGCATATCGGTTATTGAAATCCGATGATAATAATTCTCAAAAAGATCTTTTAAATAAACAATGGCGAATGTTCTCTAAAACAATTTGTATAAATGGTTTTGATAATGTTTTACCAATTATTGATTCATCTTTTTATATGCAATTGAATGATTGTGAATCATTTTATAGTGCTATTGGATATGCGATCATCATTGCCGAAAGAAGTAATTTTGGTAAACGAATTTTGACGGTTGATTATCAATCTACTTGGATAAACTTTGATTCCGAAACGGATTTCATTGATATAATCGAGAACATTCAAAATTCTACTGTCTCTAAAACAAATACATTGATAAATATTAATGATGCAATGGAATTGATTGTATATTCCCTTTTACAGTCAAAATCTACGAATCGATTTATTAAAAACATGAAATTAGTATTTTTCAGTAATTTTCATGACATCAATATAGATTCATTCAAAAAACCTTTTTCGAAATATGGTCTTAGTTTACCGATTTTCGTGTTTTGGAATTTATCAAAACAAGAAATTATTGAACCATTTGATAATGTATATATTTTATCAGGTATTTCTAATGGTCTCTTATATGTATTATGTGATTTATTTAAATTTATAAAAACCGATAAAAAGAAACATATTGTTCATACATATGATAATGTTCGTTTTATTTTAAATAATAAACGATATGATATTTTAGAAAATTACATTTGTGGTTTTTATTGATTTTTATATATAACATTTTCGGTTTTGTTCTCGTCTATTATTGATAGTGCCATATTTTTCTCTATTTTTTGCATGACTTCTTTCGTACTATATTGATCGACTAATATTTTTTTCAAATCTTTTATCTTTATTCTTTGAATAGAATTGAATATTTTCAATATTTTGTTTTTCAAAACAGTAGATTTTGTTCTATCATTTGGTATTGACATTATATTATTTTTTATTAAATTTATATAATCATTCAAAAATGTACTAGATGAATAATGTAGTAATTCTAATTCGTGTATCATAAACAAATACATAACAGATATACTATAATTATCCCATGTAAAACAGTATTTAATTAGTTCATCATATAATATTTTCCACGGTTTATTTATAAATAAATTAAAATAATTTTCTAATTTTGATTTCCAATAATTACGTTCATCTTCAATCAATAATTTCGTGTTAATTGGATTAATTTTAAAAAAATCATCTAATATTTGTTTTATATTATTAGATTTTATTAATTGTGTCTGCCAATCTTTACCGATTTCATTTACCATATATGATAAAAACACAATATCAATACACCATGGTCCATATTTTGTATAATAACTATAAAAATATTTTTCCATTGGTTTTGTCACATCAATTGATAAACCAAAATCAATTATTATTGGTCGTTTATCATTATCTTGTATCATTATATTATTTTCTTTTAAATCATAATGAATTATTTGTGCAGATTCTAATTTTTCTAGAGATTCTAATAATATAATATGATTTTCTATAAAAATATTAATAAATTTATCATGTGATAGTAGTTTCATATAATATTTCAATAATGAATCTTTTCCTATATATTTTATTTTTTCAGATTCATATTTTGCTTTTGGATCTTTGTTGTTATGAATAATATCACATTGATCCATTTCTTCATGATCTAATAAACTAATATTTATATTTTCCGTTTCTAATATTGGTGCAAAATAATTTTTATAATTTTTTATATTCGTTATTTTTTTACCGATTAAAGTCTCATTTTCTGATGTTTCTTCTTTTTTTTGTATTTTTATTATGTATTCTTCATCTATAATTTTAAATACACAACCATATGTTCCTTCATCTAATTTTTTTTTATTTTTTTTTATTTCTGTCATATATATTTTCTATTGACAATAAAAAATATATATATATTTATTTTTGTTTTGTTTTTTTCGATATTTATAATAGACTTTTATTGATGTGTTGTAATACACGTAATTCAATTGTTCTAAACAAATATAGTTTTGGTGTTGTATCCATACCATGATAAATAGTTCCTAAATTTATTTCTTCTATTGTCCAGCTATTTTTAGATATATGTTCAAAATATGGTACTGCATTTATCATAATATCTATATCGTCTGATTCTTCATCTGTGAAGAATCGTGTTTTCCCTAATTGTTTTGATATATGTAATTTTATAATATATACAAGATGATTTTTCAATGTATTTTTCTGTGATTCTATTTGATATAATTCAACAATTTTGTCTTTGAATTTTTTGTTTTTCATTGATTTCATAAATTTATTACTAGTTTCATCATATTGGTTTTTTTGTTCTTCTATTGTATCTATGAATTCTTGAAATGATTTTTGTAAATATATATTTGCTAATTGTGTTTGATTATAATATATAATGTCGTTTTCATATAAAATATTTTGAAAATTTGTTGTTAAATGTAAATAATAATTTATTAAATCATAGTTTTTATTGAATACCTTTTCCCATGTTTCCTTATCATTGCTGAAGGATTCTAATAATGATTTGTATTCATTTTCGATTTCATGTGCTGTTAATAAATATGATTTTTCATATATTTGATTACAATATTCCATGTAACAAGCATTTACTATAAATGTTTTGATAAAATGGATATATTCAGGTGAATAGATTGTTTCGATCTTTGATTGTGACATTATTGTTTATTATTGATTATTATTATTGATAAATATGTTGTTCAATTTTTTATTTTATCAATCTAATCCAACATTTGATTTATGTTTTCTCACTACAACTGCCGATGGTTCAACCCAAAAACTTTTTATATTTAATTTTCTGAATAGATCGTTCATCCACCAATCTGGTGAATTATTAAATGGAATATAATTTTCATATAATTTTCTTGCACATTTGTTAGTTACTAAATAAAACGTTGCTGCCTTTGTTCCACCATGGCATTGAATAGTTATATCATTTGTTTTTGGGTATACTAATAATCCTGGTTTTATTTGTCCTTCTATGTATGTTGTCCAATTACAATCAAAAAGTATATCCCACTCTCCATAACTATCAAGTTGTTCTATGTATTTATCTACTAATTTTGGTATATTATCTATAAAACATATATTATCTTCCATTATAATACCATAGTCATAGTTATTATCTATTATATCCTTCAAAGATAAATAATGTTTATATGTACATGAAATACAACCTTTTCTTAATATCATTCTAGATGGATATACTAATATATTACTTGTATATGATGGCTGTTGTATTACTAATTTATTTATCATTTCTTCAGTAATTTCATCTTTATTTGGATGTTCCATCCATTTTATATTATTTAAATCAAACCCCCATTTTTTGAATTCATTTGTCATAATTTCTTTACGTTCTGGTTCTAAATAATTATGTATTAAATAATATTTTATGGATTTTTTTGGTATTTCTGATTCTGAAAACTTGTCCAAATATACAGATTTGAAAATTTTCATTACTTTGTCTGGCATGTATTCATCGAATGCATTCCAATCCTTTTTTTTTTCAATTTCTGGATTGAAACTCAATAAAATGCCAACTAGACTATTTACATCATTATACCATAATGCTTTATCTTTTAATATATGAACATGACCTAAGTCACTTCCAGTTTTTGATGCTATAATTGGTTTATTTTTACTTGAAAATTCTCCTATTGATATTCCAAATGTTTCACCCATTGCTCGTGCATATATCATTGCATCTACTGTATTAATAAATTTTACTTTTTCATCTAAGTCTGTTATTAATGGTAGATGAATAATATTCGGTAAACTTGGACAAAATTGTACAAAGTTTGCAAATAAAAAATAAATATGTGGATTATTTTTTGCAATATTATATACTACATATTGAGCAAATTGTATATCAAAACTATGTTTTCCACCATAACCACCAAAAACTATTGCATTTTCTGGTATATTTAACTGACTTCTCATATTTAGATTATGGTTCGGAAGATTTATCATATGGGGAACAACTGGATATTTTCCATTGTTTCCTTTTACCCATGGAGCTATAGATGTGTATATATCTCCATGGGGCTCGTTACAATTAAATACACAATGTATACAATTTTTTGCTACAGAACTTATATAACGGTCGTTTTCACCTCCCTTTATTATATAAATAATTTTAATATTATTTTTTAATAATAATTCATCTACTTCTTTAAAATCTTTTGATTCATGAACGAATTCAAATCGTTTTTTGAATTTTTCGATTACTCTTTCATCATTGAATGGATGATTTTTTTCATAAAAAATAAAGGATCTATTTCCTAATAATTTTTCATTATAATGAGCATAGTCATAGAGACTAGTACTAGTTCCACCATAACATAATTGATTATCCCAAAATGCTATATTCATTTTTATAATCGATATAAATATATAAATAAATATTAGTTTATATTGATTTATATGAATAATTTGTTTCCTATTACGTTTTCTATACCAGAAGAAAAGATTGTTTCAGATATACCAAACAAAACATTTATACTTGCTAATTACATACCAGTCGGCGTTGGTGAAACAACGTATATTTATGATCATGAAATAGATTACTATAATGGTTATAAAAATTCGTTATTTGCTATAACTAAAAAAAAAGGTGGTTGGGATTGTATGCGACATTATGAAATTTTGGCATGTGGATGTATTCCTTATTTTGAAAATCTAGAAAAATGTCCTGAAAAACGGCTTTTTAATTTTCCAAAAGATATTATTTTGAAAACGAATAAATTATTTGATTCTTTAATGAAAAAATATAATATCAATAAAAATAACATGATAGGGCAAATGTCACAAGATGAATTAGATGAATGTAAAAAATATATTCAAATACTATTGGAATATACAAGATCAAATCTGACTACAAAATCATTAGGCAATTATATTATTGAAAATACTAATATTACAAGTGATAGTAATATATTATATATTTGTAATCCTGCTGATAGTGATTATTTAAGATGTTTGACCTTACATGGTCTGAAACAAATTTTTGGAAAAAAATGTGAAGAATATCCCTTTCTTCCATATATTTATAAAAATTGTAAAAAAAATATGAATACAGATTTCAAACGTTTACATGGTAGAGGGTTTACATATACTAGATTATTAGACAAAAATGAATATTATAATGAAAATATTAACGAAGAAATTATTAGTAACATTAAAAACAAAAAATATGACATGATAATTTATTCAAGTTTACATAAAGAGAAATCAGATGAACATCAACATATATTTTTTGATATCGTAAAACAAAATTATCCTTCTAATAAAATAGCGTTTTTATGTGGTGAAGATGATCATTTACCTCATTATTTAACACCGGTTTGTTTATATCCTGAATATACTAGAAATGGACATATTTGTTTTGTTAGGGAATTATAAATATTTTATGTAAAAACATATAAAGATACCTGTATTATTATTATAGTGGGCCTAGCTACTCTTGTATATATTGTATATAGTAAACAAAGTAAATTTGCACTTGTAGCTCAGTTGGTTAGAGCGTCAGTCTTATGAGCTGAATGTCATGAGTTCGAATCTCATCTCGTGCATTTTTACATGGTTAGAATTTTATACATTTTATAAAAATTTTCGGGTCTTATAGTGTAGTGGTTAGCACCGGGGACTTTGAATCCCCTAACCTGGGTTCGAGTCCCAGTAAGACCTGGGGGACATCAGATTATATTTATAACAAAAAAACGATATAAAAGATTTTCAATATATTTATTCAAGTAACATAATTGTTTACTTCAAAAATATTATTTTTTATATAATAAATGCTTCGTTAGCTCAGTTGGTAGAGCGTAGGAAATTAATTTTTCCGCTCAAATGGCTGTTAAATCACTTTTTAGTGATATAGGCTACCATAAGGTCGAGAGATCGAAACTCTCATGAAGCGAAAATCATATTTTAAATAATGTCATGTAACATTATTTAAAATATTCTAATCAATCAAAATTCATTAAATCTACTGTTTTGTTATTTATAAGTTGTTGTGTTAGATAATCTATTGTCATTATTTTATTTTGAACTTCCTTTTCTAATTTTGCTATGATCAATCTTTGATTATGTAATGTGGTCTTTAGATTTTCATTTTCTATATAATAGTTTGCTTTGTTTAGATTCAAATTACTAAGCCATTTTTGATGTGCTTTTGTCTTGATATGTGCCGAAAATACGCCATAAGTATCATAGGTTTTATCTTTTCTACTTCCACAAGGACATCTTATTCCATTTTTTAAATTATTGAATGATGGAATTTTATCTATATAGTTACCTACATTATCAATACTTGGCATGTATAAATCTGGCTCGGTTACTAATTCCATTTTATATATTTAAAGTATTGTATTTATATTTTTTATTTTATATCAATACCATAATACTGTTTATATACATCAATCAAAATGCCTTCATAATCTTTCATAAATGGTCCTGGTTCCATTAATTTCATGAATTTTTTACCGATGGTCTTTTTATATTCATCTATTTTCGATGGATTATCAACTAGATTTTTGACGATACCAATATATTCATCTTCGGTCTTGGCTACTAGTTCCTGTAGGCCACAATTAGTCAAAAGACTACATGAAACATTATGTGCATGGTAGTTCTCATTATATAAAGAAACCAAAGGTATTGAATTTAATAATGCATTACATGTCGTCGTCGTTCCCGAATATGGAAATGTATCTAATAAAATATCTATCTTTGTAAACAGCTTGTTATAGTCATCATTCTGGAGTTTATTGATAATTATAATTCGATCTCGTTCAATATCGAGTCTTTGTGAATAAAATTCCATTCGTTCCTCATTGTTATCGAATGTCTCTAATTTTATCAATAGTTGTGTGTTTGGACACTCTTTCAATATTTTCTTCCAGGTTTCCAATGCAAATGTCGAGTTTTTGTTTTCTTTATTAATGGCTGCTATGATTATCTTGTTTGAAAAAGTATTTGTTGGCGTAGTTCTTGGTATAATCGGTTTATCTTGATTAATCGATTTATATAATAAAAAACATCGCGGTAATTTCAACAAAGTCTCTGTATATTTTTGTTTTGATGTTGGCGGATCTGCTATCTTATCTGTTATACGATATTGGATAGATTTCAAACCGGTTGTATTTGGAAATCCTAAATAAGCTATTTGAATTGGTGCTGGATGATATGTAAATACACCTAACCTATTGTTTACTGTATGTCCATTTAAATCAAATAAAATATCGATACCATGTTTATTGATTAATGTAGCTGCTTCTTTATCATTCATATTTTTTATAATATGATATTGAGGTTTTAATGATGTAAATATTTCTGAATCGAAATCTGTTTGATTAGCATATAGAACGATCTCGAATTGGGTTTTATCATGATTTTTCAAAATAGGAATAATAAAATTTGCCACTGCATGATACATATAATCACTCGATAAATATCCTATTTTTATTTTTCTCGGTAATGTCCTTGTTGTTTCATAAAGATTTTTTATTATTCTTTTACGTGCTTCATAATGGAAACACGGATTATCTGGTAAATAATCATTTATTTTCAAATACTGTTTGAATATTACATCGTTGTCGGAATATAAAAAGTCCGCATAACAAAGAGAATTACTAAACGATAATAACTTATTCCAGATATTTAAATTGAACTTATTTGCCAAATCCACTGCTTTGTTTGTATATTGAAGAGACTTTTCAATTTCACCCATTGCACAATATACATACCCCAAATCATGATAATTTGCCCATTTTGTTACTTTTTCGTCATTTGTTTTACATTGTGTTGTCGAGCTTAGTTTGATGAGTTTCAAAAGACATGGTACGCCATTTTTATAATATAATTGTTGGAAATTACATCTTGAATATGTTCCTAAGAATCGGGGGTCTTCCATTAGCTCGTTATAAATTGACATTTCTGGGTTTATTATTTCGAATACTTGTCTTGTCAATCCATTCTCAAATAATGTTATTATCATATTTATTATATTTGATTTATTAATAGGATCAATTTGATAGCATATTTTATACCATGATATCGCCTTCAATGGATTTGTATTTTTGAATAGTTCTCCCATCATAAAGTACAGATTAGAGTCATTTGGACGTAGTATTATTAATTTTGATAATAAATCCTCTTTTTCCATAATGTTTTGTGTTGATTTTATTATTTCTAATCCTTGATTATATATATATGTTTTATGTTCATAATTGGAATCTGGATTTTGTAATAATTGAGAGTATATATTCATAAAATTTGTTATGTTAGACATATTTTGTATATATTTTGACAGTATGTTTATATAATTTTGGTTGTATGTTGTTTTCTTTTATATACTACGTTAAAATAATTATATTTTTATAATTGATTACATATATCGATAATAATATGAATCAAGAATATATTAATAATTTACAACAATATTTACGTAAATTATCAAATCATGATTGTATACCTATGAATCATAAATTGTATTTGATAAAACTTAAAGAATCAGGATTTGAACCAAAAGTCATATATGATATTGGATCTTGTGTACTTCATTGGACTAAATTTGCCAAACTATTATGGCCTGATGCAACGTTTATTTTATTTGACGCGTTTGCTCCCGCTGAATTTTTATATATAGAGGAAAATTATCATTATAATATTGGCTTACTAAGTAATGAAGATGATTTGATAATCAAATTTTATCAAAATGATCTTTTACCTGGAGGTAATTCATATTATAGAGAAATTGGTTGTGATAATGGTATACATTTTCCTGAAGATAAATATTTAGAATTAGTATCAAAAAAATTAGATACTATCGTTAACCAAAAGGGATTTCCCCTACCTGATTTTGTGAAAATAGATGTTCAAGGTGCTGAGATCGATATTATACAAGGTGGTTTAGAAACACTCAGTCATGCTCAACGTATGATTATTGAACTTCAACATATAGAATATAATCAAGGTGCTGTTATGGCTAATGATTCTTTACCTATAATTGAAAGTTTAGGTTGGAATTGTGATGCGCCTCTTTTCCAAAATAATGGTCCGGATGGTGATTATTCTTTTGTGAAATCGTCTTTATAATATATATAAATGGAAAGTCCTTTTGCAAAATCGAATACAACATTTGTTTTATATTTGGAACCAATCTTGAATAGCTATTATAAAACATATCAAAATATAATCACTATCAATACCATGCCTACTGGACCATTAGCTGATATGGTTACCATGATCAATCCATCGAAATTATCTCCTTTTCAAGAATTTGGGCAGTTTTCTACTCCTAATTTCGGTAGAGGTGGTGGTTGTACCTATGTTTTACTAAGATATCCAAAATCGGCTTGTGGTGTTAGTGGTAGTATTGGTAAAAACAGCGATGTATTCATGGGTGCTGATGATATTCCGTCTGTTCTCGCGTATTTGAATAGTCATGGTTATAAAGTTGATACTGGACTTACGAAAATGCTTTTCAAAAGCCGTATTACAGTGGGTGGTGTTGCTGAAAATCGGCTATCTGGTGATAGGAAAATGATTTGTATGGTTCAAGGATCTTGATTGATATTATGTAAAAAATATATAAATATTTCAGTTTTATATATTTATAATGGTTCGCGTATTTTATTTAAAAAATGCTCATTGGGAAATTAGTTTTTTTTTAAATGATATTTTTAATGGATTGGTATCAGATACGGTTTTTTTCAATGAAAAGAATCCTTTGTTTGTTGATTCTGATGATATCGGTAATAACATTTTGGTTATCAATGATACGTACTTGTTTGAAAAAGTAGAAAAACTAGTGAAAAAAATAAAACCTCTCATGATTTTTCATTTATCGGATGAAACTGGCACTCATGGTCATTGGGCAAGTTTGTCACAATATACAAAATATTATTTTCGACAGCATATCCATAATGAGCTCAAAAAATACCCGAATGCATTTCAATTTCCATTGGGATATGGTCCAACTTATTTGAATCGATCATCGATTGATATAATCGATAGTGGGTTGATTAAACCGATTCGAGAAAGGTCGATAGATTGGGCTTTTGTTGGAACCATCAAATATGATCGAGGCGAAATGTGTTCAAGATTCGGACAAGTTTTCAAAAATGGTCGTTGTTTAACTGGAAATAATCCTTGGAGTGAAGATATAACGAAATTGGAGGTTCTACCTAGTGAAATGGCGGAAATTTATAAAGATACCATTTTTGCTCCCAATGGTCGTGGTAATGTAAGTTTGGATTGTTTTCGTGTTTATGAAGCTATTATTTGTGGTGCTATTCCTGTTATAATTGGAACAGATGAAGAAATTGATAGAACATTTTGGTATGGAGGACATGTACCGATTTTTGTGAGGGGGTCGTGTTGGGATGAAGCTGTTTATAAATGTCGTGATTTGATAGACCATTTGGATGATTTGGAGACTATACAAAAAACGAATTTCAAATGGTGGAAACGATTGATTGGTCGGTACCGAGATATGATTCATGATCTAAAAAACAAAAACTAAAAAATTGAATTTGTTTGGGTTGTTTGGATTTATGATATCAAACAAAATGATTCCACAAAATGAAAATTCCTTTTATCATGCTAGAGAAAATAGACGAGCTTGTATTATATTGGTTATTGTCATTGTATTTATTGGTGTCATGTTTATATTATTATAGTTTATATTTTGATAAGTGATGATACATAATTATATAAATATCCTAGTATAACTCCAAATGTCAAAGATTTTGTATAAATTCCAGTGATTGCTGTTATTAGCATAGTCATACTTGTATTTTCAGTTGGATTACTCAATGATTTCCAATCTCCGGTCAAATAAGTAATAAACAACATGATTGCGATAATTGAAGATATCGATATTTTGTTTACTATATCCATAAAAAACGTATTTATTAAAAACAATAATATCGCAACAATAATAGCGGATATTCTAGTAGTACTACCATTATTTCTGTTCAACAAACTTTCACCAACTAAAACACAACCTCCCATGCCACCTGTTAGACCACTTAGAATATTTGAAACTCCTTGTACGATTGTTTCATTGAAATAATTATTTGTATTTGTTTTTTTTACCATAACTATTGATTCAAACAAACCAGCAAAACTCATTGCAAATGCATGTGGTAATAACATCAATATTTTTTCTATGCTTAATTTTTTCAATATATTTATATCAAATAATCCCTTTGAAATATCTAATTTTTCTATTTTTTCTATTTTCGGAATATCGATAGGAGTAACATATAAAAATAATGATATCAAAAATATCTCTAGAACACTTCCTGGTATACGAATTTCTGTATTGAATCTTCGTAACATTATATATCCATATTGAATAATGAACAAACCTATAATAGCAAACAATAATATATTACATATTTTGTTTGAATCATAAAATTTTTTGTTTTTATCTTTTAGATTATCAAATTGTGATGTTCCTATCAAAACTGCCAATGCGATCAAAAACCCTGAATTGATTGAATCTGGTACGTCAATCAATAATTTGTATAATCCTGTTATTCCAAATAATAATTGTAGTATTCCACCTAAAATTACAGTGAATGAAATATATTCCATTCCATGATTTTTTACAACACCTAATAAACTTGTCGCAACTGCGGCTGTCGCTCCCGAAATAAGTGTTGGTGTTCCAAATAATGATGATATTGCCCCCATAGTGATTGCACTTCTAAATCCCATTTCTGGTGGAACATTCAAAATATAAGAATAGGCGATTGTTTCTGGTATAATAACAATTGATATCAATATTCCTGAAATAACTTCTGTGAACAAATTGAGTTTTTTGTTTGTTTTTTCTTCCATAATATATATTATATATATGATTTATTTTTATAATATGATTTATTTTTGTTAAACAAATTAAAAATTTGAAAGTGAAACATATAATGATTTTTTTATACTTTTTGTTTTTTTTGTTTGTTTTTATAAATGATTCTAAAAAGATAAACAATTTATGTATGAAAAGAGAATATGCGGCTGTAATAGGGTTTTTACCTATAATAAAACTACATGATATTATGGTTATCCCACATAATAACAGTATATTGACAATTGATTATACACCTATCAATCAAAGTCAACCCGATGTTTTACTGAAATTATTTCTTGGAAAATATGTTCCTGCTGAGGTTCGTATTCGTAAAATGAATACATGGAATCTTGAAGAATGGTATAATTTACCTAGTATTGATGTTCATGATATCAATGATATCAATTTGAGAAATAAAATTATTGTCATCATAGATGGTTGGAATCATAAAGATATTGATAGAGGGTTGGAAATGAATTTATACAAAAGGAATTGTAAACATTTTAGTAATTTTGTAATTCGAAATTTTTTATTATAGTTTGAAAAATCAAATAAAAATACATTACGTATGTATATATGCAACTTAGGTCCTTGTTTCCACTTATGGTTCTTATTGATCGGTTTGTTTCCATCCGTGGGTTTTCACCACTTTCGAATACTAGAGGTATCTTTTCATCAGGTTTCCAGATGCGTATCAAAAAAAACATGTCCAATGATGACTTTATCAACAGTGGTCATAGTGGTCTTAATTTACCTATTGGTGGTGGTGGAAACCGTCGCTCCCGCTCCAAAAGTCTAGCACCTACGTATCGTCCTCGTTCTGATAATCAAAAACAATATGTTTCTCATTTACAAAACGATGATGTTAGTATTGTTTTTGGTATTGGTCCAGCGGGATGTGGTAAAACTCTTTTTGCATGTGTTACTGCTATTGAGGGATTGAAGCGAGGAGATTATCAAAAAATAATTTTGACTCGTCCTATTGTTCCAGTCGAAGAAGAGGAACTTGGATTCCTACCTGGCACATTGGTAAAAAAAATGGATCCTTGGACGCGTCCTCTTATGGATATTTTTTTAGAATTTTTTACTCAACATGAACTAGATTTTATGATTAATTCTGGTGTTATTGAGATTTCTCCTTTGGCGTATATGAGAGGACGTACTTTCAAGAGATGTTTTATCATTGCAGATGAAATGCAGAATTCTACACCTAATCAAATGCTTATGTTGACGACTCGTATTGGTGATGGTTCTAAAATGATTATTACGGGGGATTTGAAACAATCTGATCGTCCTTCTGATAAAAATGGGTTATTGGATGTTATGAATAAGATTCGTGATTACAAAGGACATAAGGATTTGAGAAACAGTACAAATTATGGAATTGAAATTGTCGAAATGAGTCATTCTGATATACAACGTAGTCCAATCGTTTCTAAAATACTCGATATTTATAGTTACGAAAATTTGAAAACAAGTGAAGTTAATAGTTCTTCTTTGATTATGATTGATGATCGTAATTCTACGCAAAATATCGAAGCCATCAAGGTTTCCGAAGTTGCCATTTACAAAGATAGTTATGACAATGATGCTGCATTGATTCCCAAATCTCATATTTCAAAAAGAGATACTTTGTAATGTTTTTTTGATCTTTTGATTTGTAATAATTTTGTCTTGTTAATATATATATGTCTCAGAGTGATTATATAAAATATAAAAAAACATCTACTAAACTAAGGGTTGATAACTCGTCTCTACATAACAAAGAACCACCTGTTTTTGTTTCAAGTGACTATACTGATTTCAAGCAATATCATTTAGAAAATACTATCAATAATACTAGTCCTACTTTTAATTATATTGTACATGATGGACATCATTTAGTTTTTGGAATGGATATGGTTGTTTCTAGTTGTCCTAGTTTTATTGATTGTAGGAATACTAATAATAGGGCTAATCGTATTCCTATGTCCGAATCTAGATTTACACGTACACCACGACCTTTGAATTGGAATGAATTGAATACTTTGAAAAAACAACGGTTCTTGGATTGTAAATGTAATACTAGTTTATATAGACAATAAACCATTGAAAAACAAGTGTGAAAACCAGTTAAAAAATGATAACCAAATAGCTATCATTTTTATGAATTTTTGATTTTAATTTTATATCGTTTATGCTGATATTATGGGTTGTTTTTTATTTTTTTTCAAATCGGTAATTTTATAAATACTAATATAAACCATGGATTGTAATAGTCTGAGTGCCCATTTTTGATAATACCGATGAAATTCTTGGGTTTTAGGTACTGCGTTTCGTATTATTGTTAGAATATTTTGGAGTTGCTCCACACCAATTTGTTTTTTTGAAAATGAAATCAATAACTCTGGTTTTCTGTAAACACAAGTATGTCTATCTGGGTTCTTCGGATCATATTCAAATACTTTGTTCATGTAGGTTGATTGAATGCATCGTAGATATTTTTTCAAATTTTCGCTGGTTAGTTTTTCCACACCTTTCAAATAGTTTGGGTATTTTATTATTAATAGTTCGATTCTAGTTTCTGGTAATAAGAACCCATGAATATGATTGATAATTTCATCTGGTAAGTTGATTATATTGTTTATATCGAGTTTTTTTGATAATTCTAATTGTTTTTTTATGAGTTTCAATGATTTTAATTTTTTGTTACATTTATGCTGTATGTTATCGTTTAGTAGTTTTATGTATGCTTTTGTGTCATGTATCCAGTATTCGATGTCTTCATGTGTACGTGAGTAATATAAACCTAATTCAATACTTGGAATGATTGCTTGCATATTCGCATGTATCAAATCATGGAATGAAGTTTTATGATTGAATTGATATTGATTTGTGTTTGAGTCTAATATTTTTGGGTATCTTATTGGTTCACATGGAAATGGATAGCTCGATATCTGTTTGAATGATTCTTTACATGCTTTGTCGGTGGGTTTGATTTTTGTTGGGGTACTGGCAGTTGTATTATTGGTATTATAAATAATTGTATTTGATTCCATTGTTGTTTTTGTGTAAAAAAAGTATATATTTTTTGTTCAATTTTTTACGAGTTGGTTGTTTTTGGTTTTGGTGTTTTTGATTTTGTTTTTCTGCCATATTTACAGTGTTGGCGTTGTGAAAAACCTTTGGGTCGTTTACAATCGATGCTTTTTTTGTATTTCATGCTCCATTTTCTTCTTGTCTTTGTCATGTAGTCTCTATATATTTATTTGAATATTTTTCATGGGTATTTTATTGGGAATTCGATCTCCTAAATTAGTGGTGTTTTCAATATTTTTTTCCATGTATTGATTCGTTTTATTGCGTTTATTTGTAATGGTAAATAATTATGTTTTGAGTATTCAGTTATAAATAAATTGTCTTGATTATGTTTCAATACTCGATTATGAAACAAGTCATTTGCATTGTTGAATGCTTCTATTATTTTTATATCGTTGTTTGTTGGTGTTGGGTTATTGAATGTCGTTTTTGTTTGAAGATGAATATTATAAAGCATACAACGATCAAAGTCATATGCTGCTAACAAATCAGCTTCACGTACTACATGATATGCCATTTGATATTCATAGAGTTGGGGGAATCCTTGTTTTTTTACTTTCGAATAGGACATCGTATTGATAATTTGTTTTGTAATATCGAGCTCGGTTGGTGTTAGTTTATCATCTAAAAATTCATTTATTTCTTTGAGTCCTTTGTATTCATCGAGATATTTTTTATCACACATATCATGAAGAATAGATGATACATAGATGATTTTAGATTGTGATTCTAAGATGGGATAGTTGATCTTTTCTGCTTCATAGATGTTATGTGCAAAATGGAGAACATTCATACTATGTGATAAACCATGAGATTCATCGATATTGTACTTTTTTGATGTTAATAAAACAAATTGAAATAGTTTTGTAATGAGAGACATGATTGATTTGTATTGATATTGTTGGTGGTTTTTTGGTTTGTTTTGATATTCAATTTTTTGATATTGATAAAAAATTGAATGGATTTTGTATTGATATTGGTGTTGTATTTATAAATGATGTATCGATTTGTGTTTGTTTCATTTTTGATTTTGGGTTGTATTGGTGGAGTAGATGCGCTTATTTCACCTTTGAGAACGTTGGTTTCTTCTCAGGCGTTAGTTGCTACTGTTATGGATGGTGTTGTTAGAGAACTTCCTGAAGGCTTTATTTTGAATTCTTTGTTGAATATACATATTAAACCAGATTTTGATATTGTTTGTCTTGGGTTGATAGGGGTTTCGGTTTATTTGAGAGGGTATCGATATGATAGATTGGATGATAAATGGAGTTCCATTAAGATGTATTCTAATATACAAAAAATGACTAGGGTTTTTATTTTGGTTTTGATTATTGTTTTGACGAAGAACGTGGAGAATTCTATTTGATAATATGGTTATGACTATTTAAAACATTGATAAAAAATGTCAATATCATTCGAACCCCTTTTTTTATTTCCATACCTTGATGTTTAAATTGTGAACCAAACAACAACATGTCTCCTTGATTCGGATAAACACATAATCCTGTTTCAAATTGTGTTCCTCCTCCAGTGAATGAGTTTTCATTACTCAATAAAATTATTGCTGTTATATCAGAATCATCATTATGCATTTCTAGTGATCTTTGTTTATTTTCTTCATATTTTACAACAAATGCTTCTTTAATATTTATATTCATTTCTGTTGATATATTGAAATTATTATAAACTAATGAACCTATCTTTCTCATAAAATAATTCAAAATATAATTCATTACTGGAGGTTTTAAATCATCAATTGATATATCATAAGTTGGATATCTTTTGTGTCTATCATTTTTCCATTCTCCATATAATTCTTTTACTTGGTTATTAGTTTCTGTAATTAACCATTCACAAGTTTCATTTGAAAATATTGATTTTTCAACAAAAACGTTTTTATATTTGCTTTCATACGGATCAAACTGTTTATCTAATAAATTATCATTATCTTCATCATTTTCACAATCGTACAAAGTCCATTCTGAAATATTAGTATTAATATTGATATTGAATGCAGAATTAACCTTTTTTTTTACATATTTATTTATTTCTGATAAAATTCTAAATTTATATTTTTTATAAGTTGAATCATTTGTATTATTTTTTTTCAATGATTCATTAAATAATTCAAACTGCTCTTCTGTTGAATTTATTTCAACATTTATAATTGAATTTGATTCAATTTTATCAATTGTCATATCTAAATCAATAGGTAATTCTTTTGGATAAGTATTATTATACATATGATACAACTGGTACATCTGGTTTATATCTAAATATGGACTATATTTACTATAACCATCTGGAACAGTTAATACATTCAATACAATTAAAATTCTTGGTTCTGTGCTATTGTATAATTCTTTATAGTATCCATGTATATTTTTACCACCATCGAATACAATTGTTTTCAAATACTCAGGAAAACATAATCCTAATGATTTATTATCACTATCTAAAATAAGTGTTGGTATTGTATTGTCGCATAAATAAATCAACGAAGTGAATAAAGGATTACTATCATCTTTATGATATTGGTAGTTTAAATCTTCATTTCCATTTTTGAAAAAATAGTCTACATGTATTGGGTCTATTTCTTTTAAAATTATATTGTTGTCATTCATTAATTTTACAAATTCTTCATTTTCTAACCAATAAGAATTATACTCGAAATCTTTTGGTTTTAAACCTTGAATCAACATTATAAATGATACATATTTACCAATTATATTATCAAATATATGTTGTGGGTTCTCATTCCTTATTTTAAATGGTGGCATTATCGGTATATTAAATGTTTTTATCAATTCAATAATATTTTTCATTAATGTACTTTCTTCAAAATCATTATTTTTTGAAGAAAAATTTAGTTTCCATTCATTGAATAACATAATTATAATATATTCAAATCATTCACAATATATTTAAATCATTTATTTATTATTTTATAATTTTTATATTATAAAAGTTATTATTTATCATATAATTACGTAATTCTACAAATATTTTTTTTGTTTCTATCGGAACTGTTTGAAATCCTATACACCTTTTATTTTCATTGATATATTCAATTTTTATACGAGTATTAGATGTATAAACTTCATCATAATGTGTAATTTCAAATCCTTCTTCATTATAAACCCCTGGGTACAATGATTTATATAATCTATCAAATGTATAATTATGTTCATCTAATTTATTTTTTATATAAATATTAGATGAACATGATTCTTCTTTTTTTTCTAATACATTAGAATTAATTTTTATATTTTCTATCGATATATTGTTCAAAAAAGGAGTATAATTGTTATTACCACCATATAATATGTATTCATTGCTTATAACATCACTTAAAACTGGATAATTTGGTTTTCCAATATTTTTATTAACTAATTCGATAGTTATTCTATACAATCTTTTATCTAAGTTATTTGTATCTTGTATAAAATAATTATTACTATGCTGCATAAGAAATGCAGATAATTTATGAGGTCGAAACAATGATATTTCGTTTATTTGTGGTTTGGTATCTGTATTATTTTTTTTTAAATCTGTTCCAAATGATAATATATCATCATTATCATTGAAGAAAATATCTAATACTAAATCACCGTAATCACTTATTGTTTTTCCATCAGACCTTGTAAGATTATGTTCTTCACCAAATCCTGAACATAAGTCATAAGGTTTTTTTATACCTACGTTACTACATCTCATAATCATATAGTAATCATCTTGATCAATTTTGAATTTTTTCAATGTCGAATTTACTAAATTATAAATAAATTCATGCTGCGGTATATTGAATTTGTTTGTATCTAAAATTAAAAATCCATTTTCGCTAAATATTTGTACTTTTTCCATGAATAACTTTATATATCTACACACATCATCTTCGTCTATATTTAATTCATATTTTACGGATATCATTATATCTGTAATATTATAATATTGATACAAATTATTTCAAACATTTTTGTTATTATAAAAAAAATCTATAGGTTTATCTTTGTAATAAAATGAATTCGAATAAAAACCTTGTATTGTTATTCTTAATTTATTCGAATTTATTTTTGTTACACGATGTATATTATCTTTTAGAATTACCATTGTATTATAACTTGGTATAAATTCGTATGTTAGATTATCTATATCAAATTGAAATATACCACCATCTTCTGATTCCCATGTTTCATTTAAATATATTGTAAATCCATATTCTACATGATTATCAGAGTGATCATTGACATAACATCCTTCTTGCATTATATGTAAATTTAATTTTATACCTTCAATATTCAAATTCAATATATTTTTTAACTCATAACAAATTTTTTTTTTGAGTATTTTATTTTCTTTATCTAATTTTATAACTTTAATTTCATTACTTTTTCCTTTTATATGTTTGTCCCAAGATAAAATATTTGTAGTAGTATAAAAATTATTATCAATACAATTATTAACATAATTTATACATTCTTTTAATAATGTATGTGATAAAACATTATTATATATAAATACACGATTATTTGTTGAAATGTAATTTGGTGGTTTTGAAATATGCATAATAATTTGTTCTTTATTATTATTTTCAATGTATTTCATTTAATAAATATAAATAATATATTTATTATATTGTTATGGAAACTATTAATTTATACGATTTGGAAATAAATAAATTCAATAATTTTAATTTTGAACATATTTATAATGAATTAGTTGAATTTGCTGTTAATCCAATATTTAATAATACTTTTCTTTTGAATACATCATCTATTTTAAATGATGGCCATAATAATTACTTAGAAAAATTTGTATTTGATACTGCTGTTTTTCATATATCAGAATATAATAAAAAAAATAATACTAATATTGATATACGTGATATATTTGTTGAATTTTGGTCTTTACAAGATAATCATTTCAAAAAAATGCACTTTGATAAAGATGAACAAGATTATTTAATAAACAATAACACTAAAACATACGGTAAACCTTTTTTGAGTTGTATTACTTATTTAAATGATAACAATTATGCACCTACATTGATTACTGATATTCCTCGTAAAATTGGTTCTAGTGAATGTTCAAATTTCTATACAGGAAAATATACAAATTTTGGTATGGTATTTCCAAGAAAAATGAAACAAATGTCTTTTGATGGTGGACAATATTTACATGGTATGTATTTACTAGATAATAGATGCTCTAATCGTTTAGTTTTACCTATAAATTTTTGGTTCAAAAAACCAAAATATTTGTCATATTTTCCTTACTATATTTATTTAAATAGAAAATATTCAAAAGAAAAACAATTTTCGATTTTTAAAATGCAAGAATCTATAGATTTTTCTGAAAATTTATTCAAATATAAAAAAATTAATATTGATAATATTGTAAAAACAAATGATATTGTAATAGATAATAATGATATTGAAAATTTCAATAAATGGTACAAACATTTGATTTTCGGCAGTAGTCCTGTTAATTTTGATCATCTTATTGATTTGAATGATTTGAGTAATCCTAATAATAGTTATATATACAAATTCAATTTCTCATTCGTATTATAAATAATATATTTATTTTATCTATTCAATATTAGATAAAATATATTAATAATAATAATATTCTATATATTATTTATTTTTTGTTTCGTATTAAAAAAAAATACTTGTATAAGTCTACAATTTTCTTTTGAGTTCCCAAAATATCTATTTGCTTGATGATAATAAGATGCGTCATAAATAATAATTCTATTAAATTTATTGCCTATAATTGTTTCATCATTCCATTTAGATCTATCTGATCCATTACCAGATAATTCATTTATAATTTGTTCGGATTTACTTCTACTTTCTGAACTATTAAATAATATATTTCTCATATTTCTTTTATTATATTTTTTATCACTATATAAAACAGTTCCGGAATCTATTGGTGCATCAGGTGTTAAATATACAACGGCTGCCCATTGAAATTCTCCTTTTTTTGAATCTTTTATTAATTCATTTGGTCGTGTGTCACAATGTATCCATGATACATCATCTTCTGTATTAAATTGAAAACTGTAGCAATCACCACTTGGAAAAATTTCAGAACCCATTATTTTTACTAGTTTATCATATGATTCTTTGTTGAAACATTTTGGTGTCCGCATACCTGGATGATATCCATGATGTTTTAATGACTGTTGTAATGCATTATATCTTATTTCATTTGGTTCTTTATAAAAATTTTCCTCAATATACAATTTTGGATTATTTTCTATCATAATATAATTTATACTTTTTTTTTAAATTATTTTGATATGATATATTTATTATTAATTAGTAAATCCGTATACTTCACCGTAGCGAGCTGATTGACTTACTGTAGATGTTGTTACATTAGTCGATGTTGTGGAACCATCAGCACCTTTATTACCATTAGCACCTCTATTACCAGGACCACCCGTATTGCCAGCCCTTCCATTTTGTGACTTGTATCCGCCACAATTTCCGCCGAAATCACCTCCTTTATGCCGCGGCTCTGCCCCACCACCATCACCACCTTTATTACCATCAGCTCCATTATTTCCTCTTGCACCATCATATATAGTAATATCACCAAATCTAATAAATCTCTCTGTATCATTTTGTTCTATAGTAATGTTAGTGTTTGAAACCACGTTTATAATATCATTCAAACCAGATACTACAGTTAAACCTGTTCCACCCGCACCTCCTGTTCCACCCGCACCTCCTGTTCCACCCGGACCTCCTGTGTGATCGGTAGCATCAGCACCTTTATTACCATCACCACCTTTACCACCATCACTACCTTTAGCACCGTCTTTTGATACTAATTTAACTTTACAAGAAGTCACCCATCCTGGTTTTGTAATTGTAGATGTACCACTAGTACTTGCCAATAATTTACCAGTAAATCCTAAAAGAACTTCAGTAGTATTATTTTTGAAAATACTTGCAACACCACCACTAGTTATTTTTTTATGAGCTTCAGTTGCAGCAAGTCCTTTCATGTTGAATCCGGTAATAGCAGTTTCTCCCGATTCCATAATATTTGTTAGTGCTGTATTTTTGTAAAAATATTTGTCTAAATTACTCATTTAAATACAAATAGTAATATATATTTATATTTTTTATGAAAGATATAATAATTTATGATAATTTTTATGAAGATCCAGACATTATAAGGCAAACTGCTTTAGAAGCATTTAAAAAACTTATAATTGAAGATATACCTTGCAATAAGTGGCATTTTAGTAAATACGAGGGATTTTTTCATGATATTCCTGGATTAATTAAAGAAAAAAAAAAATTTATTGGTAGTAAATTTGAAACGTCTTCATTTTTTGATATGTATAACGAAAACATATTTGAAAAGTTATTAAATGCTAAAATTCAATATACATCTGAAAAAAATGGTATATTTATATTAGATAGCTGTTTATCGTCACCAATATCAGTAGTTATAAACAAAAATAATGTAAAAGATAATTATATAGAAGAATGGATTGGTATAATATTTTTGACTCCAGATGCACCAATAGAAGGTGGATTAATTATACAAAATTTTAAAAAAATAAATATAAATTCTATTGAATCATTAAATAAATTAAATGAACCAATCAAAAACATAATTTTTGATGAATTAGAAATGCGTAAAACAGATAAAACATTTTGGGAGGTAGATACTAAAATTGCAAATGTATATAATAGATTAGTATTATTGAAAAAAAATATTTTTTGGAGTTCTTCTTTAAATTTTGGAGTAAATTTAAATGATTCTAGATTGATCCATTTTTTTTCTTTTGGAGTTACATATAATTAATATTGGGTTGATCAATATTTTTATTATTTTGTTATAAGTCCTGATATTGTTTCTATTTCTTTATTTGGAAAAATATCATTTTTTTTATTGTTATTTTTAAGTGAATTGATAAATTTATTGAATAGTTTTGCTATTTCAATGATAAATATTAAATTTTGTGTTTTTTTTATTTTGTAAATATCAAATAAAAAATCATATTTTTCTAAAATAACTTCTATATTATCTGAATTTTTATCAATTTGAATATTTGAATTATTTATATAAAATTCGACTTTATCATATAAATACCAATAAATAATTGTACATATATTTCCATAATCATAATATTTATTTTTTTCATAAAAATTTATTTCAATTGTATTTAAATCAAAATCTTTATCCATTACTAAACCGAAATCGGTTAAATATATTGTATTATTTGAATCTACAATGAAGTTTTCTACATGAGTATCAAAATGAATTATATTATTTGAATTTAGAAAATCTATAATTTTTATTGATTGTTTATAAAAATTATCAATATTATCATTATTTTTCAACAACCATGTATGCAAATTATTTGGAAAATATTCAATAAATAATAATAATTTATATTTTGATTTATTTTTACTATCAATGTATTCTTTTATGTTTTTATTAGAATTCCAATACTCCAAGTCATATTCTATTAAATTTTTATTTTCTTCTTCAATTATACGATAATGATACAATAATGGAAAATTAAGACATTGTTCGTTTAATACATAATTCGTTGTTTTAATATGTGTCATTAATTCACGCCAACAATTAATACCTGCGCTGCCTATACCATAATTATAATATAGTGGTAAATTATATAAATTACTTGTGTTATATTTATTTTTGTATTCCAAATCTGTTATTGTTATTGATTTAACAAAAAAAATTTTTTTATTTATGTAAATTATTGTATTTTCACCCCATCCTTTTGTTTTATATTTTGAATTATTTATCAAGTTTATTAATTTATCACTGTTTATTGTTGTTAGTTCTTCTTTTATTTTATAATATTCTAATTTTCTTTTCATTTGTTATATAAATTTTTTTATTTTTAACTTTATTTTATTTTAAATATCATATAAAAACTCGTTCTCCAAACCATAAAAAATTGAATGATTTTTTATATTATAATAATTATTTTATTAAAAGTTTTACTAAGAGTTTTCAATCTATTTCCAATCTATTTCTAGTCTGTTTCTATTTATATTGATCTATCAAAACCATAATCATGGCTATCTATTTCGACATCACTGAAAATATTATCAACGATACTGATTTTGTCATGGACCCTGCTGAGGAGGATCTTGAATATACCGAGTTCAACATCGAAGAGCCTTATTATCATGATGACAAATATCTTTACCAAGGCGCATGGTATCATAAAAATTTCCCTGTTATTTGGGCTATGTCTCATGAAGATGAGACTGGTCCTTCTCAATGTGCGAATTGTGCTGACTATGGTTGTGTCAATAATGTGTTTATTGGTTATTGTGCTAATTGTGCGGATTATTGTTATGATGGTGAGCGTGGTAAAGGTTTCATTGATAATGGTATTGAGTTTGATGAAAATGATTTTGTGAGTGCATTTGATACTTATTTGAAAGATGTTGATGTTACTAAAATCAAACCTATTTGTGAACCTGTCGATAGTGTTTGTGATTCGGATAGTGATTGTGATGATATTGACTATGATTATGAGAATGATATTTCAATTGAGTGTGCTGAATCTGTTTTAGTCTAATAAAAATATGTATAAAAATATAAAAAATATAAAAATATAAAAATATAAAACCCCCCAAAAAAATACAATTGTACATATTGTATTTTTTTTATTTACATAACATATTTTATGTAAAAAATTGATCGAATTTTGTGGTATTGTTTTGTATTAACAAAATATAACAAACAACATGAATTCATCGTCATCATTACCAAATCCTTTACGTAAAGCCGAAAAAAAACTTCGGGAAATTAGTCTATTGAAAAATAAATCTGTTCGAACTTTCGAAGAAGAAGAAAAAATCAAAAAAGAAGCATATTATCGCCGTGTTCTGGACCCATCTTATAAAACCGATGAAGAAATTCTGAAGGAAGCACGTATGTTTGCACGTAAACAAAAAGAAATGGATGAACTAAAACAACGTCAATATGCCCGCCATCTCAAAAAAGAAAAGGCAAAAAAGGAACGTTTAGAGAAGGACCCACGCTTTCAACGTCAACAACAACGCGATGAGGATCAACGTAAACGACGTGAGGATGAAAACAATCAACGTATCGAATATCAGCTACGCCATAAGGATGCGGATTTGTTCAAACTTCAAACCGAATATATTGCATTGCTTAAACAAAATAGTTTCAATAATAGTAAAACCTTTCGTTTGATGTCTTTGAAATACCACCCTGATAAAAACTTGGGAAATATGGAATGGGCGGAAAATCAACAAAAAAAATTGTTAGATATACGTGATTCAGAAGCGGTTTTACACCTTTTATCATTCAATGCATCCATAGCGCGTCTTTGATGCGAAACGTAGTCACCTTTTGAGAACACATATTTTGAGTAAAAAATTGAATGATTTTTGCGTGTTTTTTGAGAATCATAATTGAAAAACTGTGTGAATATAATCGAACTTTTGAAAATGTCTAAGTGCTCTGGCTGTTTTCCTTCATATAATTTTTGCCAATTTGCCCATATGGGTGTCGGGGGTTGTCAAGAATGTTATGATAATACTTATAAAAATGAGTCTTTCAAGACTAGTAAATACATGGCTGAAATTAATGAATATATTAACGAATCTTTGAATATGTACTTGTATCAGCGAAGGATTTTATCCTCTTTAGATTCTAATGTCGAGAACATTGAAAATGTTACTGAAACCGTTGCTTCTGAACCTAATGAATGTAGTATTTGTTATGAAATAATGGGTGAAAAAAATTGCTGTATTACTGAATGTGGTCATAAATTTTGTTTGAAATGTCTACTGGTTGCTATGGATAGAAATAATACATGTCCCATGTGCCGTCATGTTTTGAAAGATAATAGTCGCGGTATTGGTGCTGCCATTGGTGATCGCCTACTAAACGAAGTTGATTTACAGGGTTGGGTTGATTCACTTCCTAATGCTAGTTTGAACTTGGATGAAGATGTATTAGATTATATTATAAATACATTTGGTAATACTGATGAAGTAATGATGTATTGATAGATATTGTTTTGTTTTTGTAATTTATAAAAGAGCTATTTGAGAACATTCTTAATAATTGAAAAAGATCCATAAAAATGGGTCTTTTTTTAATGGCGATGACCTCTCGTATTGATCTATCTGAGATGACCTCTCGTATTGACCTCTGAGATGACCTCGGCAATGACCTCTCGTATTGATATCTCGGCAATGACCTCTGAGATGAGATCTCGGCGATGACCTCTCGTATTGATATCTCGGCAATGACCTCTGAGATGAGATCTCGGCGATGACCTCGGTAATGACCTCGGTAATGACCTCTCGTATTGAGATCTCGGCAATGACCTGTCATATTGTCCTGGCGAATCGCCCAGGCAACCCTAACCCTAGCATTGTTCACCCCCGTGAGCCGAGAACCTTGCCAAGGTCTCTCACCCCCTAATATATAGATATCGAGAAATGAGTGACATATCGAGAAATGAGTAGGATATCAATAAATCGGTCATATGTCTTGTCCGAGAACCTTTTCCAAGGTCTTTTGAAACCTCTCTTTGGTTGGGCTGAGAACGCAGTGAAAAAAACCTTTTTTTGAAGGTTTTTTGATGGACTCTTGGTTAATATGTTACATGTATAAGGATAATCTATCTAAAAAGGCAGTTCTGTGTTCTCAATTGGCGCTCTGCATACTGGACAAGGTCTGTCGCAAAATATTTCTTCATCTGATTCATTTCTGCATTCGCAGAACCTTTGTTGAATTCCTTGCCAGCAAGGGTAGCATAAGAAGTGCTGACAAGGCGTTTTTCCTTTTGTTGGTTCCAAACAAACTGAGCATTCTTGAACAAATTTTGAGTCACATAACTTGTTCTTGGGAGCCTGGGAAAGAATCTTGTTCTCCATTTTGTTGAATTTCAAATTTTTCAATATTTTTGTTAATTCTTTCATTGCTTTTTTGACTTCTTCCTCAGTGAGAGGACTGCTGTCCAGAGTTCCGTCGACTTTTGGCCGGTCGATGTACTTGGAGAACAACAATCCGCTTGGAAAGTTGACGGTTTGAGAGTGTTTTTTGATATCTGTCGTTTCGATATCAAACGTCATACTAGCTGACTGACAGACAATCTCGGTCTTGACCTTGATGCTGTCGATTTCGTCGATTTTCAATTTTAACGCAATTCTTTTGACGCCTTTTTCTTTGATTTTTTCGACGAAAAATTTAACAAGTTGTTGTTCGCTGACCATTTTAAACTGATAAATGAGTGTAGATTTGATAACTTTGACAAAAAGCTCGAAATTTGTTCAATTTTTTGAGGGTTGAGAACGCGTTGATTTTGACCTTGGAAGGTTGGACTGATTCTGGATTGATGACCTTGACAAAAAGCTCGAAATTTGTTCAATTTTTTGAAGTTTGAGAACGCGTTGATTTTGACCTTGGAAGGTTGGACTGATGACCTTGACAAAAAGGCTCGAAATTTTCAATTTTTTGAGGGTTGAGAAACGCAATTGAAATTGAGAACATGTTCTCCAAATGTCAAAAATTGAATGAATTTTTTATATTAAATAAAAAGAATATACAACAACATGAATACTAATATGAATACTAACACCAATGTTCCAGATACTAAACCACTAACACGCAAACAAAAGAGATGGCAAAGATATAAAGATTATTTAAACAAGAAGAAATTCGAAAAATATGGTTTTGTATATGATGATTTCGATGAAGATCCTTACTATGGTGATAATGGATTATCTAGATTAGTTGCACAAATATATGCTGAAAGAAATAGCGAAACCAATAAACAAAAAATATATTATGAACTAGATAAATTTATCTCAGAAAACGAACCAACAGAGAACATACGAGAGTTCGCTATATCAGGTAGAGATTTATGCGACGGTAAAAAAATGTATAACATAATGAAGAATGACCCTAACCCAAAATATGAAATTTTCGGTTCAAATGGTGGTGGTTATCAATGTTTCGGCATCTTTAAATCAAAAGACAAAAATATGTATATAATTGAAGTTCGAATTCAAACCCCTACCAGTTATATAAAAATAGAAAATGAAGATGATTTTAATTAATAAAAATGTATATATTGAGAACTTTTTGTAGAATTATTTAAAACATTATAAAACCAAAGAAAAAAAGTCGGGTCGATTTTTTTTTTGGGACATTTTAAAAATGTCCATTTTTCAAAACCCTCGATGGACTTTTTAAAAAAACCTAGATTTTTGATTTTTACTCGATAATGCAGTGAAAACGGAAAAATGTTGGAAAAACATGGCTGCATAAATTTTTACATATTTTATGTGAAATGACATAAAGCGTTTTTCTCGTTCAATTATATAGAATGGATTTAGAACAAAAAAACGCAAAAAAACGCATAACTTATTCATGTGAAATTTGTGCTTTCAATACGAGCAACAAATATGATTTTGAAAAACATGAACTGACTCGAAAACATACAAAAAATGTAGAATTGAACCAAAGTTCAATTTTAAGCGTAAAAAACTCGCATGAGTATGTTTGCAGTAATTGTGATAAAATATATTATAATAAAAGTAGTCATTGGTATCATTCGAAAAAATGTTCTCAAAAACCATTAGAAAAACCAGAGAACTTACAAAACACATTGACACCGGATTTATTTATGGAAATTCTTAAAGAAAACAAAGAGATACAAAATGTTCTCATTGAACAAAACAAAGAACTACAAAATAAACTATTAGAACATCATAAACAACTCATTGAATTAACAAGTAAACAAATGATCGTTAACAATAATACTAATAATACCAACAGTAACAACACCCAGAACAACCATTTCAATATACAATTCTTTTTGAATGATACATGTAAAGATGCAATTAATATCGATCAATTCATTAAAAACATCCAAATCTCGATTTCGGACTTGGAGAACGTTGGAGACCAAGGCTATGTACAAGGTATTTCAGACATTATTATTAAAAACATGAGAACCTTGGGATTGACAAAACGTCCCATGCATTGTACAGACGTCAAACGCGAAACCATCTACATAAAAGATGCTGACAAATGGGAAAAAGACTCCGATGGTAAACATAAATTAAAGAATGCTATAAACAGGGTCGCTAAGAAGAACCTTGCCAAGTTCCAAGATTGGTATGATATACATCCTGAAGCAACGGTTCTCGATACTAAAGACAATGTAATGAGTCATAAATTGATCAGACAATCAATGGGAAATGGTGAAGCTGATGTTTTACAAAACAAAATAGTCAAACATTTGGTAAAAGAAACTTATGTTGATAAGTCTTCAAATACATTGGTTAATAGAGAACAATTATAAATGTTCTCGATACCTTTCAAAATATTTATAAACAATATTTTGAAACCCTTGGATCAACCTCTTGGATCAACCTCTTGGATCAACCTCTTGGATCAACCTCTTGGATCCATATATTCGAGAACATTTCAAAAGGTTCTCAAAACACCCTATTATATAGATATCGAGAAATGAGTGACATATCAAGAAATGAGTAGGATATCAATATACTAGTCATTTACGTGTCGAGGAACATTCCTAGAACATTCCAACAATATTATTCATGTATAGATACTAAAATAACAATAATTCAAACATTCAAAAGTGCGTTCTCGAAAACACGTGTTTTCGTGTAAAAAATTGAATGGTTTTTTTACTTATATTTTACAAGTATTAAAACAACCAATTACTAACTAACTAACTTTTACGATCTATTTTATCTAAGCTTTCTAATTTTAATTCTATCTAATTAATTTTATCTTATCAAAATGTCAAGTCAAACTATTGTTGATAATGTCGTTGTTGATAACGTTAATGTTACCATGAAAGAAAAAAAACCAAGAAAGCCTCGTGCTCCTAAGACTGTTGCTCCTAAGACTGTTGCTCCTAGTACTGAACTTGTTGCTCCTACTACTGAACTTGTTGCTGAACCTGTTGTTACTGAACCTGTTGTTACTGAAAAGAAGAAGCGTGAACCTGGATTGCCTGCTAAATTCGGTAAATTTGTACAATTTGGGTTTTATCTCGCTGAATCACTTAAAGACTCTGAAGGTAATTTTACTATTAATTCTTATGATGATTTTATTAATAAAATGTATATATTTGATACTGTTGATAATCAACAAAATTTCGTACAAAAATTCTTTGATCAATCCAAAGATATCAATAAATCTATTAAAAAATTAGTTGCTAATAAAAAAAAGGCTGATGCCAAGGCTGCTAAATTAGCTAATAAGCCTGTTAAAAAAACGAATAAAAAAAATAATACTACTGACAAAACCGCTCACACTGACACTGACACTGACACCGACAATTTCGTTTCTGAAGTAGTTTCTCTTGCTAATCCTAAACCTAAACGCAAATATAATAAAAAAACAACGGCTACTAGTGATTACGCTACTGACACTACTGACACTACCGACGAACTCGATGTTGAAATTATTATTATTCATGGTACTAATTATCTTGTCGATGCTAATAAACGCATCTTCGATTTCAATAATCATATTCTTATCGGCTCTCTTGATAACAACAATAACATCATTCACATTTAATTTTATTTCTCTGTAATCACTTAATTATATTTACCTTTTTTATT
>Ga0214921_10000347_pt1 | contig 88510 bp, 68 predicted proteins | sample LL1505_MetaG_FD_177992 | JGI IMG/M metagenome (GOLD analysis project Ga0214921, IMG submission 177992) | Freshwater microbial communities from Lake Lanier, Atlanta, Georgia, United States - LL-1505 | ecosystem: Environmental > Aquatic > Freshwater > Lake | place: USA: Georgia | collected... | reverse complement strand
CCGTAAGTGAAGAGGATATTCGTCCTTCAGCGTGTGGCGATGAACAGAGTACTGTACCTACAGGAAAAACAGGTCAACAAGAGGTTCCGGAAGTTACACCACAGGAATTAATGCGCACCAGTTCGGCCAATGTTGATGAATATACATCAACAGGCTTTGAAATGTTTCCACGAAAACTTCCTCCGAGCCGCGTTGTACCTCCACAACCGAAAGATGCTAAACCGAATATGGCCACGCTGATTTATGAAGTGTGGGACAAGAAACAACGTAAGATGCGAATTAAGATAAATTCAGTGATTCCTCTGCAAAAATGGACTCATGTGGCAATTACGGCAGTCACAATGGATTCTTCCCGACCGAGTATCAAAGTGTATATCAATGGTGAAGATGTCTACACAAAGGTATCTGGATTTCTACCACAGGCATCTACAACCACTAATAACTATATTGGTAAGAGCAACTGGATGAGTGCTACGAGTGAATTTGAAAACAAGGATGATTTTTTCAGAGGGTCTATCTTTGATGTGCGTGGATACAAGACACCGATGAGTGCAAAAAAAATTAAGGATACAGTCGATTGGGGGAAAAATCTCTTGGGCTTAGAATAGAATGGGGCTGACGAACTCAAAACCGACTCCTGGAAGTACAGATGGAGGCCTTGAGGGGCTTAATAATACGGGTATTGGTGCTATTAATAATGTAAAGAAGCAGATTGCTGACTTACGTACGAATGTAAATGCATTGAAGGCTTCGTCTGGAAATACTCCTGCAGCGAACGCTGCGAATAATGCCGCAAATGCTGCACAAAATGCCGTAAATGCAGCCGAAAAGGCGAATAATGCAAATCAGGTCGCTGCACCAAATGGTGCTAACGGTAATAAGGGCAATAATTCCAATAAGGGCAATAATGCCAATAAGGGCAATAATGCCAATAAGGGCAATAATGCCAATAAGGGCAATAATGCTAATAAGGGCAATAATGCCAATAAGGGCAATAATGCTAATAAAGCCGCCAACGCTGCAACCAATGCCGCGAATGCAGCAGTAGAGGCCGCAACCGCTGCCAATGAAGCAGTTGCCCAACCGAACGGAAATGCTGCTGCAACAGTTGCTGCCAATGCTGCGACTGTGGCTGCCAATGCTGCGACAGTTGCCGCCAACGCCGCTGCCAACGCTGCACCTGGAGCCAATGCAAACACTGCTGCTGCAAACGCCGCTGCCGAGACAGCAACTGCTGCTGCAACAGAAGCCGCTGCAAATGTAGCGAATACAGTAGCCGCCGAGCCCCCAGTTACTAAGCCAGTGACAGGAGGCCGTCGCAAGTCACGCAAGAATCGTAAGAATCGCAAGGACTAGAGACCCCGAATATTCCCAGTAATACTTGATACAAGACCAGGCTTTTGTCGTATCATTGACTTCGGATTGCTCGGTCCATAGACCTTCAAATTATACTCTTTAATGGTTTTCGCATAGAGCCAATCGGCTGGATACGCAAACCCTCCTTTTAACAATTTCTCATGTGTCGCCACAACCAAATCGGCTGCACGTCGGCGAATTAAAAATGCATGAGTGCCCCAGAAGCGCTCAATACGACGCACTAGATCATACTCTGGTCTCCCTACAGTCTGAGCAAACGGAAGACTATCTACCCATTCATTGGCTCCTAAAAAGAGGATATCCCAATCTGGATTAATCTCCTCCACCGTATTCATATAGTTCACTAGTGTATCCAAATCACATACAACCTCGGCATCATCTTCAAAGACTCCAATTACGTCACCACGCATTAAACTCAATAGGCGTACATGACTCGATAAACAACCGAGTTCACCATCCTTTGTCTGTCCTTGGTGTGGATGCCGACGAGGCCAACCGAGTTTCGCAACTTCACTTCCTTCAGATGCAGGCCACATGACAAGTGGACGACCAAGGCCATCTTCAAGAGAGCGTATAAGTTCAAGGCGACCCTCTTCACGCTCAAGATGAATACAATAAAAAGGGATGTTGGGTAATAAACCTACCATCTTTTTTTATGTAACTGTTTGTATTCTTAAGCAGGAGCCATAGCCGCGGCCACTGCAGGATTCATTGCCCTAGGAGGTTGCACAGCAGCAGCACCTGTTGCAGTCAGAATCAATGGAGCCTCTCCCATCAGAATCCGAATCACATTTCTATGAGCCTCAATGTATCCGCCCCACTGCCATGCCTCTACGACATAGCGTGGATTTGTATCCTCTCCTTCAATGCGCATAATGTGCGGCTTAATACGAGTCTCCCAGTCAGCCATCTGCTGCGCTCCCAACTTTGCCAAGCGCTCTTCTGAAGCCAATAGAATCCTCTCACGCAATGAACGTGTATCCACCTCCTCTCCACGATTACCTCCATGCATGTCAAAGCGCCACGCCTCAGAGACAGCGGGCACCATACAGCCATAGCGAACACCAATCTTCGTTAACTCTCCATTGACATACTTCTTCAGAGTGCGCAACTGTTGTAGCAAATCTGTAAACTGCTTCTTCTTTGCCTCAGGTGTCTCTGCACCTACCAGATGAATCTCTGCCATGCGTCGCAGCACCTCTGAGCAGACATTTGCGAGTAGATCGAGTGGCCCTCGCAACTCTAGGCTCTTCTCACGTTTCGTCTCACGCTGCCACAACTTCCTCTTCCACTCCTCTTCGCTAATCAACTTAAGCGTATAATCGATGCCAAGATCGCCATTGTCTGGAACCTCATCAAAGCGTGCAAACTGACGTAGGTGCTGGTCAAGAAGTTCTGCAGTCAGACGATGAATTGCCTCCACCTCCTTCTTTCGAGCAATAGGATAAATCTTGTTCGTAAAGCCTCGCTCAATGCTGTAGAAGTTTACGAGTCCACCACACGGCACATCTCCAGCCACGCGCGGTGCCTCTCCACCATTCTGCTCACGCAGCCACTGGTAGTAGTGTGGATTGTGAACCACACCGAAGACAAGGCGGCCAGTCGTCCAACTGAAAGGTGTCTGGCACGAGACACACCACATCTGATCACAGCCATCAACCTTCGAGATGCCCATACCGCACTTCGGACACGGCTTCGTCTCCTTGCGAATCAGAGCCGCAGTCGCCTTTGTATCTTCATTGCATGTGTGAGCTGCATCCCGCTCCTTTCCCTTGGGAACGAGACATTCATGGCATACATAGGTCTGGCAAGTGCCACACTTCCACTGAGAACTCAGAAAGCCGCGGCAATCATCTACAGGACACTTCTGCGTAAACTGGCGCACCTCCTTCTTGTCTGCATCCTGATTCTCAGCCTCTGGAGCAATGCGACCTGCGGCAATCTCACGAAGGCGATGCTGGCGATTCTGGAATCGGTAGACCTCATGGCGTGCTGCCGCAATAGTCTTCTCCATGTCCTGAATCGCCTTCATACTCTCCAAAATCTGCGCATTCATCTCCTCTGCGCGAACCTTGGCACTGATGCGCGGCTGAAGAAGTGGCAGACGCGCCTTCTCACGGTCCAGAAGAATCGCCTCACGATGCGCCTTGAGAGCATTCTTGCGAAAACTCATTGATAAATACGAGTCGATGAACTCGCGATTCCATGCACGCTTGCAGTTCATACAGTGAGCATCTTGCGGAGACTCAAGCATATAGCGCTTGACGCATGTAAGACATGCGGCATATTGACAGTATTGACACGGTACCTCTTTCCGAAGAGAGCCTGTAACTTTCTCGAGACAGACTGAACATTCCTTGGATGGCGGCATTGTAGTTATACCTTCCATTCGCCTGTTTGGACACATCAAATTTTTTTACGCCGTGGCCAAACGCTGCGTCAGTTTGAAGAACCCTTCGCAACTTGCATTTACACGCCACCACTCACGGCACGCAGCCGACATCTCTGACCACTTTGCCTCAGTGATCTCCGCAATCTGCGCCTTGACCATTTCGCGAGACTTAATGCGCAGATAGTGCACACCTTCGACAGGCGGTGATGCATAATGTGTCATATCAACTGTCTCCTCAACAACAGGTACACATCCCATCGCCATGCACTCAATCTCACGATGGCACTTCATTCCAAAGCCGGCCAAGCAAAGACCAAATCGCGCCTCTGTGAGTTTCATCAGATACTCCTTCTGTGTAAAGGGATACGGAGTCGCTTCGCCACGAGCCATATAGTAGTCATCGCACACAGAAGACCAATCACCTTCACGACGACGCTCCTGTACACGATTCTCAATCTTTCCGTAAAAGACGAGCCCACGAGTTCTCTGTGACCAAGATGCTGCGCTAGCACCAGAGGCAACAATCTCCTCTACAAAACGAGGACGGCGAGCCCAGAAAGACCACGCCTGACCCTTCGCAGTAGGCTCAGGATTTCCAAAGAGTCCCTTTGTCCACTGTGATTCGGACGCAGGTGCATTATAGAGCCAATCGAGATTAGGGCGATCATAGAGAAGTACGCCTTTGCCCCCCTCACCCCCCACTTCACCCCACCAGCACATGACAGCCGTCGGGTGCTCCTTGACTTGACAGTATCCGCGTTCAGCCCACATACGAGCCATTTCCCGAAATGAATCACCTGCATGTCCATAAAATCCCTTGATATCTGCACGTGGTAGCCAGATTGTCGGCAGTGTAGAGACAGTTGACCCAGGTACAACTGCAAGAGTCTTTAGAACAACCTTCACAGAATCCTTAATCATATAGTCGCGTAGTCCACGACGCATAATAACAAGTTCATGACGAAGATCACATGCACTTGCCATATGAAACGAATCGCCAACAGGGTCCATTTCATTCTGTATTTCAATCACACGCGCCGCAGCAGGGAGCATCCACATCCATGACCACAGATTCGCAACCTTCAAATCGCCTGCAGCATATAGAAGCACTTCAGTATCCTGAACCTCTGTACAGATACGCTCAAGGCTTGTGCGTCCAGGCCAGAGAACCTTGACAGTCCACTCATCATCGAGTTGTTCTTCGAGTGCCGCAATCCACTGTGCATCAATGATAGTACCATCCTCAATAATTGTAATCTTCTTTTTCACAGGAACCAACTCATGCCAAGGATTTGCAAGTGCATTTCGCAGGGCTGTAATATCCTCACGTGTCACCTGATCTGTATCTGAGCATGCCCAGACAAGAGCCCTCTTACAATAAATGCCCATATTCGGATCCTGCGGTAGAACCGGCACTTCACGTGTCGACCAACGGAACAACTGTAGAACATCAATGAGAGATTTCTTCTCAGGACAGAGGAACTCACCATCAATATCACGAATCTGGAGAATCTTTGCAATGTAGCGCATACAGAAGTCCTCTTGACTGCGAGTCTCCTTTTCAGTCAGCGGAGCAGCCACGGCAAAATCCGTTCCAAGAGTGGGTGTACAGCCTCCTACACCTGTGGCCCCCCAGAGTTCCTTTGCACGCTCTGAAGGACCAACATACAGTTCATGATGTCCATAGGGAAGTCCATTCGATGTCAAGAAACAGTCCTTGAACTCAAGAACTGTATCAGCCTCTGCAGATGCCAGATTCTGTGAATCCTTCAAGAATGCGTATTTTTCGCCACGTTTAATCATCGAGCAATAGGTCGCAATCTCCTTCTCCTGCACCGATCGTATTTGACGAGCAAAGGGAGTATGTGTTACCTTACGAAAGATCATGTTATTTGTCCATGACTCTTTGGCCTCGAGATCATTTAGTCCAGTTGGTGCAATATGTAGATAGACGGACTTATCTACAATATCAAGGGGGTTGTAGGTACGGATATCACTTATATGAACGTGTTGAACCTTGATACTGTATGCAGGATTAGAGATGATAAACTTCTGGCGAAGCATCTCCAAATTGATTGCATTATCGCATCCATTCTTACCAAATGGAAAGTCAAACTCGGTCCACTTCCATGTGCGGCTCTTCACTGAACTACTCCAGACAACCCATGCATCCTGAGAATCATCACGGGGGCCGAAGATTGTACTGGCGCCAGTACCACTCACATCCCAACGCAGAAGACTCAAAAATGTGTCCTCGAGATTCATAGACCAGAGAAGACGAGTCGTCGATTCCAAGAAAATATCACTGTTTGCGAAGACAACAATTGTATCGGCAGGAACCTCATCCTTGATTGCTTTTAGAACATTTCCATAGGTGAGACGATTTCCAATGACGCGCTGCTTAATTTTCCCCTTAGGATCTTCAGGATACTGGTCAAAAAAGTCATCTTCATTCAATAGATAAATCCTGTCAATGTATCGGCAAGCAACATTCTCAGTTAGACAGCGATTGATTTCACGACGACGTATACCTTTATCGGGTTTATAGAACTGTTGGATGAGCCAGAGAGCAGGAGGACGAGCACCTGCCTCAAGCGCAGTAATCTTCATGCGCTCCATCGCCTCCCTGCGAAACTCAAGGGCATTGCTACTAATACCCGCAATTCGCGAGTAGTGTAGAACAGAACAAGTCATAATGGCTGCATCCTCTACAGTACCATTCCATTGTGCTCCACAATATGCATAGATCTCCTTGAACTCCTGAAGGCAGAGAATATTCCCTAAGTTCGCAGCACGAAATGCTTCGGGGCCAACTGTCTTAATAATAGCCGTTGAGATAACAATCAAGTGCGACTTCTTACTGAGTGCAACCAGAGTTTGAATATCAATCTGCGGTTCATCAATTAGAATTGGAATATGTACTTCAATACCCTTGTCAACAAGTGTCTTAACAACGCTCAGGCCGGCGGCGCACGTTTCCCATCGATCCCAAGGCACTGTAGGATCAGCATTTGCTGATAAGAGCACTAGCGTTTTTGCATCTCGCCAGAGTTGCGCCTGCGACTTTATGACACGGATGGGTTTTCCTGTAAGTGGATGGTGAGCCAACATTCTTTACTAAAATTCGTCACCAATGTTTAAACCTGGTGCCCCTAATCTACAGTAAATGAATCGAACTGATATTGCCTACTTGATTAATAGCACACCGAAGTACTATTATCTATTACCTCTTCACCTAGTCCTTCTGCGACGCTATGCACCTGAATTGGCCTGGCCCATTTATATTGCGAGTGAGGAGCCTGAGCATCCTATCCTCAAAGAATGCCTCACATATGGAGTCAAGATTCTTCCTTTAAAACAAGCCGATCGTTTTTTCTTAGAGTCACGTCTTGCAGCAACACTCGCACTTCCTCCAGAGATTACATATGTATTTCCACTTCAAGAGGATTTTCTACTGGAGCGTCGACCTGATAGCGAGGCCATCAAGGAAGCGGCAACACTTCTTGATTCGATGCCGGACTTTTCCAGTATCCGTTTCATGCCGTGCCCTGGACCTGTAACAAGTCAAACCGCTGGCTGGGCTTCCTTAAAGGGCTGCGAGTATCTCTTCTCTTTTCAGGCTACTCTTTGGAAGAGGGACGACTATTGTCTTTTCCTATCAGCCGTGCTTGATATGGAGCCTGCCTTTATTCACATGTGTCCACCGAATGGTTCGGATGACAAACGGAAAAAATGGCTCCAGGTCGATTTTAACATTGCAGAGAATCAACATGGTCAACGAAAATTCTTAGAAGTGCTTGGTCAAAAAACTCACCTGGGCTGGGTTCGCCAAGGTAAACAACCGAATGCCGTATACCTGAGTCCATGGCCGTATCGACCGACTGCGGTCGAAAAGGGGGTTCTCGGTCAATGGGCAATTGATCTAGCGAAACGAGAAGGATATTTACTTCGCAGTGAAAGTACTTAGATTCTCTTGTATTTGAAGGGTAGCTTGTATTTTAAGAGCCGTTAAAGTGGACTGATGAGTGGCTACAATTGTAGAATAGGCTTTTCCTAGATCTGTAGTATCAATCTTTGGAGTATATTCCTTAATTTTATTCTCCTCCATTCGGATAGCATTGTGCATGCGAAAGAGTGAATCCATTTCTATACTAGTATAGATTTATAATTTTGCAAGAATGGTCGAAAGTACATTTGAAAATCCAGATACTTGTAGTTGTAAGGAGGAGATTTCAGATGTTTGTTCCATGAATTTATTCTTTAAAGTTGAAATATCTGCATTTTGTCCTACAATTGTAGAATGTTGATTGTCGAGAAGGGACGCCATATATTTTGTGGCTCCAAAGTGTGTCATATGAATTTGTTCGAAATTTACAAAGTTGAGTGTACTAAATCCATTCTTATTGTATTGATGGGGTTTTATGGCTTTAGGGAAAAATGACTGTATTTCATCTGCAATAAATCCCACTTGTTTTTTATCTTGTTTCAGTTCATTGATGGGATTCAAGAACTCAAACCGACGAAGTGGTAATTCGCGAAGTGTTGAATAGCACTGTGTTAAATCGGCTGACACTATATTTTTCTTTGTTCTTCTATCTGAAATTAAATGTGTATTTGCGTAAAAAATATCATTTAAAATGGCGCTTGGAGCATTAATTGTGCCGTTTACATCAAGAGTATATCGAGGTGAATTACAGTTGATGCCCAGATATGATTGTGTTGCACTTGCAACAGAATATCCAGCATATGAAGGGCTATTAAATCCACCACTTGTAATTCCTGTCCAGTTAGTTCCATCTACACTTACTTGAATATTACTTAGAGAACTTGTTGAATCATTACCAACTGCAATCCAATAGGATCCGTTCCATGTTATACCATTTCCAGCAAAACTAAATCCACCAGTTGTAATTCCTGTCCAGTTATTTCCATCTGTACTTGTTTGAATACTGCTGAGAGCACCACCTGCTACATCACGGCCAACCGCAACCCATAGAGAACCATTCCATGCTACAGCAGATCCATAACTATCAAATCCACCACTTGTTGGACCTGTCCAAAAAAGTCCGTCACTACTCGTTTGAATAGTATCACCTCCTTGTCCAACCGCGACCCAGTAGGAACCGTTCCATTCTACATCTAATCCATTAGTGATAAATCCACCATGTGTAATGCCTAACCAGTTAATTCCATCTACACTCGTTTGAATACTACTAGCTGTACCACCTGTAACATCTTGACCAGTAGCAACCCAATAAGAACCATTCCACGCTGTCTTAGCTCCAAATGTATCAAATCCACCACTTGTAATTCCTGTCCAGTTAATTCCATCTACACTCGTTTGAATACTACTGAGTGCACCTCCTCTATCATCACCTACTGCTACCCAGTAGGAACTATTCCATGTTACACCCTTTGCATAGTTACAAAATCCGCCACTTGTAATTCCTGTCCAACTAATACCATCTGCGCTTTTTTGAATACTACTGAGAGTAACTCCATTATCACCAGCCGCAAGCCAATAGGAACCATTCCATGCTACATCATATGCATCAATAAATCCACCACTTTCAATACTTCTCCAATTGAATCCATCAATACTTGTTTGAATGCTACTGAGCGCACCTCCTATATCACTGCCAACAGCAACCATAAGAGTAAGTGAACTAGTATATATATGTGTGTTTGATCCTAAATTAGATTTTGTTAGAAGTATATCATTATTCCACATGATAGTACTTGCAGTTGAATCAGTTGTGAGTTGACCTGTAATAGTCCCTCCAAAATTACCAAGATAGAGAGAACTGATGTAGAGTGAAGCAAGTCCAAAAGTATTACCATTATATAATATAGCCGCTTGTTTTGATCCTGAAACATTATAACCAACTCCATCGGCAAAAATATACGTATTACCACCAGAATTAGAAGCAGCCAGTGTAATATATCCTGCATTAACAGGGGCATAGTTATATGTTCCTGGTCCTGAATTATTATAAAAATTAATACCATTGTTACCTACAACAAAATCAGTGCTGGCTGCATTATTTGAAATGGAATTTCCACCGAGTTTAACTGTAGTATTTGCTGTATAGCTTGCCCAATCAGAGGGTGTATCTCCTGTAACAGTAACATTTCCAGTGCCACCTGCGGGTGAAAGACTAATGCGACTACCTGCTGTAAGTTGTGTCACTGCAACATTGCTTAGACCCACTACAGTCGAACCGAGTTGAGTGGTTAAATAAGTAGTTGATACTAGTCTTGCTAAATTGGCCGTTGAAACTAAATTTGCTAGATTCGCAGTTGAGACTAAGTTAGCCAAATTAGCAGTTGAGACTAAATTGGCCAGATTGGCGGTTGAGACTAGGTTAGCCAAGTTGGCTGTGGATACATGACCTACCAAACTAGCAGAGGAGAGGTATCCAAAACCTCCAAGAGTTGGTATAGTTAACCCAAGTTGAGTTGAGACATAGGGTGTGCTAACTAAGTTAGCCAAATTAGCAGTTGAGACTAAGTTAGCCAAATTAGCAGTTGAGACTAAATTGGCCAGATTGGCCGTTGAAACTAAATTTGCTAAATTGGCAGTTGAGACTAAGTTAGCCAAATTAGCAGTTGAGACTAAATTAGCCAAATTAGCAGTTGAGACTAAATTGGCCAGATTGGCGGTTGAGACTAGGTTAGCCAAGTTGGCTGTGGATACTAGTGTTGCTAAATTGGCCGTTGAAACTAAATTTGCTAGATTGGCAGTTGAGACTAAGTTAGCCAAATTGGCGGTTGAGACTAGGTTAGCCAAGTTGGCTGTGGATACTAGTGTTGCTAAATTGGCCGTTGAAACTAAATTTGCTAGATTGGCAGTTGAGACTAAGTTAGCCAAATTGGCAGTTGATACTAGTGTTGCTAAATTGGCCGTTGAAACTAAATTTGCTAGATTGGCAGTTGAGACTAAGTTAGCCAAATTAGCAGTTGAGACTAGTGTTGCTAAATTGGCCGTTGAAACTAAATTTGCTAGATTGGCAGTTGAGACTAAGTTAGCCAAATTAGCAGTTGAGACTAAGTTAGCCAAATTAGCAGTTGAGACTAAATTGGCCAGATTGGCGGTTGATACTAGTGTTGCTAAATTGGCCGTTGAAACTAAATTTGCTAGATTGGCAGTTGAGACTAAGTTAGCCAAATTAGCAGTTGAGACTAAGTTAGCCAAATTAGCAGTTGAGACTAAATTGGCCAGATTGGCGGTTGAGACTAGGTTAGCCAAGTTGGCTGTGGATACATGACCTACCAAACTAGCAGAGGAGAGGTATCCAAAACCTCCAAGAGTTGGTATAGTTAACCCAAGTTGAGTTGAGACATAGGGTGTGCTAACTAAATTGGCCAGATTGGCGGTTGAGACTAGGTTAGCCAAGTTGGCTGTGGATACTAGTGTTGCTAAATTGGCCGTTGAAACTAAATTTGCTAAATTGGCAGTTGAGACTATATTAGCCAAATTGGCTGTTGATACTAAGTTAGCAAGGTTTGCAGTAGATACTAAGTTAGATAGATTTGGTCCAGTAATAGTAACAGCACCCTGAGGACCTCCTGCAAGTGAAAGATTTTGAGCAACTGCTAGTGATGTCACAGCATACGTTGCAATATTTCCAGTTGTTAGATATCCAGTTAGATTAGGTCCAGTTATAGTAACAGCACCCTGAGGACCTCCTGCAAGTGAAAGATTTTGAGTAACTGCTAGTGATGTTACTGCTACATTTGATAATCCAACAACTGTTGAACCAAGTTGTGTTGTGAGGTATGTAGTTGAGACTAAGTTAGCAAGGTTTGCAGTTGAGACTAAGTTAGCAAGGTTTGCTGTACTAATATGTCCAGCCAAGTTGGCTGTTGAGACTAAGTTAGCAAGATTTGCAGCCGTTAGATATCCAGATAGATTAGGTCCAGTAATAGTAACAGCACCCTGAGGACCTCCTGTAAGTGAAAGATTTTGAGTAACTGCTAGTGATGTAACTGCTACATTAGATAATCCAACAACTGTTGAACCAAGTTGTGTTGTGAGGTATGTAGTTGAGACTAAGTTAGCAAGGTTAGCAGTTGAAACTAAATTAGCCAAATTGGCTGTTGAGAGTAAGTTAGCAAGGTTAGCAGTTGAAACTAAATTAGCCAAATTAGCAGTTGATACTAAGTTAGCAAGGTTTGCAGTAGATACTAAGTTAGATAGATTTGGTCCAGTAATAGTAACAACACCCTGAGGACCTCCTGTAAGTGAAAGATTTTGAGTAACTGCTAGCGATGTCACAGCATAAGTTGCAATATTTCCAGTTGTTACATATCCAGTTAGATTAGGTCCAGTAATAGTAACAGCACCTTGAGGACCTCCTGTAAGTGAAAGATTTTGAGTAACTGCTAGTGATGTAACTGCTACATTAGATAATCCAACAACTGTTGAACCAAGTTGTGTTGTAAGGTATGTAGTTGAGACTAAATTACCAAGGTTAGCAGTTGAAACTAAGTTAGCAAGATTTGCAGTACTAATATGTCCAACCAAGTTGGCAGTTGAGACTAAGTTAGCAAGATTTGAAGCCGTTAGATATCCAGATAGATTAGGCCCAGTAATAGTAACAGCACCTTGAGGACCTCCTGTAAGTGAAAGATTTTGAGTAACTGCTAGTGATGTAACTGCTACATTAGATAATCCAACAACTGTTGAACCAAGTTGTGTTGTGAGGTATGTAGTTGAGACTATATTAGCCAAATTGGCTGTTGAGATTAAGTTAGCCAAATTAGCAGTTGATACTAAGTTAGCAAGGTTAGCAGTAGATACTAAGTTAGATAGATTTGGTCCAGTAATAGTAACAGCACCCTGAGGACCTCCTGTAAGTGAAAGATTTTGAGCAACTGCTAGTGATGTCACAGCATACGTTGCAATATTTCCAGTTGTTAGATATCCAGTTAAATTTGGTCCAGTAATAGTAACAGCACCTTGAGGACCTCCTGTAAGTGAAAGATTTTGAGTAACTGCTAGCGATGTAACTGCTACATTAGATAATCCAACAACTGTTGAACCAAGTTGTGTTGTAAGGTATGTAGTTGAGACTAAATTACCAAGGTTAGCAGTTGAAACTAAGTTAGCAAGGTTTGCTGTACTAATATGTCCAGCCAAGTTGGCAGTTGAGACTAAGTTAGCAAGATTTGAAGTTGTTAGATATCCAGTTAAATTTGGTCCAGTAATAGTAACAGCACCCTGAGGACCTCCTGTAAGTGAAAGATTTTGAGTAACTGCTAGTGATGTAACTGCTACATTAGATAATCCAACAACCGTTGAACCAAGTTGTGTTGTAAGGTATGTAGTTGAGACTATATTAGCCAAATTGGCTGTTGAGATTAAGTTAGCAAGGTTAGCAGTAGATACTAAGTTAGATAGATTTGGTCCAGTAATAGTAACAGCACCCTGAGGACCTCCTGTAAGTGAAAGATTTTGAGCAACTGCGAGTGATGTCACAGCATACGTTGCAATATTTCCAGTTGTTACATATCCAGTTAGATTAGGTCCAGTAATGGTAACAGCACCTTGAGGACCTCCTGTAAGCGAAAGATTTTGAGTAACTGCTAGTGATGTAACTGCTACATTAGATAATCCAACAACTGTTGAGCCAAGTTGTGTTGTAAGGTATGTAGTTGAGACTAAATTAACAAGGTTAGCAGTTGAAACTAAGTTAGCAAGGTTTGCTGTACTAACATGTCCAGCCAAGTTGGCAGTTGAGACTAAGTTAGCAAGATTTGAAGTTGTTAGATATCCAGTTAAATTTGGTCCAGTAATAGTAACAGCACCTTGAGGACCTCCAGTAAGTGAAAGATTTTGAGTAACTGCTAGTGATGTAACTGCTACATTAGATAATCCAACAACTGTTGAACCAAGTTGTGTTGTAAAGTATGTAGTTGAGACTAAGTTAGCAAGGTTTGCAGTTGAGACTAAGTTAGCAAGGTTTGCAGTTGAGACTAAGTTAGCAAGGTTTGCAGTTGAGACTAAGTTAGCAAGGTTTGCAGTTGAGACTAAGTTAGCAAGGTTTGCAGTAGATACTAAGTTAGCAAGGTTAGCAGTAGATACAAAGTTAGCAATATTTCCAGTTGTTAGATATCCAGTTAAATTTGGTCCAGTAATAGTAACAGCACCTTGAGGACCTCCTGTAAGTGAAAGATTTTGAGTAACTGCTAGCGATGTAACTGCTACATTAGATAATCCAACGACTGTTGAACCAAGTTGTGTTGTGAGATATGTAGTTGAGACTAAGTTAGCCAAATTAGCAGTACTAATATGTCCAGCCAAGTTGGCAGTTGACACTAAGTTGACCAGATTTGCAGTTGAGACTAAATTGATCAAGTTTGCAGTTGAGACTAGGTTAGCCAAGTTTGCAGTTGAGACTAAATTTGCTAAACCTGCAGAAGAGATATAACCAAAACCTCCAAGAATGGGCACTGTTAAACCAATTTGAGTTGAAACATAGGGAGTGGAAACTAAGTTAGCCAAATTTGCAGTACTAATTAATCCACCTGGAAGTGATATTGCAGTAAGACTTGAAAGATAACCAACCGTTCCTAAACCAATAACAGTAGAAGCAAGTTGTGTAGTAAAATAAGAAGTACTTACTAAATTGGCCAAGTTAGCTGTTGATACTAAATTTGCAAGATTGGCACTAGACACATGTCCAACTAGACTAGCAGAGGATAGATATCCAAAACCTCCTAAAATTGGCACAGTTAACCCAAGTTGAGTTGACACATAGGGGGTGGAAACTAAGTTAGCCAAGTTGGCTGTTGAGACTAAGTTGGCTAAGTTTGCAGTTGAGACTATGCTGGCTAAGTTTGCAGTTGAGACTAAGTTGGCTAAGTTGGCGGTTGAGACTAAGTTAACCAAACTTGCAGAAGATAAATATCCAAACCCTCCAAGAATAGGTACTGTTAGGCCAAGTTGAGTTGAAACATAGGGTGTTGAAACTAAGTTAGCCAAGTTCGCTGTTGAGACTAAGTTGGCTAAGTTTGCAGTTGAGACTATGTTGATCAAATTGGCGGTAGAGACTAAGTTGCCTAAATTGGCAGTTGAAATCAAATTAGCCAAGTTAGCAGTAGAAACATGTCCTACTAAACTAGCAGAGGATAGGTATCCAAAAACTCCTAATATTGGCACAGTTAATCCAAGTTGAGTTGACACATAGGGGGTGGAAACTAAGTTGGCCAGGCTTGCAGAAGATAAATACCCAAATCCTCCAAGAATTGGTACTGTTAACCCAAGTTGTGTTGATACATAAGGGGTGGAAACTAAATTGGCTAAGTTGGCAGTTGAGACTAAGTTAGCCAAATTAGCAGTCGAAATCAAATTAGCCAAATTAGCACTAGAGATCAAATTAGCAAGATTGGCAGTGGAAACATGCCCTACTAAACTAGCAGAGGAGAGATAGCCAAAACCTCCAAGAATGGGTACTGTTAAGCCAAGTTGAGTTGAAACATAGGGAGTGCTAACTAAGTTCACCAGGCTTGCAGAAGATAAATACCCAAATCCTCCAAGAATTGGTACTGTTAACCCAATTTGTGTTGATACATAGGGAGTGGAAACTAAGTTGGCCAAGTTGGCGGTTGAGACTAAGTTAACCAGATTAGCAGTTGAGACTAAGTTTGCTAAATTTGCAGTGGAAACATGCCCTACTAAACTAGCAGAGGAGAGATATCCAAAACCTCCAAGAATGGGTACTGTTAAGCCAAGTTGAGTTGAAACATAGGGAGTGCTAACTAAGTTCACCAGGCTTGCAGAAGATAAATACCCAAACCCTCCAAGAATTGGTACTGTTAACCCAATTTGTGTTGATACATAGGGAGTGGAAACTAAATTGGCTAAGTTGGCAGTTGATACTAAGTTGCCTAAGTTGGCAGTTGATACTAAGTTGCCTAAGTTGGCAGTTGAGACTAAGTTAACCAGATTAGCAGTTGAGACTAAGTTTGCTAAATTTGCAGTTGAGACTAAGTTGGCTAAATTTGCAGTGGAAACATGTGCAACTAAACTAGCAGATGAGAGGTATCCAAATCCTCCAAGAATGGGTACAGTTAACCCAAGTTGAGTTGAGACATAGGGAGTGCTAACTAAGTTCACCAGGCTTGCAGAAGATAAATACCCAAATCCTCCAAGAATTGGTACTGTTAACCCAATTTGTGTTGATACATAGGGAGTGGAAACTAAATTGGCTAAGTTTGCAGTTGATACTAAGTTGCCTAAGTTTGCAGTTGAGACTAAGTTGCCTAAGTTGGCAGTTGATACTAAGTTGCCTAAGTTGGCAGTTGAGACTAAGTTAACCAGATTAGCAGTAGAAACATGTGCAACTAAACTAGCAGAGGAGAGGTATCCAAAACCTCCAAGAATGGGTACAGTTAAACCAAGTTGAGTTGAGACATAAGGTGTGCTAACTAAGTTGGCTAAATTTGCAGTTGAGACTAAGTTCGCAAGGCTTGCAGAAGAGAGATATCCAAAACCTCCAAGGATTGGCACAGTTAATCCAAGTTGCGTTGATACATAGGGGGAAGAAACTAAGTTAGCTAAGTTGGCAGTTGATATCAAATTAACCAAATTTGCAGTGGATACATGACCTACTAAACTAGCACTAGAGAGATAGCCAAAACCTCCAAGAATGGGTACTGTTAAGCCAAGTTGAGTTGAAACATAGGGAGTGCTAACTAAGTTCACCAGGCTTGCAGAAGATAAATACCCAAATCCTCCAAGAATTGGTACTGTTAAGCCAAGTTGAGTTGAAACATAAGGGGTGGAAACTAAATTGGCTAAGTTTGCAGTTGAGACTAAGTTAGCCAAATTAGCAGTAGAGATCAAATTAGCAAGATTGGCAGTCGAGATCAAATTAGCAAGATTTGCAGTGGAAACATGCCCTACTAAACTAGCAGAGGAGAGATAACCAAAACCTCCAAGAATGGGTACTGTTAAGCCAAGTTGAGTTGAGACATAGGGGGTACTAACTAAATTGGCTAGATTTGCAGTGGAAACATGCCCTACTAAACTAGCAGAGGAGAGATAACCAAAACCTCCAAGAATGGGTACTGTTAAGCCAAGTTGAGTTGAGACATAGGGGGTACTAACTAAATTGGCTAGATTTGCAGTGGAAACATACCCTACTAAACTAGCAGAGGAGAGATAACCAAAACCTCCAAGAATGGGTACTGTTAAGCCAAGTTGAGTTGAGACATAGGGGGTACTAACTAAATTAGCAAGATTTGCAGTGGAAACATGCCCTACTAAACTAGCAGAGGAGAGATAACCAAAACCTCCAAGAATGGGTACTGTTAAGCCAAGTTGAGTTGAAACATAGGGGGTACTAACTAAATTGACTAGATTTGCAGTGGAGACATGATTTGCCAAATTGGCAGTGGAAACATGTCCAACTAAACTAGCAGAGGAGAGATATCCAAAACCTCCAAGCACAGGGACAGTCAAGCCAAGTTGAGTTGAGATATAGGGACTGCTAACCAAGTTGGCTAAGTTGGCTGTTGAGATTAAGTTAACTAGATTTGCAGTTGAGACAAACCCTCCAAGGCTAGGGATACTTGATAGATAGCCAGAAGTGCCAAGACCAATAACAGTAGACCCAAGTTTAGTATCGAGGTAGGAGGTACTAACTAAATTAGCCAAGTTAGCAGTTGATACAAGGTCACCTCCAATACTAGTGCCGCCAGGAGTAAATCCTACAATTGTAGAGACATAAAGAATACCAAGACTTAGACTATTCATTACTGTATTAGGTAAGAAGAGATAGCCATTTCCAGTTCCAAATGTCAAACTACTTGTTGTAAGAGAAGAGACAGAGATATTTGAACTATAGAAGTTTTGACTCATAGCCGTTGAAAACGATGAGAGATTTTCTTCAAGAGTTGCTGTACTAACATAGCCGACAGTACCGAGTCCAATCACTGTTGATGTTAGATCTGTTTGTGATAATCCACCTCCACCTTGATTATTAAGTTGTGAATCATTCCAATAGAGATTTGTAAGTGTTGGATCTGTTGTAAGTTGAGATGTACTATTTGTTAGAAGATTACCAAATGTAATAGAACTTAAATAAACAGGTGCTAAGTCAGTTTGACTAGGTGCTAAAAAAAATGTAAGAGGTGATGTTATAAATGTTAGATCTCTACTATTTAAGTTTATAACAGATGAAGATGATATATAAATATTTCCTCCTGCATGTACGTCAATATTATTAAAAGAATCTATAGAAATAGTATCATTATTTGTAATAAGAGGGGTTATTAAATGATTTGTTGTAAACTCATTTCCAAGACTTATCAATGTTGAAGTAAGTGCTGTATTGAGTGCTGATGTAGAGACTAAATTGGCTAAATTAGCAGTCGATACAAGACCACCTCCAATACTTGTACCACCAGGAGTAAATCCTACAATAGTAGATGCATAGAGAATACCCACACTTAGGCTGTTCATTACCGTGTTAGGTAAGAAGAGATAGCCATTTCCAGTTCCAAAAGTCAAACTGCTTGTTGTAAGAGAAGAGACAGAGATATTAGAACTATAAAAGTTTTGACTTAGAGCCGTTGAAAACGAGGAGAAATTTTCTTGAAGAGTTGCCGTGCTAACATATCCAGCGGTTCCAAGGCCTATTACTGTAGATGTGAGTTTAGTATCTAAATAGGAAGTGCTTACCAAAGTGGCTAAATTAGCAGTACTTATCAAATTAGCCAAATTTGCAGTTGAGACATGTCCAACTAAACTAGCAGAAGAGAGATATCCAAAACCTCCAAGGATTCGTACTGTTAAGCCAAGTTGAGTAGATACATAGGGTGTGCTAACTAAGTTGGCTAAATTAGCAGTTGAGACTAGATTAGCAAGGTTAGCAGTGGACACCAAGTTTGCTAGATTCGCAGTCGATACCAAGTTGACTAAGTTAGCTGTCGAAACATTTCCCACTAAATTGGCTGTAGAGAGGTATCCAAAGGATCCAAGAATTGGTACTGTTAGCCCAAGTTGAGTAGATACATAGGGTGTGCTCACCAAGTTGGTCAAGTTAGCAGTTGACACCAGATTAGCAAGGTTGGCAGTTGAGACTAAGTTAACCAAATTAGCAGTTGAAATTAGATTAGCCAAGTTGGCTGTCGACACATGACCTACCAAACTAGCAGAAGAGATATAGCCAAATCCTCCTAGAATAGGTACTGTTAACCCAAGTTGAGTAGATACATAGGGTGTGCTCACTAAGTTGGCTAAATTAGCAGTTGAGACTATGTTAGTCAAGTTGGCAGTTGAGACAAGATTTACCAAGTTTGCAGTTGAGACTAGGTTAGCCAAGTTGGCTGTCGATACATGACCTACCAAACTAGCAGAGGAGAGATAGCCAAAACCTCCAAGGATGGGTACAGTTAACCCAAGTTGAGTTGAGACATAGGGTGTGCTAACTAAGTTGGCAAGATTGGCTGTTGAGATTAGGTTGGCTAAGTTAGCAGTTGACACTAAGTTTACCAAATTGGCAGTTGAGATTAGGTTAGCCAAGTTGGCTGTGGACACATGACCTACCAAACTAGCAGAGGAAAGGTAGCCAAATCCTCCTAGAATTGGTACTGTTAGCCCAAGTTGAGTTGAAACATATGGAGTACTAACTAAGTTGGCTAGATTGGCAGTTGAGACTAGGTTTATTAGACTTGCAGAGGAGAGATAACCAAAACCTCCAAGAATAGGTACTGTTAGCCCAAGTTGAGTTGAGACATAAGGTGTGCTAACTAAGTTGGCTAAATTAGCAGTTGAGACTATGTTAGCCAAGTTGGCAGTTGAGACAAGATTTACCAAGTTTGCAGTTGAGATTAGATTAGCCAAGTTGGCTGTGGATACATGACCTACCAAACTAGCAGAGGAAAGGTAGCCAAATCCTCCTAGAATAGGTACTGTTAACCCAAGTTGAGTTGAAACATAGGGTGTACTAACTAAGTTGGCCAGATTAGCGGTTGAGACTAGGTTTATTAGACTTGCAGAGGAGAGATAACCAAAACCTCCAAGAATAAGTACTGTTAGCCCAAGTTGAGTCGAAACATAAGGTGTGCTAACTAAGTTGGCAAGATTGGCTGTTGAGATTAGGTTGGTTAAGTTAGCAGTTGACACTAAGTTGACCAAATTGGCAGTTGAGATTAGGTTAGCCAAGTTGGCTGTCGACACATGACCTACCAAACTAGCAGAAGAGATATAGCCAAATCCTCCTAGAATAGGTACTGTTAACCCAAGTTGAGTTGAAACATAGGGTGTACTAACTAAGTTGGCCAGATTAGCGGTTGAGACTAGGTTTATTAGACTTGCAGAGGAAAGGTATCCAAAACCTCCAAGGATGGGTACAGTTAACCCAAGTTGAGTTGAGACATAGGGTGTGCTAACTAAGTTGGCAAGATTTGCAGTTGAGACTAGGTTAGCCAAGTTGGCTGTCGACACATGACCTACCAAACTAGCAGAGGAAAGGTAGCCAAATCCTCCTAGAATTGGTACTGTTAGCCCAAGTTGAGTTGAGACATAGGGTGTACTAACTAAGTTGGCCAGATTAGCAGTTGAGACTAAATTTATTAGGCTTGCAGAGGAGAGGTATCCAAAACTTCCAAGAATTGGTATAGTTAATCCAAGTTGAGTTGAGACATAGGGTGTGCTAACTAAGTTAGCAAGATTAGCACTTGAGACTAAATTGACTAAGTTAGCAGTTGACACTAAGTTGACCAGATTTGCAGTTGAGACTAAATTGATCAAGTTTGCAGTTGAGACTAAGTTTATTAGGCTAGCAGAGGAGAGGTATCCAAAACCTCCAAGAATTGGTATAGTTAAGCCTAGTTGAGTCGAGACATAAGATGTGCTAACTAAGTTGGCTAAATTAGCAGTTGAGACTAGGTTAGCAAGATTGGCAGTTGAGACAAGATTTACTAAGTTTGCAGTTGAGACTAGGTTAACCAAGTTGGCTGTGGATACATGACCTACTAAACTAGCAGAAGAGAGATACCCAAAACCTCCTAGAATTGGCACTGTTAGCCCAAGTTGAGTTGAGACATAGGGTGTGCTAACTAAGTTGGCTAAGTTGGCAGTTGAGACTAAATTGGCTAAGTTGGCAGTTGAGACTAAGTTGACCAGATTGGCAGTTGAAACTAAATTAGCCAAATTGGCTGTGGATACATGACCTACCAAACTAGCAGAGGAGAGATAGCCAAAACCTCCTAGAATTGGCACTGTTAGCCCAAGTTGAGTTGAGACATAGGGTGTGCTAACTAAGTTGGCTAAGTTGGCAGTTGAGACTAAGTTGATCAGGCTTGCAGAGGAGAGGTATCCAAAACCTCCAAGAATTGGTATAGTTAATCCAAGTTGAGTTGAGACATAAGGAGTGCTAACTAAGTTGGTTAAATTAGCAGTTGAGACTAAGTTGGTCAGGCTTGCAGAAGAGAGGTATCCAAAACCTCCAAGAATTGGAATAGTTAAGCCTAGTTGCGTCGATACATAAGGTGTGCTAACTAAGTTGGCTAAGTTGGCAGTTGAGACTAAGTTGGCTAAGTTGGCACTTGAGACTAAGTTGGCTAAGTTGGCAGTTGAGACTAAATTGATCAAGTTTGCAGTGGACACATGACCTACCAAACTAGCAGAAGAGAGATAGCCAAAACCTCCTAGAATTGGCACTGTTAGCCCAAGTTGAGTTGAGACATAGGGTGTGCTAACTAAGTTGGCTAAGTTGGCAGTTGAGACTAAGTTGATCAGGCTTGCAGAAGAGAGATACCCAAAACCTCCTAGAATTGGCACTGTTAGCCCAAGTTGCGTCGATACATAAGGTGTGCTAACTAAGTAGGCCAGATTTGCAGTTGAGACTAAATTGGCTAAGTTGGCAGTTGAGACTAAATTGGCTAAGTTGGCAGTTGAGACTAAGTTGACCAGATTGGCAGTTGAAACTAGATTAGCCAAGTTGGCTGTGGATACATGACCTACCAAACTAGCAGAGGAGAGATAGCCAAAACCTCCTAGAATTGGCACTGTTAGTCCAAGTTGAGTTGAGACATAGGGTGTGCTAACTAAGTTGGCTAAGTTGGCAGTTGAGACTAAATTGGTCAGGCTTGCAGAAGAGAGATACCCAAAACCTCCTAGAATTGGCACTGTTAGCCCAAGTTGAGTTGAGACATAGGGTGTGCTAACTAAGTTGGCTAAGTTGGCAGTTGAGACTAAATTGGTCAGGCTTGCAGAAGAGAGATAGCCAAAACCTCCTAGAATTGGCACTGTTAGCCCAAGTTGAGTTGAGACATAGGGTGTGCTAACTAAGTTGGCTAAGTTGGCAGTTGAGACTAAGTTAACCAAATTAGCAGTTGAGACTAAGTTAACCAAATTAGCAGTTGAGACTAGGTTAGCCAAGTTGGCTGTGGATATATGACCTACCAAACTAGCAGAGGAGAGATATCCAAAGCCTCCTAGAATTGGTACTGTTAGCCCAAGTTGAGTTGAGACATAGGGTGTGCTAACTAAGTTTGCCAAGTTAGCCGTCGACACATGACCCACAATATTTGCCGTAGAGAGATATCCAAAGGATCCAAGAATTGGTACAGTTAAGCCAATTTGTGTTGATACATATGGGGTACTAACCAAATTTGCTAAGTTAGCAGTTGATACAACAGAACCCCATACGATTGTAGAGATATAGCCTGCAGTACCAAGACCAATAACTGTTGATGTAAGATTTGTTGCAAATCCAATACTTGAAAGAAATCCTGCAGTTCCTAGACCTACAATCGTACTTGCAAGTTCTGTAGGATCAATAAAACTACTCATATATTGAGTTAATCCCAGTGATGTAGAAAGGAGTTGTGAACTACTGACATAGCCAGCAGTACCAAGCCCTATCACAGTAGAGCCAAGTTGAGTATTCAAATAGGTAGTTGATACCAAATTGGTTAAGTTTGCTGTACTAATATGTCCAGTTAAGTTGGCGGTACTGACAAGATTTACTAAATTGGCTGTTGAGACTAGATTTGCCAGATTAGCAGTTGAGACTAATTTTGATAAACTTGCAGGTAGATTTACATTCATTACAAACCAAATAGTTCCCTTGGAAATAAAAGTAACACTACCGTAGGGTGTATTTATCAAGTACTGGGTTTTACTACCTTCAAATGTATCTGAACCTCCTGTAACTAATGTGATTGGATTTGTTGCTGCATTACCTGTTTTATCTTTGAATGTAATCACACGTCCCTGTCTTTCACTCGTTGAGGGCACTGTAATTGTTTTCAAAGAGGTTGTATCAACCCCTATAAAACTTGCCGTGGATGGCACAGACATCCTTCCCTTTTTTTACAAACGATAATATTTTAGAGGTTTTTTACATATCTGCCATAATAAGTGTGAATGCATCTCCTAAATTTCCAGAAAAGGAAGATGCCTGTGCTTGAACTGATGAAATAAAGCCAACATTTGAAAGAGTTGAGATATATCCAGTTGTACCAAGTCCAATGATACTTGACGTGAGTTGTGTTGTAAAGTATGAAGTACTTACCAAATCAAATAAGTTGGCTGTACTTATTAAATCGGCTAAGTTAGCAGTGCTCACTAAATTGGCTAAATTTGCCGTACTTACCAAATCAAATAAGTTAGCAGTACTTACTAAATCAAATAAGTTGGCAGTACTTACTAAATCGGCTAAATTGGCTGTACTCACTAAATCGGCTAAATTGGCAGTACTCACTAAATCAAATAAGTTGGCTGTACTCACCAAATCAAATAAGTTAGCAGTACTCACTAAATCAAATAAGTTGGCAGTACTCACTAAATTGGCTAAGTTGGCAGTACTCACTAAATCGGCTAAATTGGCTGTACTCACTAAATCGGCTAAATTGGCAGTGCTGACAAAACCCTCTCCAATCTGATTATTTAATTGATAACCATCCCAAAAAAGATTACCAGCATCTGTAGTAATTTGACCACTTCCCATAAAAATAGAACTCACAAGTATAGGTGAAAAACTCGTATAATCACGTTTACCAAAGATAATAGCAGGTGCATCTATTACAATAAAAGAGTCATTTTGAATTGAATTTGTAATTAGAGTTGAAGTTATTAAGGTAGAAAATAACTCATTGGCTCCAGGAGTACTTACATATCCAACAGTACCAAGACCTATAATACTTGATGTTAAATCTGATTGCGATATAACTCCACCACCTCCAAGTGTACTAAGGTATCCAACCGTTCCAAGACCAATCACTGTTGATGTTAGATCTGATTGCGATATAACTCCACCACCTCCAAGTGTACTAAGGTATCCAACCGTTCCAAGACCAATCACTGTTGATGTTAGATCTGTTTGCGATAATCCACCTCCACCTTGATTATTAAGTTGTGAGCCATTCCAATAAAGATTTGTAAGTGTTGGATCTGTTGTTATTTGAGATGTACTATTTGTTAGAAGATTACCAAATGTAATAGAACTTAAATAAATAGGTGCTAAGTCAGTTTGACCAGGTGCGAAAAAAAATGTAAGAGGTGATGTTATAAATGTGGCATCTCTACTATTTAAGTTTATAACAGATGAAGATGATATATAAATATTTCCTCCTGCGTGTACGTCAATATTATTAAAAGAATCTATAGAAATAGTATCATTGTTTGTAATAAGAGGGGTTATTAAATGATTTGTTGTAAATTCATTTCCAAGACTTGTCAGTGTCGAAGTAAGTGCTGTATCGAGTGCAGATGTAGAAACCAGGTTGGCAAGATTGGCTGTACTTACTAAATTGGCTAAGTTAGCAGTGGAGATATGGCCCACTAAACTAGCAGAGGAGATATACCCAAAACTTCCAAGAATGCCTACAGTTAATCCAAGTTGAGTTGAGACATAGGGTGTACTTACTAGATTGCTTAAGTTGGCTGTCGATACTAAGTTTGCCAGGTTTGCAGTTGAAATTAGGCTTGTTAAGTTGGCTGTACTTACTAAATTGGCTAAGTTAGCAGTGGAGATATGGCCCACTAAACTAGCAGAGGAGATATACCCAAAACTTCCAAGAATGCCTACAGTTAATCCAAGTTGAGTTGAGACATAGGGTGTACTTACTAGATTGGTTAAGTTGGCTGTCGACACTAAGTTTGCCAAGTTTGCAGTTGAAATTAGGCTTGTTAAGTTGGCTGTACTTACTAAATTGGCTAAGTTAGCAGTGGAGACATGTCCTTGTAAACTAGCAGAAGAGAGATACCCAAAACTTCCAAGAATGCCTACAGTTAATCCAAGTTGAGTTGAGACATAGGGTGTACTTACTAGATTGGTTAAGTTGGCTGTCGACACTAAGTTTGCCAGGTTTGCAGTTGAAATTAGGCTTGTTAAGTTGGCTGTACTTACTAAATTGGCTAAGTTAGCAGTGGAGATATGGCCCACTAAACTAGCAGAGGAGAGATACCCAAAACTTCCAAGAATGCCTACAGTTAATCCAAGTTGAGTTGAGACATAAGGTGTACTTACTAGATTGGTTAAGTTGGCTGTCGACACTAAGTTTGCCAGATTTGCAGTTGATATCAGACTTGTTAAGTTGGCTGTACTTACTAAATTGGCTAAGTTGGCAGTGGAGACATGTCCTTGTAAACTAGCAGATGAGAGATACCCAAAACTTCCAAGAATGCCTACAGTTAATCCAAGTTGAGTTGAGACATAAGGTGTACTTACTAGATTGGTTAAATTGGCTGTCGACACTAAGTTTGTCAAGTTTGCAGTTGAAATTAGGCTTGTTAAGTTGGCTGTACTTACTAAATTGGCTAAGTTGGCAGTGGAGACATGTCCTTGTAAATTAGCAGAGGAGAGATATCCAAGTGTCCCAAGGATGGGTATTGTTAACCCAATTTGACTTGAGACATATGCTGTACTAACCAAGTTTGCTAAGTTTGCAGTACTAACATGTCCAGCCAAATTTGCAGTTGATACAACAGAACCCCATACAATTGTAGATAGATAACCAACAGTACCAAGACCTATTACAGTAGATGTAAGATTTGTTGCAAATCCAATACTTGAAAGAAACCCTGCAGTACCAAGACCTACAATAGTACTTGCAAGTTCAGTAGGATCAATAAAACTACTCATATATTGAGTTAATCCAAGTGATGTAGAAAGGAGTTGTGAACTACTGATATAGCCAGTAGTACCAAGTCCTATTACAGTAGATCCAATCTGATTGGCTAAATAAGTAGTTGACACCAAATTGGCTAAGTTTGCAGTTGATATTAAGTCGACAAGATTAGCGGTTGAGACTAGATTTACCAAGTTCGCAGTTGATAGTAAGTCGACAAGATTAGCGGTTGAGACTAGATTTACCAAGTTTGCAGTTGATAGTAAGTCAACAAGATTAGCGGTTGAGACTAGATTTACCAAGTTCGCAGTTGATAGTAAGTCGACAAGATTAGCGGTTGAGACTAGATTTGCTAAATTTGCAGTTGAGACTAGATTTGCTAAATTTGCAGTTGAGACTAGATTTGCTAGATTTGCAGTTGATAGTAAGTCAACAAGATTTGCAGTTGAGACTAGATTTACCAAGTTCGCAGTTGAAATCACCGAGCCCCATACAATTGTAGAGATGTAGCCAACCGTACCAAGTCCTATTACAGTTGATGTAAGTTGAGTATCCAGATAAGAGGTACTGACTAAATTTGCCAAGTTGGCAGTAGAGACAAGGTCATATCCTCCAATACTAGGAATACTTGAGAGGTAGCCAACAGTACCAAGTCCTATTACAGTTGATGTAAGTTGAGTATCGAGATAAGAGGTACTGACTAAATTTGCCAAGTTGGCAGTAGAGACAAGGTCATATCCTCCAATACTAGGAATACTTGAGAGGTAGCCAACAGTACCAAGTCCTATTACAGTTGATGTAAGTTGAGTATCGAGATAAGAGGTACTGACTAAATTTGCCAAGTTGGCAGTAGAGACAAGGTCATATCCTCCAATACTAGGAATACTTGAGAGGTAGCCAACACTACCAAGTCCTATTATAGTTGATGTAAGTTGAGTATCGAGATAAGAGGTACTCACTAAATTTGCCAAGTTGGCAGTAGAGACAAGGTCATATCCTCCAATACTAGGAATACTTGAGAGGTAGCCAAGAGTACCAAGTCCTATTATAGTTGATGTAAGTTGAGTATCGAGATAAGAGGTACTGACTAAGTTTGCTAAATTGGCTGTGCTTACAAAACCACCTACACTAGGAATACTTGAGAGGTAGCCAACAGTACCAAGTCCTATTACAGTTGATGTAAGTTGAGTATCGAGATAAGAGGTACTGACCAAGTTTGCTAAATTGGCTGTGCTTACAAAACCACCTACACTAGGAATACTTGAGAGGTAGCCAACAGTACCAAGTCCTATTATAGTTGATGTAAGTTGAGTATCCAGATAAGAGGTACTGACTAAATTTGCCAAGTTGGCTGTGCTTACAAAACCACCTACACTAGGGATACTTGAGAGGTAGCCAACAGTACCAAGTCCTATTACAGTTGATGTAAGTTGAGTATCCAGATAAGAGGTACTGACTAAATTTGCCAAGTTGGCAGTAGAGACAAGGTCATATCCTCCAATACTAGGAATACTTGAGAGGTAGCCAACAGTACCAAGTCCTATTACAGTTGATGTAAGTTGAGTATCGAGATAAGAGGTACTGACCAAGTTTGCTAAATTGGCTGTGCTTACAAAACCACCTACACTAGGAATACTTGAGAGATAGCCAACAGTACCAAGTCCTATTACAGTTGATGTAAGTTGGGTATCAAGATAGGAAGTACTGACTAAGTTTGCTAAGTTGGCTGTGCTTACAAAACCTCCTACATTAGGAATACTTGATAGATAGCCAAGAGTTCCAAGACCAATTACAGTAGATGTTAGTTGACTATCTAAATAAGAGGTACTCACTAAACCACCTATGTTTATATTGCCACCAGGTGTATAACCTAGAATTGTAGATACATTCAAGATTCCAACACTAAGGTAGGGAATGATGGTGTTAGGCAATGTTAGGTATCCAGAACCAGTTCCAAAGGTGATACTACTTGTCGTGAGGCTTTGAAATGATGCATTTGAAGAAGAGAAACTGCTTGCAATCAGCGTTGAAAAACCAGTTGATAGATAACCAGCAGTTCCAAGGCCTAGTATACTTGATGTAAATTGAGTATCAAGGTAAGAGGTACTCACTAAATTGACTAAGTTTGCAGTTGACACTAAGTTTGCTAAATTTGCTGTTGACACAACAGATCCCCAAAGAATTGTAGAAATATAACCAACAGTTCCAAGACCAATAACAGTGGATGTAAGATTTGTTGCAAATCCAACACTTGAAAGAAACCCAGCAGTACCAAGACCTACAATTGTGCTTGCAAGTTCAGTTGGGTCAATAAAACTACTTATATATTCACTTAATCCAATTGATGTAGAAAGCAGTTGTGAACTACTAACATAGCCAGCAGTTCCAAGGCCTTGTATACTCGATGTAAATTGAGTATCAAGATAGGAAGTACTTACTAAATTTGCCAAGTTGGCTGTACTTACAAATCCTCCTAGACTAGGAATACTTGAAAGGTAGCCAGCAGTTCCAAGTCCTATTACAGTAGATGTAAGTTGAGTATCCAGATAAGAGGTACTTACTAACCCTCCAGGAAGTACAGAAGTAGTTGCCGATGATAGATAACCAGCAGTTCCAAGGCCAATTACTGTCGATGTAAGTTGAGTATCTAGATAAGAAGTACTTACTAAATTTGCTAAGTTGGCTGTGCTAACAAATCCTCCTACACTAGGAATACTTGAGAGAAAGCCTGCAGTTCCAAGTCCTATTACAGTAGAAGTTAATTGGCTAGCCAGGTAAGAGGTACTTACTAAGTTTGCTAAGTTGGCTGTACTTACAAATCCTCCTAGACTAGGGATACTTGAGAGATAGCCAGCAGTACCAAGTCCTATTACAGTAGATGTAAGTTGAGTATCTAGATAAGAGGTACTTACTAAGTTTGCTAAGTTGGCTGTGCTAACAAATCCTACTAGACTAGGAATACTTGAAAGGTAGCCAGCAGTTCCAAGCCCTATTACAGTAGAAGTTAGTTGACTATCCAAATAAGAAGTACTGACTAATCCTCCAATATTGACATTACCACCAGGTGTATACCCCAAAATTGTAGATACATTTAGAATTCCAACACTAAGGTAGGGAATAATACTATTAGGTAGTGTTAGGTATCCAGATCCAGTTCCAAAAGTTATACTACTAGTCGTGAGGTTCTCAAAGGATGCATTTGAAGATGAGAAACTGCTTGCAATTAGAGTTGAAAAACCAGTTGACAGATAGCCAGCAGTTCCAAGTCCTATTACAGTAGATGTAAGTTGAGTATCTAGATAGGATGTACTTACTAAGTTTGCTAAGTTGGCTGTACTTACAAATCCTCCTAGACTAGGAATACTTGAAAGGTAGCCAGCAGTTCCAAGTCCTATTACAGTAGAAGTTAATTGGCTATCCAAATAGGATGTACTTACTAAGTTTGCTAAGTTGGCTGTACTTACAAATCCTCCCAGAATAGGAATACTTGAAAGGTAGCCAGCAGTTCCAAGGCCAATAACAGTAGAAGTTAATTGGCTAGCCAGGTAAGAGGTACTTACTAAGTTTGCTAAGTTGGCTGTACTTACAAATCCTCCTAGACTAGGGATACTTGAGAGATAGCCAGCAGTACCAAGTCCTATTACAGTAGATGTAAGTTGAGTATCTAGATAAGAGGTACTTACTAAGTTTGCTAAGTTGGCTGTGCTAACAAATCCTACTAGACTAGGAATACTTGAAAGGTAGCCAGCAGTTCCAAGCCCTATTACAGTAGAAGTTAGTTGACTATCCAAATAAGAAGTACTGACTAATCCTCCAATATTGACATTACCACCAGGTGTATACCCCAAAATTGTAGATACATTTAGAATTCCAACACTAAGGTAGGGAATAATACTATTAGGTAGTGTTAGGTATCCAGATCCAGTTCCAAAAGTTATACTACTAGTCGTGAGGTTCTCAAAGGATGCATTTGAAGATGAGAAACTGCTTGCAATTAGAGTTGAAAAACCAGTTGACAGATAGCCAGCAGTTCCAAGTCCTATTACAGTAGATGTAAGTTGAGTATCTAGATAAGAGGTACTTACCAAGTTTGCTAAGTTGGCTGTACTTACAAATCCTCCTAGACTAGGAATACTTGAAAGGTAGCCAGCCGTTCCAAGTCCTATTACAGTAGATGTAAATTGGCTATCCAGATAAGAGGTACTTACCAAGTTTGCTAAGTTGGCTGTACTTACAAATCCTCCTAGACTAGGAATACTTGAAAGGTAGCCAGCCGTTCCAAGTCCTATTACAGTAGATGTAAATTGGCTATCCAAATAAGAAGTACTAACTAAGTTTGCTAAGTTGGCTGTACTTACAAATCCTCCTAGACTAGGAATACTTGAAAGGTAGCCAGCAGTTCCAAGGCCAATAACAGTAGAAGTTAATTGGCTATCCAAATAGGATGTACTTACTAATCCTGCAATATTTACATTACCACCAGGTGTATACCCCAAAATAGTTGATACATTCAGGATTCCAACGCTGAGGTAGGGAATGATCGTGTTAGGTAATGTTAAGTATCCAGATCCAGTTCCAAAAGTTATACTACTAGTCGTGAGGTTCTCAAAGGATGCGTTCACCGCACTTAAATTTCCTTGAATAGTAAGATTTCCAATTGGATTAATAGAGCCAAGTGGTATCGTTTGACTTCCATAGACAGTATAGGGTAAAGTTCCAGTCACATTGGCTCCTGTTATATTCTGTATATAGGTGCCATCACCGTAGAAAAATGTTAGTCCCAATTCACCAATAGTACTAGCAGTAATCTTACCAGCAGAAACTGTATTAGCAGAAAGATAATTAAAAGAGAAAAATGAGGCTGAGGAGAGATAGCCCGCAGTTCCAAGTCCTATTACAGTAGAAGTTAGTTGGCTATCCAAATAAGAGGTACTCACCAATCCTCCAATATTGACACTGCCACCAGGAGTATACCCTAAAATTGTTGAGACATTCAAGATTCCAACACTGAGGTAGGGAATAATGGTATTGGGTAATGTTAAGTAGCCAGAACCAGTTCCAAATGTAATACTACTTGTTGTTAGGTTCTGAAAGGATGCATTTGATGAGGAGAAACTACTTGCAATTAGACTTGAAAACCCAGTTGACAGATAGCCAGCAGTTCCAAGCCCTATCACCGTCGATGTAAGTTGGGTATCCAAATAGGAAGTACTGACCAATCCTCCAGGAAGTGCAGGAGTAGCAGAAGATATATAGCCAGCAGTTCCAAGACCAATTACAGTTGATGTAAGTTGACTATCTAAATAAGAGGTACTGACTAACCCCCCTATATTTATGCTGCCACCAGGAGTATACCCTAAAATTGTTGAGACATTCAAGATTCCAACACTGAGGTAGGGAATAATGGTATTGGGTAATGTTAAGTAGCCAGAACCAGTTCCAAATGTAATACTACTTGTTGTTAGGTTCTGAAAGGATGCATTTGATGAGGAGAAACTACTTGCAATTAGACTTGAAAACCCAGTTGACAGATAGCCAGCAGTTCCAAGCCCTATCACCGTCGATGTAAGTTGAGTATCCAAATAAGAAGTACTCACCAATCCCCCAGGAAGTACAGGAGTAGCAGAAGATATATAGCCAGCAGTTCCAAGACCAATTACTGTCGATGTAAGTGCTGTATCCAAATAAGATGTACTTACTAAACCGCCAATATTAACACTACCACCAGGTGTGTAGCCTAGTATTGTTGATACATTCAAAATTCCTACACTAAGGTAGGGAATCACTGTATTAGGTAGTGTCAAGTATCCAGATCCAGTTCTAAACGTGATACTACTGGTCGTGAGGCTCTCAAAGGATGCATTCACTGCACTTAAATTTCCTTGAATATTCAGATTACCAATTGGATTGATAGAGCCTAGTGGTATACTTTGACTTCCATACACAGTATAAGGTAACGTTCCTGTCACATTTGCTCCTGTTATATTCTGTATATAGGTTCCGTCGCCATAGAAACTTGTTAATCCTATTTGACCAATTATACCCGCAAGAACTTGTCCAGCAGAGAGTGTATTAACAGATAGATAATTAAAAGAGACAAAAGAGCCAGAGGAGAGATAGCCAGCAGTACCAAGGCCAATTACTGTAGAAGTTAGTTGGCTATCTAAATAGGAGGTACTCACTAAACCACCTATATTTACACTGCCACCAGGAGTATAACCCAGAATAGTTGACACATTCAAGATTCCAACACTGAGATAGGGAATGATCGTATTAGGAAGTGTCAAGTATCCAGATCCAGTTCCAAAGGTGATACTACTTGCTGTGAGGCTCTCAAAGGATGCATTTGAAGAAGAAAAACTACTTGCAATTAGACTTGAAAAACCGGTTGACAGATAGCCGGCAGTTCCAAGCCCTATCACGGTCGATGTAAGTTGACTATCCAAATAGGAGGTACTCACCAATCCTCCAGGAAGTACAGCAATTACAGTTGCACTTGAAATATAACCCGCAGTTCCAAGGCCAATGACAGTCGAAGTGAGTTGGCTATCCAAATAAGAGGTACTGACCAACCCTCCAATATTGACATTGCCACCAGGTGTGTAACCGAGAATGGTAGACACATTAAGGATTCCAACACTGAGGTAGGGAATCACTGTATTTGGTAGGGTTAGAAATCCAGAGCCAGTTCCAAAGGTGATACTACTTGCAGTGAGGCTCTGAAAGGATGCATTTGAAGAGGAGAAACTGCTTGCAATTAGAGTTGAAAACCCAGTTGACAGATAGCCAGCAGTTCCAAGGCCTATCACCGTCGATGTGAGTTGGCTATCCAAATAGGAAGTACTCACCAATCCTCCAGGAAGTACAGCAATTACTGTTGCACTTGAAATATATCCAGCAGTTCCAAGGCCTATTACAGTCGATGTGAGTTGGCTATCCAAATAGGAAGTACTCACCAATCCTCCAGGAAGTACAGCACTGGTAGCCGATGATAGGTATCCAGCAGTTCCAAGACCAATTACAGTCGATGTGAGTTGGCTATCTAAATAGGATGTACTTACTAATCCACCAATATTTACACTACCGCCAGGTGTATAACCGATGATTGTTGACACATTTAGGATTCCAACACTGAGATAGGGAATTACTGTATTGGGCAATGTTAAGTATCCAGATCCAACTTCAAACGTGATACTACTGGTCATAAGGCTCTCAAAGGATGCATTCACTGCACTTAAATTTCCTTGAATAGTAAGATTTCCAATTGGATTGATAGAGCCTAGTGGTATACTTTGACTTCCATACACAGTATAAGGTAACGTTCCAGTAATATTGGCTCCTGTTATATTCTGTATATAGGTTCCGTCACCATAGAAACTTGTTTGTCCAGTTACACCAATTGTTTTAGCTTCCACAATTATAGAACTAAGTGTTTTTGCAATAATTGAACTTGCAAATACTTGACCAGAAGAGATTGTATTTACTTGTATATAGTCAAATTGTGTAGATGATAAATATCCGACAGTACCAAGGCCTATCACAGTCGACGTTAATTGTGCGTTAAAAAAGGATGTACTAACTAAACCTGCTAAATTAGCCGTGCTCACTAATCCTCCTGGAATGACAACAGTGACAGTACCACTTGAAAGATATCCTGCTGTACCAAGGCCTATTACAGTGGACGTTAATTGTGCGTCAAAAAAGGATGTACTAACTAAACCTACTAAATTAGCCGTGCTTACCAATCCTCCAGGTATAATTGCAGTAGTAGCAGAAGATAGATAGCCAGCAGTTCCAAGGCCAATCACAGTGGATGTTAATTGTGTATCAAAAAAGGATGTACTAACTAAACCTGCTAAATTAGCCGTGCTCACTAATCCTCCTGGAATGACAGCAGTGACAGTACCACTTGAAAGATAACCTGCTGTACCAAGGCCTATCACAGTCGACGTTAATTTTGCATCAAAAAAGGATGTGCTCACTAAGCCTGCTAAGTTAGCCGTGCTCACCAATCCTCCAGGAAGTACCGTTGTTCCCGTGGCACTTGAAAGATATCCTGCGGTGCCAAGACCAATCACCGTTGATGTTAATTGTGCGTCAAAAAAGGATGTGCTCACTAAGCCTGCTAAGTTAGCCGTGCTCACCAAGCCTGTTAAGTTAGCCGTGCTCACCAAGCCTGCTAAGTTAGCCGTGCTCACCAATCCTCCAGGAAGTACCGCTGTTCCCGTGGCACTTGAAAGATAACCAGCCGTACCAAGACCAATAACCGTTGATGTAAGTTGACTATCAAGATATGATGTACTAACAAGATTTTTCAGATTTGCCGCATTAAGATCTCCTGTAATGGTTAGATTTCCAACTGGATTAATGGATCCAAGTGGAATTGTCTGGCTTCCATACACTGTGTAGGGTAATGTTCCAGTAATATTCGCTGCTGCCAGATTTTGCAAATAGTTTCCATCACCATAAAATACTGTATTTCCTGGAACACCAATCACCGCCGCCTCAATCGTAACTGAACTCACTGTTTTTGCGATTATTGATGATGCAAAGACTTGGCCAGCAGAGAGTGTATTAGTAAATAATAGATTATACCGATTTGTCGATAAAGTCGTTGATAGATATCCTGCAGTTCCTAAGCCAATTACTGTTGATGTAAGTTGTGTAGTAAAGTAGGATGTACTTACAATGCCTGCGCCACTTGATAGATACCCTACTGTACCTAATCCAATAACAGTTGAAGTGAGATTTGCAGGTGTTACACCTCCTGGTCCACTTTGAATTTGTTGGTAGAGCCCATAGGATGTACTGAGAAGTTGTGATGTACTTACATAACCAGTTGTACCCAATCCAATTACAGTCGATGTAAGAACGGCAGGTGTTACTGCTGAGCCAGGCGAATTCTGAATTTCTTGATAGAGTCCGTACGATGTACTCAGAAGTTGTGATGTACTTACATAGCCTGCTGTACCTAAGCCTACAACTGTTGAACCAATCTGTCCTGCTAGATAATTTGTACTGACAAGTCCATTCAGATTTGCAGTAGATACAAGTCCACCGAGATTTGCACTCGATATAAGTCCACTCAGATTCGCCGTCGATATAAATCCCCCAAGGCTGGGAATACTTGATAAATATCCTGCAGTACCTAAACCTACAACAGTTGAGCCAAGTTGCCTAGCAAGATAGGATGTACTTACAAGTCCTGCAAGATTCGCACTACTAACTAAACCTGAAAGTCTGACACTTGAAAGATATCCTGCTGTACCAAGCCCAATCACAGTTGAGGTAATGTTAGCCTGTGTAATTGTGCCTTGATTTGTTCCTTGAATTGTCGAGCCATTCAGATAAAGAGTTCCTGAACTGACTGTAAGAAACCCAATTCCATGTGTGCTTGAGTCAATAAAATTAAGACTTGAAAGAAAAACATTTCCAGCACTAATACTTTGCGTAGAGAGACCTGTTGGATTTAAATATACATTGATTGCCGATGAAATATTTGCAGTGCCATAGACATAGACTGTTGATACGCTACTTATATTATAAGTATTGCCACCACCACCACCGCCACCCCCACCACCTTGGCCAATTACACTTGAAAGAGATGAAATTGCTGTCGGAAGTATACTTACAAACGAACTAAGTTCATATATGGAAGAGATGTTAAGTGGATCAATAAATGCTGCTTCGCCGTATTGACCTGTTGTTAAAACTAAATTTGGTTGTACAGGCACATTAGAACCAGGCGACGCAGCAAATATACGTCGCAAAGTTATAATATCTGTGTCATATGTTTTGTGTTGGCTCATATTGCCACCCCCTACCTAGAAGAGAGGAATAGAATAGAATTTATAAGAAAACAAACTCATGAACCAGAATAATATGATATAGGTAAATAATATTGATTATTTCCATTTTTAATTACGATAAACCATACAGTAGAATTTGTGGGAAGTGAAAATGCACTATTTGTTTGCTGGGCTATTTGAAAAGCAACATTCGCACCTGCTTTAATTTGTTTAGTTCCAGTTCCTGCTTTTAAAATTGTTAAAACAGCATTTGAAGATGTTATATTTGATACATAAGGCAACTGAAAATAAGTACCCGTTGTTAAACGACTGATTGAACTTGAAATCGTTAATGGAGTCTCCATTGATGGACTAATTGATGTGATAGAGGCATTAATTGAAGTTCCAATAATATAATATCTACTATTAGAATATGTAAGTATTACTCCACCAACTGCTCCACTTGGTAAGGGAAATGAAAAATATTTATAAACATTTCCATCATTTGTCGATAAAGTTTCTAAACCTGAGCCAGATGGAAAATAGATACTAAATGTTACAGATCCCCCAGAACTATTTGTTATAAATATATATTTTAAATAAGAATATGACATAGAATGAATTATGATATCAGCAAGACTACTCATATCATTTATATAATTATATTGAAATGAGGTTGTTTCAGTAGATTCAGTAGCCGCTGGATTTGGTAGAAGGGCTGCGGAACTTGGTGTTAGAGTTCCAAGATATCTATTAAGAATCCACCAGTTTGTCCCATCTGAAACAAGTGTAACTGTATTTCGAGTTGAACTCAGTGTTAACGCACCTGCGGTGCCTTCAATTACACTATCAAATGTAAGTGAAGTTGTATTTAGTTTTGTAACTAAAGGGGGAATAGAAGGAGTTACAAATAAATATGGGATTATGCGAAATGTGCAAGGTGATGTTACAGTAAGTATTTTAAAATGAAATAAAGACCCCTTACACGTTCCAACAGGAGGAAGTATAATGCTTTTATAATTATTGATTGTAATAACATTAACAGGTTTTGTTAGAAAAATATTATTTGAGTCGCCAATTGTCATAACCTTTGTTATAATTGATGTCTCAATAGGTGTTGTCTCTAGAGTATATCTAATTTTATGAGTAGATTCAGTTGCTTGAAGAAAAAAAAGCAAATTATCTGCTTCTACTCTACTAAAATCTGCAAAACCAGAGCCAGCACCTCCACTTTGAGAAAAAGTCCAGGTTAAGTATTTAGAGTCTAGAAGAGTTCCATTAAGATAATATGTAAAATTAGGAGTTAAAGGCTCAAAGCCTGAATAATCATACGTAAAATCCGCCCTTATAATAGTATTATCTAATTGATAAAGTGAAACAAAAAAAGATGTAAATTCAAAACTTTGAACACCACTATAATAGGTGTATGCTGCTGAACCCACAAAGTTTCCAGCAGGATATTCAACTTGATAAGTATTGCCTTGACCATTAATATATAAATTAGGATACATAAGTTCCGAAAATGTAAGTGTAAGTGTAAAGTTACTTGTATAATTACCAGATGCGGGATTTTGAGTAGTTGGTGGCGCAGGACTATATGTAGTTCCACCAGCATATAATATATATGTAAATAGTGAAGCATCTGCAGTCTGACCAGATGTTACAACTACATCCGCAGTAAGTGTTATAGTTCCTGAAACTACTGCGTATGATGTAAAAGTAACAGATTGTACCGCACCCATCTAGTGTAGGTTTACAATGTTTGAAAGGAGAGGGAGAGATTTCCGTACTGGTCAAAAAGAATGGGTGTATTATTTACAAAAATGGAGGAGAAATTTAGACGACCTGTTTCATTTGATAAACTACTAAATTCCATGCCATTAAGGAGATAACTAGTGCTTACAATATTTGCAAGATTAGCCGTTGAGATAAGATTTACTAAATTGGCTGTACTTGTAAGGTCAGCAAGATTGGCAGTTGAGACCAAGTTGGCTAGATTGGCAGTTGAGACCAAGTTGGCTAGATTGGCACTTGAGACCAAGTTGGCTAGATTGGCAGTTGAGACCAAGTTGGCTAGATTGGCAGTTGAGACTAAATTGGCTAGATTTGCAGTTGAGACTAAGTTGACAAGATTGGCCGTTGACACTAACTTAGCAAGATTGGCTGTACTAACTAATCCTGATAAACTAGGAATACTTGAAATATAGCCAGAAGTACCTAGACCAATTACAGTAGATCCAATTTGAGTGGCCAAGTAGGTAGTACTCACTAAATTGGCGAGATTGGCCGTTGAGACCAAGTTGGCTAGATTCGCTGTGCTTACAAAACCCCCAAGGCTAGGAATACTTGAAATATAGCCAGCCGTTCCAAGACCAATTACAGTAGAGGCGACTTGTGTTGCCAAGTAACTAGTACTTATAAGATTTGCTAAGTTGGCAGTTGAGATATATCCAGCCAGATTTGCAGTACTGACAACACCTCCAATTGAAACATTTGCAACACTTGAAATATATCCTGCTGTTCCAAGGCCAATTACAGTAGAGGCTAGTTGACTAGCCAAATAGGAAGTACTTACTAAACCAGCCAAGTTCGCTGTACTCACGTGATTGGCAAGATTTGCTGTGCTTATAAATCCACTTAAACTAGGCAATGCTGCTCCATTAATTGTAACAACACCTGTTCCGCCAGGAGGAGAAATCGTTATATTTGTACCTCCAAGAATTTGTGTGACAGCACCACCACCTCCACCGCCTCCTGATAGAGAATTATTATTCAATAAAAGAGTACCTGAACTAACAATTAGTTGATTTGCAAAGCCTGTATATCCAAAGCCTATCGTTGTATCAATCAACATAACACTCGATGTAAATACTGTACCTGTACTAATGATACGAGTTTGTAGAAAGTTAGGAATTGTTGATAGATATCCAATCGTTCCAAGGCCAATCACAGTAGAGCCAAGTTGAGTAGCCAAATATGAAGTACTAACTAAACCAGTCAAGTTCGCAGTACTCACCAATCCTCCAGGAAGTGTCGCAACAGCAGTTGAAATATATCCAGCCGTTCCAAGGCCAATTACTGTAGATGCGAGTTGACTTGCAAAATAAGAAGTGCTAACTAAACTAACCAGATTTGCCGTCGAGACCAAACCAACCAGATTTGCCGTCGAGACTAAGCCAGCCAGATTAGCCGTTGAGACTAAATTAGCCAGATTTGCAGTACTGACCAATCCTCCAGGAAGTGTTGCAACAGCACTTGATAGATATCCAGCCGTTCCAAGGCCAATGACTGTGGAAGCGAGTTGAGTAGCCAAATAAGAAGTACTCACAAAACTGGCTAAATTTGCAGTACTTACTAATCCTCCAAGAGTAGGTACAGATGCACCATTAATCGTAACAACACCTGTTCCACCTGGAGGAGAGATTGTTATATTTGCACCTCCTACAATCTGTGTCACGGCACCTCCACCCCCCCCACCACCCGAAAGAGAATTATTATTTAATAAAAGATTACCTGAACTAACTATCAATTGATTTGCAAATCCAGTATAGCCATATCCTATTGTTGTATCAATTAAGATAACACTTGATGTAAATACATTGCCTGTACTAATAGAAAGAGTTTGCAGTGATCTAGGGATTGTTGAAAAATATCCAGCCGTTCCAAGGCCTATTACTGTAGAGCCAAGTTGAGTGACCAAATACGAAGTGCTAACTAAACCACTTAGGTTTGCAGTACTCACAATACCACCTGGAAGATTTGCAACAGCCGTTGAAATATATCCAGCCGTGCCAAGACCAATTACTGTAGATGCAAGTTGATTTGCAAAATAAGAGGTACTAACCAAGCTAGCCAAATTCGCAGTACTAATATGACCTGCCAAGTTTGCAGAACTCACCAAACCACCCAAGTTCGCACTACTTACTAAACGACTCAGATTTGCAGTGCTCACTAATCCTCCAGGAATCGCAGCAACCCCTATTGCAGATGAGATATACCCAGCCGTACCGAGGCCAATCACTGTACTCGTTAAATTAGCAGTGGTTACAGATCCTCCACCACCCGTTGCACTGATAGTAACAACACCAATACCATTCGTAGGACTCAATGAAATTCCGCTTCCTGCAAGAAGTTGACTTACACCACCTATATCTGCAATCGATGTTGAAATCGTGCTCGGAAGTGATAAAAGAGCAGTACTCAATTGTGAAATCCCAGGGATGGAATACGGATTTACATAGGCGGCCTCTCCATGTGAAGTTGTGGCTAAAATATTTCCTGACGGAATCGGGGCATTTGTCCCTGGTGTTACAGCAAATATACGACGCAGAGTAATAATGTCTGTGTCGTATGTTTTTCTCGACGACATCTCCTTTTAGTAACATAGTTTTTATTATGGACTAATTCCACCACCTGCACTTGTTGCCAAGTAATAATGTACGGGTAGTATAATTGTTCCATATGTACTGTCATAATATGTTGCCAACCACATACATGTATATCGTTTATTTGTTAGCGATATAGATAATTGTTTTGTAGTTGTTGAATTTGTAATTGCAAAATAACTAGAACTTTGATCTCTTGGTCGATTTATTGTAATACTAGAAAACGATGCTGGATCATTATTTAATTTTAAAATACTTATAATAGAATAATTTGTACTTGAAATAGCAGATATCACTTCAAATGTTCCTATTGAATTTGTATTAGAAAAATTTATACCTTTTGTTAGTCTATTTCCATTTACAGCGGATGTATTATTCGTAATATTATCACTATTTCCAAATATATAATACCCTAATATATAGTATTGACTATTAGCATATGTAAGTACGATTGTCCCTAAACTATTTGCAGGTATTGTTAATGGAACTTTTACAGTTTGTATAACGGATGCTGTAATATTATCCACTTTTTTACCTAATGGAAAAAAAATATTAAAGGTTCCTGAACTTGATGCCTGATTTAGTATACTCACATACTTGATAAAAGAATAAGCCATAGGGGCTAAAATAATATTCGCCACACTTGAAGATCTATAGTATAAAATTTGTGTTGGAGTAGTTTCAGTAGCAGATGAACCACTTACACTACTTCTTGAAGGAGTAAGTAAAGAGGACACATATAAAGTTATAATAGACCAGTTTGTTCCATCGGATACAAGTGCAATTGAATAGTTTTGCCCTTCTAGACGAATTGTTGATAGGGCTCCATCTATACTACTATCATAATTTGCTGCACCAGTTTTTAACCCTGTAGTATTATCAAATCCAGTAAAATATGGAGAAATACGTAATAGATTTGGAGACGCATAATTTGTAATTTTAAAACGATAGATATATCCAGGTTTTGAAGCAACGGGGGGTAAGAGAATTGATTTATTTTGAGAACTAATATCTACTGCTGTAAATGCATTTCCAGTTGTTGCTAAGTTTATATTATTTCCATCAATTCTCTGTGTCCAATTATAAGTAAAAGTATCTGATGGAATAAAATTATAACTTAGTTGATATACTTGTGTATATCCTTGTGTAAAAAATTTTGCGTTATCGCCGAGTATACTCAATGAAGCAGTTCCATTTCCACCCGTTCCACTACTTGAAGAAACAGTTGCAATAAGGCCATTAATAAAACAACTTACTCCACCAGTAAAATCAAATGTAGTGTCTGTATATTGAAATGTAATATTAACGGTGCCTTCAAATAATGTTACACTATATGAATCTCCTACAAATCCTGTAAAGGATCCTTCACCACCACCCATCTACTTATAAGATCTGAAATGAAACAGCAAGATTTGCGTACTGGTCAAAAATGATCGGTACACTATTTACAAAAAGTGAAGAGAAGTTTAGAACACCTGAACGATTAAATATACTGCTGACAAGAATTGCGTTTTCCAAATAACTGGTACTGACTAATCCTCCAGGAAGAGCGCCACCACCACCACCCGTAATTGCTGCACCATTCAGTTGTAATGTACCACCATTCACAGCGAGTAATTGTTTTGTATTCAAAGATGTATCAATAAAACTGATTGACGATGCAAAGACCGTCCCTGTACTCAGCGATCTACTATTTAATGAACTTAAATAGCCGCTTGTTCCAAGGCCGATTACACTTGAAGTAAGTTGGGTGGTTAAATATGATGTACTCACAATACTCGCTAGATTTGCAGTACTTACAAGACTTACTAGATTTGCCGTACTTACTAAACCGGTTGCATTGATTGATCCACCACTTGTACTAATATATCCAGCCGTTCCAAGGCCTGCAACAGTACTTGCCAAGAAACTCATATCGACATTCACTGTCACATCACCTTGTGTTCCACCTCCTGAACCACTTGGACCCATAATAATATTAGAACCAGCATTTACTGATGTGACAAGTGAAGCAGCCGCACCTGAAACAGCAATTCCATTTAGATATAAATTGCCGTTATATGAATAGAGATTTTTTGGTACTTTACTGTATGTATCAATAAGTGTAAAACTAGACGTAGTTACACTGGTTGTACTTACAATAATTGATGTTAGATTTGATGTAACAAGTGTACTTGCATTTAATCCAATAAACACTGCATTTGCATTATAATCAGAGGTAAGACTGATTTGACCTGTCCCTGCAAGTGTTAAAATGGAAGAGTAATTATTTGCACTTAACACACTATATCCAGAAAGAGAAGATATCTGCCCAGTAGGCGTAGAGAGGTTCGGAAACACCTTCAAACTCTGAAATGAATTGAGTGTTGTACTAATAGGGATACCATTACCGGTAAATGTCAGGGTATTTGTAGCTGGATTTGCTTGAAGGCTTATTCCACCTGCCCCTGCAAATGTAAGACTGGGTGTTGTAACATTATTTGAAAAACCATAGAGAGTATTTCCACCGGCCGTATTAATTTGATTAAAACCCTTTGAATAGATATACATCTGATTTGTACCAGCGCCTTGAACAAAACCAATACCACCACCTTGACTGAGCGTAAATGTATTATAGGGTGAAGTCGCCGTAAAGGTTCCAGCATCAGTTGCAATTTGGTTAAAACTCGGATTATAACCAAGTGTACTAGGAATTGCCCAATAAGTTCCACCTGCACCATCCGCTGTTAACACAGTCATTGCAGGCACTGCCGTATTTGTCGAGGTCCTCGCATAGACTCTGCGAAGTGTTATTTCATCTGTGTCATATGTGCGCTTATGCATTCCCTACTCTAAGGCATATTTTGAACTGAAATAAAAACGGAGTTTGTTGAACCAAAGAAAACAGTTGCATTTGAATTTAAAAATCCCTGTGTTGTTGTAAGTGTTACGGCATTCGGAAGATAGTGTCCTAAGACAAGTGGCGCATTTGGATAAAAACTCTGTACTACAGACCCAGGAATACTCATTTTAATCTTTGGAGCAAAGTAATTACTTATATTGCCATAGAGTCCACCTGCAATTCCACTATTATAATTCGTAGGGAAGAACATCGTTTGGAACATTTGACTACTCAGATAATTAGAATTACCTGTTACACCACTCTGAACAAAACTTGACATGTAAATCGGCACAGGAGTTTGAGGAAGTGCAAGTGGACTAAACATAAAGTTACCGAGAACTTCAATGTTTACTATTGCATTTGATGTGATTAATGTAGAAAAGGAATCTAATTGCAGATTTGCTGTTGTAAAAGAGATAGATTGTGTGCCTGCCGTCCATTTAGGCGCTATAGTTCCATTTGAACCCTTATAAGTCACGGTTGATTGAAGAAAGGAACTTAGGTAGACAATATTTCCTAAACTACTAACTGTTAACGAATTACCAGAACCTTGAAGATAGAGTGTATTGGCATTTACAACAAAAAAACTCTGTTTTAATGCAGTTACTGAACTCTGTAATTGTGAGGAGGAGATATATCCAGCAGTTCCAAGACCACTGAGCGTACTTGTTAGTGGTGAATCAAGTAAACTACTATTAACTGTAACAGTAACTGCACCTGTACCAACGGGTGGATTCAATGTTATACCTGTGCCTGCAACAAGTTGTGAAACACCCGCTCCTCCACCTGAACCTGTATAGCCTCCATTAAAGAGCAATTGTCCAGAACTGACATTGAGTAGACTAAATGTACCCGCATTAGGCGGTGTTGTTGTTGAATCCATAAATCGAATAGAAGATACTTGTAGAAGTCCTGTACTGAAGTCCCTCGCTTGGAAACTTGAAAGATATCCAAGTGTGCCAAGTCCCCTTAAACTACTTGTGATCTGTGAATCAAGATAGGATGTACTGACAAAATCACGCAAGTTGGCTGTACTCACGAGATCAATTAAGTTTGGAGTACTCAATAGATTTGCCAAGTTGGCTGTACTAATAAGATTCGCTAAGTTGGCTGTACTGATAAACTTAATTAAATTAGGCGAACTTACAAGATCCACTAGATTCGGTGTACTTACAAGTCCAGCCAGATTTGCACTGCTTACTAAGTCACTAAGATTTGCAGTACTTACAAGTCCAGCCAAATTTGCTGTGGAGACAAGTCCAGCCAGATTTGCACTACTAATAAATCCCACCAGATTTGCAGTGCTGACAACACCAGTAAAAATTACTGTAGAGAGATACCCAGCCGTACCGAGTCCAATTACGGTTGATGTCAGATTTCCTGTAGTTACATCTCCTGTAATTGACGCTCCATTCACTTTAAAGATACCATTTGTCACAGCAACAAGTTGTTTTACACCTGTTACTGTATCGATAAAGTTAATACTTGATAAACCAATCATACCTGTACTTAATGATCGGCTGTTCAAACTACTCAGATACCCAGGGGTTGAACCTAAGTTTACAATGGTATTTCCAATGCTTGTACTCAGTGTTGAAATGTTTCCATTAATATAATAAAAAGTACCAACTGAAAGAGTTGAATAGAAATTTGCAGTTCCATTCACGGTGAAACTACTAATGGATCCATTGCCTTGAGAATTAATTATATCTTGAATATATCCAAAGAGATTTGTTGTTGTACTATTGAGATTTCCCGATGAGATATATGAAATATTGTTATAAATCAAATTAGAGAAACTATTATACTGTGCAGTACTGACATAACCTGCTGTACCAAGCCCCGCTACAGTACTATAAAGACTTGTAGTACTTACATAGCCTGTTGTACCAAGGGCGGCAATTGTTGCATTCAGTGTAGCAGAACTCACATAGCCGGCTGTACCAAGTCCTCTTACAGTACTATAAAGACTTAATGTGCTAACATAGCCAAATGTACCAAGGCCTTGTAGACTACTTGCAAGTTGAACAATGTTAAGACCCGAGCCAGTGACAGGAGCACCATCAACAAACAATCCACCATTTGTTATTGTAATATTGTGGCGATAAGGATTATTAGTAAGTGTCGTATCAAACATGCTAATATTTGAAATGCTTACGGTACTCATATAGGATGCCAAACCTTTCCATTGAACACCACCAATTCCATCTGCCGTCATGAGCCAGTTTGTGCTGATTGGAATATTTGTGTTGGGATCAAGTGCAAAAAGTGACCGGAGGACCGTCAAATCCATGTCATAACCTCTTCTTGAATTCATGCGAGGATCCATCGCGCTACTACCTTCTACTAAGAATCACTCCATCATTCAGAAGCGCCGCGAGATGACTGGCAACGGTGGTCTATTACAACTCGTCGCAGTTGGAAAACAAGATGTTTTCTTGACGGGAAACCCACAGATTACATGGTTTAAGTTTGTCTATCGTCGTCACACGAATTTTGCAGTTGAAGCCGTCGAAATGTATTCAGACAATGAACCTGATTTTGGAAAAAAAATCAGTTGGCTCGTTCCTCGGAGTGGAGATTTACTCGGTCCCTGTATTTTAGAGATTACACTCCCCACACTCTATCTCTCCACTACGGATGAGGCCGTCGCCTATGTAAATTCCATTGGTCATGCACTTATTCAAGAGATTACACTCACTATTGGTGAGCAGGAGATTGACCGTCAGACTGGAGAATGGATGGAGATCTGGTCAAATCTTACAACAACTGAGTCACAGAAGTTTGGTTTTTATGATATGATTGGTAAAGTCGACGGATACTCTCAACCTACACTGGTTGGACCACTCAAACTCTATGTACCGCTTCAATTCTGGTTCTGTAAGAATCCCGGTCTCTATCTTCCACTCCTTGCCCTACAATATCACCCTGTCCGGATTAATATTACGTTTAGACCCCTACAGCAATGCTTCTGGACACCGAATGTTATTCAAGACTGCACAGATATTACTGTAAAGGCTGCACATATAACTGACTGTACAATGTGGGGTGATTTTGTCTATCTTGATGTGGATGAGCGTAGACGTTTTGTCAGTACAGCACATGAATATCTAATTGAACAGGTTCAATATACATCAAAAATTGCGATTCCTCCGAGTTCACAGTCCATTCCTGTACCCATTGAATTCAACCATCCTGTTCGTGAGTTTATCTGGGTACTCCAACGCCAGATGGTTATTGATAATAAGGAGTGGTTTAACTTTAGCAGTCTGAGTGTAACTGAAACAGGAACTCGTACAGACATTCTTGCCAATGCTGTTTTACAACTTGATGGATTTGACCGATTCCAAGTTCGTGATGCCACCTATTTCCGTCTTGTTCAACCGTGGCAACGCCATACAACCATTCCATCCGATGATTATATCTACTGTTATAGTCTTGCACTTCGCCCTGAAGAACTTCAACCGAGTGGCTCAATGAATGCGAGCCGCATTGACAGCATTGTACTGCAAATTATGACAAATCAAACAACCGTCCCTGCATTGGGTAACTGTGCAGTTCGCGTCTATGCAACGAATCATAATGTTCTGCGTGTAGTGGATGGATTCGGTGGTGTACTCTTTACAATTTAAGGTATTCATAAAATTGAAACTACTATCTGTTATCATCGAATGATATCAGACAATGGAACATGATTCAATTACACAGCAACGTGTGCGACGTATTGGGCGTAAACTGATTCAAGACTATGCATTTGAACGGTGGTGGATTCCAAGGGCGAGTGAATCGTTTGAAAGGGATTTTGAGTGGACTGAACCTGACACCATGTATGATGAATTTGAGGATCTCTGGCTCCTCTTTTGGAAACATGGCTTTGCTCTACGCAACTTTGAACTCTATCCGCAGTCGAACGGAACCTTTGTCTTGACAAATTTCAGCGAGTTTGGATTCCGAATGACATCGGGTCCTGCTTCTATTCGTCTACCCGACCCCACACAGATGCCATGTGATTTCTTCAAGGCCGATTGTTTTCCATCTGATTTCTTGACTCACCTCCGAGCCAAGGGATTTGAAGTGCCTACGGATTGTTTGCCAAGCACAAAGACGGATACAGATTAGTAGGGATGTCTTTCCTAGGTTCATTCGACCATACATCCGCAAAGTCATGGGGAGGGTCACAAATCTCACCGACTCTCTTTACATTCATTACAATTGTAGGTGGTTTTTTTGCACTTGACCATATTCTTCTACGTTCACCGCGAACGGCCGCGTTGAAAGTGTTCGTCAATCTATTTGCCTTCGGTTTCTGGTGGATCTATGATATAGTTCAGACGTTTGCTGAATGGGATTCTGTGAAGAAATACGGCCTCTCGATGCCCTTTTTTGGACCGACTGGCCTTGGCGCAGGTATTTTTCACGGAACTGGACCCGCAGCACCAGATACTGCACCGAGCCCTATATTCTTTCTCCTCTATGTCGGATTTTTGAGTCTCCCTTTTGGTCTCAGTCATTTTGCAGCAGGTGATTTTATGGGAGGGCTCGCTATGCTTCTTTTCACACTGAGTGGTATTCTCACTGTCTTTTCACTCTTATGGACAACCTATTGTGGACTGTATCTATTATATGATACAAAGTCTCTCTTTCTTGATGGAACACCGCGCTTCTTCCCTGCAACAATCTACATGAACTCAACAGGCGCAGCAGGAAACGTAATGACCCCAAGTGCCTTAGAAAAGATGAAATCTGACCAGAGTCTCTTCAGCATTGTAACGGGTCCTTTCGCTCCCTTTTTAGGACCAATTCAGGCCGCCCTTGGTCTTGTTGTCGATACAAAGTGTGCCGTTGAAAAGGTGATTCCGCCAGTGATTGATTCCGTGCAGAAAACAATTCCACCGGCTGTGGCGGCTGTAAAGAGTACAGTTGCACTCGCTGAAAAGGCTCCGCAACTTCTAAGCGCAGCCGATTCTATTTCGGCATTTACTGACCCTGCTGCTCTACGAGCTGCTGCGACGCAAAAGGGCGGTGCCACAGGCGCCGTTGGTGCTTTAGAAGCCGCTGGAAACCTGAGTTCCTATGTATTCTTTGGGACGGCACTTATTGTTCTAGCGGGTGCCCTCACGCTCACGTGGGCGCGATTTACACCATCAAATAAAACCTCAAAGGAAGAAAATACCAACGATGTCCCACCCGACGTACACAATGACACCCCTCCCGGATCATAAGTATTTCGAGGCCCTCATTGCTCGTGGAAAGGATGAGCGGATTAAGGTAATGCCGAAGTACGTGGTCGTCTATTTTACAGCAGAGTGGTGTGGATACTGCCGTGATCTTGACCTCAAGAAGATTACCGACACATTTCCTATGGTCACCTTCTTCAAGTGTGATATTGACCAGAATAAGTATACACCTGGTTACTGCCAAGTGTCAAAGATTCCGACGTTTATTGCAATCCAGGACACTGAATTTCTGGATAAGGTTACCAGTGCTGATACAGGAAAAGTGATGAGTTGGATTAACTCTATCTTTATTAAGTAAATGGCAATGCTCGACTATGCCATTGTGGGGGGCGGTATTGCGGGTCTCTATGTAGCCCGCGAACTGGCCAAGCGCCATACACATGCAAAGATCTCCGTGTTTGAAAAATACAGAGTTCTTGGGGGTCGAATCTTAACATTTCACAACAAGAACCTGCAATGGGAGGAGGGTGCAGGTCGTATTCATTCAAGCCACATACTAACACGCGACCTTATACGAGAATACAATCTTCATGAACTGCCTATCTCAGATGAATCAGCATGGGTAAAAACCTATGGTTCAGAAGTAGTACCCAATCCATTTGAAGACAGTCTTCGTACATGGTTGCCCCAAGTACAAATGCTTCCTCAAGAAATTCTCGGAACACATACACTCTATGAAATTCTCGAAGGTATCTTTGGATCTGCAAAGGCCAAGACCTTTACGGATCCATTTCCGTATCGTGCAGAACTCTTTACATTACGTGCTGATCTTGCACTTGACAGTTTCATTACTGAAATGGGAGCCAATCAGAAGTTCTCTATTTGTAAGGAGGGACTCGACAGTCTAACTGGTGCCTTAGCAAACGAGTGCAAATCAATGGGTGTTCGCCTTCATACACATTATACATTGGAAAATCTCGCCCCTGAACTTGACGATACTCTGACACTTTGGTTTAGCACTGGAAGTCCAAGCCTACATGACTCTCGAAAGATTATTACTGTCCAGGCAAAAAATGTAATCTGCGCTCTTCATGCCGATGCACTCAGAAAAATTCCAATCTTCAAACCACTTCCCGCACTCACTTGTGTAAAGATGGAACCACTTCATCGCATCTATGCAGTCTTTCCTCCAGGAAAAAATGGAACCGTCTGGTTTGAAGATATTCCGAAGTTTGTCACAGAAACACGACTTCGGTATTTTATTCCTATTCGGCCTGACAAAGGTATTGTGATGATCTCCTATACGGATGCAGGTGATTCAATTGTCTGGACAAATATTGCAAATGGTATGAAACCGATTGCAGAACAGGTCTTAGGAAAAATACTTACAGATGAGTGTCGGCGCCTTTTTCCAACGAGAGAGATTCCGTATCCTACGGTCGTTAAATCACATCCGTGGAAATCAGGTGCTACCTACTGGACACCCGGTCTCTATGACCCCTATAAAGTGAGTAAAGAGACTCTTCAACCATTTAACGACCTACCAAATCTTTTCATCTGTGGCGAAAGTTTCTCCATGAAGCAGGCGTGGATTGAAGGGGCACTTGAAAATAGCCGTGCTCTACTTAGAATCCTATGAACTCTCATATTATCTTATCGCTTTTCCACATCTTTTTTGTCGTGCCTTTCTTTCTCTATGTTGGCCTTCAACGGTCCGCTGTTTCAAATGAAATCTTTACGACTCTTCTAGTTCTCGGTATTATACTCACACTCTACCACGGCTATAAGGCGTATGTTCGTTTCGTGAATGCATCACCCTTCATGTATGTAAATCTAATTCACGCAGTTCTAATTGGGCCGCTTCTGATTATGATTGGTCTCAAAGGAAAAAATACGGAGACCCCATATTATGAACTTCTACTCATGCTCACCTTTGCTGCAGGTGGATACCACCTCTACAGCCTTGTTCAACAGATGAACAATCTGAGGGATGATTAACCTACAGTGAGTACTTCATCTAGATGAGGAATTGTAATGCCCTGGATACTATCAAGGCACTTTCCAGCATGATAGTAAAACGCAGTACTGCTTTTGAAAGTCTTCTGACACTCGGTACATGTAATTTCATTACCTGTTCCGTCCTTCATATCATCTAAATAATCACGACAATGCTTCCTGGTAAAGTGAATGATACGATTTGCAAAACTCTGGGACTCAAAGTCACAGCAGGGACACTGATACTTTTCAATTTGGTCATTATCTACATGACGTGCGCGTGTATGTAGATCTAGAATCTGCTTCTGCGAGAATCGCCTGTCGCATACATCACAGACAAAGGGAAGTTCACCCGAATGCTTGGCCTTATAATGCATATGCATTGTACTCTGCTTTGCAGTTGTCTTATCACAGAATTTACAGACATAATCACCATCCTTATTCTTGAAATATTCGAAACGCTCTTTGGACATCGTGTAGTTGTGCTATAATTTGAGTGGGCTTGCATTTTCAAATTTTTACCTTGCTTACTACTTTAAGGGTATTGCAATAAACTTATCAGCAAATGAGTGTAACGATTCTAACACTTGTTATTGGCGAAGACTATCGTACAGGTCTTGCAGAGGCCCTACAATCAAAAGTTGACTATGCGAGGCAGCAGGGATATACATACATTCAGGGCGATGAGAAGTTCTGGGATCGTGAACGGCCTATTCCGTGGTCAAAGATACCTTTTGTGCTTTCGGTCATGAAGGGTCTTCCTGAAGGGGCGCTTATCTGGTTGTCTGATGCAGATGTATTTATTACAAATCTGAGCATTCGCCTTGAGGACTGTATGGTACCGCTCCTTCCGAATGATAAGGACCTACTCATGACACTAGATGCATGCGGTCATATTAATTCAGGTAATATTCTCTTCCGAAACACAGCATGGATGCGCGCCTTTTGGGAGAAGGTATGGCAGAAAACCGATTATCTGTATCACGTTTGGTGGGAGAATGCGGCGATGATTAAGGTTCTTGATGAAAATGAAGATGATTTTGCAAAAACACAGATTACGGGGCAACATAAGAAATTTAATGCGTTTCTCCGAGGAGTTGAAGGACAGCCACTTTGGGAACAGGGTGATTTTCTGGTGCATTTTGCAGGTGTCTATGACCCGAAGGAGATTGCTAGTTTAATTTCCCAGATTCGCAAGGGACAGACGCCCCGACTCCAAATGTAATCTTGCATAGACCCGATTAGCCTTCTGCTTCGCAGAAATATAGGGCCTTAGTAGAAATGGTTAATAAGGAAATCACGCTTCAGCCTGGAGATACGCTTACAGTAACATGTGGCGCAGAGGGTGCTGTCAATAATGCCATCATGAAGGCTGAAGGTAATATGAGTTTTGTTGAGGGTGGCAAGCGTAACCGCAAGGGGGCCAATAAGACGCGTAAGATGGAGGGTGGAAAGCGCAAACTAAGTGGATACATGAAGTTTGCAAATAAGGTGCGCCCTCAACTGATGAAGGAGAATCCTGGCATGAAGATTCCTGAACTTGGCAAGAAGATTGGCAAGATGTGGGGTGAACTCTCTGAGGCCGATAAGAAGAGCCATGCGTAGAAGCCACCGCGTAGTTTTTTATCTAGTCTTTAAATATAGAATGGAAGTTCCGAAGGCAATACTCGCTGGTGGTCGCCGTACCCGCAAGAACCGTAATCGCATGGAGGGTGGTGCGAAGATGACCACAGGCTCCAAGGCCCAGGTGTGGCACGGCACGGCCCGCCACACGTCCGGCGGCCTGACCAAGAAGGACCTCATGCGCCACAAGGGCAAGATTGTGAGCCGCCGCAAGCACGCCGCGGGGCTCAAGGCGATCCGCAAACTGCGTAAGTTAGGCTATGTTGCCAAGAAGGGCACGTTCAAGCTTTTCAAGAAGCAATAAAAAAGCTAAGGAGCATAAGCGAGTTCAAGCTTTTCCGTAAGCAGAAGTAAATAAATTTGCGTATTAAGTCTCTATACTGAACTAAATGTTTCAGTTAAGTATAGAATACAATGAATCTGACTGTAATGCTCTTTACACTAGTTCTGTTCGTTCTCCTCACGCCTGGTGTAGTGACTCGTCTTCCTCCTGCAGGCTCCAAGCTTACAGTCGCCATTGTGCACGGCCTGATCTTTGTCCTAGTCTACCACTTTGCTCACAAGATGGTCTTCCGTTACTCAATGGCCTACGAGGGCTTTGAGGGATGCAAGAAGTGCGTAGACAAGAAGTGCAAGGATGAGGGTGCCAAGGACGCTGCCTGCTAATCTTCTGAACCTTCAAGTTGCGAAGTGCACCATTTGAGTACTTCACATACATCTTCAACACCAATTTCAGTACCACGTACTTCAAGCCCAGCCGCATCGTACCATTTAACGGACCGATTCGGACAGACTACTAGACCTGCTTTCTTCTCTCTAAAGTCTTCTAAACTATCGAGTACAGCCATGCCCTGTAGTGTAGCCTGCGCAGCAAACCACTCCTTATATTTTAGCGGAGCGAGTACAGGACTCAAAAAAGTATAATAGATATCACGGATGCTCGGTAGCATTCCAGCCATACAGACCCAGTGAACTAATTCAAACTTCTTCAAAAGGACATTGGGTATCTCTGAGCCGATCCAGAGTACTGAAATAGGTTTGCCAGCATTCTGTAAATAAGAGGCAAACAGAGAATAATCAACATTGCCTCGGATTCGGATAACAAAATCCCAGTTCTCCTGAAACAATCGCAACCGTTGTCCCGATTTCAAGTCTTCCGTAAGGACGAGACAGCGTCGACCGCGAAAGAGAAGTTCTTGCTGCACGCGGAGAAAAACCTGAATCGCCTCGGCAAGGCCACCCGCTATAAAAAGCCGTTTTGGTTCAGTGGTCCATTCAAATGCCTCCAGATGGACAGACATTTTCCTTACTAAAACAGAAGAGTCATTCAATGCTATTTGAACGCGCAACACTAACTACGGTTCTTATTCTGGCGGTCGCAGGCCTTCTACTTGACTTACCGTGGTTGACTATAAGTTCCAAGTGGTCTGGTGATATGATTCGTGATATTCAGGGCTCGGCCTTAGTGCTCAATCCTGTTCCTGCCATAGTTGTCTATCTGGCTCTCGGATTCCTTGCGACTATTCCTACAAGCCCAGCGGAGTCCTTTGGACTCGGTGCAGCCACATATGCAGTCTATGATTTTACAAATCTCGCTACGCTGAAAAAATATCAGCCACTGTTCGCACTGGCAGATACATTTTGGGGAGGCGTTCTCTTTACATTATTATTTTATGTGAGGTCCTTCTTCTCAATCTGAACTTCAACGACGCGAAGTTCAAGGGCTGATTTACGGCGCTCGGCTGCAGACGCAACAATTGAATTTCTACGCGGCTCCGATGCTTTAGAGTCTCTACGCTGAACAACAGCAACAACTGATGCACTGCGCTGAACAGCAGAGGCTCTACGCTCAGCAAGGACGATGGTTGAGGGTCGGCGCTCAGCAACAGCAGAGACTCTACGCTCAGCTACAGCCTGAGCAGCAGGAGGTGATCTGATTATCATAAATCTAAGCGCTCCACAGCATACAATCACAATAAGTATTCCAAAGATTGATGAAAATGCGATGGCTGCAATTACACCTTTTGACATTGCAGCATTCTCATAGATAATTGTTACATTCGCAGACGGTAAACTAGTAAAAGAAGGTGTAGGAGTAATTGACCTAGAAGGTGTAATAGAACTAGTTGGTGATGGTGTGGGTGTAGCCGTCAATGTACTCGTCTCAGTTGTAGATGCACTTGCTGTAGGGCGTGCCGATGGACTCACTGAAGCACTTGCAGATGGACTTAGTGAAGCAACTGCCGAGGGACTTGCTGAAGCACTTGCAGATGGAGTTACTGAAGCAACTGCCGAGGGACTCACTGAAGCACTTGCAGATGAACTTGCTAAAGCAGTTGCACTTGCAGTTGCAGTAGCCGACGCACTCGCTGTTGCACTTCCAGATGCACTTGCGGTTGCCGTGCCTACAGGTGCAGCCGGGCCAAGTTGGCAATAGATTGCGACCGTTGTTGAAAACTGACCAGCATTAATCGTGCATCCATAGCCGGGTCCTTTGAGGTAGCATGTGTCAGAATTTGCAATATCCCATGCGGCCATTGTATTACAGATTGCCGCAGAGTTGGCGGTAATATACGCACAATCAGGAATACCGAGTCCTGCAGGAGGAGAATTTGTATTCCCCTGAACAACTGAAGCGAATGAAGTACAACTCGATGCGGTGGCAGCGGCGACTAAAGAAAAAATGGAAACTAAACGCACCATCATTTTTCTACTGGGTTCTTTTATTTTCCCGTTGAGCCAAAGCCACCCTCACCACGTGCCGTTTCAGGTAGGCTATCAACAAGGACGACTTCCTTAATCCAACCAAGATCGGGTGCAACAATCTGAAAGAGACGCGTACCCTCATCTACAGTCGTCGGTGACTGTATCATAAAATTCTTTACAGGAGCCTTAATGGGACCACGGTACGACTTATCGATAATTCCTTCAGAGTTTGCCATGAAGAGATTTGTCTTACAGATGCTTGAGCGTGGTACAAGACGATAGTGAACCTCCTCCTCTTGTTGAAGTCCGTGTGTATAATGAGTTGACGCATGCGGCGTAGACGGCTCTGCGTTTACAATACGCAGCATCCGTGCTCGGACGCCCTGATTTAGAAAGACAACTGAGTGGCTATACGGGGCTATTTGCGTGGCTTCGCAGTAGAGATCATATCCAGCATTTTCATTACTACGATTGTTATCCGCCTTGTAGTACTTTGATGCCCAAGGTTCTACAAGAAGTTCTAGACGATAATGCATATTTCTTATATATAGTACAGCCATAATAATGCCTCAAATTTTACGATAAGGTATCAACCACCTTCATCACCTCCTGAGAAGAGGGTGTCCAAAATGATTCAGTTGCCTCCTGATTCACGCGCCATGCTTGGGCCATTGAATCCCAGCATGCTTCGGTCCGTGCATTATATTCATCAAGTGACATTGAATAGATCTTCTGACGCAGTTTTTCAGGTGTAGTATAGTCCTCTAGATCAATAAAGGATTCACGAGGAAATGTATGATAGACTGTGCGGTTGTCACGATAGATGGGTAGCGTATTTGTAAAAATTGGGTCCCAGAGTTTTTCACTGATATAATACGGTTGTATACAATTCTCAAGAGCAAGATTGTAGTCATATTTAGTTAAAATACCAGGTTTGGTCCCCTGCCAATCGGAGTGAGATCCTTTTGAGATAGTGCCAGGCCATCCCTTTCCGTAAATATCGCAGTAATCTCTACAGTTCATCGCAAAAGTTGCTCGCGCGTCAGTATCTTTAGCGTATGTTTTGGGATAACTCATGAGCGCAACCATTTTGATAAGATTATCCTTACAGCGATACACTTCACGATGGAGTGGCTTGAGTGGTAGTTTAGGATGTTGCTGAAAGAGAAAGATTCCATTGTTAAAAATAGCATTTTGATTCCAGAGATTAAAAATATGCATAGGGATGCCGTATAGATTGAGTTTCTTGCTTGTATGCGTTGAAAAATACGGCTCCATTGTCCAGAGAATACACGCTTTTGGCATAGGACGACGATTCTGAATTCTGTCTTCAAGTGCCTGTTTCAATGTAAATTCATTATTTGAAACAAGCACATTCGCTTCAGTATGAGTCTTTACAAAGGTGAGTTGCGCAGGCAAAGGTGATTCATCTGGATCCCAGACTGTATGTTTTGTTTTACAGAGAACATGGAACTTGAGCCCACTCATCTACAGGATAATGGAAAATTGGTTTAACCTGGCTAAATAAATGGATTATGCGCCCACTGTAAAAGTGCCTGGCGCTGTACAGGCCTACAGGTCAAATCTCCAGGTGTACAATTTGCCCGAATTTGGCCAGCATGCCGAGTGAACGCCTTCCAGCGCTTGATTTGAATTTCATCAAGTTCGGGAAGTCGCCTGCCCATCCAGTAGCGACAATACCATTGAAACCATCCGCGTTCATCCGGATTTTTTGCGTGGCTTGACAGGGTTCCAAAGCGTTTATCTTTTCCACCACCAGGCACCCAACCTGCTTTACGCCAAGCCTTCAAAGGCTGTCGTGACCCTACACCAAAGGCATTGACCGAAATATCTGCACCTTCGGGACGAAGTTTATCGAGTGCAATCGCACCTGCGTACCATTCGGAAGGAAATTCACCAATACAGTCATTCAGATATTTTCCTTCAAAGACACCTGCCGCCAACATCTCTCCAGGTGTTGCATAGGGCTTGAAGGCCAGTTCAGTTCCAGGATCCTCATTCAGAACATATGAATATCCCTTCACCATTTTATTGCTTACATGAATTGTATCACCCTTTTTGAAGTCCGCTAGCGCCCTACCTTTTTCTTTTATGGCCATGAGCATCTCATCTGCACTCATTCTATTTACAACCTATAAATTTGATATCACCCTCACAATAGAATAAAACTATAAAATGCAATACACTCATCCAGAGCATCCGATAAGCCCCGAAGGCAAGCAGTTTCTCGCCTCTCTTACACAGGAGCAGCGCAATCTACAAATTCTCGCACAGAAGATGCTTGGCTCCTCCTATTTCATTGAGAAAACCCATGGGTTTAAGGCGTGGGCAGCCGCACAAGCGGTGTCACTAGCTGCGCAAGCGGGCCCAAAGCCTTCCGCAAAAAAGGAGTAGAAGCAGGATGAATATAAACCCCAAGCCCAACTATCAAATTGGACCCCTTGTGAATGGTAAAAATGTAACAGCACTTGATCCAACGGCTCTTCTTACACGTGGTTCGGGTGCTGCAAATATTAAGGTTCCTGCCCGCAGTGAACGTGTGATTCGTGTTGAAATTAACAGCAATGACCGTGACTTTGAAAAATATCCGAATCCGGCAGAGTTTCAATGGGTTGCACCCTTTCCGATTCAAGGTATTAAGTCGATGACCATTGTTGGCGGAACCGTTCCTGTACCCATCTATACGATTGATGTACCCTACAATTCATTTTCTTTTGATACCGGTACTGCCGTAAAAACAGTGACCTTTCCTCCTGGGCTCTATACACCGCTCTATATCAGTCAAGTTCTTGCACCACTTCTCACTGCAGCAGATGGAGTAAATACATATACAGTCAATGTTGACCGAGTTACACAACTCTTATCGGTCAAATCAAACGGAACCAATAACTTTGGATTTTTATTTGGTCCTGGTGCAAATGATAGTTATCGTAATACATTTAATCCAGGTCTCTCTGCAAAGAAGAATCCAGCCTATATGCTTGGTTTTGATTTAAATGGATCTACCTATGCAGACCCTACAACACATACATTAACTGCACCCTATGCTGTAAATGTAAATCCGATACAACGCATCTATGTCTACATGAATTACGGAACAACTATTGATTTCCGTGGAATCTTTCTTGGTGGAGGTAGGCCAAATCCGACAGCAATTCTCTACTGTACCGACCAAGATTCTGTCTCCTATTTTACAAAAGCCCTTAATAAGGATACCTATGACTCAATTATTGCTCACGGTAACATTATCCCAAGAGTAAATGTCTTTAATATTCGTCTTGAAGATGAATTTGAAAATCTTCTGAATGTTAATAATCGTGCTGTGAGTTTTTTAATAGAGATGACAGTTGTTGAGACTTAATGAACAATCTTCAAAAGACAACTTCCGTAGTCACGTGCAATCTCCGAAAAACTCGAGTTTGCACTGCCGAGCACTTTGAATGCCCGCGCCAAGACAAAAAAGGATGCAGTTGCCTCAATCATTCCTGCTTCTGTATGGCGTTGGCGAATACGCTCAGGAATACGCATCCTTTCACCAAAACACTCATAGAGTTCAAGGAGCAGCATTGTATCATCGGATATTAGTGTAAAATCTCCATCCCCCTCTTCTGTAATTGCACTCTTAAATATCCAGAGCGGTGAAAGACGCCGCGCCTTTTCATTATCCGTACCACGAATGTGAATCACATTGTTACATAAAAGACCCTGTGATTTCCATTGTGAATAGACACCCTCTACAGCAGCACTTGGCTGTAATGCTCGCAAATAGCCTAGCCATTTGATGTTTGAGACTCTATCTGTACGAGACCAGAAACAGCCATGAGACTTAATATACAGTGCGTCTGGATTCTCCTTCCCTTCAAAAAAAGTGCGTGCATCTTCTGGACTTAGTACCTGAGTAGGAACTTCAGATGACATAGTATCTCTGATTTCAATCCAGTCAGGTAGCCGCGAGCCGTCAAATAAAATTGAAAATCCCGCCGCGCATTCAGGTTTAACAGGCCACCAAATCACGAGTCTCCGGCAGAGCTTCTCTGCCCAACAGATTCCTGATATCATTGCACGGATTCGATTACCGAGTCCAGCATTCAGTTCCAAGTAAAGAGTTTTCATCCTACTCGTACTTCGTACGCGTGGCTTAAGCGCTGAATAATATAATACCTTATTACATCACAACACTGGAGAAATTACGGCAACTCGTTTCTCGTTTCGGCTCAGCCGGTGACGCATTCTATGTCGCATCGAAGCCCCGTCTTAATGCAAATATTACGGCGTGGTCCACTCATCTTCCGCAGGTTCGTCCCTTCTACGCCGTGAAATGTAACCCTGATCCAATGCTCATGAAATGGCTCAAAGAGGCTGGCGTGGGCTTCGATTGTGCTAGTGGCATGGAACTTGAAAAGGCAGCGGCCCTCTTTGACACGCCAAGTGCCTTTGCGGCCTCGACTGTATTTGCTAATCCGTGCAAGCCTCCTAGAGATTTGGAGACTGCAATGCGTCTCCAATCAGGTCCGACTGTTGTTGATTCCGTTGAAGAGGTTCAGAAACTTGCAGCCATAAACTGGAAGCAAGGTGCTCTGATTCGAATTGCAGTGGATGATCAAGGCTCTAAGATGCCTTTCTCCAAGAAGTTTGGAGCGGCAGTCAAGGATATACCTGTAATTCAGAAGATTGCGCGATCCCTAGGTCAAGAGATTAAAGGTATCTCCTTTCATGTTGGGTCAGGATGCCAGGATTTGACACAATACTCGAGGGCAATTCAATTAGCACTTCTCTCCCTTGCACCTTCAAAGGGTCCTAAAATTGTGGACCTCGGTGGCGGATTTGAAACTGAGACCTTTCATAAGGCAGCAAAGTGTATCCAAGAGTCAATCAAGGCTGTACCATCCACCATACCAATTCAGTGGATTGCAGAACCTGGTCGTTTCATGGCAAGTGATTTTCAAGATCTCTTTGTGCCTGTTATTGGAAAGAAGGCGGGAGTAAATGGATGGCGCTATACGATTGATGAGAGTCTCTATGGTCAGTTCTCGTGCATTCCCTTTGATAGGGCCACTCCGAAATGGCTACGCATTCAGAATGAAGGGGAAATTACTGCAAGGAAATCAAACCGTAAGAGAATGCCTGGAGTCTTATTTGGACGGACATGTGATAGTGTAGACATGATTGCACAAAGTGATGATATGGAAGAACTTGAAGTCGGTGACTGGCTCTGGTTTCCTAAAATGGGAGCCTATACCAGCGTGACAGCCACTGAATTCAATGGATTTCCCAAACCAAAAGTTATTTATACAGAAGAAAGCCAGCCTCATCCTATGTTTATGGGATTCGAGCCATGGCCTACAAAGATCAAAACAGTGAGCCACGTGGTTGTTCCTCAGTAAAAATTTGATGACCTAAACTTACAGTTTTTTACATCAGATAGAATGACGACCATGATTCCTGTTGGAAATGCAGGCTATGTTGAACTCCTCGAGACATTTGGCTCAGATCTCACAGTAGTTAATGCTGCGCGTGTCTCTTTTGCAAAGGAGTCGCTTGAGTTTAACGACAAGGATGCTGGACTCATTAAGTATCTCGCAAAGCATAATCACGTGAGCCCCTTCTTTCACCCGCAGATTCGGATGCGCATTAAGATGCCCATCTTTCTCGCACGCGAGTGGTATCGCCACACGGTTGGTTTTGCTCGTAATGAGGTGTCTCGTCGATATGTAGATGACGAACCTGAGTTCTTTATTCCAGAAATTTGTCGTGAGCGCGACCCGAAACTCAAGCAGGGATCGAAGGCCGAGGAGGTAAAGGACAACTTTCTCTGTGTACAGGCAATAAAGGAGATTACTGAAAAGTCACTTCACATGTACAAGGCACTTCTTGAGCAGCGTGTCTGTCCTGAGCAGGCTCGTATAGTTCTACCACAGTCAATGTATACTGAGTTTATTGAGACAGCAAGTCTAGCAGCCTATGCTCGTCTCTGTAATCTACGTCGTGACCCTGGTGCTCAGAAGGAGATTCGCGACTATGCGGATGCAATTGTAACTCTGCTTGAACCAAAGTTTCCTATCAGTTGGATTGCACTCTGTAAGACGGAGTAAAGTGCGTTTGTAAAAATTTGATTTTTTTGCCTGTGCTAAAAATCAGTAGAAAAATGTCAATCTATCAGTCACCGTGTGAGCGATTCATCTGTAGCCCCATTGCATCAGGACTTACTGCCATTCTATCTGCCGTATACTTTGTTAGCAACCCTAGCTTCTCTTCTCTCTTTCTGAGTGCAGTTGCTGTAAGGTGTGTAGACCTACTTCAGAAGAGACTTCTAAAGTATGATCTCGAGCGATTCAAGAGTTTTCCACGCCCTGTAGTTGATCCTGAGGAGGAGCAACAGGAGGAGCAGCCTGAAGAGGAGCAGCCTGAGGATGAGGAGGAGCAGCCTAAGGAGCAGGAGGAGCAGGATGAACAGCCTCAGGCTAATAATGAGGATGAAGAGGATGAAGAGTATATCCCTTCTCACAAGCCTAACCTGAAGCGCCGCACCTACAATCTGCGGAATCGCATGGATTAGGACGAACCAAAAATTTGATTCACTTCACCCACCTAAAAAATACTCGTGAAGGAAGTATGGAAGAGAGATAAGGCTTCTCACAGCAACCCTCTGAATATAATTTTCAGAAGCCTGTCAATCTCTCTTAGTTACCTCCTTTACTAAGGCTTCTCACAGCAACCCTCTGAATATAATTTTCAGAAGCCTGCATTCAAACACATTATTAACACCTAATAACACATTCAAACTATATACTATAATTTTACATTGCGATGATAAAATTGTATATATTCTTTGAATTAAGTCGTTCCCGTACTATGTAGCCAGACTAAGAATCCACACAGCAAACCCTCTACTATATTGTTATAGACCCTTGGGATTCTGGGCTACACACAGCAATTCACAATACTAAGACCCATATCTCACCTTTGGCTCACCTTTGGCGCTATAGTCTAGTGGTCAGGACAGGAGGCTTTGATAGTTCAAGGAACCTCTTAACGCAGGTTCGATCCCTGCTAGCGCCTCAAGAGTTGATTGTCTCTTTCAAAAAACAGTCATGCACTAGGATGTCCGAGTTGGTTAAGGAGACAGGCTTAAGATCTGTTGACGCGAGTCGCATGGGTTCGAATCCCATTCCTAGTAAAGAGTTTCCTGATTCTCTAAAAATCAGGTGGTGACAACACGATCCGTTTTCTGTTTTCGTCAAACAGAACCTCATCCGATATAGTCTAGCGGTCAGGATAGGGCTCTTTCACAGCCTTGACCCGGGTTCGACTCCCGGTATCGGAATTAACGCTCATAATTCATTATTATGAGTGTCACTACGCTCATAATTCAGTGGTAGAATGCTACACTTCCAATGTAGATACGCGTGTTCGATTCCCGCTGGGCGTAAACAGTTTGGTTCTTCTGTCAAAAGAACCTGGTGGAGGAGAACAATCTTCTTATTATACCGGTTTAGCTCAGTCGGTAGAGCGTGGGCCTTTTAGCAGAGAATGACAGCCCAATGTCGCGGGTTCGAGCCCCGCAATCGGTATCTTGCATATTTTTTATGAAACCAATCATTGAGTTCATAAAAAATTGAAGCAGGTTTTCCTATAAACAAAAAGGTATCAAAAATGGCCCAGCGTATTCATGCATCGATTGTACATGAATCTATACAACTTTCTGTTCCCTATGATGAATATAGTATCGTGAATGCATTTAACACATTCTATGCTAGTCTTCCTGTTGAAGGAGACAGCACGTGGGGTGTTGAATATTTCAAACAGGAACGCTATATGACGGCTGAACAGATCTTTCAGTGTCTTTCCAAATTTACAAAGAATTTTCAGGATCGCGATGCAATTAAGGATCGCATGGTTGGAAATATCTCTGTTCTCGCCAAAATTCCTTTTGAAGAAGTTGAGGCAATCGCTACGATTCACTTCAAGTAAATTAAAAATATTTTTTTATGGTATCTTTACTCAATAAGCATCGGATATGTGCGACCATGGCAGAACTTTGCAATTGTCTCCATCTTATCAAATCCAATATGACCCGTCCCCATATAGGCGTGACGGTCAACACATGAACCACATGGCGTAGCCGAATCATTGTAATGAATCAGTTTGACCATACTAGTCTCTGCAGTCGCAAGTTTCTGAATATACTCAATTGGCTCAGAGCCGCAAGCAAATACGTGACAAGTGTCAATACAGATACGAATGCGAGCATCTGCAAAGTCGCGTACAAACTCTACGAACTCTTCGTACTTGGTTAGGGTCTCTGTGCCTTGACCTGCAGGCGTCTCTAGAAGAATAGGACACTCTGGGCTCGCGTGTTCCATCGCGGCAAGCAGATTGGTTCGCATATTTGCGAGAGCCTGTGGCAACGGCTTATCGGTTGACTTCCCTACATGGACTACGACGCCACGACAACCAATTGCGCGTGCATAGTCTAGATTCTTGATGAGAAGGGCCGTATGATATCCGTCCTGAATACTCGGATCTGCACAGAGATTGATGATATACTGACTGTGAACGAAGAGTTTCAGGCCAGTCTCCTGCATGGCCTTTGCAGCGGCTGCAAGTTCATCATCCTTGATGTTCATGTGCGAACTCTGTGTGCTTCCCAGGAAAATCTGGTATGGCTTTTCAACGCCCGCAGCAGCAAGACCCATAATGGTTGTCACGAGAGACTTCTGCTTGGGCGCATGAAAGCCGATATGATAGGCCTCGCGAATCATCGCTCCGCGAACCATATCCATGAGGGCATTTGCCGAGTTCTTCTTTGCAGCCGCATTCAGAAAGTCACGATAGGCGACACGATTCTCCCACTCGCGAATGTTCGCATGCCAAATGAGTTCCTGAAGTGGAAAGACGAGAAAGAGATCAGTCGCCTCAGGAGCCAGGGCTCCATAGGCAAAGACCTGATAGAGGAAACTCATCCAGTTCTCCTTCATCTGTCCAGTCAACTTCACTTCAAAGATCTGTGTGTCCGTTCGCCCATCAGGATGTCCCTCAATTGCGTCAAAGGAGACGACCTCATCGTAGCGAAGCGTTGCACCGCGTGTAATTGCATCCATCTTGCGCCGTGTAGCGACGATATGGTCAATGAATGGCTGAGTAGTCTTGGAGACTCTGATCTTATTGAGGATAGTCTCTGTTAGAGTTGGATCCATCTGCTTGGCAGCAGCACAGACAGCATCCATGGTGACAGCATCAGGTGACAGGCGCAGAAGTTCCTCGGCGACACAGCCTAGCATTGAATACGACTCCTCTTTCTGAAAGACAGTGAGCAGAGCATTTGGATAACGAACGGCTTCTGTGGCTGGCATCTTAACCTTTGGAAGTAACTTCTTCAAGTCAGCACGTTCGGTGGCAGTAAGAGCACTGAGAATGGCGCGGACACGAGTTCGTTCAGACATTTTGGTATACCTTTTCATACCCCGCAAAAAAACTTCAAATTTTATTGACTGCCTTTATGCATTAGCACAGGGTTCACAATAAGCCCACTTGCGCGACCTCTCTTTTGAGATCTCCTTACCACAGTCTTTACACGTCTTCACATACAACACACGTACAGCCTCCTCAATCTGCGCAATAAGTTCATGTGTAATGGGTCCCATAAGCATAACCATCTTAGGCTTGTCACCACCTGACTTATCGCTATAGGCGAGCCATGTTCTCCCTTGAGAATAACACACTTCATCTTCAGGACAATACTCAGGAGATAGGTGTCTAGTATATTGTTTCATAAACTCCGTAATCACTTCCTCTGGCTTCACAGTAGCCATTCCATCATAGAGATCAGAATACTCAAAGGTTGCAATTTCAAACGACATTGTTTCTACTAATAAATTTGAAGTATATCCAGTTCAAATTTTTCAGTTAAAATGCAGGCTATCGAATTCAACTCCAAGTCACTGGAATTTTCTGAACTCAGTAATTTCTATGCGGCTCCCTTTACAATCAATGACAAAACCTATCCGACTGTAGAACATTTCTTCCAGTCACAGAAGTTTCCAGGCGACCCTGTACTTCAGGAGAAGATTCGTATGACCAAGACACCTACAGGAGCAAAGCGTGTTGGCCGTACTCAATCGGAGCATTTTCGCCCTGATTGGGAGGAAGTCAGGGAGACAGTCATGCTTGAAGGGCTTCGGGCAAAATTCGCACAGAATCCGCAGGTCGCAGATATTCTACGCTCTACAGGAACTGCCATGCTGATTGAAAAAATGCCTCGGGATTCCTATTGGGGATCGGGACCTAATGGGTGTGGTCGAAATCGGATGGGACGACTTCTCGAGAAGATTCGTAAGGAGATTTAGTTACGACGAGTCTTACGGCCTTTGCGCGCTTTGCGTCCCTTGCGAGTTTTACGACGACCCCCTGCAACTGCAGCAGCATTTGCTATATTTTTTGCCCAATTTGCATCATTTCTATATACTGGAAGATATCTCGATGAATTACAGAGAGACTTAAAAGAACGTTGGACATTTCTCCACTGTTTTCCATTTTCAGTATTAGTACGACTTAAATTAAGTAGTCGCCTAGGTACATTTGATCTACAGATTTCTTGTACTTCTATTTTTGCAGAGTTATTCATTCTACCTAAGATTTAAGAATAAAATAGAATAGGAATGAGAGAAAAATATATTGTTCTAGAATTACCTAGACAAAACGGACTTACAGATATGAAGGATAGATTTACAGAATTTCTAAAGATTAGTCGATTTATGGGTCTTATACCAATACTTCCTAGAATCCTTTTGTCATCACTGCACACATCAAAAGAAAACTCTATTCTTACAGACTATATCGAAATTCCAGACTCTGTTTTATCTGAACTGCCAAAGCACACTGATCGTGCTGAGATTTATTTTTGGATACCAGCCGATTATTTTAATGATCTACTCTTTCGTAGATATAGAGAGAAGATTGAAAATGATTCATTTACGGTTCAGTTCAAACAGTGCTACAGGGAACTTGCTGAAAATATTGTTGCAACAATGGCACGGCCAATTTGCTGTGTTCATGTAAGGCGCACTGATTATTTAGAGATTCATTCCAGTTTAGATGCAGATACTAGCCCCGTAAATATTGAGCGTGTTCTTGAAAAATATAATTTTTCAGCATGTTACATTATGACGTCAGAAAAAGATACACATTTTTTTGATAGCCTTAAAGATAAGTTTACTATTAAACTCTACACTGATTTTCCAGAATTATGTGCCCTTGTCAAAGATAACTATGCACTCTATGCGGTTGAATGTTGTATACGGGCCCTTTCAGATATTCGTATAAGTACATTTAATACAAAAAATAGACATCCATCTGTATTACCAAATAATGACCCTACATTTTTCTGTGATTCGCTCAGTGAAATTGAGGGCTTTCAATAGTAGAACTTAAGGAGGTGCCACTACAGATAGTTAGGAAGCTCCTGTGGCGCAGTGGATAACGCGTCCGCCTTCTACCATGGGTTAATCCCTCGGTCGCCAGCGGAAGACCGTGGGTTCGACCCCCACCAGGAGTATCCTAAAAGGCCTTGATGGCTTAGGGGTTAAAGCACCCGCTTTGTATGTGCTTCATGATACTAATCATGTCATCAATCAGCGGTAGATCCTGGGTTCGATTCCCAGTCGAGGCAAAACCCCAGTCCTGGGTTATATGGACATCTTTGCTCTCATAGCTCAGTTGGTAGAGCTTTGCTCTTATGTCAGTTACGGCATGCATGTTAGGCAAAAGTCGGTGGTTCAATTCCGCCTGAGAGTATCTTAAGTTTTTATGATGTCAATCTTTGACTTTATAAGAATTTCCAAATAAAAATATACTAATCTACTTCCAAGTCGAAACTACCTCCCTTTGTTGAAGGTGTACAATTTTAATTATAATTGGATTTGCAGTCTCTATATGATTTGCCCTACGCAGAGGAGCCTTCTTAACAGATGCCTCTTTTGACACAAGTCGCGCTTTGATATAGATAGCAAAACTGGCTGCGAGTAGCAAGAGAGACACAATATATCCAGGTCCCCACGGTTCAGCAAAGATGAGAATATTTGCGAGTGAGCCAAGCAAGGCTCCAGATGCCTGTACAAATTCAAAGAAGAATGCATTTGCATACTGAATCGTTGCGTATTTACTATTTCGAATAAGCATTTTGAGTATAGGAAGTGCTACACTTACACATGTTAGAAGCACCAATCCTTGATATGTTGCACTTACACTACTGAGATCACTATTCCATTGAGTAATCTCTTTTGAAAATGTGCTAAAGGCAACAGTAAGAGCAGATGCCTCAAGGCTCGCAATAAGCGTCATTTCAATGATTCGCATATTCACATCTGTCCAGGTTGACTGTAGGTATTCTTGCCATACAGTCATACAGGCAACAAAGAAGGAAGCACCAAGTGCAGACGGAATGCCGACTTGAAAATTTCCATAACTTTCGGACGTGAAGACAGAAATTGAAATACTAAGTGCTGACGCAATACAACACGCAGCTGCTGCAATATGCCAGCGATTGAACTTTTTATTCAGATAGAGATAACTCAGAAGCATATTAAATAGAATGCTTGTGCTTATGAGAATTGTAAATACACTTCCTGGAATTACATTTACACTTTGACTGCGAAGAAGTGTAACGATAAAGGTGAGAACACCCATGCCTGAATACTGAATAAAGTGATCAAAGGTCATAGTAGAAGGCGATTCTCGCCTTTGATACAAATAGATGGGAATCATGAAAATCCACATCTGATTGCTTAAGAGTGCAGTATATCCTGGCAAACTCAAAGGAGGAGTATTGTAGTTAAGACTTTTAATCGCAAGTGTTTCACCTGCTGAGGAGACTGCATAGGCAAGGCCAAAGAGAACAGCAAGAAGATGTTTTTGCTTAAAATCATTACAGTTGAAAGACGATACGATCATTTTTCAACTATACAAAGGGTACCCTAATTAACTACATATCACCTACTCAAATTTACGGTCGTATCAGTGATACAAAAATAAATAATCCTAGCACTTGCCACACTGATTTAGCAGGGCGAGCAAAGGAGAAGAGATCAACGATTACATTATTCCAGAGGAGTTGGCCGATAAATGCGAGGATCACGAGCGTGATAACAAACGCAACGATCATCGCAATGAGTTCAACATACGTATCACGACTCTTCTCCGCCTGAGGTGAGCCGGACATACCCTCAACAACCGCACGTGTGGCACCATTGATTAAACCGCCGTTCATTTCTGCTGTAGCGATAGATTTTTCTTATACATCATTCCGTCTCATACAGCAGGCTCTCCTTGACCTTTGAACCGCGGTGCTCCTCAAAGTACTTCATCACCTCAGCCGCCTTTGTCTCAGACTTCAGATGCTCTCCAAGTAGGCGCTGGATATTCTTATTGCCCAGCGACTCCTTTGAAGTCTTGCGACGGTAGAGGATACGCCCACCACTGCTCTTCAGGTCCAGGGCACCAATATTATTCCGCTTCATCGACTGCAGAATCATCTCCTCCAGAGCCTTCTGACGCTTACTCTTCTCACGGATCTGGTCCTTGAGTTCCTTCGTTTCATCTACAAGTGCCTTCCACGTCTTAATCAGATTTGGTAGGCTGGTCAGATCATTTACGCTATCATTGGGTGTATCTGCAACGGCTACAACAGGGGCTGGGTTAATGGGTGCACTCATTTCTGATTATTAAGTCGCAGAGAGTTTAAACTCAAATTTTTGGGCAGGCCATAGGTCGCCCGCTATCCATCCACGCTTCAAGGTCCTTATTTGGATTTCTAATCTTGCCATCTAGGCGATGCCACTGAATATCTACATGATCTGTGTGGTTCATTCGAACAGGTGTTGTTGTATCTACCATGCCGAACCAGTACGGTCTCTTTCCAAATGTACACGGTCCATCATAGACTTTATAATCAACACCTTCATAATATCCAGACTCCTCAATGACTTCGCGTATAGCATTTGCTAAATAGGATACATCATACTCTTCATGAGTCCCCTTTGTAAATCCCCATGAGCCGGTATATGCATTTTTAACAAGGAGTACTTCTTGCTTACGAAGTAAAATAACACCCGCACCAGGAGGTGCTGCTTCAGAATTAAAAAGAGTAAGTAATCCAATAATTAAGAATGCGAGCATCTATCTTCTACTCTGAAATCTTAGTAACTGCCGTTTCGCCAACACGATTCGCCGGCTCTACATATCGGAGGCGTAGGAACTCAAAGATGGCCTGTTCATCTGGCATGAAGGGCGCAGCCACTGCATCTGCAGCAAGAGGCTTCAGGATGTGCTCATTGAGTGTATAGCCCTGGTCAAGGGCATGGCGACGAAAGGCCACATTAAAGACATCTGAACCTGTAAAGTACAAGACTGCATACGCATACTCCTTATAGGGAGTGAGCAGGAGATCTAGTCGTCGTGCCTTTGCTATCTCACTCAATTTGACAACAGCCATACACTTCTTGTCACCAAGTGCAAGGATATCCTTGATATAGCCGGACCTACGCAACTTCTCTACATAGTCATGAAAGACCTTCTTCTGGGCCGCTGGCTTGGCGTCTACATCGGGAATCGTAATGAGCATGTCAATATCTCCAGAGGTCTCCGCCTGTCGACGGAAACTTCCTACAATGTCTCCCTGACACTCTGCGGGAAGAGCCGCCTTGAGCCACTTTTCATGAGCAAGCATCTCGTCACGAGGAATCCTCAGGAGGATATCCTCATAGTATTTGAGACCCATCACCTGGACATCATTTAGGAGACGCGTCTTAGTCCGCAGGTCTTCAATGCTCGTGACACCTGCAGCCACGAGTTCACGCGCCTTCACAGGACCGATACCATGCACCCTGAGAAGTTGGTCATAGAGGTCCATCTTGAGTTCAGTGCGAGTTCGAGTTGCCGCATCTAGTCGTCCAGTATCGAGAATTTCCTGAATCTTCGCCTTAATCTTCACGCCAATCCCCTTAATACCCGCAACATCTTCAATTGTTCGAATTGACTGAAGAGGACGCAACGCATTGATAACCTTGCGATAGGCAAGTGCACTGAACTTCTCTCCTCGAATGATGTCTCCCTGCTCCATTGTCTCGAGTTCACCGATAATGAGATTCTTCTTGTCAGCCATGGTGTATTGATGTACAATACATATGGATGTCAATTTACTTCAAATTTTTACTCAAATAGTTTCGTAGGCTTCAGAGAGCCGGTCATGTAGCGATTAAAGAGGAATTTCTTCTCATCCACCTTCTCCAGAACAATGTGTTCAAAGGTGTTGAATCCGAAAACCATGTGGACCATGTAGCCAGCACGAAGTGTGTTAATAAACTTCTTGCGCTCGGCAAAGACTTGGTCACGGCAGAACTGCTCCATCTCGTACATTAGATTCGGTATGTACTTATCACTCTCCGTATTATTTACATTACCACGAGTGTAGCGCGTTGCATAACTATTTACATAGACGTGACGCTCGCCCTTCTTATTCTCGACCCAGAGAGCCCAGCAATCATCTCCAAGAAGTTCCATCACTTGTAGCGCCTGGTCAAAAGAAATAGTTGATTCCTCTTCACATAGCGTAAAATTGTGCGGTATCGGATAATCAAAGTCCATTCTATCCCTGGTTTACACTTTCTTTTCTTCAATTGTATCGAACACAACCACTTTATTCAAAAGCGGGGCCTCCTTATTTTTTGTTGGCGGAGCAGGTGTTAAGATTCTGCGTGAATGCGGGTCGAAGAGTGTATGAGCCCGTTTCAGTGAAGATTCCTTCTTAGGACCATCACCCGTTGGCTCGATGATAACAGGATGCTCGGCGCGAATCTCTGAAATTCTTGAATCAATCAGTCGACCAATACGGGCATCTAAGTCGGGAAGAACTTGCTCGCGCATGAGTTTCTTCTTGTGATACATCATCATTGTGATTTCAGATGCAATCTGTTGCATGCGCGACTTCTTATCTTTAAAAACAGTCGTGTGTTCAATTCCGTGACAGATATCAGGCTTGGCAAGATTGGGTAAGTCCTTGAACTCCTTTTCGAACATCGCAATAATGTTATCGGGAATCGGAGGTGCCTGTTCAATCATACGGTCGAGTTCTGCACGACAGATTTTCAGAAAATCCATAGAATCAATACGATCATTCGGGTGGAGTGAAAGTTCCACAGCGATTTGGCGTTGAAACTTGCCCCATTGAATAGACGCAACGCGGTTGGATTCACTGAGTTGTGCATATCGGAAGAAGTTGCCGAGTGTCGTTAAGATACCTGCAAGGATGGAGACGCCGCCAATTGCAAACTGAGCGTATTTCTGATTATCACGATCATCACCTACAAGTTGGCCTAAGCCAACGGATGCAGTGCCCGTAAGTGTTGTAAGGATAATAACAGGAACGGTCATTCGCATATTTGCCCGTGAATACTGTTTCTCACAGCGGTCATGAAGCCAACGATAGCATGCGGCAATATCAGACCATTTTGCCATAAGTTCCTCTTGCTCCTCCGTCCAACCATTGTGAAATTTTCCCTTACGTACATTCCCTGATAAGTCTTTTACAACAGGACCCGTGGTGGGTGAGTTCGGTGCTGTTGAGGCTGCACTATTTGGTGCAGTAGGTGGTGCTAGAATGGGAGCAAGGCCACTAGTGGCTGCGGGTGCGGGTGCGGCTGCAGGCGCTGACATCTACTCTTTACAAAAAAAATCTTTTGAAAGAACGAAGTTTAGTTAGCAAATGCCGCCCGAAGTTCATAATAACTGATAAAGTCCTCAAGCCTGAGTTCAGTCAACTTCATCTGGCCCGTTTTTGTCTTATCAAACGTGTTGGAACTATGAATCATATGAAGAATTGTTTCAGAGGGCTTCAGTTGAATGATTGGAACAGTAAATCCGCGTAGGAACCTTTTTTCAACCGCACACACTTCAGCGGGGTCAAAGAGTTGTTTTTCACTATAGGATCTCTTCCAAGCAAGCGTACAATTCAGCGCATGCTTATTATTATATGGTCCTGCACTAAAGATTTCTCCCGTAGCCGTTGAATACATATAGACAAGACTCGTTCCAGCCACTTCACACCATGGATTCGCAGCAAATGCAGCAACTGCACTCGCAACACGCTCTGGAGGATAATAGTCATCATCATCCATAACAACAAGAATATCGCCGCGAGCCTCATAGACAAGTCGATTCAACTTTGTTCCCATGGGCTGCCGTATTTCAGAACGAATGTAGCGAATATTGGGTAGACAGAGTTCAGTAAAGAATTTTTCTACTGAGTCTTCACCATCATCCAGAATAATCCACTCCATATCTTCATGCGGATATGTCTGGTATGTGTACATCGTAATAAGCCGCTGCATAAATCGCGCTCGATTCGCAGTAGAGGTGATGACAGATACACCGACCATTTCTTGCAAAAAAATATGTGCACTTATATACGTCAAATTTACGCCTGAGCACCTCCGCGACCCCTGCCGCGGCCACGCCATCCACCGCGGCCTCTGCCCCCTCCCCTAGCCCCTCCACGACCACCACCGCCAGGTGTAAAGTTTCTCGCCTTATTTTTCAGACCTTCTTGGTAAATCTTGACAGCCTCTGCCTCGGTTAGCGCTTTGATATCAAGTCCTTCTGGAACTCCTGCAAACTTCTTCTCCTTCAAGTCCTTCTTGAACATATAGATACCATACTGACTTCTACGAAACTCAAAGGGTCCAAGTACGTGAAGTGTAGCACCCGCCTTTTCACGCAACTTTGTCTCAATCTCCTCCATTGTCTCAGTACCTACAATACTTAACTTAGTGTCCCCCCACACCACGTAGACACCAAACGGACCCTTTTTCTTTTCAACTTTCTTTCCATCAATGGTCCCCACCAAGTCACCACCCATTTCAACCTTCTTCTTCTCTACAAAGGCTCGCACGATCTCCTCGGTCAGGTCATCCCACTTCACCCCCTCTGGCCATCCATAGAACTTCGTGTTCTCCTTATCGTCCTTGTCCTCAATAAGAATCAGGGGCCCCTTTTTTGATTGGACTGCTTTGAGACCATCTCCAAACTCCTTCTGACGCTCAGAATTGACAATGGTCGACGGCACAGCCTTTAGAGTCTCATAGCGCTCCTTATACGAAGCCCATGTATCACGGAGAACCTTCTTCCATTCCTCCTCACCTTCCGCAATCTTATCCAGCCGTGTCTCCATAAGTGCAGTGAATCCATAGTCAAATAGGTCACTGAACTTATCTGCACAAAATCCCATGACCCGTTCACCAAGCGGCGTCGGCCCCAACTTATCCTTCTCAGCACCAATACTCTGCTCAAAGGTCTCACGTGTCGCTGGCCACTGATTTGGCACAATCTTATAGCGAGTCCGCTGAACCTTCTGAGCAGGCTTGTTCACCTTTTCAACATACTTCTTATCCTGAATCGACGCAAGAAGCGCAGCAAAGGTGCTTGGACGACCAATTCCCTTCTTCTCCAGTTCACGAACAAGAGTTGCCTCTGTAAATCGTCCTGCCGCCTTTGTTTCATGCGGATAGGCTTCAAGACTAGACCATCTGAGCGTCGCCCCCACCTCGATGCCGCTCACTCTCTTCCAGAGTTCGGCTTCTGCATCTGCTGTCTCCTCCTCTTCATCAAGGTTTGCGATAGCACCAAGACGCCGCCAGCCCTGAAAGGTTGTGCGCTTTACAGCAGTAGTCCAATCAAATTCACAGGGGTCACCATTTGCTCTGAAGATGAGTTTGCGAGTATCTCCACGACATGTGGCCATCACACTCTGGACTGCACGATTCCAAATGAGTTTATAGACCTTGCGATCTGGTGCTGACCAGTCTTCTGTAGCAGGAAGTTCGGTAAGTTCAAAGTGAGTGGGACGAATCGCCTCGTGTGCCTCCTGTGCTTGAGGAGCCGCTGGCCCTGTGGGCGCCTCAACTGCCTTTGTCTTTTTCTTAGCCGCTGGCACTTGAGGCGGTGCAACAGCACTTCCAATATACTCAACACCAAATGCTGCTCTTACCCATGCTTGTGCCGCAGTTACAGCCTCCTCCGAAATTACTGCCTTATCCGTCCTCATATAGGTGATATGTCCTGCCTCATAAAGACGCTGAGCCGCCTGCATAGTGAACTTAGGATTCATCGCATGCAAAGCACTCGCCTCCTGCTGCAGTGTACTTGTAATCAAGGGTCGAGGTGCAGATTCCGTCCAAGGGCGTGTCTCTGCCTTCTGTACAGTTCCCTCCATTACGTTGTAGATATTCTCCAAATAATTCTGAGCGTCTTCGTCACTATCAAGATCCTCTGTCATGGCCGAAGGCAAATCAGACCAGACTCCTTTGACTCGCCACGAGGAACTCACCTTGAAGTTTGTAATCTCTCGTTCACGGTCAACTACAAGTCGTAGAGCAGGTGTCTGACACCGCCCTGCACTGAGTGCATGTGCAATATGCTTCCAGAGTAACGGACTAATTGTATAACCAATCATCATGTCAAGTACTGCCCGCGCCTGCTGTGCATTTACGCGGTTCATGTCCAGTACACGCGGCTTTGCAACTGCAGCCTTGACTGCCTTCTCAGTAATTTCATGGAACACGGCTCGCGCCGTTGTCGTCACAGGCAACTTTAGAAGAAGTGCTACAGAGTATGCAATGGCTTCACCCTCACGGTCATCATCTGCTGCTAGATAGACCTTCGTCACTCCTTGAGCAGCCTCCTTGAGTGACGCAATGGCCTTGGATTTTTCTTTCAGCCACTGGAATCGAGGCTCAAAATCGGCTTCAAGACCAACGGCTCCCAAATCCTCTTCAAGTGCACGGATATGTCCCATAGAGGCAATTACGCGCCAGCCTGGTCCCAAGAATCCTTGGATCTTCTGACATTTTGCAGGTGATTCAACGATGACAAGATTCATTCTACCTTTTCTTACAAGGCATACATAAAACAAATTTTCCCCTACCTAAATTTGAACTTGATGTGGTTCAGGACTTATGTTAAAAAGCATCCATGAGTGCGAATCGCTTTGCATCCCTTGCTTATGATGACGATGATGATGAGATATCAGGACTTCTACCAGTAAAGGTAGAGCCTATCATTCATATCCCTACAACTCCACCCTTTGCTGAACTACCTCCATCCATACAGAAACCCCTTACAAAGGTCTCAATTAAGAATCTAAAGCCGCGTGCATCTCGTTCCTACTCATTTTATGAGATTGCTAATCCTATTCAACCGAATGTCTATGCAATGGTTGATGATACTGTACCTGCACCTACAGACGCCCCACCCTCGTCTCCTCTTCATGCTGCTGATACATCTATGAATACACTTGCAGATCGTCTACGAAGTACTCTTCAAAAGGAGGAAGCACAGAAGACAAATCGGCACTTTGATGAGGCGCGAACCTTTGAGATGAGCACTGTAATCACAGGTCAACGCTTTCGAAGGGCAACTCCTCTGAACAATTTCCGTGTTCTTGAACCAGAGACTAAACATTCAGAAACAACCTAAATCAATTTCATTAAATTTAGGGTAGAGATGACACGACACGATTCCTCTGAATCAGTTGAAATTCCAGATGGTGAAACAGTTCCATTTACTCAGATCCAATCTCGTAGGGCATGTTGTGATTGTTCGCACAGCAATGAAATTATTCTACAGCATTTTATAAAACATAAGAGACTGTATCACAGGGCTCTTAATGTTTGCGGTATTACAACTTTTGTCTTGGTTTCAATCACATGCGCCATTGTATTCATTTACATTGTAGTCTTTTCCTATATGAAGAGGGACTCAGACCTGAGCCACACTGTCTAATGCCATCGCCTCTCTCACCTGTTCAATTGTAGGGTTGGTATTAACTCCATACTTATTTTTGATTGCACTGGCTACACGCATCTTGGCCTGTCCAAGATTGACGAGTGACCATTTCGGGTATTCCTTCTTAAGAATCTCAAATACACGGTCTGTCAACATCTTCCAGATATCGGCTGAAATAGCAGCATCTACACTCCATATTTCACCTTCAATCAATTCAAAAAATTCGGCAATGCTCTCTTTGCTCACCTTAAAAAAGTCTTTTGCGGGATGCACGCGACTCGTATACTTCTCAAGTAATTTATGAAGAACCTTCTCCTTTTCATTGGCGCCAATCACTCTCTTTGCAAAGGCCACTTCGAAGGGAATCGGAACGGGACCATTTGAGAGTTCCTCTGCCTTTTCCGCAGGATTCATATTGGTGAAACCAACCTTGACCATACCATCAAAAAGAGGATTTGTCATACAGTAGAGGTATCCAGGTTCAGCAGACATTGTTCTCTTCTTAAGAGGAGTTTAAATTTGTACTGAGTTCCTCCGCGCGAGCCTGCTCGTCCAAATCCTCAAGAAGCGCATCAATCTCCTGAATACTCTCAATATGATAGTATTTTCCATAAAGCCACTCAAACAGATAGGAGTCTTTCTGCGGGATACCAACCGTAGAAAGGTACTCAAAGTAATCATTAATTGAATCTGTAATTTCAGTATAGAGTTCACGTAACTCGGTATAGGCTTCAAAGGATACTCCATTCTCTGACTGAAGGATATGAGAGTAAAGACCTGACGCCCTCTCCATAGTATCCTCAATCAATGCGATACGCTGATTCATTTCGGTATAGTTGGGTTGCTGTGTCATTTTGTATACAACCATATAGGTAGCAAATAAACTTCAAATTTTTAATACGCTTAATAGGCGAACATCAGCGCAGCACGACCACCATAGATGCGGAAGATGTTATATGTCTCTGCCCAGATATAAATCCAGAATCTCTCTACACCCGTACCCATTGTGCACCCACGACCAGGGGCCATTGTCAATTCAAGGTCAATTCGTCGAATCTTGTCAAGATTAGCCTCACCAGATGGTTGACTCGGTGCCATAAATCCATTCATAACACCAAATGGTAAATTGTAGTAATATCGATTGAGCCACGGTGATTTTCTTTGATTGATGCTCGGCATAATTGTACGAAAGAGTGATGAGACCTCTGTACCGTATCGCACAAGTCGACCTTCATAGATAAACGCAATATCACTAATCGGATCTGAATCGCGAGTACTAAACCCAGGTGCATAGTCGCCTGTAAAATACGCAGCATTCAGACCACTTGCATCAGGCCACCAGGGTGCGACACTACAATCAGCACCACTGAGGTCACGAGTTGCCAAGAAAGGTGCATTATAACTGGGTGCCTCATATCGCCCTGCATAAAAGAAAAGATCGCGCGTAGGGTTTGGAATACGAAGAGGAACGGAGACTTTAGGAAAGTTCTGTGTATCATACGGTTCAATCTTATAATGCTGCGGAACTGGCAGTAAAATATCAGCAAGACGGAAGCGGTTCGCTTCGGCCTTGTCAAGATAAATATATTCTGCCATTAAATATGTATCTCCAAGTGATTGTATGAGGGGCATAGTGATTCCAGGTAGAATCGACGCCGCTTGTCCCCCATATGTAAATGTACCTGCAGGATTCGCCACATAGAATGGTGATCCCAGAATGGGTGGATAGACCTTGCCTCTCTGAAGTGCAATAGTCGGATCCGTTATCACATCACTTACATAAGTATCTGCGATAGGTGCAAAATTAATTGTGAGACGCACTGCATCTGTACTGATTGCATCGATTGGCAAAAAGGCTCCAGCATCCCCTCGACTGAACCAGAAGGGCAGTGGCACAGCCACTTGTGCAGGGCGCTTCCGCGGGTCCCAACCAATTGTTCTCTTGGTAAAGCCGTTGTCATACCGTTCTATGAGTCGATTGACTGATGTAACTTTCTCCAGAGGCGTGCGAAACTCATCCATCACTTCAAGTAACTGTGAATCAAGCACTTCTGTGCGACTTCCTCCAATGTCAATCTGTGCACTACTGACGAGTACGTGGCCGAGAGAATTTGTCCAGCCGAAGGTCGGACCAAGTAAAGTCTGTCCAGCGGCACTAGCGGCGGCCTGAGCGGCGAGTTGCGTACCTACAATATCGGGCAGATTCACAACCAAATACAGACGACTAATCAAATGCCCCTGTCGTGGCAATGTGATGGTCGCCGACTTTCCAAAATCCGGAATTTGGTCGAAATCAATTCGCGACCACTGCGTTGTAAATCTGCCCGCCTTGATAAAAACCTTCTTGAAAAAATCGATTTTTGGCTGACCCTTTGGGGCCAGGAGTCGCACATCTTGAATTCCAGACTGTAGGATTTTGAGGAGCGCTGCGACCATCTATCTATGAGCCCGTTAGATAGAATAGAAGACAAACCGCAGGCCATATTCCTTCATACACTTCTTCAAGAAGACCTCACATGACTGACACGGCTGTGAGAATCGACTCTGTGGTGTGCGACCCATGCGAAAGACATACATGTCGGCTCCACGAAGCAAGTCAGTATTACCAATCTTCTTCACGACTGCACGTTCAGCATGAATACTCCAGTCAGAATATCCACATCCCATGTGACGAGCACCGAACTGATTACAGGCTTCTGCAAGAATCTTACCACGCTTTACGATAAAGGCGACATGAATATGTGCCCAACCTGAATTTGTAAGAGAGTTATTCTCAAACTTTGCACCTTCATTTTCAAAGAGAGTCTTTGCAAAGGTATGTGCACATTTTGGCTCCTTCTCAACCCGATTTGGATACTTGTTGAAACGACGAGGAGTGGCCATTTTGTGATACAAACTATTGGGCCAATATACAACTTCAAATTTTTGCCTACTTAACTATCAAACATCTGATTGCCGATACCGTTCTCAAAACGGAGCCAACGTAGGCCAAGGACGTAGACAACTACTTCCCATTCTTGATTGTATGCTCCACCAGGCGGACTCACGGTGAGCGTCAAGCGCACGCTCTGCGCTCGTGATGCATTGAGGGTTCCACTCGGCTGATGATCGGATGGTTTTCTCGCAATTGGATAGCCATAGACATATGAACTATAGGACGTGATGCCTCCAAGATGATGCCGGCTCAAGAGTTGACGGAAATATTCCTCTTCTGCACGAATCAGTTCAATTCCATTAACTTGTATGACTGCAGAAACTACAAACGGCTTCGGTGGATTGAATGTGGGATCATACTCAGCACTGATTACAGATGTATAGTTCGTCCATTCATTATTTTCAATGATGGCCGCCTTGCGCCGAACAAACCAGATAATCTCCTCCATAGGATGATTCGCCTCCAACGGCAACTGTACAGTAATTGTGTCGCCTGCCGATTTGTTCACTAGATATTTCATAGGCTCGGAAAAGGTGAATGTTTGGACTCCACGATAGAGCATTTCAAACGGTGTATACAGCATACGTTCACGCACCAGCCCACTTACATAGGCTCCATAGGTGACTAATTTGAAATCTTCAAAAGCGGGTGCATCGGCCGCTGCCGTGATTTGAATCGTGGGTCGGAAGGGAAACCCGTTATCAATAAAACTGAACGTCTCTCCAAGTGGTGTGCTTGTACAGGAGGAGCGGAGTCCATTGGCAACCCTGACGCAATCTATAAACGGCCGTAGGGTGATATGGATTCGAACCGTTCCTTCACGACACGCAATGAGTGGAAAGGCCTCCTTGAGTTTCGCACGGCTGAAGAAGAAATTTAAAGGTATCATGAGTTTCCCTCCTTCGGTGGGAAAGACACGATTCGGATTCCATGACTTTAGTCTACTAAGTGTTGAAAATCCTGTTCCGTCTACATTGATTCCAACTTGTGCATTCGTATCGACCATTACACGGCCTGCTGTAAAGGTAAAATCGCCGTCAATTGTTTCAATGATCTGGTCTTCAATTTCGAGTTCCGCCTTCTGTACTAAGACAGTGCCAATCGAGTTTGCATAGAACCAGGCGCCACTCGGATCCACATATTGGTAGCGACCAGATAGGATACGGAGAACAGTCGTCGGGTCAAACCAGTGACCGAGTTTCACTTGCAGAAAGACACCAAAGAGAAGGTCGCCGCATGCAATTGAGCCTACATCAAACGAGAAGCGTTGACCAAAGGCCGCGGGACCACGGAAGGCAAACGACTGCACGGCGGGAACAAAGGGGCGATTGCGTCGCTCCTGGTCGCGTGCGAACCATGTTATCTCAGAGTTGAGCGGCGTGAAATAATCGTCTTGACTATCACGGGTAGCCAAATCGATTAGGGTTGTTATATCGCCGCGAGGCCTAGACGCCATTCTATTTAGAGGGTCGTTTGAAGTGTTTAAGATGCTTGGATCGCAGATGATATTCCAGGCTGTGATGTTATTACACCTCCACTATTTGCTATTCCTGTTACATATAACTTATACCAATAGCCGCTTGTAAATTCATTAGAACCATTTAATGCTGTAGCAAATGCGCCAACAGTTGCAGTGGTATATGCCAGTGTAAATACATCATATGAAGTATATGTTCCAGATTGTGTTTCAGATTGATAAATAGTATATTCCCAATTATTTGGAACAGGAGGCGTAGTACCAAGTCTCCATGAAGCAGAAAATTCGGTACTTGATGTAAGAGAAAATCCTAATATAGTTGGTGTGCTTACTATACTTGGACTTACAAATGCATCTGATATAAGAGGATCAGAGGGTAATATATTTACACTTATTGCAATTACATATAATTTACACCATGTATTATATGGAGCAGCGGGACTAAATGTTAAACTTCCATCTGCATTATATGTTGTTGTTGCCTCACCACTATCTGCAAAAGTAGCAGTTGAAGAAGTTACTGTATAGGTTCCAGTTTCTGTAGCTGATGTATATAATGTCCAAGTATAATTTGTTACTCCAGAAAGTACAGGTGAAGATCCTCCTGGAGTTAATTTGAAAAATATAATAGCTGCTGAACGATCAGAGAAGTATGAACTTTTGCCATCTGCATACTCAATTAGTATAGGTGTTGGCATTGTAGGATTATATAAAAAGGGTGTTGCATTCCACGTTGATAAATAAGAAGGAAGCTTAGATCCATCGGATGTAGTTTGAACTGAGTAGATTTTGTAGTATTTACCCGCTTGAACTCCATACGCTACATTGTATTCAAATGTATATTGCCCAGGAACATTTGATCCAAATGTTGTTTGTGTGTCATAGTTATCAGTGAGTGAATATGATCCACCACTTGTAGTAGATGATTGAAGAGCAAGATTTACTTGCGCAACACCTATATCAAAAGGATTTGAAAGAAAAGTCATTCCTGCAGTAATTGTTATAACACCTGCAGAAATAGAAATATTCAAACTGGCTACTGTTCCAGCAGCCATAATTTCAGGGTAAAATCTTGAAAGCGAAGAGGCTTTTGGATCTGATGTACCTCCACCTCCTGTTGTTGTAATTTTTGAATAAAAATAGTGACCTATATAGTTTATATTTGTTGTTGTATATGATTGTGCTGTTGTAAAAGGAATTGACATGCTCGGAAGGGTGAATGTCCCAGTTGTAGTTGTTGTTTGTGCAGTTGTCATAAGTGTATTTGTATCATTATCATACACTCTGTATGTATAGACAAGTGCATTTTTTTCATATGGTGTCGGTATTGGAGAAGGAGTCCATGTAAATGTTACTACTTGCGGTGCTACATTGACAGCGGGTATAGTGAATACAATTGCTGGCGGTGGATAAGGAATTATATTTTCGGTTAGTTTTAATGGGCTACTGAAAGCGCCTGTTGTTTGTGTTTGTGTGAGCGTATTTCCACCATTGTCAAACGGATTTCCACCGCCCGTTTGGGTCCATGTAATTTGAAAATATGCCATTTCAATCTACTTTAGTAGATATAATTTATTTTATGTATACAGTAAATTAACCATTAATACCATACCCAAAACTACATCCGTATCCACCTGGCCCACCATTTACACTACTGGTACCTCCATCAGCATACATTTGTGGAAAAAAAGCAGTACTTGAAGATTGCACTGTTACAATAATACCTCCACCCGAGCATCCTCCACAAGAATAATTACTTGTCAAGGTATTTAAATAGTTTTCTCCACTTACTCCAAATGCGTATATTTGTCCACCATTTGAAGTAATCGTACCTTCACATATAACAATAACTATTCCACCTGTTCCTGTAAGGCCGGTACCTCCACCTCCTGCTGTTCCACCAGGATTACCTGTTCCACCGCAAGCAGCATCATTCTGAACTGCACTTCCATTACCTCCTGCTCCACCGAGTGAAGAACCAGCCGTTGCTAAAGTTCTAAAATTATCCGTTGCTGAACCACCGCCCGTACCACCTGAAAATGAAGACCCATTTCCTCCTGCACCACTTACTCTGGTTGGAACTGTTCCAAGTTTATTTCCACTACCACCTCCACCTGTTTTTAATACAGTACCAGTAAAATCAGAACCACCATTATTACCTGTATATCCATATATTTCATCACTTGCCGAACCACCTAGAGCACCTACTGCTGCAATATATGGAGTCACAGGTTGACCAGTACTAGTAAAATATAATGGATCAGAGGAAATTGGTATATCAAATGATGCAATATTAGCACCTGTAGGGCTTGTATTTGCTCCACATGCTGTCATCGAAATATAAGATGAACCATCTGTAAAAACTAAATTACCAGTTACATAGATTACCATAAAAAGTCTTCGTTTAACATCAGGATCCGGTGGAAAATTATAAACTGTTCTATTTGGCGGTGTATAGTTTGGATTTACAGTTGGAATAAGAAAAGTGTTTGAATCTATAGTTAAATCACCCTTTGCTACAATAAATGAAGCAACATCATGACGATCACTAAAGAGAGATGCTACATCTGCTTGGGTTAATATTGTTCCACCAGGAAGAACATTATATTCATAATTTCCACATGGATTCCCATTTAATGTAAGGCTTCCTCCTGTACTTAGTCTATTTCCATTATAATTAATTCCTGGGTTTTGTACTGTAGTTACTAGCCCACATGTTGCAATAGTCTTTGCAAAATCATAAAGTGAAAGAACATCTGCATCACCGCCTGCAAAAGTTATGGGTGGAACACACATATAGAGTGGAGAATCAAATGGATCTTGTTGCGTTTCATCAACAAATGCACGTATTTGTGAATTATTATTTGTTACAAATGTATTGTTTTGCCCAGGTGTAGGAACCCAGCGAAATGTAAATTCCATGTCTATCTACTAGGAAAGATTCGTTTTTTACCTACAAACCGTACATATCCCCAGTAAATAAGCGCGAGTGGAACTACACAAAGTGCCACATAAAAAAGTCCAATCAGAATCTTACAGACTATCTTCATCCAGTCTGACATCCAAGACATTTCATGTTTATGGTCCATAATGGAATCATGTGAAGGCTTACAGACAGGGTCGACTGAGAAACACGGTTCATAATAGGTATTATCTAAAAAGATAATGTCCCCCTTATGTTCATAAAAGAAGGCATTCTGAACACTAGGACCCGTGGTTCCATTTAGATAGAGTTCCTTTGTTAAGAAATCTCCCTCCTTTACTGTTGAATTCGTCATTCGGGTAATGAGTTCTAAAATCAATGGATGATGAGGTTTTGCCAAGACAATTGCATTATTTGTCTGGCCTATCATATTTCCTGGAAAGGCTGAGAGACTCACGATAAGTTCAGCCGTATCAATCTTCGGAGTTGTATCAATGGCTTTCAGAGATTTCATATCGGTATCGACAGTGATACCTCCATATGCATAGAGTATAACAAGACGACCAAAGTCCACCTTTTGAACAAGATACGGTAACGAGTTAAATTTTGCTAGCACGGCTGGAAAGAGTTTTCTACACTCATCACGAAGACTCACTTCATCCCACACCATATGGGTGTATCCTGGATTCAAGGTCCTCAAACTCTCGACATTTCCTTTAAATTTTGGCGGCAGCGAATCCCAACCCTGTAGCCAAATTTGGTGTGTAATCCTGGGTATTTTACGCCCATCCATCCTATTTACGAGCCTTAAAAAAATCAGTAAAGACGTGATAATCGCCGTCATAGACTAAATACGTAATGACAACTGCAAGGATAACATCTACAGTGTAATGTGACCGTGTTAAGATAATGATGGCCATATTGAGTAGATTAATGAAATAGAAGAATGCGGGACTAATGATTCCCTGTCTCCAAAAAATCAGTGTAGCCAGTAAGACAAAGGCGGTGTGACCACTAAAGACCTTGTCATAGCAATTGCCTTTAAAATAATTAAATAATCCCATTGCAGTGTCGCATTTATCGTGCTTGGGAAGAATCGTAGCAATGGTGGTAATAGCACGAACCACCATAATCAGGAGGAACTTTGCACCAAACTCTTTCACAATCGGAATGGGATTCGGAATAAAAAAGAATGATAGCGCCGTTAGCGTAATAATCACATCGTTATAGGCTTTATATTCATGTAAGTCGGGAACAGTTACATGAAGTAAATCAAAAATCTTACCTTTCTGGTCAGACTTGTAAAATTCATCTCCAAGTACTTGAACAAAGTAATTGGAGGCGAACACTAACACTAGGAGAAATCCGACCCAGAGCGTATCTCTCATCCTACTTGGATGTCTCCTTTTTATTAAATCTTTACACTCAGTATAGAATGTCTGGTATGTTCAATCGTGCGGTCAAGCAAGTTGCGGCTGTTACGGGCCTAGCCCGCCGTGGCGTAGTCTACTTTGATTACGATAACGGCGATCTGATTGTCCCTGTTCAGGTGAGTGGAGCCCCGAACTTTGAGGCGCGCGGAAAGACTGCGGCCGATCTGAAGATGGATTTCGACCGCAAGATTGGCAGCTCGAAGACAGGCTACAAGGTACTCGGCTCCATGCCGAATATGGCCAGGAGCATGTTTGGCAAGAAGGGCGGCAAGTCACGCAAGAATCGTAAGACAAATGCTCGCAAGAATCGCACTCGCCGCAATTAGTTACCAAACAGTAACGCCGAGCGACCCTTTTCAAACTCCAATGCCGCCCATGTCTCCACATAGACATCCAAAAACGTATTGGGTGAGCCTGGCAGCGCAGTCAGTGTAATTAAGAGTGTAGGCCTATCCGCCGTCGTAAAATTAATGGATCCCTCCAATTGCCGTGCAAAGGGAGCAGTCCGTCCTACGATGTCACCGAGAGCCCAGTTCATAAAAGAGATATTATATCCCGAGTCGCGCTCCTCTTTTGCATGCTGCACTAACTCATGCCATACAAGCGAATCCCATGATGTCTCTCTGTCACGACCTGCAATAATAAGCGATAATGCGCTATACGCTTGTCCGCCACTCACATCCATTGTATATTGCCACCGCTGATTGGCTAGTAGGGCAGGCTGTGTGCGGAATGTCATCACTATACGTGCAGCAGGATGATCTGCATCAAGTCGCCGTGTTACATACGCCGTTCCATTCCGCGTCAAAGGCGCATAATCAAGTTGACCCTGTGTGAAATTATTCTCATAGAGCCTTTCAAACGGTACTGTTAACACACTACTGCGCATAGAATCTTGCATTTCCCTATCTGTATAAATATGCCGAGTCTCCAATTGTATGGTCGGCGCAGGAATCTCCAGGCGACCCAACGTAGTAAATTGTACAGGAGTACCACCCGCTGTAGTCACAATCTGAAAATCACTACGGTTCCAAGGTATAGGTTTCGGCCTGCCGTCAGAAGCCTCTACGATGTCCTCCAGTTTTCGTAGAACACAACGGACACGAAACGCCTGCTCGGTTGCACAGATACGAGGAAACCCACCATCATCTGCATCCTGACATCCTACAAGCGGTAATGCCAGTCGCAGGCGACCAGGTGTAGCATTCCGTTGTATGGAGAGCGCTGAGCCGCTGTGAACACCCGTCAGTGCATTCTCTAAAAACGCGGACGCAAGTGAGCCACGACTGCGAGTTGTTGCAAAGAGTTCATCACCGCTCCATTCCTGAACGAGAAGTCTGTCCTGAAAAAACTGAATCTTCTCAAAAAGAAAATACGCAATACCGCGGGTATATCCGTAGGTGACACCGGATAAATCTGTAATGACTGAATTTCCATTCAGAACAGCCTGTGTCATAGGAAGCCAGGTAGGTAGATCAATTACCAGTGTCGGTTCAATGACAACATCTCCAGCCACTTCAAATTGAAACTCAATGGAACGACCAAACTCGGTGGCCTGAAGAGGAGGAATGCGACGCAGTTCATGAATAACCGCGGCCTGCGGCTCGTAGCGATTATCATATGGAAAAAGTGCAGTTGCATCATCTGAAATAAAGTATGCATCTTTGTTGCCGCGTGAAACAAGCTCGTAAAGAGGCCCTTCGCTAGTTACATTTGTCGCATTCATCAGCGACTCTTGTCTATGATGAATGAGTTTTTCTATTAAGGATTCACGCGTTAGCCTCAACCTCCTCTTCGACAACAGGTGCAAGCAGTTTCAATGTTGCCGCTCGCTCAACACGCTTGGGTAGGTCAATCACTGCCTTTCGTCCATATCGAGCAAACCAGAATTCATGTGTCGCTTCCTCACCGTCCTTAATCCATGTATCTAAGAATGTCTTGGCCTGTTTATAGCCGGGATCTGATACATGAATACCAAGTTCCTGAAGTTTCTTTAATAAGGTCACTGCTTCTTGAACACGCTCCGCCTTTGTCTTATAGACAACCATACTAGCACTACTGAGCATTCGTTGTATAGACATTTACCGTACTTAGATAATACCGACCTTGCGCAATTAGGTCACGCTGCTCATAATTCGCATAGTTATAGGTCGCAGTGGTAAGGGTGCTGAGGGGAGTCGTATTGCCATAGCCTCTCTGCGGTGTTAGAACCTGAGCCTGATAATTAATCCACTGCGTGCCTGACTGCAGATTTTTGATATATTCGCTAAAGTCCATTGCGCTCTATCTAAAACTCTGAAATTCAATTCTATAGAAAGAACGAAATGTGCGGCATCTTTGCCTGTTTCGGTAGCATACAATGTCCGGGCATCGAGGCATGCGTCGCAAACCTCAAGGCTCGTGGACCTGAGACAACGGCCATAGTAAAAAAGTCATGTGGAACCTTCGGATTTACACGTCTTGCCATCAATGGTTTGAATCCTGCTGGAATGCAGCCGTTCAGCAAAAATGGAATTACATGGATTTGTAATGGTGAAATCTACAATGCAAAGGCACTTGCAGAGGAGTATAACATTCCTATGCCATCAGGCTCTGATTGTGAAGTCCTCGGTCCTCTCTATGAGATACACCGTAACTCACCTGAGACTTTTTTCCGTTCTCTCGATGGTGTATTTGCTATTATTCTCTATGACGAGAAACGTGACTTCCTACTCTGGGGCCGTGACCCCTATGGCGTTCGTCCTCTCTTCGCAGCCTGGCCATCCGTGAAAAACTTTAGTATCTCAGGAGTCAATGACTTCTGTGCTCTCACACTAAAACTCAATCTGTACGGCCATCTAACAAATAGTATTGTACTTGCAAGTGAGCGCAAAGCCATTCCGTCTTCACACGGAAATGCTATGCAATTCTCTCCAGGTCACTGGGCATCAGTTAAGGCATCCGATGCTTCCAATTTTTCGATGTATGCATATCATCAGAGTCCATGGCTGAAGAATCCTTCGTATAGCCCAGCGAACCCTAAGGGTATTGCGACTGCAGCAACTGCTCTGCGCTTTGCCTTAGAAGAGGCTGTAAAGAAGCGTCTTATGACTGAGAGGCCTTGTGCGGCACTTTTGAGCGGGGGAATTGACAGCAGTCTGATTGCCGCATTAGTGCAGAAGAATCTCAAAGAACTGGGTCTTCCTGCTCTAAAGACATTCAGTATTGGAATGCCAGGTAGCACTGATCTCAAATATGCAAAGATGGTAGCCAATCACATTGGCTCAGATCACACAGAAGTTATTTTGACAGCAGATGATTTCTTTGCTGCAATTCCTCAAGTGATTAATGATATTGAATCGTATGATATTACTACAGTAAGAGCCAGTGTAGGAAATTGGCTGGTATCCAAGGCGATTAGAGAGCAGACTGACTGTAAAGTCGTATTTAATGGCGATGGTAGCGATGAAGTGTTCGGGTCCTATCTCTATTTCTACAAGGCACCCAGTGAGCAGGCATTTGAGCAGGAAGTCGACCGACTTCTTAAGGAGATTCACTTCTATGATGTGCTGCGAAGTGATCGAACCATCAGTTCACATGGTCTTGAGCCTAGGACCCCTTTCCTCGATAAACAGTTTGTAGCCGTTGCACGGTCGATTGCAAGTGTTTGGCGGCGACCTGTGAAAGGGATTCAGGTTGAGAAGTGGATTCTACGAAAGGCGTTTGAGCAAACCGACCTTCTGCCGAGCCAGGTGCTCTGGCGTCAGAAGGAGGCATTTAGTGATGGTGTGAGTAGCCAAGAAAAAAGTTGGTTTGAGGAGATTCAAGAGCGCGTTGAGCCGTGTTTACTGAGCGACTGGAAGATGAAGGCTATTGAGATTAATTATTTAACACCTACAACAGCAGAGGCCTTTTTCTACAGAACTCTCTACGAATCTTTCTATGGAACGGAGTCAATTGAGACGGTCATTCCTGAATTCTGGATGCCGCGATGGTCACCTGGAGTTACGGATCCTTCTGCAAGGAAACTGGCGCACTACGGAACTGCTAGTTCCTCTTGACACAAAGAACTACCACGAGACTTTGGAAAATGTCCATATTCCTGCTCATAAGTGAGTTCACCCATTGGCATCATCATATTTGCACAAAAGGTGAGTCCCAGCATGATAAATCCTGCAATAATCACATTTGGTACAGAAAGTGTTCCACCAATAAGAAGAAGAGCAACACCAGAAGAATAATAGATAATTAGCATTTTTTCAGTCTTAGTTATGGGGTCTTTGGCTGAGAAAATCACTGGCATCCTACTTGAATAGTTAATGTACAAAGCGAATATTCAAATTTGAGTGGCGTTTCCCGTAAACTAAATGAGCATTAACTCATGCAGTGTAAAGGGCGTTATACAAAAGAAAAGAAAGAGATTCCATTTCCGACAAAGAGTGGATATTTCACAGAGAGGCGTTGTGGAGAGATTGCTACGCAGGATGAACTCTGTGA
>Ga0214921_10000345_pt1 | contig 89233 bp, 85 predicted proteins | sample LL1505_MetaG_FD_177992 | JGI IMG/M metagenome (GOLD analysis project Ga0214921, IMG submission 177992) | Freshwater microbial communities from Lake Lanier, Atlanta, Georgia, United States - LL-1505 | ecosystem: Environmental > Aquatic > Freshwater > Lake | place: USA: Georgia | collected... | reverse complement strand
TACCACTTTGTTGTAACGCTCGCCAGAGGTCACCAAGCCGGAAACATATTGCTTCTCGATCTCTTTGACCTCGGTTTGAGCGCGGCTGATGATGGCGTGCTTCTCGGCGGGGACCAGCATGTCGTCGATACAGATCGAGATGCCTGCCTTGGTCGCCAGACGGAAACCGGCCTGCAACAGCTTGTCTGCAAAGACCACGGTCTCTTTCAATCCGCACTTGCGGAAAGACACGTTGATCAGCTTGGAGATTTCCTTCTTTTTGAGCGCTTTGTTCAGGTTCGCAAACGGCAGGCCCTTGGGAAGGATTTCGGACAGTAGCGCGCGGCCCGCTGTGGTTTCCCACAACTTCGTGCTGGGCACAAATTCGCCGGTTTCCTTGTCCTTGGTGTACTCGGTCAAACGCACGTTGATGCGGGAGTTGAGCTCGACCTCGCCCGCGTCAAAAGCGCGCTGTACTTCGCCGGTGTCGGAGAAGATCAGGCCTTCGCCTTTGCCGTTGATGCGTTCGCGGGTCGTGTAGTACAGGCCCAGCACCACGTCTTGCGACGGCACGATGGAGGGCTCGCCATTGGCGGGGAACAGCACGTTGTTGGAGGCCAGCATCAGTGTGCGGGCTTCCATTTGCGCTTCCACCGACAAGGGCACGTGAACCGCCATTTGGTCACCGTCAAAGTCGGCGTTGAAGGCCGAGCAAACGAGGGGGTGCAACTGGATGGCTTTGCCTTCAATCAGGATGGGCTCAAAGGCCTGGATACCCAAACGGTGCAGCGTTGGCGCGCGGTTGAGCATGATGGGGTGCTCTTTGATCACCTCTTCCAAGATGTCCCACACCACCGGCGTGCCGGATTCGACTTCCTTTTTGGCCGCCTTGATGGTGGTGGCAATGCCCATGGCTTCCAGGCGCGCAAAGATGAAGGGCTTGAACAACTCCAAGGCCATCAATTTTGGCAAACCGCACTGGTGCAGCTTGAGCGTCGGGCCCACGGTAATTACCGAGCGACCCGAGTAGTCCACGCGCTTGCCCAGCAAGTTCTGGCGGAAACGGCCCGACTTGCCTTTGATCATGTCCGCCAGCGATTTGAGTGCGCGCTTGTTGGCGCCGGTCATGGCTTTGCCACGGCGGCCGTTGTCGAGCAAGGAATCCACCGACTCTTGCAGCATGCGCTTTTCATTGCGCGCAATGATTTCGGGCGCCTTGAGTTCGAGCAAACGGCGCAGACGGCTGTTGCGGTTGATCACTCGGCGGTACAGGTCGTTCAGGTCCGAGGTGGCAAAACGGCCACCGTCCAGCGGTACCAGTGGACGCAAGTCCGGCGGTAGCACCGGCAGCACTTCGAGCACCATCCACTCGGGCTTGATGCCCGATTTCTTGAAGGCTTCGAGCACTTTCAGGCGCTTGGAGTTTTTCTTGATCTTGAGCTCTGAGCCGGTCAGGTCGTTGCGCAGGCGCTCGATCGAACCTTCGATATCGATGCTCTGCAGCAGGTCCTTGATGCCCTCGGCTCCCATCTTGGCCTGGAACTCGTCACCGTATTCCTTGAACTTGGCGTCGAAGTCATCTTCCGTCATGATGCTGAATTTTTTCAGCGGCGTCATGCCGGGATCGGTGACTACGTAGGCTTCGAAGTACAGCACGCGCTCAATGTCACGCAGCGTCATATCCAGCACCAGGCCCAAACGGCTGGGGAGAGACTTGAGGAACCAGATGTGGGCGCATGGAGCCGCCAAATCAATGTGGCCCATGCGCTCGCGGCGGACCTTGGTTTGGGTGACTTCAACGCCGCACTTCTCGCAGATCACGCCGCGGTGCTTGAGGCGTTTGTATTTGCCGCACAGGCATTCGTAATCTTTGATGGGTCCAAAAATCTTGGCGCAAAACAGACCGTCACGCTCGGGCTTGAAGGTACGGTAGTTGATGGTCTCGGGTTTTTTGACTTCGCCAAAAGACCAAGAGCGAATTTTCTCGGGCGAGGCCATGCCGATTTTGATGGCATCAAAGTGCTCATCCGGCGTGAACTGCTTAAACAGGTCGAGTAATGATTTCATGGAAATTCCTTATTAATCAGTTGAGGGCAGGCCGCGCTGCAGTCTGCCCCGCGAAACCTCAGGAGCGCTCGAGCTCAATGTCCAGGCCCAGGGAACGAATTTCCTTGACCAACACATTGAACGATTCCGGCATGCCCGCCTCGATAGAGTGCTCGCCCTTGACGATGCTCTCGTACACCTTGGTACGGCCTTGCACGTCATCGGACTTGACTGTCAGCATTTCCTGCAAGACATAGGACGCGCCATAGGCTTCCAACGCCCACACTTCCATCTCACCAAAACGCTGGCCGCCGAACTGCGCCTTGCCACCCAGCGGCTGTTGTGTCACCAAGCTGTAAGGCCCGGTAGAACGCGCGTGCATCTTGTCGTCGACCAAATGGTGGAGTTTCAGGACATGCATATAGCCGACCGTGGTGGGGCGCTCAAAGGCTTCACCGGTGCGACCATCGAACAAGTGCGCCTGCGTACGCGTCGCGGTCAGGCCCTTGGCCTTGGCGACATCGTCCGGGTAGGCCAGCTTGAGCATGCCGCGAATTTCTTCTTCGGATGCGCCGTCAAAAACCGGAGTTGCAAACGTCGCGCCACCTTGCAGGTTGGACGCCATCTCCAAAATTTGGTCATCGTTTAATGCAGCGAGGTCTTCTTTGCGGCCTGAACCGTTGTAGATCGACTCCATGAATTGGCGCATTTCGGCCATCTTGGTCTCGGCCTGCAACATGTCGCCAATCCGCTGGCCAAGGCCTTTGGCGGCCCAGCCCAGATGGACTTCGAGCACCTGCCCGACGTTCATCCGCGAGGGAACGCCCAGCGGGTTGAGGACGATGTCGCACGGCGTGCCATCGGCCATGTAGGGCATGTCTTCGACCGGAACGATCTTGGACACGACACCCTTGTTACCGTGGCGGCCAGCCATCTTGTCACCTGGCTGCAAGCGACGCTTGACCGCAATGTAGACCTTGACCATTTTGAGCACACCGGCAGGCAACTCGTCACCCTGGGTAAGCTTCTTGCGCTTCTCTTCAAAAGACAAGTCAAAGCTGTGACGGGTTTGTTCCAGCGAGGCCTTGATGCTTTCGAGTTGCGAAGCCACAGCGTCGTCGGCAGGGCGGATGTCAAACCAGTGGAACTTCTCGACCGAGTCCAAGTAGGCGCGATCAATCTTGGTGCCCTTGGCCAGCTTTTGCGGTCCCCCATTGGCAGTCTTGCCATCGAGCAACTTGGCGATACGGTCGAACGCGTCGGCTTCCACGATACGGATCTGGTCGTTCAGGTCAAGGCGGAAGCGCTTCAACTCGTCGTCAATGATCTGCTGTGCGCGCTTGTCGCGGGTGATACCTTCGCGGGTGAACACCTGCACGTCAATGACGGTACCCGAGCTGCCTTGGTCAACGCGCAGCGAGGTGTCTTTTACGTCACTGGCCTTTTCGCCGAAGATCGCGCGCAGCAGCTTTTCTTCAGGCGTGAGGGTGGTTTCACCCTTGGGGGTGACCTTGCCAACCAGCGTGTCGCCGGGCAGGACTTCCGCGCCCACGTAAATGATGCCGGACTCGTCCAAGCGGTTGAGCTGCTGCTCACTGAGGTTGGGAATATCACGGGTGATTTCCTCAGCGCCCAATTTGGTGTCGCGCGCCATGACCACGAGTTCTTCGATGTGAATTGAGGTGTAGCGGTCTTCTGCCACCACGCGCTCGCTGATCAAAATCGAATCTTCGAAGTTGTAGCCGTTCCACGGCATGAAGGCCACGAGCATGTTTTGGCCGAGGGCGAGTTCGCCCAAGTCTGTCGACGCGCCGTCTGCAATCACGTCACCCCGGTCGAGCTTGTCGCCCTTCTTGACAATGGGGCGCTGGTGGATGTTGGTGTTCTGGTTGGAACGCTGGTACTTGATCAAGTTGTAGATGTCCACGCCGACTTCGCCCGCTTGCGCTTCGGCGTCGTTCACGCGAATCACCACCCGGGTTGCGTCGACATAGTCCACGATGCCGCCACGGGTCGCGGTCACTACCGTGCCCGAGTCAACCGCGGATACGCGCTCAATACCGGTACCAACAAAGGCTTTTTCAGGGCGCAACACAGGCACCGCCTGGCGCTGCATGTTGGCGCCCATCAGTGCGCGGTTCGCGTCATCGTGCTCCAGGAAGGGCACCAGAGAGGCGGCAACCGACACGATCTGTGCGGGTGACACGTCCATGTATTGCACACGCTCGGCGCCACACAGAATGGACTCCCCTTTTTCACGGGCCGAGACCAACTCGCCGGTCAAGACGCCGTCTTTGTCCAGCGCTGCATTGGCCTGGGCAATCACGTACTTGCCTTCTTCGATGGCCGACAAATAATCAATGTCCATGGTCACCTTGCCGTCCACCACGCGGCGGTACGGGGTTTCGATGAAACCGTACTCGTTCAAGCGGGCATACAAGGCCAGGGAGTTGATCAGACCAATGTTCGGACCCTCGGGTGTCTCGATCGGGCAGACACGGCCATAGTGAGTGACGTGCACGTCACGCACTTCGAAACCAGCGCGCTCACGCGTCAAGCCACCCGGGCCAAGGGCCGACACGCGGCGCTTGTGGGTGATTTCAGACAGCGGATTGGTCTGGTCCATGAACTGGGACAGTTGCGACGCGCCGAAGAACTCTTTAAGCGCTGCCGAAATCGGCTTGCTGTTGATCAGATCGTGGGGCATGAGCGGCTCTTGCTCGGCCTGACCCAAACGCTCTTTCACGGCCTTCTCGATCCGTGCCAAACCAGTACGGTACTGGTTCTCAGCCAACTCACCCACGCAACGCACGCGGCGGTTACCCAAGTGGTCAATATCGTCGACATCGCCACGGCCGTTACGCAGGTCCACCAAGATCTTGACCACCGACAGGATGTCTTCGTTGGTCAGCACCATCGGACCGGTCGACTCTGCGCGGCCCATTTTGGCGTTGAACTTCATGCGGCCCACGCGCGACAAGTCGTAGGTATCGGGGTTGTAGAACAGGCGCTGGAACAGCGCTTGCACGGCGTCTTCGGTCGGTGGCTCACCAGGGCGCATCATGCGGTAGATGGCAACGCGGGCGGCAAACTCGTCGACCGTCTCGTCGGTGCGCAGGGTCTGCGAAATGTAGGCGCCTTGGTCCAGCTCATTGGTGTAGATGCAGGCCAATTCGTTGATGCCGGAGGAGCGCAGTTTTTTCAGCAAGGCCTCGGTCAACTCTTCATTCGCCTTGGCAACGATTTCACCGGTTTCGGCTTCCACGATGTTGCGCGCCACAACGCGTCCAATCAGGAAATCTTCCGGCACGCTGATGTGCGTCGTGCCGGATTGCTCCAGCTCGCGGGTGTGGCGGGCGGTGACCCGTTTGTCTTTTGCGACCACCACTTTGCCCGACTTGTCCGTCAGGTCAAAGCGGGCCACCTCGCCGCGCAGGCGTTCGGCCACAAATTCCATTTGCGCGCCGCTGTCCATCAGACGGAAGTTGTCATTGACAAAGAAGTTTGCCAGGATGGATTCGTTGTTCAGTCCGATCGCTTTGAGCAGAATCGTGACCGGCATCTTGCGGCGACGGTCGACGCGGAAGTAGAGCAAGTCTTTGGGGTCGAACTCGAAATCGAGCCAGGAGCCACGGTAGGGGATGATGCGTGCCGAAAACAGCAGTTTGCCCGAGCTGTGGGTTTTGCCCTTGTCGTGCTCGAAAAATACACCCGGTGAACGGTGCAGCTGCGACACGATCACACGTTCGGTGCCATTGATGATGAACGAGCCCTTGCCAGTCATCAAGGGCACTTCGCCCATGTAGACCTCTTGCTCTTTGACTTCCTTAACCACCTTGTTCTGGCTGGTGGACGATTCGCGGTCATAAATGATCAGCTGCACTTTGGCGCGAACGGCAGACGCAAAGGTCAGGCCGCGTGTCTGGCACTCGCGCACGTCAAACCCAGGCTTGGCCAGGTTGTACTCGAGGTACTTCATCTCGACGAAACCATTGTGCGAGACGATGGGGAATGCCGCTTCAAACGCCGCCTGCAGACCCTCTTGGGTGCGTTTTTTAGGTGCAACGTCGGCTTGCAGGAACGCGATATACGCGTCTTTTTGCATTTGCAGCAAGTAAGGTATCTCGAGCACGCTATCGCGGTTACCGAAGTTTTTGCGAATTCGCTTGCGTTCTGTGTATGTATAAGCCATTAGATCTCCGGGCAAAGGCTGAGGATTCCTGGGGGTCCTGGGTGACTGTGTGTCTGTTCTTGGTGATTGGCCACTACCAATCATTGGCGGACGGTTGCGCATTGCACGCAACCCGAACCAAGGCATCTTCTGCAGTCTGGGTCAGAAGACACTTGAAAGCACGGCGCTGAGGCACCTACTTTCAGGTGTGCTCTGTAAGCACAAAAAGCTGGCCCGAAAACCAGCTTTGCGTAAATTGCCCACAGGCCGCGGCGCACCGAAATGCGCAGCGGCGCTTGGCAATTTACTTGAGTTCGACCTTGGCGCCGGCTTCTTCGAGCTTCTTCTTGGCAGCTTCAGCATCGGCCTTGGCCATGCCTTCTTTAACCACCTTGGGAGCAGCGTCCACCAGATCTTTGGCTTCTTTGAGGCCCAGACCCGTGATTTCGCGCACCGCCTTAATGACCGAGACCTTGTTCGCGCCGACGTCAGCCAGCAGAACATTGAATTCGGTTTGCTCTTCAGCCACCGCAGCAGCGGCACCGCCGCCAGCAGCGGGTGCCGACATCGCGGCAGCGCTTACGCCAAACTTCTCTTCGATGGCTTTCACCAGGTCGTTGAGTTCCATGACCGTCATGCTGTCCAGCGCGGTCAAAAATGCGTCTTTATCGAATGCCATTTTTATTTCCTATCAATATTGGTTACTACAACAGAGGGGCTTAAGCCGCCACTGCCTCTGCGGGTGCTGCTGCGCCACCGCCTCGTTGTTCCGCCACGGCGGCCAGCACACGGGCTGTACGCGAAATGGGGGATTGCATCAAGCCCAGCAATTGCGCCAACAACACTTCTTTCGAAGGGATGCTTGCCAATTGCTTCACGCCGTTCGCGTCCAAGGCCTTGCCACCGTACGCACCGGCGCGAATCACCAACTTATCGTTGGTTTTCGCGAACTCGGCTACCACTTTCGCGGCAGCTACTGCGTCGACAGAAAAGCTATAGATCAAGGGACCGGTCATCTGGTCGGACACGACGTCAAAGCCACTACCGGCAACAGCACGGCGGGCCAAGGTGTTTTTCAACACACTCAGCGTCACCCCACTGCTGCGCGCGGTAGTGCGCAACTTGGTCATGTCAGCAACCGTGATGCCGCGGTATTCCGCGATCACGAGCGTTTGAGCTTTTGCGGCGAGGCTGGTCACATCAGATATGACCGCTTCTTTCTCACTGCGATTAAGACTCAAGGTTCACTCCTTTACATGCGCTTTGCAACTTTCGTCGCTCACGCTCCACATTGCAGCGACCAACTGAGGAAGGATTTCTATCCGTCTGCAGCGGGGTCGCCATCTGCGTTGGTTTTCACTGATTAAGTGCAGTCGAGCCACACACCAACGGTCTTGGATGGCTCTGCGGCACCAAATTGACACCACAGACCCACCACATCGGGCGCCTCTCTCAAGACACCCAAATTCACTGATCCCCGGCTTAGCCCGAAATCGTCTGCAGGTCCACGCGAACACCCACACCCATGGTGGACGACACCGCAACCTTTCGCAAATACACACCCTTGCTGGAAGCGGGCTTGGACTTGTTCAATGCGTCGATCAGGGCTGCCAAGTTGCCTTGCAGCTTGTCCGACTCAAATGAGCGACGTCCAATCGTGGAATGAACAATCCCTGCCTTGTCGACCCGGTATTGCACTTGACCGGCTTTGGCGTTGCGCACGGCAGTCGCTACGTCGGGGGTGACCGTGCCGACCTTGGGGTTTGGCATCAAACCACGGGGTCCGAGGATCTGACCCAAGGTACCGACCACGCGCATGGCATCGGGCGCGGCAATCACGATATCAAAGGGCATATCACCGGCTTTGACCATCGCAGCCAGGTCGTCCATACCGACGATGTCGGCGCCTGCAGCGCGGGCTTCGTCCGCCTTGGCGCCCTGAGCGAACACGGCAACGCGGGTGGTTTTGCCGGTGCCATTAGGCAACACGACTGCGCCACGCACGACTTGGTCCGACTTCTTGGCGTCCACACCGAGTTGCACAGCCACGTCGATCGATTCGTCAAACTTGGCGTTTGCAAATTCTTTGACCAATGCCAAGGCATCGCCGAAGGGGTACAGCTTGGTGGCAACGATTTTGCCCTGCTGGGCTTTTTGTTTCTTGGTTAGCTTGGACATTTACACGCCCTCCACATTCACGCCCATGGACCGGGCAGAGCCAGCAATGGTGCGAACCGCAGCGTCCAAATCGGCGGCGGTCATGTCTTTCATCTTGGTCTTGGCGATCTCTTCGAGCTGTGCGCGCGTGATCTTGCCGACCTTGTCGCTGTGCGGACGGGCAGAGCCCTTGTCCAGCTTGATCGACTTCTTGATCAAGACGGTCGCAGGCGGCGTCTTGATGATGAAGGTAAAGCTCTTGTCGGCAAATGCGGTGATCACCACGGGCAGCGGCAGGCCTGGTTCTACGCCTTGGGTCTGCGCGTTGAACGCTTTGCAGAACTCCATGATGTTCAAACCACGTTGACCCAATGCGGGACCAATGGGGGGGGATGGGTTGGCTTTACCGGCTGGCACTTGCAGCTTAATAAAACCGACGATTTTTTTCGCCATGATTTCTCCTTACGGGTAATAACGCCTTGGTCCTGCACAACGCAGTCCGCAGCTCCCCGGGGTATCGACTTCAACCACCGTTCACGCCGCGTCGGAAAAACGTGAACTGCCTACGGGCTATCAACCCGCTAAAAATAATCAGGTTTTCTCGATCTGCGAAAACTCTAGTTCCACGGGCGTCGAACGACCAAAAATAGTCACCGACACACGCACTTTGCTCTTTTCGTAATTGACGTCTTCCACCGAGCCATTGAAGTCCGTGAAGGGGCCGTCTTTGATGCGCACAAACTCGCCCACCATGAACTCCACCTTGTGGCGGGGCTTTTCGGTGCCTTCTTGCATCTGGTTGACGATTTTCTCGACTTCGGCCTGCGAAATTGGCGCTGGTCGATTCTTGGCACCGCCCACGAAACCGGTCACCTTGTTGGTGTGTTTGACCAAATGCCAGGTGTCATCACCCATGATCATTTCAACCAGCACATAGCCCGGGAAAAATTTGCGCTCGGTCGTCTTTTTCTGGCCGTTTTTGATTTCGACGACTTCTTCCATCGGGACCAAAATACGCCCAAATTTGTCTTGCATGCCGGCGCGCTGAATTCGCTCCAGAATGTTGCGCTCAACCGCCTTTTCCATGCCTGAATAAGCATGCACCACATACCAACGCAAATCCGGATTTGCAGCCGGCGCCAATGTTGCTTCAGGAGGCATGACAGGTAGATCTTCGGACATCATTTTTTCCACCCCAGAATCAAATCATAAAAAAGCCACTCAAGGGTTTTGTCGGTGAGCCACAAAAACATCGCCATGATCAGCACAAAGCCAAAAACGTAAGCCGTGATCTGGGTCGCTTCCTTGCGTGTCGGCCAAACCACCTTACGCACTTCGCGCCAGGCGTCACGGCCAAACGCCACCAACTGCTTGCCAGACTCAGAAACAAAGAACACGCCGATCGCCGCCGCCATTCCCAGCAAAAAAACCACCCACTGCACTAACGCGCCTTGCTTAGACAACAAGAAATAAGCTGCCAGCGCGGCCAACACCAAACCGCCTGCAGCAGCCAATTTGGCTTTGTCCGCTGCAGTGTTGATCGTTTGTACTTGTGGTGTGGCCATGGTTTCGATAATTTCGCTTTGATACTCAAACAGTTGCGTGCTCTTAAGACGCTGAAGCCCGCTACACCGTAGCGGGCCTAAAAGCCACCTTACTCAACCCGCCGGGTGGCAGGGGCAGTAGGAATCGAACCTACAACCTTCGGTTTTGGAGACCGACGCTCTGCCAATTGAGCTATACCCCTTCGATTCATTCACCGAAGGCGAACCAAAATTACTTTGACTCGCGCTTCAGCTCCGAATGTTTACGCAATGATTTTCGCAACCACGCCGGCACCCACGGTGCGACCACCCTCACGGATGGCAAAGCGCAGACCTTCTTCCATCGCAATGGGGTTGATCAGCTTGACCGTGATCGACACGTTGTCACCAGGCATCACCATCTCTTTGCCTTCAGGCAACTCGATCGCACCAGTCACGTCCGTCGTGCGGAAGTAGAACTGGGGACGGTAGTTGTTGAAGAACGGGGTGTGGCGGCCACCTTCGTCTTTGGACAAGACGTAGATCTCGCCCGTGAAGTGGGTGTGGGGCTTGATGGAGCCGGGCTTGCACAGCACTTGGCCGCGCTGCACGTCTTCGCGCTTGGTGCCGCGCAGCAAGATACCCACGTTGTCGCCTGCTTGACCTTGGTCGAGCAGTTTGCGGAACATTTCCACGCCGGTGCAGGTGGTTTTTTGGGTGTCGGTGATACCGACAATTTCAATCTCTTCACCAACCTTGATGATGCCGCGCTCCACGCGACCGGTCACCACAGTGCCGCGCCCAGAGATGGAGAAGACGTCTTCCACGGGCATCAGGAATGCGCCGTCGACTGCGCGCTCGGGCAGGGGGATGTAGGTGTCCAGGGCTTCAGCGAGCTTGATGATGGCTTCTTCGCCCAGAGGGCCTTTGTCGCCTTCCATGGCGAGCTTGGCGCTGCCGTGGATGATGGGGGTGGCGTCGCCTGGGAAGTCGTATTTGTCCAGGAGTTCGCGTACTTCCATTTCGACGAGTTCGAGCAGCTCGGCGTCGTCAACCATGTCGCATTTATTCAGGAACACGATGATGTAAGGCACGCCGACCTGGCGGGCCAAGAGGATGTGCTCGCGGGTTTGGGGCATGGGGCCGTCAGCGGCGGAGCACACCAAAATGGCGCCGTCCATTTGGGCCGCGCCGGTGATCATGTTTTTCACATAGTCAGCGTGGCCGGGGCAGTCGACGTGGGCGTAGTGGCGGTTGGCCGTTTCGTACTCGACGTGGGCGGTGTTGATGGTAATACCGCGCGCTTTTTCTTCAGGCGCTGCGTCAATTTGGTCGTAGGCTTTGGCCTGGCCACCAAACTTAGCCGCCAGCACCGTGGTGATGGCCGCCGTCAGCGTGGTCTTGCCGTGGTCAACGTGGCCAATCGTGCCCACATTGACGTGGGGCTTGGTACGTGTGAATTTTTCTTTTCCCATATAAATTCTCCAAAAGAGCGTAGTCCCGTGTGTGATTTAACGTCTGCACGGTATTGCTGAATCACCTCGCACGGGCACGAGGAGGCATACCGTCGCAGACAACTTCAATTTCTTACTAATCAGTTGCTAATCAGTTAGGGACAGAGCTAAAGATCTGTCCCAAAGAAATTATTTAGCCCGTGCTGCCATGATGGCTTCGGACACATTGCGCGGGGCTTCCGTGTAATGCTTGAATTCCATCGTGTAGGTCGCGCGGCCCTGGGACATAGAACGCAGGGTTGTGGAGTAACCAAACATCTCCGACAAGGGCACCTCAGCCTTGATCGCTTTGCCACCGCCGACGATGTCTTCCATACCCTGAACCATGCCGCGACGTGAGGACAGGTCGCCCATCACGTTGCCAGCGTAGTCTTCCGGCGTTTCCACTTCCACTGCCATCATTGGTTCCAGAATCACGGGGCCAGCCTTGCGGCAGCCTTCTTTGAAACCAAAAATCGCGGCCATCTTGAACGCCAATTCATTCGAATCGACGTCATGGTAGGAGCCAAAGTGCAGGGTTACCTTGACGTCAACCACCGGATAACCGGCCAATACCCCCTGGGTCACTGCTTCGTGAATGCCTTTTTCCACTGCAGGGATGTACTCACGGGGCACCACACCGCCTTTGATCGCGTCCACAAACTCAATGCCCTTGCCGGCTTCATTGGGTTCAATCTTCAGCACCACGTGGCCATACTGGCCCTTACCACCGGACTGGCGAACGAACTTGCCCTCGGCATCTTCAATCGTTTTGCGGATGGTTTCGCGGTACGCAACTTGGGGCTTACCGACATTGGCCTCGACACCGAACTCGCGCTTCATGCGGTCAACAATAATTTCCAAGTGCAACTCGCCCATACCGGCAATCAGGGTCTGGCCTGACTCTTCGTCGGTTTTGACGCGGAAGGATGGATCTTCTTGGGCCAAGCGCTGCAGAGCGATGCCCATCTTCTCCTGGTCCACCTTGGTTTTGGGTTCGACGGCCTGCGTAATCACGGGCTCGGGGAACACCATGCGCTCGAGCATGACGATGGACGCGGGGTCGCAAAGCGTCTCACCCGTGGTCACATCTTTCAGTCCCACGCAAGCGGCGATGTCGCCCGCGCGAATCTCGCTGACTTCTTCGCGGTTATTGGCGTGCATCTGCACGATACGACCGATACGCTCTTTCTTGCCGCGAATCGGGTTGTAGACGCTGTCTCCCTTCTGCAGCACGCCGGAATACACCCGCACGAAGGTCAACTGGCCCACAAACGGGTCGGTCATCAGTTTGAATGCGAGTGCCGAAAATTTTTCGGTGTCGCTGGCTTGGCGAACCACGGGGGCTTCGTCTTCGTCCATGCCGCTCACCGGAGGAATGTCCACCGGCGAAGGCATAAATTCAATCACGGCATCGAGCATCCGCTGCACGCCTTTGTTCTTGAAGGCGGAGCCACAATACATGGGCTGAATTTCGCTGGCGATCGTACGCTTGCGGATACCGAATTTGATCTCTTCCTCGGTGAGGTCGCCCTCTTCCAAGTACTTGTTCATGAGCTCTTCGGTGGCTTCAGCGGCTGCTTCAACCATTTTTTCACGCCACTCTTTGGCCAACTCGACCAATTCAGCGGGAATGTCACGGTAGTCAAACAACATGCCTTGAGACGCCTCATCCCAGATGATGGCCTTCATTTTCAACAAATCGACCACGCCTGTGAAGTGCTCTTCAGCGCCAATAGGGATCACCATGGGAACCGGGCTGGCCTTCAAGCGCAGTTTCATCTGGTCCACGACTTTGAAGAAGTTCGCACCCGTACGGTCCATCTTGTTGACGAATGCCAAACGAGGAACTTTGTACTTGTTGGCCTGGCGCCACACGGTTTCGGACTGGGGCTGCACACCGCCCACAGCGCAGTAGACCATGCAAGCGCCGTCGAGCACGCGCATGGAGCGCTCCACTTCAATCGTGAAGTCGACGTGCCCTGGGGTGTCGATGATATTGATACGGTGTTCGGGCAGGGACTTGTCCATCCCTTTCCAGAAGCAGGTGGTGGCCGCAGAGGTAATGGTGATGCCACGCTCTTGCTCTTGCTCCATCCAGTCCATGGTGGCCGCGCCGTCGTGAACTTCACCAATCTTGTGGTTCACGCCGGTATAAAAAAGTACGCGCTCGGTGGTGGTGGTTTTACCGGCGTCGATGTGCGCTGAAATACCAATGTTGCGGTAGCGCTCAATGGGGGTATGGCGAGCCATGGTGGATCCTTCGTTGATCTGTATCTATAAATGCAGCCCGCACAACGCGGCGCCACAGGCAACCTTTGACCTTAGCGCAGTACGACGACGGTCTTGTGACGCTGTCGACGTACTGGCTACCCAAAGGCAGCGAAAACCGCTTTTTAGAAGCGGAAGTGCGAGAAAGCCTTGTTGGCTTCTGCCATGCGGTGAACTTCATCGCGCTTTTTCATCGCGCCGCCACGGCCTTCGGTGGCCTCCAGCAGTTCGTTGGCCAAACGCAATGCCATGGACTTTTCACCGCGCTTGCGTGCGGCTTCTTTGATCCAACGCATGCTGAGCGCCAAGCGGCGCACAGGGCGGACTTCAACGGGCACCTGGTAGTTCGCACCACCGACGCGGCGGGACTTCACCTCAACCATGGGCTTGACGTTGTTGATGGCAACCGTGAAGGCTTCCAGCGGGTCTTTACCAGGGTGCTTTTTCTCGATCTGCTCAAGCGCGCCATAAATAATACGCTCAGCGATTGCTTTTTTGCCGCCTTCCATGATCACGTTCATGAATTTGGACAGCTCGACATTGCCGAATTTCGGATCCGGCAGGATTTCACGTTTAGGGACTTCGCGACGACGTGGCATTTTTTCACCTCTTTGCTTCAGTTGGCATCTTTGCAGACACCGCGAGAGCCATCAGACTCCCACTTACTCGACCCACACAAACAATTTTGTGCTTCGGGTCACTTCGCTGTATCACCGCGCCACGCGGGAAACAGCACCATTTAATTTGCAATAACCAGGGAAACCCCGGCTTACTTGGCTTTCGGCCGTTTTGCACCGTACTTGGAGCGCGACTGCTTGCGGTCTTTCACGCCTTGCAAATCGAGCGAACCGCGCACGATGTGGTAACGCACACCGGGCAAATCCTTGACACGACCGCCACGAACCAGCACCACGCTGTGTTCCTGCAGGTTATGGCCTTCACCGCCGATGTAGGAAATCACCTCGAAACCGTTGGTCAAGCGCACTTTGGCAACTTTACGCAGAGCGGAATTGGGCTTTTTGGGAGTCGTGGTGTACACACGGGTGCACACGCCACGACGCTGGGGAGAGTTCTGCATAGCAGGACTCTTTGATTTGATCGTTTCGACCTCGCGCCCCTGACGCACTAGCTGGTTGATGGTTGGCACTCAAGCCTCCTAAAGAAAAACGTCCCTAAACGTTTGGTAACAAAATTCAATAACTTCGAAAACGTGAATCCCTTCGGAATTTCCGAAAAGCCTTCTAATATACCAGATCAGGCCGTCAAACGGGCAAAAACAACGGCGCGGAACGCAATATCAGCGGATCCAGAGCCGCAAAGCGTCCCAAGCGCGGCCAATCACTCCCGCTTGACCGACGCCGTCCAGCGCCAGCAAGGGCAGCTCCGTGAAGACATTACCCGCCACCAATACGCGCAGCGTGGCCACGGTTTGCCCTTGGCGCAACGGGGCGAGCAAGGGCTCCGTGCGCACAATTTCAGTCGTTAGCTTCGCGCCACTGCCTGCAGGCAGGACCACCACGACCGCCTCGGGGCGACCCACCTTGACGACGTTGGCGTCGCCTTTCCAGACTTTTGCGGTCAATACCGCCTGTCCGGCATCGAAGAGCTTCACCGGCTCAAATGCGGTATAGCCCCAATTCAGCAACTTCTGAGATTCGTTGGCGCGGGCGTTTTCATTGGCGGTACCCAGCACAATGGACAAAAGACGCCGGCTACCCGACGGGGTGCCGGCTGCGCCCAGGCCGGGATAGTCGCGCTTGGCGGTCGCGACCATGCAATAACCCGCGGCCTCGGTGTAGCCGGTTTTGAGTCCGTCGACGCTCGGGTCGCGCAGCAAGAGCAGGTTTCTATTGTTGTCGTTGGCGGCGGGGGTGCCGGGGTAGCGGTATTTCTTGAGGGCGTAGTAGCCCATGTATTCGGGGAAATCGGCCATCAGCCGAGTCGCCAGAGTTCCCAGGTCACGCGCGGTGGTGCTGTGGCCCGGCTCGGTCAGACCTTCAGGGTTCTTGTAGCTGGTGGACTTCATCCCCAGCACTTGCGCCTGGTTGTTCATCATTTGCACAAAGTGCGCAACATCCCCCCCCACGCCTTCTGCCAAGGCCATCGTGGCGTCGTTTCCAGACTGCACCACCATCCCTTTGATCAAATCTTCGACCGGCACCTGCATTTTGGGGTCGATGAACATGCGCGAACCGGGCATTTTCCAAGCCCGTTCACTGACCGGCAAGGTCTGGGTCAAGGTGATTTTCTTTGCCTTCAAGGCGTCAAACACCAAATAAGCCGTCATCAACTTGGTCAAAGACGCCGGCTCCATCGGCGAATCAATGTCCTTCGAGGCCAGGATCTGGTGCGCGGTCACATCGAGCAACAAGTACGAGCGAGCGGCAATTTCTGGCGGCTGGGGCGTTTGGGCCGAAGCCGCAACACAACATGCAGCAAGGACGAGGGCGATGAAATAGCGCATAAATGGAACCAAGAAACGAAGGGGATACAGTGAAAGGAGTGCTAAGGAGGCGTGACCTGCGGTGTTGCAAGCCAATGCGGCCCAAACCAGAGAAATGACCGGAGCGGCTTTAGGGAGCGCCCAAATGCCGCGCCACCAAGCTGCGCAACAGCGGCAATTGTCCATGAAAGAAGTGCTCGACTCCGGGAATCACGGTTACCGGTAGCTTTTGGGGCCGGGCCCATGCCAGGACATCCGCCAGGGGAACGGTGTCGTCTTGCTCCCCGTGCACGACCAGGGTTTGCGCATGGAGCTCTGGCGCAACGGGTGCCACCGCGAAACGGCTCGCAGCCGTGCCGACCAGCACCAGCTTGGCAATCGGTCGCTCGGCGCCGAGCTGCGCCGCTGCCAAAGTCGTGACGAACGCGCCAAAAGAGAATCCTGCCAGCGCGAGTTCCCCGCCCGCCAGCGCCCGAGGGGCACACTGATTCACCACTGCCAACAGGTCCTGTAGCTCTCCGCGGCCTTCGTCATAGCCCCCCTGGCTACCACCCACGCCTCGAAAATTGAAGCGCACCGCCTGCCAACCTGTTTGCACAAAGGCGCGCGCCAGGGTTTGAACCACTTTGTTTTCCATCGTGCCGCCAAACAATGGATGCGGGTGAGCAATCACCGCCACCCCGCGGGGCGCCTGCCCCAGGGGCAACTCGGGCGCATCCAATAAGAGCTCCAGCGTGCCGGCCGGGCCCTGGATTAACTGCTGCGTCGTTCGAGGGTTCATTGAGGCTCAGCGCCCCAGGTGCGGCGGCACCAGCAAGCGCTCGACCACCTCGCCGCCGATCAAATGGGCGTCCACTATTTCGTCAATATCCGCGGGGTCGACATAGGAATACCAAACCCCTTCCGGGTAGACCACAGCGACCGGTCCAGCGGCGCAGCGGTCCATGCACCCGGCTTTGTTGACGCGCACCTGCCCGGCGCCGGAAAGTCCGGCTTCGCGAATGCGTTGCTTGCAGCGGTCAAAGCCCGCCTGGGCCTGGTGCTGTGCACAGCACTCTTCGCCATTTTTCCGCTCGTTCAGGCAGAAAAAAATATGCCGCTCAAAATAGGGTTTTCGGGCATCGTGGGGGGGAAGTACGTCGCTCATCGTTTGATTTTAGTGGTCCGGGCTGCGGCGGGCGATGTGCGCCAGGGCCACCGCCATTGCTGCGTAGGGCCAAGCCCAACCGAGCCACTGCGCAAATCCGTGAAAGCGGATGAACCGGCCCTGCTCCCAGGCGTGCAAGGTCTGGGCAAAGTACGGACTTTCGGGCGCCTGATTGAGCAGGCCCACGCTCAAGCCCAAGGCCAGCAGTGCCAGTGAGGCACTCAGTCGCGCCGGGGTGCGCGACAGCAACAGTGCCCACACCAAAGCCAGTACTGCACCCGCTGCGGTGGTCGGACTCAACCAGGCCCAGGTATGAGAGGGCCCCCAGCTGAGCGCAGCAGACAAGCCCGTGGCCGCAAATCCAACCGCCAGCAGCATACTCAACAGCGTCAATCGATGACGAAGCGATTGCACCACACAGTAGCCCAGCAAAATCGGCACCAGGAGACCCAGAGCGACGCACAGCAGTTCGGTCCCAGGCGCCAGTGACGTCGCCAGCGTTGTGGGCGCACCGATCAAGGCGATGTCGGGCAGCATCCATTCCAGAAATTCAAACAAGCGGCTCCAGACCTGACCCATGCCAAACGGCACCGCAGCAGGAAAAAGCAGAGCCGCAGGCCACGCCAGCAAAAGCGCCAGTACCCCCCTGGACTGCGGAGCCAACCAGCGCCGCTGCCACGCATCCCACCACGCCAGCCAGCCGGCACGCGCCAGCGTTAGCGCTATCCAGGCGCCCGCGGCGGCCCCAGCGGTGTTGAGCAGCCAATCCTCGCGAGAAGCCACGCGCTGGGGCAAATAGCTTTGCAGCCCCTCCAACAACAAGGAAAGCGCGCCGGCACACAGCAGCGCACCCAGCAGCGGTGTTCTGCGATGGCCGCTCCGCAGAATCAGCAGCGCCAGCAAGGCACCTAATGGCACATAGCCGACCAAATTCACGGCAACATCGAAGCCAGACCAGTATCTGGGCCAGGGAGCACCCAGAAATGCCCAAGGTGCAATGCCCTGATCGCGCCAATTGGCAAACGGATACAAGCTGGCATACACCACCAAAGCAGCGTACATCCACGTGACCGGCCAAGCTGCGGACTTGCGCATGGCCCCAGAGGCCTCAGAAGGGTTTTAGCACCACCAGCAGCACACAGGCCACCAGCATCAGCACCGGCGCTTCATTGAACCATCGGAACCAGACATGACTCCGGTGCATGGCGTCGGCCTCAAATTTGCGCAAAATTCGGGCACAGAGATGGTGATACGCCACCACCAGCAGTACGACGCCCAGTTTGGCGTGCATCCAGCCATTTCCGTCGCCCAAACCCACGCCATAAACCAGCCAAAGCGTTAAGCCCAGCACCAGCGCGGGTGCCGCCAGCAGGGTGGTAAAGCGCAGAAGTTTGCGGGCCATCAGTAACAAGCGGGTGCGCTCCGCAACCGACCCCGGCTCGACCATGGCCAAATTGACAAAAATTCGGGGCAAGTAAAACAGCCCCGCAAACCAACTTGCGACAAAAATAATATGAAAGGATTTGACCCAAAGCATCGTGAAAGTGTAGTCGCAGGCGCGGCGGCGATGCACTTTGTTCAGGGGGCACGCAAAAAAACCCCAGCACATGGGCCGGGGCGTTAAGCCTGTTCGCTTTGCAGCGTTAAGGCCCCGCTCAGGGAGGAAAAGCGGGGGATACCAAAGTACCCAAACTTAAGAATATCAGATTTTTCATAAATCGCGCTGAAAACATCTGTTTTTTGTGAAATTCTTGTTTTTCATTAATTTCGTTTAAGTTGAGGCTGGGCAAAACGAGCTCCGCAGGCCGTTGGATTTCTCAGGCACTCCTCAAAAACCTCAAAGTCAGGCACAATTTTGGACATGATCGCTCCCGCACCCTTCCCACTTGGCCGCCCGCGTCGTCTGCGCCGCGACACCTTCACCCGCAACCTGGTGCGCGAGAACGCACTCACGGCCCACGATCTGATCTACCCCGTCTTCGTGGTCGAGGGCCAGGGTCAGCGGGTGCCCATCCACTCCATGCCCGGCGTTGAAAGGCTCAGCCTGGACCAGTTACTGCCGATGGCGGAGGCCTGTGTCAAGTTGGAAATTCCCGTCATGGCGCTGTTCCCGGTGATTGAGCCCTCGCTAAAAACCTATGACGGAGCCGAAGCGCTGAACCCCGATGGCCTGATTCCGCGGCTGGTGCGGGCGCTCAAAAAAGAATTTCCTGAACTCGGCCTGATGACCGATGTGGCGCTGGACCCGTTCACCACCCACGGCCAAGACGGCTTGCCCGACACCCGCCCCGGCACCGAGGGCTACATCCTGAACGATGAAACCACCGCCATGCTGGTGCAACAGGCGCTGACACAGGCGCGCGCAGGGGTCGACATCGTCGCACCGAGCGACATGATGGACGGCCGCATTGGCGCGATACGCCATGCACTTGAGGCCGAGAATCTGGTCCACACCCGGATCATGGCCTACAGCGCCAAGTACGCCAGTTCGTTTTATGGCCCGTTCCGCGACGCCGTGGGCTCCGCCGGCAACCTCGGCAAGGGCACTAAAAAGGTCTACCAGATGGACCCCGCCAACACGGACGAAGCCTTACGCGAGGTCGCGATGGACATCGCCGAAGGGGCGGACATGGTGATGGTTAAACCTGGCATGCCGTACTTGGATGTGGTGCGCCGCGTGAAAGACGAATTCAAGGTGCCGACCTTCGCCTACCAAGTCTCCGGCGAATACGCCATGCTCAAGGCGGCGGCAGCCAACGGCTGGCTCGACCACGATGCCGTCATGCTGGAAAGCTTGCTGGCTTTCAAGCGCGCCGGAGCGGATGGCGTGCTTACGTACTTTGCGCTGGACGCGGCGCGCGCACTGAACGCCTGATTGCTGGCATCCCTGCACCCCGCCAAGGAGCTCGTCGATGCGAATCTTTGCCATCCAGGGCGACACCGTGCGCGAGACCGATTCGCTTCAGCACCTGCAAGCGGGGGGCCTGCCGCCCCAAGGCTTCGTCTGGATCGCGTGTGAGCGCAGTGAATTAGAGGCTCAACTCGCGTCACTGCAAAACACTTTGCAGCAATTGAGCGGCCTGCAGCTGCTGGAACTGCATGTGATTGACTTGCTCAATGCCCAGTTGCCGTCGCATTACGACTACACCTCGGAATACGACCTTCTGGTCTTTCGGCGCCTTGCGGCGGCCCAGGCGGGTACGGCGTCTGATGGGACACCTTCACATCCTGCCAAGCGCAGCGGCCCGCCGATCCTGCGGCGAATCGACACCAGCCCCGTCGGCTTTGCCTTGACGGACCGGGTGCTGCTGACCGTCCACCCCAACGACTGCGCTATTCGCGACGGCTATGCCGCCAAACTGCTTCAAAATGCCAGCGTGAAGTCGCACGCCGCGGGTGCACATACACCCACCAGTTCGGCCGACTTGATGCTGCGCATCGTCAACCACATGGTTGACGGCTACCTGGCCTTGCGTCGCGAGCTAACCCGGCAGCTCGACCATTGGCAAGCCCAACTGCTGAACCCCAAGACCCGCTTTAACAACTGGGCGTCGCTGCTGGACGCACGCTTGGCGCTCCACCAGCTCGACGAGGTGTGCGAGGACCAGCGCGCTAGCATTCAGGACTGGATAGAGGCCCTCAAGACCTGGCCGGAGCCTGCAGATGCCGCATCACGACGAGAGCGCGAATTGCTGCAAGTCCGCAGCCGCGACGTGCTGGAACACATCGAACGCGTAGTACGTCACGTGCGCCGCCTGGAGCAAAACGCGGAGACCGCCGTTCAAATGCACTTCAGCGCCCAGAGTCACCGCACCAACGACATCATGCGCACCCTGACCGCATTGACCGCCGTGTTTTTGCCGCTCAATCTCCTGGCGGGCATTTTCGGCATGAATTTCGAATTCATGCCGGTGTTGCACCAGACCTACGGATTTTGGTGGGCCATGGGCAGCATGATGCTGATCGCCACAGTGTTGATGGGCTATTTTTGGCGCAAACACTACCTCAACCTCTAGGAACCCGCCGCATGGATTGCCCTGTTGTTCTCATTACCGGCGGCTCTCGCGGCATCGGTGCCGCCACAGCACTGGCGGCCGCCCGCGCAGGCTTTGCCGTGGCAATCAGCTATCAACAGGATCGCGGCGCCGCGCAGTCGGTCGTGCAGGCGATTGAAGCGCTCGGCGGACAGGCCATGGCGCTTGGGTGTGATGTGTCTCAGGAAGACAGTGTGCTAGGCCTATTTGGAGCCGTGGACACCGCCTGGGGGCGGCTGGACGCTCTGGTGAACAACGCCGGAGTGGTCGACGTGGCCTGCCGGGTGGACGCCATGACCGTGGCCCGACTGAGACGCATGTTTGACACCAACGTGCTCGGTAGTTTTTTGTGCGCCCGCGAGGCGGTACCGCGCATGAGCACCCGCCAGGGGGGCCGAGGCGGCAGCATCGTCAACGTCTCCAGCGCCGCGGCACGCTTGGGCAGCCCGGGCCAGTATGTGGACTACGCCGCCAGCAAAGGCGCGATCGACACCTTCACCCTTGGCCTGGCCAAGGAAGTGGCGGCCGAAGGCATCCGGGTCAACGCCGTTCGCCCGGGAATCATTGACACCAACATCCACGCCTCTGGCGGCGAGCCTGACCGCGCACAACGACTCGGCGCCCAGGTTCCGCTCCAACGTCCGGGCAGTGCGGAAGAGGTCGCCCAATCGATTGTGTGGTTGCTGGGGACGCAGTCGAGCTATTGCACCGGGGCATTGCTCGACGTCAGCGGGGGGCGCTGAGGTACCATGCCCAGCCCGGGGCCGCAGGCCTGAATTGGATGCTCCATGGACCTCAAACCGCTGGTAACCCTGCTGGCCATCGTCAACCCGTTGGCCATCGTGCCCTTTTTCATTCACTACACCCAAAATTTCTCGCGGGCGCAGCGGCTCAACACGATTCGGGTGTCGTCCTTGAGCGCCTTCGTGGTAATCGCCGTGAGTGCATTGGCAGGCTTGCAGATTCTGGAGTTCTTTGGCATTTCTCTGGCGAGTTTTCAGGTTGGCGGCGGCATGCTCTTGCTGACTAGCGCGCTGAACATGCTGAACGCCCAACCGGCTGAGGCCAAAACCAGCTCCCATGAATTGCAGGACGGCGCCGAGAAGGCCGCTATGGGCGCCAGTATTGCTGTGGTGCCGCTGACCATTCCGCTGCTGACCGGTCCGGCAACCATGTCCACCGTGGTGATTTACGCTGACAAAGCCAAGACCGTACTGCAGATGGGCACGCTGGTCGGCTACGGCGTGGTGGTGGCGCTGGCCACGGCCCTGTGCTTTTCACTGGCCCAGCCGATCGCCCGCGTGCTTGGCAAAACCGGCATCAACGTGATGACCCGCCTGATGGGCCTGATCTTGGCCGCCCTGGCGGTTGAGGTGATGTCCGACGGACTGACCAAGTTGTTTCCCGTATTGGGGCATTGACGCCGTGGCTGGCCAGCCCATTCGACCTCCTTTTTCATGAAAGCCCGCCATGTCTGACGCCCTGCCCTTTGTTTCCAGTCCTGACCTGACGGCCGAGCTGCGCGGCCCGGTCCTGTGGCTCACCATTACCCGCGAAGAGCGCCGCAACGCCATGAGCCACAGCGTGCTCGCAGGGCTGTCACAGGCCATTGGCCAGGCGCAAAGTGACCGCAGCGTACGCGCCATCGTGGTCACCGGTGCAGGCAGCAAGGCCTTTTGCGCTGGCGCCGATTTACAAAACGCCCAAGCGTTCACCACCGACTACTCGGAGCCGCATGGTCACTTGGCCCAGTTGCTGCGGGTGGCCAAGTCCAGTTACGTGCCGCTGATTGCCCGGGTGAATGGCGCCTGCATGGCCGGAGGCATGGGCCTGCTGGCCATGTGCGATCTCGCGGTGGCCAGTAGCCACGCTGTATTTGGCTTGCCCGAGGTCAAGGTGGGCGTATTTCCGGCCCAAGTGCTCAGCGTTTTGCAGCATCTGGTGCCCCGGCGTACCTTGGTGGAAATGTGCATTACGGGCGAACCCATCAGCAGCGCCCAAGCCCTGGAATGCGGCCTGGTCAATTACGTCGACGACGACGTGGACGCCAAACTGGACTGGCTCTTGGCGCGCATGCTGGACAAATCTCCTGCTGCGGTACGCCGAGGTCTGTACACCTTGAAAAAGGTCGAAACCATGGCGTTTGAAGAATCCATGGCGTTTACCGAAAGCCAAATCGCGCTGTTTACTTTGACCGACGACGCACGCGAGGGCCAAAAAGCCTTCCAGGAAAAACGCAAACCAGTTTGGGCGGGAAAATAGGCGGTATGAGCGACACCACTTTTGACTACATCATCGTCGGCGCGGGCACCGCCGGCTGCCTGCTGGCCAATCGCCTGAGCGCAGACGCTTCCAAACGCGTCTTGCTGATCGAGGCCGGGCGACGGGACGACTACCACTGGATTCATATCCCGGTGGGCTACCTGTACTGCATTGGCAATCCGCGTACGGATTGGCTGTTCAAAACGGAGGCCGAGACCGGACTCAATGGTCGCAGCCTGATTTACCCGCGGGGCAAAACGCTGGGGGGGTGTAGCAGCATCAACGGCATGATCTACATGCGCGGACAGGCCCGCGACTATGACGCTTGGGCCCGGTTACTGGGTGACGAATCGTGGAGCTGGAACAACAGCCTGCCCTATTTCAAACTGCATGAGGACCACCACAAGGGCGCCAGTGCATTGCATGGCGCGCGTGGCACCGCGCCCGAGCTGATGGACGACGCCAGCACCCCGTACCGCCAGGTCTTGCGCCACCGCAATGCGGGCGGTGAATGGCGCGTGGACAAGCAGCGCCTGCGATGGGATGTGCTGGAAGCCTTTGCCAAAGCTGCCGAGCAAGCGGGCATTCCCGCCACCGAAGACTTCAACACCGGTGACAACGAAGGCGTCGGGTACTTTGAGGTCAACCAAAAGAAGGGTTGGCGCTGGAATACCGCCAAGGCCTTTTTGCGTCCCACCTGCTATGGGCGCCCCAACTTTGAGCTCTGGACCAGTGCCCAAGTCTCCAAACTCACGCTGGAAGGCGGTGCTGGCGCGGAACCCCTGCGGTGCACCGGCGTTCAGGTCTGGAACGGCCAAGAGATGGTGACGGTCACGGCCCGCCACGAAGTGATCTTGAGCGCAGGGGCCGTGGCCACGCCCCAGCTGCTCCAGCTGTCCGGGCTGGGACCCGCCGAACTGCTTCACAGCAAAGGCGTGACGGTCGTCAAAGACCTGCCGGGCGTGGGCAACAACCTGCAAGACCACTTGCAAATCCGCGCGGTTTTCAAAGTCCAGAACACTCCCACCTTGAACACTCTGGCCAACAGCCTCTGGGGCAAGGCGCGCATCGGGCTGGAATATGCCTTCAAACGCAGTGGCCCGATGAGCATGTCGCCGAGTCAGCTAGGGGCATTTACCCGCAGTGACCCAAGCCAACCCTACCCGAACCTCGAGTACCACGTGCAGCCCCTGAGCCTGGACGCCTTTGGTTCGCCCTTGCACGGCTTCGATGCCATCACGGCCAGCGTGTGCAATCTCAACCCCACCAGTCGAGGCACCGTGCACATCAAAACGGGCAACTTTCAGGACGCCCCGGCAATTGCACCCAACTACCTGAGCACCGACCAAGACCGCAAAGTGGCGGCCGACTCGCTGCGCGTGACACGGCGCATCCTGGCTCAGAGCGCCCTCAGCCCCTATAGGCCGCAGGAGTACAAACCTGGCGTGCAGTTCCAAAGTGACGAAGAACTCGCAAAACTTGCCGGAGACATTGCAAGCACCATCTTTCACCCGGTCGGTACCGCCCAAATGGGCACAGCAAACAACCCCATGGCGGTCGTGGATGCACGCTTGCGGGTTTTTGGAGTGGCCGGACTGCGCGTGGTCGACGCCAGCATCATGCCTCTGATCACCAGCGGCAACACCAACTCCCCCACGCTGATGATTGCCGAAAAGGCAGCGCAATGGATTGTTGAAGACGCAGACGTGTAAGCCTGTGCTCAGTTTCAGGCAGGGTAAGCACTGATGCCCAATCTTGGCCCGTTCACCTATAGTTGCTCGCCTGTCCTGAGGGCATGCAACTGCGAAAAGCGAAGGGTCCGCCCGAAGCGAAAGACGATGCCGAGGAGATAAAGCGCATTGCACCGCAATGTCCTACACCTTTGCAAAAAAGGGTAAAAAGCACTGGCGATCCCGGTGCTTTTTTTATTTTTGAAACGACCGTTCCCCGATGGACCTTTTTGTTGTCACGCTGGCCTCGTTGCTGGCCGGTTTTGTTGACTCCATCGTAGGCGGCGGGGGCTTGATCCTTATGCCGGCGCTATTTGCCACCTTTCCGGGTGCGGCACCGGCCACCTTGTTTGGCACCAACAAGGGGGCCTCGGTGTGGGGAACCGGTCTGGCCACCTGGCAGTACAGCCGCAAAGTGGTACTCCCGTGGCACGCGTTGGCGCCTGCGGCCCTTGCGGCACTGGTGGCATCGTTAGGCGGCGCTTGGCTGGTGACCCAGGTCAACCCGGATTACTTGCGCAAAGCCTTGCCGGTGTTGCTGTTACTGCTGCTGGCCTACACCCTGGCTAAAAAAGACCTGGGGCGCAGCCACGCACCGCGCTTCTCAGGCCGGGCGGAGACCGGTGTGTTGTGCGGCATTGGCACGGTCATCGGCTTTTACGATGGATTTTTTGGCCCGGGGACGGGCAGTTTTTTTGTATTTTTGCTGGTGCGCCTGGCCGGCTACGATTTCTTGCATGCGTCGGCCAGTGCCAAGTTGCTCAATACCGCCAGCAACCTCGCCGCACTGCTGCTTTTCGCACTGACCGGCCACGTCTGGTGGCACTTTGTCGTGGCCATGGCGCTTGCCAACATGGCGGGTAGCTTGGCCGGCACCCATTTGGCTCTGAAGCACGGGACCGGTTTTGTACGCATCGGCTTTTTGGTCGTCGTCAGTGCGCTGATCTTGAAAACGGGTTGGGACGCGTTTTTTCGATGACGCGCGACGCCTGCGTCAGGGCTTGGCGAGCTCTGGCGGCGGCCAGGGCACATCGGCCACTTTGCGTGGAACGCCGATAGGGGCTGCCGCTTGCCCCTTGCTCACCGCGGCCAAATCATCAACACTGGGGTACTGCTTGAGAAGCCAGTAGTCAAATACCCGCCGGGCGATGGGCGCCGCAGACGCCGCGCCAAAACCGGCGTTTTCCACGATCACGGCCAGCGCCACCTGGGGGTCTTGTGCCGGCGCGAAAGCGATGTAGAGCGAATGGTCGCGCTGGTGCTCAGCCAAGCGTGCGGCGTTGTATTTTTCGTTTTTACCGAGGCTTACAGCCTGGGCCGTTCCGGTCTTGCCACCACTCAGGTAGGGCGCGCCAGCAAAGACGCGTGTCGAGGTGCCCTCTTGGGTCACACCCACCATGGCCTGAAGAATCACCGCGATGTTTTCGGGCTTGAGTCGCAAGTCTTGTCCCGCTTGCGCCACTAGCGCCGTGCGCGCATGGGAGCTGGCGTCCTGGGTGGAGGTCACCAGGCGCGGACGCTGCTTGATGCCTTGATTGGCCAACGCAGCGGTGGCCTGTGCCAGTTGCAGCATCGTAAAGCTGTTGTAGCCTTGTCCAATGCCCAAAGAAATTGTCTCCCCTGCGTACCACTTCTGTTGCTCAGGCCGTTTGTAGTAACTTCGTTTCCACTCTTGGCTGGGCAACACGCCGCGCACCTCGCCCAGCACATCGATCCCGGTGATCTGCCCAAAGCCGAGGGGCTTCATGAAATCGTGCATTTCATCCACGCCCAGTTCGTTGGCCAGGGAGTAGAAATAGGCATTGCTGGACTCGACAATCGCACGTCGCATGTCCATCACGCCGCCGCGCTCGTTCTCGGGACTGCCAAAACGGTGGCCGCCAAACATATAAAAGCCAGGATCATTGATCAGCGTCGTGGCGCTGCGGGTCCCGGTTTCCAGTGCCGCCAATGCCAGGAATGGCTTATAGGTCGAGCCGGGCGGGTAGGTTCCCCGCAGCGCGCGGTTCAGCAGCGGGCGGTCCGGTGACTCATTGAGCATTTGCCAGTTCTCCTGGTCAATGCCCTCCACAAAGAGATTGGAGTCAAACGTGGGCTTGCTGACAAAAGCCAAAACCTCCCCGGTTTTTGGGTCCAAGGCCACCAGGGCGCCGCGACGCTCTCCGAACATCTGCTCCACCAGATACTGCAGCTTGATGTCGATCGAGAGCCTGACCGTGTCACCGGGCGTGGCCGGGCTGCTGGAGAGGCGACGTACGGCGCGTCCGCCGGCTGAAGTCTCAATATGCTCCACGCCGGTAATGCCATGGAGTTGCCGTTCGAAGCTCTGTTCGACACCGAGTTTGCCGATGTACTCCGTGCCCCGGTAATTGGCCTGGTCGTCATCGTTTTCGATTTTTTCCTTTTCGCTGGCATTGATGCGCCCGATGTAGCCAATCACATGGCTGGCCAGCTCGCCATAGGGGTAGCTGCGAAACAGGCGGGCTTTGATCTCAACCCCAGGAAACCGAAAGCGCTGGGCGGCAAACCGTGCCACCTCGGCGTCCGTCAGACGGTTGCGAATCGGCAGCGACTCGAAACTCTTGGATTCGTCCAACAACTTCTTGAATCGTCGCCGGTCGCGCGCACTGATGTCGACCAGTTCTGCCAAGGCATCGAGGGTGGCCTCCAGTGGTCCGGCTTTTGACGGCGTAATCTCGAGCGTGTACGCCGAATAATTGCTGGCCAGCACAATGCCATTTCGGTCTTCAATCAGGCCCCGGTTAGGCACGATCGGCACAATGGCGGTGCGATTGCTCTCCGCTTGGGCGCGCAGGTCGGCGTGGCGCCAGACCTGCAAATAGGCCAAACGAAGCAACAGCACAGCAAAGCATGCCAGCACCAGCACGGAGAACACAAAGATGCGGGTCCGAAACCGGGCCAGGTCGGCTTCAACGTTGCGCAGTTCCATGGTGCCGCCCACGCCTACAAGGGGCGGTTTTCGTCAGGATCTGGCGCCCGACGTTGCGGCGCGAGCAGCAACAGGTTCACCAGTGGCCAAAGCAAGGCCTCTATCACCGGCGCAAGCAGGGCCCACCAGCCGGGCAAGCCGCCGCCCACCAATAGGCTCAGCAGCACCTCCACCCCATGGGCCAGCACGAACAAGGGGAACACCTGCAGCGCTTGGTCCACCACCGCAAACCAGCGCAAGCGCCGGTGCACCATGATCGCGAGGTAACTCAGCACGGTGTAGGCCAAGGCATGCTGACCCAACAAGCCGCCGTGGTGCACGTCTACCAACAGGCCGGCCACAAAGGCTGCCGCCATGCCCACCCGACGGGTCTGGTGCACCGTCCAAAACACCAACACGATGGACAGCAAATCGGGTGCCCAAGCGGCACGGCCCCAAAGCACCATATTGGCCACCATCGTCAGCAACAGCGAGGCCACCAAGGAAGCCCAGACGAAGCCTGGATTGACCGGCATGAGCAGCCGTTGCCCCGGTCGCATGATCATCGGCGGCCTCCGTTGCGGACGGGTTTGGGCTCGGCTTGCGCCGCCGGGCGGTCAGGGGCGTTGACGCCGACAGGCTCAAGCACCAACACCTGAGAGGCTCCGGCCACCAGTGCCAGCGGCACGCAATAAATGCGCGCAAACACGGCATCGGTGCGCCGCTCGACCTTTTCAATCCGCGCCACCGGCAGCCCGGGCGGATAAATCCCGTCCACTCCGCTGGTGGTTAACAGGTCGCCGACGGCCACATCCGCATTGGCAGCCGTGTAGCGCAATTCCAGGGCATCCGCATGGTTCGAGGTATCACCGTACGCCACGCCGCGCGCCCCGGTCCGTACATTGAGAACCGGTATGGCGTGGTCGCGGTTGGTGACCAGCGTCACCTCACTGAGCATCGGAAAAAGGCGCGTCACCTGCCCCAAGACACCCAGCTCGTCCACCACCGGTGACCCCAGGCGCAGGCCTTGTACTTCGCCTTTGTCCAAAATGACCTTCCGGCTGTAGGGGTCGGCTGCGTCATACAAGACCTGGGCTGCCAGTGCGGGCCGCTCCAGACGCTGCTGCAGCGCCAACAGGTCGCGCAGGCGGCGGTTTTCCAGCAAAAGCTGCTCTGCGCGATTAGCCCGCTGGGTCTGGGCCGATAGCTGCTGGCGCAAGGCCTGGCGTTCAGCCTCGTTGTCGGCCACCGCACCCAGGGCCGACTGGGTTTCTCGCACCACGATCAATGGGCGCATGGCGAGCCACTGCACGGGGTACAAGAGAACGGACAGTGCAGCGCGAAGGGGCTGCATTACCTGAAAACGCGCATCGGCCACCATGACCAGCAACGACAACGCACTAAACACCAACAGGCGGGAAAAAGCCGACGGGCCTTGCCGGAAAAACGGCGGCGGGTCCTGGCCCAGCGTCGCGCGCGCCATCGCTGTGAGGGGCGGCTATTCGTTGGTGAAAATCGAGCCCAGGCGCTCCATCTGCTCCAGCGCGATGCCACAGCCGCGCACCACGCAGGTCAGCGGGTCCTCGGCCACCAGCACCGGCAAACCAGTTTCTTCGGCCAGCAAGCGGTCCAGGTCACGCAAAAGCGCGCCGCCGCCGGTCAGCATCATGCCGCGGTCGGCAATATCCGCGCCCAACTCGGGCGGGGTTTGTTCCAGCGCGTTTTTCACGGCAGACACGATGTTGTTCAGCGGGTCGGTCAAGGCTTCGAGAATCTCGTTGCTGGAAATCGTGAAACTGCGGGGCACGCCTTCGGACAAATTGCGTCCGCGCACCTCCATCTCTTTGACCTCGGAGCCGGGGAACGCCGATCCGATTTTTTTCTTAATGGCTTCTGCCGTGGGTTCGCCAATCAGCATGCCGTAATTGCGGCGGATGTAGTTGATGATTGCTTCGTCGAACTTGTCACCCCCGACCCGAACACTGCCTTTGTAGACCATGCCGCCCAAGGAAATCACGCCCACCTCGGTCGTGCCTCCGCCAATGTCCACCACCATCGAGCCGCAGGCATCCGACACCGGCAAGCCGGCACCGATGGCGGCGGCCATGGGTTCTTCAATTAAAAACACATCGCTGGCGCCCGCACCCAATGCGGATTCCCGAATGGCACGGCGCTCAACCTGGGTCGAGCCACAGGGTACGCAAATGATGATGCGCGGGCTGGGACGAAAGACGCTGCGCGGATGCACCATCTTGATGAACTGCTTGAGCATCTGCTCGGTCACCGTAAAGTCGGCGATCACGCCGTCTTTCATGGGGCGGATGGCCTCGATGTTGCCGGGAACCTTGCCCAGCATGGCCTTGGCTTCTTTGCCGACGGCTTGAATCGATTTCTTGCCCTGGGGACCACCTTCGTGGCGAATGGCGACGACCGAGGGTTCGTCCAGCACGATACCCTTGTCGCGCACAAAAATCAGCGTGTTGGCCGTCCCCAGGTCAATGGCCAGGTCGGTGGAGAAATAACGGGTGAAAGCGCCAAACATTGCAAGTCCTCTAGGGACGCGTGGAGCGATTGCGCTCTACGTCGCCTCGGTGTGATGGGTAAAAATGGTGATGGGAGCGGGGTGCAGAGTGCACAAATGCAGTGCCAGCCAAAGGCAGGATAATAACCCATCCCCCGTAATTTAGCCCCGGGGAGCGCCTCCGCCGGCCCGGCTTGGTGCACCCATTTATTGCCGAATTTGCTGCGACTCCACCGCCGAACCACTGACACCATGTCCCTCAACCCCAACGACATCGCCCGCATCGCCAACCTGGCTCGGCTCGAACTGCAAGCCGACGAAAGTGTCCGCATGCAAGACCAGATCAACGCGTTCTTTGACATCGTTGCGCAGATCAGTGCCGTGGACACCCAGGGCCAGATCCCCATGGCCCATCCCCTGGACGCCATGCCGAATTTGCAACAGCATTTGACCGACGCAGACGCCCAGGGAATCACCCTGCGCCTGCGCTCCGATGTCGGCAGCGAGCCCAATGACCGCGAAGCCAACCAACGCAGTGCCCCGGCGGTCGAGCGCGGCTTGTTTTTGGTTCCGAAAGTGATTGAATAAGCCATGACCGAATTGCATCATCTGGGCGTAGCCGAACTGGCTGCGCTGCTCAAAAACAAAGAAGTGAGCGCCGTAGAAGTTGCCACCCGCTTTCTGGCCAACACCGGCGGCAATCCACACAATGCGTTTTTGGACATTGACAGCGAAGTCACGCTGGCGCAAGCCCGGGCATCCGACGCCAAATTGGCCTCGGGCAGCGCTGGGCCTCTGGAGGGCGTGCCGGTGGCCCACAAAGACGTGTTTGTCACCAAAGACTTTGTGACCACGGCCGGCTCCAAGATGCTTTCGGGCTACCGCTCACCCTTTGACGCCACCGTGGTCGCGCGCCTGCGCCAGGCCGGTATGGTGAGTTTGGGCAAACTGAACTGCGACGAATTTGCCATGGGCTCGTCCAACGAGAACTCCGCCTTTGGCCCGGTGACCAACCCGTGGGACACCGCGCGCGTGCCCGGCGGTTCGTCAGGCGGAAGCGCCGCCGCCGTTGCGGCGCGACTGACACCCGCTGCCACCGGCACCGACACCGGCGGCTCGATTCGTCAGCCTGCCGCTTTTTGTGGCATCACCGGTATCAAACCGACCTACGGCCGCGCAAGCCGCTACGGCATGGTGGCCTACGCCTCCAGTCTCGACCAGGCCGGTCCGATGGCGCGCAGCGCCGAAGATTGCGCCCTGCTGTTGACCGCCATGTGCGGCCCGGATTTGGACCGCGATTCGACGTCGCTGAACGTGGCGGAAGAAAACTTCTCCAAAGACCTGCTGCGACCTTTAGCCACCGCTGGCAAAAATGGACAGCCGCTGCGCATTGGGGTACCCACCCAATGGCTCGGGGGTGGCGCGCATTCGCCACTCGACCCCGACCGGCCTTTCAGGCACGCTGAGGGAACCCATGAAACGGTTCAAGCGCGCATTGAAGCCGCTTGCGATGCGTTGCGCAGCCTGGGCGCCGAAGTGGTCGCAGTGTCCCTGCCCAACGCCTCGCTGTCGATTCCGGTGTACTACATCGTGGCCTGCGCCGAAGCCAGCTCCAACCTGAGCCGCTTTGACGGCGTCAAGTTCGGCCACCGCGCCAAAGACTATGCCGATCTGACCGATATGTACAAAAAAACCCGGGCCGAAGGCTTTGGCCAAGAAGTCAAGCGCCGGATCATGACGGGCGCCTACGTGCTGTCGCATGGCTACTACGATGCCTACTACCTGCAAGCGCAAAAAATCCGGCGCATGATTGCCGACGACTTCCGACAGGCTTTTGCCAAGTGCGATGTGATTGCGGGACCGGTGGCCCCCTCCACCGCGTGGGCGCTGGGCGACAACTCCGATGACCCGGTAGCGAGCTACCTGGCAGACATTTTTACGCTGCCAGCGTCCTTGGCGGGCTTGCCTTGCATGAGCTTGCCGGTGGGCTTGGGCGACTACGGCCTGCCGGTCGGCATGCAGCTCATTGGCAGCTACCTGCAAGAAGCCCAACTGCTGAACGTGGCGCACCAATACCAGTTAGCAACCACGCACCACCAACAACGTCCAGGAGCCGTCGCATGAGCGCCAAACTGGTCCAGGGCTACGAAGTCGTGATCGGCTTTGAGACGCACGCCCAGCTTTCAACCGAAAGTAAAATTTTCAGCCGCGCACCGACCGCTTTCGGTGCCGAGCCCAACACCCAAGCCTGCGCGGTGGATCTGGCATTGCCAGGGACTTTGCCCGTGATGAATGTGGGCGCGGTTGAGCGCGCCATTCAACTGGGTCTGGCACTGGGCTCGCACATTGCCGAGCGCAGTATTTTTGCGCGCAAGAACTACTTCTACCCCGACTTGCCCAAGGGCTACCAGATCAGCCAGTTTGAAATCCCCGTAGTGCAAGGCGGCGAAGTCAGCTTCTTGCTTGGCGATGAAAAAAAGACGGTTCGTCTGGTGCGCGCCCACCTGGAAGAAGACGCCGGCAAGTCGCTGCACGAGGATTTCATCGGGCAGTCTGGCATTGACCTGAACCGGGCTGGCACGCCGCTGTTAGAGATCGTGACGGAGCCCGATATGCGCTCCAGCGACGAGGCTGTGGCTTACGCCAAAAAGCTGCACGAAATCGTCACCTGGATCGGCATTTGCGACGGCAACATGCAAGAAGGTAGTTTCCGCTGCGACGCCAATGTCTCGGTGCGTAAACCCGGTGCTCCCCTGGGTACGCGGCGGGAGATCAAGAACCTGAATAGTTTCAAGTTCATGCAGCAGGCGATCGATTACGAGGTGCGCTGGCAAATTGAAGAGCTCGAGGACGGGCGCGAAATTCAACAAGCCACGGTGCTGTTTAACCCCGACACCGGCGAAACGCGCGCCATGCGCACCAAGGAAGACGCCGCCGACTACCGCTACTTCCCCGACCCCGACCTGCCCCCGCTGGTGATTGGTCGCGATTGGGTGGAGCGTGTGCGCTCAGAGATGGTGGAATTACCTTGGGTGATGGCAGAGCGATTTGTCCGGGACTATGGGCTGCCGGAGTACGACGCCGGCATCCTGACCCAGAACCAGGCCATGGCCGCCTATTTTGAAGGTGCGGCGACCGACCAGCGCAACGCCAAACTGGCGAGCAACTGGACCATGGGCGAAGTGTCCCGCAGGCTCAATATTGACGGACGGGGCTTCGATGCCGAAGTTCCGGTCAGCAGCACGCAACTCGGCACCCTGATTGGCAGGATCGCCGACGGCACGATCTCCAACAACGCCGCCAAGCAGGTATTTGACGTTTTATGGACCGAGAGCGGCGAGGTAGACGCCGTCATTGAGGCCAAGGGACTGCGCCAGATGAACGACAGCAGCGCCCTCGAAGCGATCATTGAGGAAGTGCTGGCCGCCAACGCCAAAAACGTGGAGGAGTTCAAAGCAGGTAACGCCAAGGCCTTTAATGCCTTGGTCGGTCAGGCCATGAAGGCCAGCAAAGGCAAGGCCAACCCGGCGCAAGTCAACGAGCTACTCAAGCAAAAACTCGGTTGACGACCCGCCCTGTCGCGGGACCCTTCCCTCGACCTCCTCAGACCCCGTAGCGCTCCCGGTACGCCTGTACCCGTGCCAAGTGGGCGCCCATGGCGCTGTCGGCCTGGGTCCCGAGGTAACCCAGTAAATCCGAGAGTTCCGCAATGGCGCAGACCTGCAGGCCCTCGTGGTTGCGCACGTATTGCACTGCGCTGTAAGCCACATCCCGGGTGGATCCGTCGGCTTGCTTTTCGGTGGCCATCTCCTGGCGATCCAGGGCAATGGCCACCGCGTGGGGCGTGGCACCGGCGGCCTTGATCAGCGCAATGGATTCCCGCGCGGCGGTACCCGCACTCATGACGTCGTCGACGATCAGCACGCGCCCTTTGAGCGCCGCGCCCACTAGGCTGCCGCCCTCGCCATGGTCCTTGGCTTCCTTGCGGTTGTAGGCAAATGGCACGTTTTTGCCCAGCCGCGCCAGCTCAATCGCGACCGCAGCCCCAAGGGGAATGCCCTTGTAGGCCGGGCCAAAAATCATGTCAAATTCAATGCCGCTGGCCAACAGGCGCTGGGCATAGAATTGCGCCAGCCGCCCGAGTTTGGCACCGTCGTCAAACAGGCCTGCATTGAAAAAATAGGGGCTTTGACGGCCTGCCTTGGTGGTGAATTCACCAAAGCGCAACACGCCACACGCTACCGCAAACGCCACAAATTCTTGCGCCAAATTCGGGCTTGCACTTGCCACTCCGTGCTCAGTTTGGGAGGTGTTTTGGCCACTATCAACCATGGGGATTTCCTTGTTCAAATTAACCAGCCTCAACCTCAACGGCATCCGCTCGGCCACCAGCAAAGGGCTCGAGCCTTGGCTGGCCCAGCTGCAGCCGGATTGTATTTGCGTGCAAGAAGTCAAAGCCCAGGCCGACGATGTGGCGGGCAAATTCGAGACCCTGGCCGGCCTGAACGGCTACTTTCACTTTGCCGAGAAGAAAGGCTACTCGGGGGTCGGGGTGTACACCCGCCATGCGCCGAGTGAGGTGGTGGTGGGCTACGGCTCCGGTGAGTTCGACGCCGAAGGGCGCTACGTAGAGTTGCGCTTCGACACGCCCACCCGCAAGCGCTCCATCATCAGCGCCTATTTCCCCAGCGGCTCCTCGGGTGAAGAACGCCAGCAGGCCAAGTACCGCTTTTTGGCCGAGTTCTACCCGCACCTCTCCGCGCTCAAAGGCGAGCGCGAATATGTGTTGTGTGGCGACGTCAATATCGCGCACCAGGAAATCGACCTGAAGAACTTCAAGGGCAACAAAAAGAACTCTGGTTTTCTGCCCGAAGAGCGCGCCTGGATGACCCAGTTGCTCACCCAAGCCGGCCTGGTCGACGTCTACCGCCAGCTTGAGCCCAGCGCCACCGACGCTGCCTACACCTGGTGGAGTAACCGGGGCCAAGCCTATGCCAAGAACGTGGGCTGGCGGCTGGATTACCACCTGGCCACCCCAGCGCTGGCCGCAGGCGCGCGCAGCCACGCGATTTACAAGGGCGAGAAATTCTCGGACCACGCGCCCATCACCATTGACTACGACTGGGCATGAGCGCGCCCATCGGCAGCGCCAATGGCGCCATCGCCTGGTTGAATGCGCAAGGCATCCGCCGGGTCGAAGTGGTGTTTTCCGACCTGACCAGCGTGGCGCGTGGCAAGGTGATGGAGACGGCAAGCTTTATCCAGGCGCTTGGCGCCAAGCTCCCCACACTGCTGCTAGGCCTGACGGTCACCGGCAGCGAGCCGCCGGATGTGTTCAAGCGCTTTTTTCCGCCCAGCTTTCCCGATATGGCACTGCAGCCCGACTGGCGCACCTTGGTTCGCTGCCCGCTTTCCAAGGTTGCCACTGCGACGGTCGTTTGCAACCTGCAAGCCCACTTTGACGCCGCCGACGGTCACGCCCGTTATAGCGTCGCCGAACTCTCGCCCCGGCAACTGCTCCAAGCTACGCTGGCGCGTTTAGCCGCGGCGGGCTACCAGGCTCGGGTCGCTCCAGAGCTGGAGTTTTTCCTAGTGCACCCTGAACGCAACGCCGTTGGTGGTTTGCAAGTGGCCCATGGCATGTCCGCCGCCGTGCCTCACATCGAGAGCTCGCATGACCTGGCATCGGCCGAAACGGCGCAGACCTTTGCACCTTTTTTTGACGACCTTTGGGCTGCGTGCGAAACGCAGGCTATTCCGATCTCGGGTTACGGGCATGAGTCGGCCAGCGGGCAATATGAGGTCAACTTCAACCCGGGCGACCCTCTGGCGCAAGCTGACGCCGTATTTCGCTTCAAACGCCTGACCCGCGAAATCGCCAGACGCCATGGTTGCTTGGCCACGTTCATGGCCAAGCCCTACCTGAACGAGCCGGGCACGGGCATGCATTGGCACGCCAGCCTGAGCGACACGCAGGGCGGCAACGCCTTCACCGCCGGTGACGACAGTGCGCATCCCCGCCTGGCACACTTTATCGGCGGCTGGCAGGCATCCGCCTCTGGCGCCATGGCGCTGTTAGCGCCCTATGCCCACTCCTACTTGCGTATCGCCCGGCCCGACGCATCCCCGGCCAACGCCGACTGGGGGCACGACGACCGCAGGGTGGCCTTTCGCATCCCGCAGTCCAGCCCGGCCCAGCGCCGCTTGGAGCATCGCCTGCCAGGTGGCGACGCCAACCCCTATCTGACGCTGGCCCTGATACTGGGCACCGGCCTGATCGGGATGCAACAGCAAATAGTACCCAGCCCGGCGCGCGGCAGCGAAGAACACTCGCCCAGCGCGCCACTGCCCCAAAGTCTGGGCGACGCCCTGGAGGCACTTGAACGCTGCCCGTTGCTTGGTGAGGTGTTTGGCGCTGGCTTTATCCAGCTGTATGCCATGGTCAAGCGCCACGAGCTGACCGAGCAGGAAGCAGATGCAGACTTTGCCTTGCGGCATTTGTTAAGCCGAAGCTAGGGGCAATTCAAGCGCCTTGTAGCCCCATCAAGGGGACGACCTCATGTGATCTTGAACACCGTGCGCACCGTTGCGCCGCCGCGCTTTTCTTCAAACACGGTCCATTGCTTGATGCCCTTGACCAACACCTGGTTACTCACGTCTTTGACGCTAGCCTTCAATTTTTGCTTTTCGGTCAGCCAGTCCTGTACGTGCCCGTAGGTGCGACCCGGTGCGCCAGTTGGCACTAACAAGGTCTTGCCGGCGACAGTGCCCAGCATCTGAACGGTGATTTCGGTAGCGGGCACGCCATATCCTGAAGTGCGGCCACGGCGGCCGAGCCTCTATTGTGCTGTGCTGCTGGACTGCGCCGCATCCAGCACCTGCGGCGCATCGCGCCACTGCAGGTACCAAAAGGCGGCCACCGACAACACCAGCACCAGCGCCACCGACCACCAGGTCCGCTGGATACCCTCGGACGGCTTACCATGCTTGGTGCCCGTGACCATCGAGCGCAGAAGATTCTCCCGGTGCAAGTGACTGGCCACGAGCACACCGGCGATATGCACGCCCACCAGCAGTGGCATGGCGTTGCCTGCCACTTCATGCAACTCGCCGAGCCAGTCCCCGCCAAGTTCGTTGTACACCGCATAACCGGTGGCCACGGTGACAACACCCGCCAGCAGCAACAGCACAATCGCGACGGCGCCTGCGGGGTTGTGGCCCAGGAAGTGGGTGGGGCGACCCGCCACCAGGCCTTTGACGTAGCTGCTCACCGCCAACGGCCCGCGCACAAAACTACCAAAGCGAGCATACCGCGTACCCATCACCCCCCACACCAATCGGAAAGCAATCAATCCGCCCAGCGTGTAACCGAGCGTGACGTGCAGCAGACGCCAGCTTTCGCTCTCGGCGCTCAAATAGGCCCCGGCAAAGCACAACGCCAGCAGCCAATGGAAAGTACGCACGGGGGCGTCCCATACGAGAATTTTGGGATCGGGGGGAAGGTCGGTAAGCATTGGGGTGGCTCGTCGTTTGAGGTCAGGTTGCAGGGCTTGTGAGGCATTTATTTGGGAATGCGAACTTCATGTTCATTGAAGTTGCCCTCCGCCGCGCGGCCATGACAGGCCCCACAGTTGGCCGCGCCGCCGACCGAGGCGCGTTTGAAGATGGTGGCGCTGACTTCATCGTGTTGTCGCACAAACCAGGCCGACTTGCTAATGCGGTGCTCAGGCGGCGCCTCGTTAAAATGGCGTCCAGTTCCGGCATGGGCCTGTAGCCAGTTGCTGATTTGCTGGGCCGTAGCGGGATCCAGGGACGCGTCGGTGCCAAAGTGCTTCGGCAGATGGTCCATAAGCTGCTGCCAGGACTGCGCCGGCAACAGGCCCGCGGGATAGGCAATGTGGCAAGCGGCGCACTCGGTTTTGTACAAGGGCAAGGACGAGGGGTTGGAACGACCAACGTCGGCGTAGGCTGTGCTGGCAAATCCAATAGCTGCGCAGCTGCGCAGTAGGGCGGCGCGCCGGCGCATCAACGTTAAAGTTTTTTTCATGGTGTGTGGTTCGGAAATTAGGGCTTGAGCCCGATCAGCCAGGCCAGCACATCGGCCTTTTCAGCCACGCTGCACTCACGACCGACCACATCGTTGCAATTGCGGCGGAACCATTTTTCGGTTTTGGCGGTATCGGCAAAACGCTCTGGATTGACGGCTGGCGCCAGCGGTCGGATAGGCTTGCCGGTGCTGGCATGCTTGCCCTCTACCGTCGGTTTGGCCGTATGGCAGGCAGCGCAAGCCCAGTCATGGCCGTGTTTGCTGGTGAAAAACTCCTGGCCGCGGATGCTTTGGGGCGCCTGACCGGACTGCGCGCTGTACGCCGCCAATTGCTCAGCAGCGCTCTGAGCCTGCGCGGGCAATACCGCGGCACACGCCGCTATGGCCAAACCGGCGGCGGCAAGTCGGACCGCCTGCCCGCGCCGCTGAAAAAATACAGGGCCGCGCAAAGGCAAGCCCAGAGAACGAGGTGGCATGGAAACTCCTTAATCCGCATGGTCGCACACGCAGATTAAGCTTCTGTAAAGCCGGTTTCCACCCCAAAAATCAAACAAGGGTGTGAAATGCACCGGCACTTCACACCCTTGGGATTCATGTCACCCGCACCCTGCGGGCGGGCACTCTCGTGTCGCTCAGTGGCCGCCGCCCAGATAGGCTGCCTTCACCGCCGGATCGTCCTGCAGTTTGGACGCCTCGCCATGGACCGAGATGCGACCGTTTTCCAGCACATAGCCATAGTCGGCCACCTTCAGGGCTGCGGCGGCAAATTGTTCCACCAGCAACATGGTGACACCGCGCGACTTGAGGTCGCTGATGATGCGGAACACCTCTTCCACCAAGATCGGCGCCAGACCCATGGAGGGCTCATCCAGCAACACGATCTCAGGGTTCAGCATGACTGCACGGGCCATCGCCAGCATTTGCTGCTCACCCCCCGACAGCGTGCCGGCCAGCTGGTTACGCCGCTCTTTAAGGCGGGGGAAAAGCTCCATAGCGCGTTCCAGATCGCCCTGCACGTCGCCCTTAGGGCGGCTGCCGGTCAGGCGCGGAAAGGCGCCCAGAATCAGGTTGTCGGTCACCGACATGGTCGCAAACACGCGCCGGCCTTCCGGCGAATGCGCCAACCCCAACTTGGCGATGGTGTAGGACTCCATGCCATCCGTGCGTGTTCCGTTCAAGCTGATTTCGCCCGCGGTCGGGCTGATCATGCCGGAGATGGCACGCATGGTGGTGGTCTTCCCGGCGCCGTTGGAGCCGATCAGCGTGACCACTTTGCCCTTGGGCACTTCCATAGAAATACCGTGCAAGACTTGCACTTTGCCGTAACCGGCTTCTAGATTTTTAATACTCAACATATACGGGTGTCCTGTACGTTCAAGCGGCCGGAGCGCCCAAATAGGCCTCGATCACTTTTTCATCGGCCTGAACTTCGGCAGGCTTGCCTTCGGAAATCTTTTGCCCGAAGTCGAGCACCGACACGTTGTCGCAAATGCTCATCACCACATCCATATGGTGCTCGATCAGGATCACGGTAATGCCGTGGTCGCGAATCTTGCGGATGATGGCGATCAGCTCTTTAATGTCGGGAGCGGTCAGACCGGCGGCGGGCTCGTCGAGCAGCAGGAGCTGCGGATCCAGCGCCAGGGCACGGGCAATCTCCAGCAAGCGCTGCTTGCCGTAAGGCAAATTACGCGCCTCTTCATTGGCAAGGTCGCCCAAGCCGACGAAATGAAGTAGCCCCAGTCCACGTTCGACACCTGCTTGGTCTTCGCGTTTGTAGCGCGGGGTGTGCAGTGCTACGTCGACGAGATTGCTCTCAAAGGTATGGTGCAAACCGACTTGCACGTTTTGCAGCGCCGTCATCTCGCCAAACAGCTGAACGTTCTGGAAGGTGCGCGCAATGCCCGACAACGCAATATCGGAAGAGGTACGCCCGACCACCGTTTGACCGGCAAAAGCAATTTCACCCGCAGTGGGCACATAAATGCCAGTTAGCACGTTCATCATCGTGCTCTTGCCCGAGCCATTGGGACCAATGAGTCCATGGATCGTACCGCGCTGGATCCGCAGGTCCACGTTGTTCAGTGCCTTCAGTCCACCAAACTGCATCAGCACCCCCTTGGCCACCAGCAGATCACTGCCTTCGGCGATGTGGGCTGAATTCGAGGCCACCGTAATCGCGTCCTTGCCCAGGTCCACGCCGTGGTAGTCGCCGGCGAGGTTGACCCGACGGAAAAACAGTTTACGGAAAAATCCAACAATGCCGTCCTGCAGGTAATACACCACAAACAAAATCATCAAGCCGAAGATGGACAGGCGCCAGTCGGTGATCGCCTGCAGCCAAAAAGAAAATGCCGCCAGCGCAATGGTGCCAAGCACCGGGATCGCCATCGCGCGGGGTGTGGTGGTCTTCTTGACCAGTCCTACGGCCGCGCCGATCAACATCAACACCGCCAGCGTCGAAGAAACCTGACGGAACATTTCCAGGTCATCCAGCAGTTTGGGCAAGATCACGATGATGGCCGCGCCCAGCAGTGCGCCGGTGCGGGTTTTGCGCCCGCCCATGATCACCGCCAGCAAGAACAACACGGTCAGCTCAAAGTTGTAGGTATTGGGCGAGATGTACTGCTCAGAGTAGGCGTAAAGGCAGCCTGCCAGACCGGCAAAACCAGCACTGACCACAAAGGCGATCACCTTGTAGCGGTACACCGACACACCCATACAGTCAGAGGCTACCGGGCTACCCCGCAGCGCCTCAAAAGCCCGGCCCAGTTGGGACTTCAAAATGCGGTCGACCACCACCAGGGACAGCACCATCAAGCCAAATACCATCCAATAAAAACCATGTTCCGTCAGCTTCTCGCCAAACATTTCCGGCTTGGGCACCTTGATGCCCAGCGGGCCTTCGGTTAAGAAGTCCATCTCATTAATAAGAATCTGAATAATGGTTCCGAAAGCCAACGTCACCATGGCCAGGTAGGGGCCTGTCACACGCAAGGCGGGCAGAGCCAGCAAAGCGCCAAAGCCCGCCGTCAGTCCAATGCTGGCGGGGATGATGACCCACAGCGGCGCGCCGAGCTTGAAAAACAGCACGCCGGCCGTGTAAGAGCCCACGCCAAACAAGCCCGAGTGTCCTAGCGACACCTGTCCGGTGTAACCGACCACGATATCCAGACCAAACAGCAAGATGGCATAAATCATGATCGTACCGATCATGTGAATGTAGTATGGGTTGTCGAGGTAGAGCGGCGCCGCGCCCAACAACGCCAGCGCGATGATCGCGACGGTAAAAGACTTGCTTTTCATCATTAAACTTTCTTGATGGCAGTTTTGCCAAACAGACCGGCCGGCTTATAAGCAAGCACCAGCAACAACAGCACCAAACCGGGCACATCTTTGTAGCCGGTAGACAAATAAAAGCCCGTGGTGGTCTCCGCCACACCCAAAATAATGCCGCCCACAATGATGCCCAAGCCACTGGTCAGACCTCCAATAATGGCTACAGCAAAGGCCTTCAGGCCCAGCACCGCACCCATCGTGGCGCCCGTTAAGGTCAGGGGCGCAATCAGCGCACCGGCAAACGCGGCAGTTGCAGACGACAGCGCGTACGAAAAGGTGATGACCAAGCCGGTGTTGATACCCATGAGCTTGGCCGCATCGCGGTCATTGAAGGTGGCCACCACGGCCTTGCCGTAAATCGTCTTGCGGTTGAAAAATTCCACCGCCAACATCATGGCCACGGCCCCCAAAACCACCAATATTTCCATCGGTAAGATGTTGGCACCCAAGATCTTCATAGGCGCTTCGGGCAGGGGCGAAGGAAACTTCAGGTCGTCCCGGCCCCAGACGTTCTCCGCTACATTCTTGAAAATGATCCCGAGCGCAATGGTGGACATGATCCAGCCAAACTCGCTCTTGATCTTGATGGCAGGTTGCACACCAATGCGCTCCACTACTGAGCCCTGCACCATGCCAAACACAATCACCAGGGGCAGCATGACCCAGTAATTGACACCCTGGTTAACGAGCGTTAATCCGACCATGGCCCCTAACATCAGGGCGTCACCCTGACCAAAGTTCAGAGTGTCCGAGGTCTGAAAGGTGAGCTGATAGCCAAATGCGATCACCGCGTAAATCATGCCCAGCGCGATACCGCTGTAGACCAGTTGAAGCAGGATATTCATAAATTCTCTTTAACCAAAAATCAAACTGTCTGACCCTTGCACCGGGGCCTATAACGACGTAGATCGCCTATGAAAGAAACTCGCCAGCCCCAAAAAGGCTGGCGAGTTTCAGTGCACTAACCTGGGTACTAAGCCCAATTATTTTTTGACGGTCAACGCGCCTTTGGCGTTGACGTCTTTCACGCGAATTTCAGAAGCTTTCTTCTGGTCTTCTTCATAGGCGTAAACCACTTTCTCGCCCTTGACTTCACCAAACACCGGAATGTTAGCGGTAATTGCCTCGTGATCTTTGGCAGTGAAGGGCTTGTTGTAAGTCGTCACCACGCCTTCGACGGGCGTTTTCAGGTCTTCCAAAGCTGCTTTGATCTTGGGGCCGTCAGTCGAGTTGGCTTGCTTGATGGCAGCGGCCAGCAGATAAACGGAGTCGTACCCTTGCGCGGCGGACACGGGCGAGTCAATACGGGCGTTCTTCGGGTTGAAGGTACGCAAGTAGTTGATGATGAAGGACTGACGCTTGGGAGTGGTGGGCTCTTGGATAAAAGTTTGCGGCATGCGAGCACCCTCTCCACCAGGGCCGGCGTTGTCAATGAAGTTAGCCATAGACAAGGTCCAGCTTCCGATCATGGGAACCTTCCAGCCCAGTTTGGTCATTCCGTTGGCGATTTGCGCCAGCTCAGGTCCAATGGCATAGGTCAGCACCACTTCGGCACCGGCTTCTTTGGCCTTGAGCAACTGCGGGGTCATGTCCACGTCTTTGATGTTGAACTTTTCCACAGCGACGGCCTTGATGCCTTTGAGCTCCAGAGCCTTTTCCAAGTCAGAACGACCGAGTTGGCCGTAGTTGGTGGAGTCAGCCAAGATGGCGACTTTCTTGAATTTGCGGCGAGTAATCGCCTCTTCCACGATCATGGGGGCCTGGATACTGTCATGCGCCGCATTGCGGAAGATGTAGTTCTCGGGCTGGTCGTCAAACTGGTGCGTAACGATGGAGCCGGTCGCCACGTTGTTCATGACGGGGATCTTGGCTTCTTGATAAAAGCGCTGCGAAGCCAGAGCAACACCGGTGTTGATAAAGCCTACGGTGGCAGTGACTTTCTCTTTGTTGATCAGCTCTTGGGCGATTTGAACGCCGCGTTCATTTTTGGCTTCATCATCGCGCTCGATGATTTGCAATTGGCGACCAATGACGCCCCCGGCCTTGTTAATCTCGTCCACCGCCAGCTTGACTCCGTCGCGCATGCTCACGCCCATGGAAGAAGAACCGCCCGTGAAGGGGCCAGAGACGCCGATTTTGATGGTTTCTGCGGCAGAAGCCAGTCCGGTGTAGGCCATCACCGCAGCAGCAATCGCCACTTGGGAAGCCAATTTTGCAAAACGAATTGTCATGGTGTCTCCAGTTAAAAATGAGAGGTGCTCTGGGTGCCGCATCGCGGCCCATTGGAATAAGGCAAGAGAACCTGCCGAACTGCTCCGTAGATAGAGTAATCTAATCGAAAGTTGCTTACAGAAACTTACGGAAAAACCCTCGAGGTGCGCATTATCAGCCGCCAGCCGGTGATGATTTTTCATTCCGACGCCTAAATATTTTCAAGACCCCGAAAATAGGCCCTAAATTGAGGGTTAACCCTAACCTCCGAAGGCGAAGGGCATTCGTTCAACCGAGCCCGCGCACGATCCCCATGGCCTCCTCGACTCTCTCCACGGCGTGGATGGTCATTCCCTCGATCGGTTTTTTGGGTGCGTTGGCCTTGGGCACGACCGCTACCGTAAATCCCAGCTTGGCCGCCTCTTTCAGGCGCTCCTGGCCGCGCGGCGCGGGTCGCACCTCACCCGCAAGTCCCACCTCGCCGAAGGCCAGAAAGCCTTTAGGCAGGGGCTTACCACGCAATGAGGAAGTAATTGCCAGCATCACGGCCAAGTCGGCCGCGGGTTCGCCAATCCGCACACCACCCACGGCGTTGATGAAAACGTCCTGGTCCATGCAGGCCACCCCAGCATGGCGGTGAAGCACCGCAAGCAACATCGCAAGACGGTCCTTGTCCAAGCCAACGCTCAGGCGCCGCGGGCTGGGGCCGCCGCTGTCCACCAAGGCCTGGATCTCAACCAGAAGGGGGCGCGTGCCTTCGAGCGTCACCATCACGCAGCTGCCGGGCACCGGCTCCGCGTGCTGGCTCAAAAAGATCGCGCTGGGATTGGACACGCCCTTGAGTCCTTTCTCCGTCATCGCAAAAACGCCGATCTCGTTCACCGCACCAAAGCGGTTTTTGATGGCGCGCACCAAGCGAAACTGGCTGTGCGTATCGCCCTCAAAGTAAAGCACCGTGTCGACCATGTGCTCCAGCACGCGCGGCCCCGCCAGGGCGCCCTCTTTGGTGACATGGCCCACCAGCACGATGCACACGCCCGTCGCCTTGGCGGCACGCGTCAAATGCGCTGCACACTCGCGCACCTGCGCCACCGAGCCCGGCGCTGAGGTCAATTGCTCAGAATACACCGTTTGAATCGAGTCAATCACCGCCACATCGGGCCGCTGCTCGGCCAGAGTCGCCAGAATTTTTTCGAGCGCAATTTCAGGCAGCACCCGCACCTGGGATCCCTCCAAGCCCAAACGGCGCGCGCGCAGCGCCACCTGGGCGCCGCTTTCTTCGCCGGTGACATACAGGGTGTTCTTGCCGCTGCGTTGGAGTGAATCGAGCGCTTGGAGCAGCAAGGTGGATTTGCCGATACCCGGGTCGCCGCCGATCAACACCACGCCCCCTTCGACGATGCCGCCGCCCAGCACCCGGTCCAGTTCGGCGTGGCCTGTGGCGGTCCGTTCAAAGTCGCTGGCCTCAATATCCGACAACACCGCCACTTCGGCGGTTTTGGCCAACGACGCAAAGCGGTTCTTGACGGCGCCCTCCAGCGCCTGGGGCAGGGATTCGATCAGCGTATTCCAGGCGTTGCAGCCCGGACACTTGCCCAGCCATTTGGGGCTCGAGCCGCCGCACTCCGAACAGACAAAAACGGTTTTTTCTTTGGCCATGGCCCATATTACTGTATGAAATCACAGACTCCTAAGGCCCGTGGAGGGTCCGCCGCCGATTGGGGGCGGTGGGGCTGGCTCCCCTTCCAACCCGCAGTGCTGAATTTTCTATTTTTAACGACTTTTATGTCTTTTAGGTGCGGGATTTGGTTAATGCAGTTGTCACGTCTCGCCTCTAAGCTCGCCGCCATGACACGTTTCACCCTTGGCACCGAGGCGCGTGCGCCGCGCCTCTGGCTGCTGCTGTTGGGCTTGCTCTGCGGCCTGTTGGTGGGCTGCGCCGGGCCCCGACCCAGTGCCAGCACCGTGGCGCCGGCGCAGGACGAAAAGACCTGGAATGCGCCAGCACAGGCGGCCTGGCAAGAAGTCCAACTGCCCGGCAAAACGCCCACCCTGTACCGTCTTGACGAGCACGCCCCGGGCGGCGCCCAGGGGCAACGTACCGCGCTCATGGCGCACGCACAGTCCTCCGCCAGTATGTTGCGGGCGCCGGTGCGCATCGAACCCGACGCGCTCAGCCGGGTCGGCTTCTCTTGGTGGGTGCCGGGTCTGATCGCCGATGCCGATATGGGCCAGCGCGATAGCGACGACTCGCCGGTGCGCGTGATTCTGGCTTTTGAGGGCGACCGCAACAAATTTTCGGCCAAAGATGCCATGGTCAACGAACTGGCACGCCTGCTAACCGGCGAAGAAATGCCCTACGCGACCCTGATGTACGTCTGGTGTAACCGGCGCCCGGTGGAGAGCGTGATTCACAGCCCGCGCACCGACCGCATTCGCAAGATCGTGGTCGAGTCCGGCGCGCAGGGCCTGAAGCAGTGGCGCGCCTATGAACGCGACATTCGGGCGGACTTTGTGCGCGCGTTTGGTGAGTCCCCTGGCGCCTTGGTGGCGATTGGCCTGATGAGCGACAGCGACAACACCCGCAGCAACGCAGTGGCCTGGTACGGACCCATCGCATTGCGCTAGAGACCTTCAAGGGCTACCCGCCGCCGCTGGCGAGTCTCGGCAGCACAAGGGCTACCATCGGGGGTTTGTTGTACGCCCCTCCGGAGATCTGCACCATGGCCCACGCCGCTTTCAATTGGCAAGACCCTTTCTTGCTCGACGCCCAGCTCACTGACGACGAACGCATGGTGCGTGACGCAGCCGCCGCGTACTGCCAGGACAAGCTGCTGCCGCGGGTGACCCTGGCTTTTCGGGACGGAACCACCGACCCCTCGATTTTTCGTGAGATGGGCGAACTCGGCCTGCTCGGCCCGACCATCCCCGAAGCCTATGGCGGCCCGGCACTCAATTACGTCAGCTACGGGCTGATTGCCCGCGAGGTGGAGCGGGTCGACAGCGGCTACCGCTCCATGATGAGCGTGCAAAGCAGCCTGGTGATGGTGCCGATTTATGAGTTTGGGACCGAAGGCCAGCGCCAAAAATACCTGCCCAAGCTTGCCACTGGCGCGTGGATCGGTTGCTTTGGCCTGACCGAGCCGGACCATGGTTCAGACCCCGCCTCGATGGCCACGCGCGCCCAAAAGGTGGCGGGCGGCTACAAATTGACCGGCTCCAAGATGTGGATCAGCAACAGCCCGATTGCGGACGTGTTTGTGGTATGGGCCAAAGAGGTGTCGGAGGGCGGCGCCGTGGGCCCGATTCGCGGCTTTATCCTGGAAAAAGGCATGGCCGGACTGAGCGCGCCCGCCATTCACAGCAAAGTGGGCTTGCGTGCAAGCATCACCGGGGAAATCGGCATGGACGGCGTGTTTTGTCCTGAAGAAAACGCATTTCCTGAGGTGCAAGGCCTGAAGGGCCCGTTCACCTGCCTGAACAGTGCGCGTTACGGCATCGCCTGGGGCGCGCTGGGCGCGGCCGAAGACTGCTGGATGCGGGCGCGCCAATACACGCTGGACCGCAAGCAGTTTGGGCGCCCCTTGGCTGCCAACCAACTGATCCAAAAAAAGCTGGCTGACATGCAAACCGAGATCGCCTTGGGCCTGCAAGGCTGCCTGCGTCTGGGCCGCATGAAAGACGAAGGTACGGCCTCGGTAGAAATTACTTCCATCCTCAAGCGCAATTCTTGCGGCAAGTCCCTGGACATTGCCCGCATGGCGCGCGACATGATGGGCGGCAACGGCATCAGCGACGAGTTTGGTGTGGCGCGCCACTTGGTGAACCTTGAAGTCGTCAACACCTACGAAGGTACGCACGACATTCATGCGCTGATTTTGGGCCGCGCGATGACCGGAATTGCGGCATTTGCCAACTAAAACGGTGACCTTGGGTGCGAACTCAGCCCGCGGTTGGATGGTCGCATGGTTTTGCGGACTCTGCGTCGGTGCAATGTCCGGTGCCAGTGCCCAGGGGATCGCTCCGGACCCCAGTCTTTGCTCCTCCAACTGCGAGTCCGAGAAAAAGCTGTGCCGCAGCGCCGATAGCAGTCCCGCCATATTTGCCACGGCGAGCCTGCTCGCGTTGGTGCTCGACCAACCCAAGGCCTTTGCCACTCCGTCGACGCTGGACAACAAGCGTGACATGCGTGACGTGCTCGACGCCCGCCAGCGCGCCGCTGACGAGGTAAAAAACGCCCGCCGAGAAATTGACGAGCAGTGCAACAGCGCCTACCTGCAATGCAAGGGTGCCTGCCTGTCCGCCCCTCCTTCGACTACTAAACCATGACCCACGCCGCCCTGTCCCACCTCAAAGTGCTCGATCTTTCCCGGGTACTTGCCGGCCCTTGGTGTACCCAGATGTTGGCCGACATGGGCGCCGATGTGGTGAAGGTCGAGCGACCGGTGACGGGTGACGACACCCGCCACTGGGGCCCACCCTTCTTGAAAGATGCCGAGGGCCATGAAACCGCGCACGCCAGCTACTTCACAGCCTGCAACCGCAATAAGCGCTCGATAGCCGTTGATATTTCGCAGGCGCAAGGCCAGGCGCTGATCCGCCAAATGGCCGTGGACAGCGACATCGTGGTGGAGAACTTCAAGGTCGGCGGGCTAGCGCACTACGGCCTGGACTTCGCCAGCCTGCACGCGCTCAATCCGCGCCTGATTTACTGCTCTGTGACCGGTTTTGGGCAAGACGGCCCCTATGCCGAACGCGCGGGATATGACCTGATGATTCAGGCCATGAGCGGCATGATGAGCATTACCGGCAAGGCCGAAGGTACGCCCGGCGGCACGCCACAGCGGGTCGGCGTAGCGCTCACGGACCTGTTCACCGGGGTATACGCCTGCAGTGCCATTTTGGCGGCCGTGGAGGTCCGCCACCGCACAGGCATGGGCCAACACATTGACATGAGCCTGCTGGACGTGGGCATGGCTATTTTGGCCAACCAGGCGGCGGGGTTTCTGAACACCGGCGCCAGCCCCACTCGCCAGGGCAACACCCACCCCAGCTTGGTGCCCTACCAGGACTTCGCGACTGCCGATGGCGCGATGCTGCTGGCGGTGGGCAACGACGGCCAGTTTGCGCGGTTTGCCCAAGCGGCCGAACAGCCGCAGTGGGCCAGCGATCCCCGATTTGCCACCAACACCGATCGCGTGCGCCACCGCGAAGCCCTGGTGCCTTTGATCGAGGCGGAAACCCGCAAACGCAGCACCGCGCAGTGGGTCGCGCTGCTGGAGCATCGTGCGGTGCCCTGCGGGCCCATCAACACGGTGGCCCAAGCCTTTGACGACGCCCAGGTCCAGGCCAGGCACTTGCGCGTGCAACAGCCGTTAACGCCTGCGGCGGCGGCGAACACGGGTGTTACCACCATCGCGTCGGTGGCCAGCCCGCTGCGCCTGTTGGACACGCCGCCCGTGCTGCGCCGGGCTCCACCGGCACTGGGTGAACACACCGATGAGGTGCTCTCTGAACTTGGACTGGACGCCGACGCAGTGGAGCGCTTGCGCGCGAACGGGGTGATTGGCTAAGGCGCCTCAAGCGCCGAGCAACTCCCAGCGCTCCAGAGCCGCCATTAACTCGGTGTCAATCGCCGCATTGCGACTGGCCAACTGCAAAGCCCGGGGGTTGTCCCGGGCGTAGAGCGTTCCGTCGGCCAACAAGGCGTTGATTTCGCTTTGTTCTGCCTCCAGCGCTGCAATTTTTTCGGGCAAACCGTCCAACTCGCGTTGCTCCTTGAAGCTGAGTTTGCGGCCCTTTGCCGGTGCCGCCACCCCCGGGGCCACCGGCACGGCGCCTGCGGCAGCGACGGGCTTGGCGGCCTGGTCACGCCCGTAGTTAAAGGGTGCCGCCCCTTTTTGCCCTTTGGACTGGGCAATCTCGCTGGCACGCTTGCTCTGCGTCAGCCAGTCACTGACGCCACCTTCGTATTCGCGCCAGCGCGCATCGCCTTCATAGGCGATGGTGCTGGTGACCACATTGTCCAAAAAGGTCCGGTCGTGACTGACCAAAAAAACCGTGCCATCGTAGTTTTGCAACAGGTCTTCCAGCAGCTCCAGCGTGTCGATATCCAAGTCATTGGTGGGCTCGTCGAGCACCAGCACGTTGGCCGGGCGGGCAAACAGGCGCGCCAGCAGCAGTCGATTGCGCTCACCGCCACTCAGTGAACGCACCGGCGAATTGGCGCGCGCGGGCGAAAACAGAAAATCCCCGAGGTAACTTTTGACATGCTGGCGGCGGTTGCCGATTTCGATCCACTCGCTTCCGGGGCTGATGAAGTCTTCCAGCGTGGCGTCCATGTTCAAGGCGTTGCGCATCTGGTCAAAGTAGGCCACGGAAATATTGGCGCCCTGGCGCACGGTGCCCCACGGGCTGTGGCCAGGCTCGGGCGCGGGAGCGTGCGCCGGCGCCGGATCAGGCTGGTACTCGCCCAAGATCAGCTTGAGCAGGGTGGTCTTGCCGGCGCCGTTGGGGCCGAGCAAACCGATTTTGTCGCCCCGCAAAATGGTGGCGGAAAAATCGCGGACGATTTCCCGCTCGCCAAAGCGCTTGGAAACATGGGTGAGTTCGGCCACCAGTTTGCCGCTGACGGCACCACTGTTGACGTCCATGTTGACGCTACCGACCACCTCTCGGCGTGCTTCCCGGCTGGCGCGCAAGTTCTCCAGTCGCACGATCCGCGCCGTGGCCCGGGTGCGCCGGGCTTCTACGCCTTTGCGGATCCACACCTCTTCTTGGGCCAGCAGCTTGTCGGCGCGGGCATTGATGACGGCCTCTTGCGCCAGCTGCTCTTCTTTTTGCAGGAGATACGCCGCAAAGTTGCCGGGGTAGGACAAGAGCTTGCCGCGGTCCAGCTCAACGATCCGGGTCGCCACATTGTCCAAAAAGGAACGGTCGTGGGTGATCGTGATGATGCTGCCCTTGAAGTCGATCAACAGACCTTCCAACCACTCAATCGAATCCAGGTCCAGGTGGTTGGTGGGTTCGTCCAACAGCAGGACCTCGGGCTGGGCCACCAGCGCCTGCGCCAGCGCCACGCGTTTTTTGGTACCCCCCGAAAGCGTGCTGACCTTGGCATCCGGGTCGAGGTGCAAGCGGTGCAAGGTCTCGGAGACCCGCTGCTCCCAGTTCCACCCGTCCAAGGCCTCAATTTCACTCTGCATGGCATCCAGATCGCCATGCCCTTGCGAGTACTCCTCAATCAGGTGGCGAATGCGCTGCAAGCCCAGACTGACGGACTCAAAAACGGTAGATTCGCCGTCCAAATTGGGCTCTTGGGCCACAAAGGCGATCCGGGTGTTGTTTTGCACCTGCACCGTGCCGTCGTCAGGCTTTTCCATGCCCGCCAAAATCTTGAGCATTGACGACTTGCCAGCGCCATTGCGGCCAATCAGGCCGACGCGCTCTGCCGGTTCGAGTGAAAAGCCTGCGTGGTCGAGCAGGGGTACGTGTCCAAAAGCGAGTTGGGCGTCCAGTAAGGTAATCAGTGCCATGTGGCCGGGATTATCCCCTGCGCAATCGGGTGTCCAGTGACAACACTACTTTGGCGGCATACAACACCAGCAGGGTACCCAGCATATCGCCACTGAACATGACGAGGACGCTACTCAAGGGGTCGGCTGAGGCGCCTCGCCAGGCGTACCAGCTTTGGTGCAAACCCGCACTCAGCGCAGAAAAAATCAAGGCCATGCGCAGCAAACCCCGGGCCGTCAGTGCCTGGAGGTTGACGTCGAGATCGGTCAGGCTCAGGCAGACCTGACGCGCCAGCAAGGGCGCCAAGCCGGAAAGGCAGGCTGCCACTCCCACCGTCAAAGGGTCGGTCAACAGGGCATCGTGAAAGGCCACCATCATCGAGCCCAGCACCACGCCGAGCGCGCCCCACTTGTCAAACAGCAAGACCGTGACCAGCCGCACGCCGCTGGGCAAGAAAATCCAGGCCACGCCGGCAGAAAAATTGAAAGCCGAAAAAAGGTATTCGTTGAATAAAAACAGCCCCGCGTATGAAAGCGCTGTCAGGCCCACGATCAGGGCTGAACTCTGTACACGCATACGCGAATCACTTTCTCAAATCAAGCGCCGATCACACCGCAATACACGCGCTTGAGGGGCCCTCGCGCCGCCCAACGTCGCACAGGACTCAGGCGGCTTCTTGGGCCTTTTCCATGCATTGGCCCAACTGCGCAAAGTACTGGTGCGTTGCCTTGGTGGGCACCACGTACTTTACCCGGTTGTCATGCGCGTCCAGGTTCAAGTCGATCATGCCTTTTTTGCGTAACATCTTGAGCCGGCGGTGGGCCGTGGTGGTGGAGATTTCGGGCAGCATCACCATGGCTTCGAGCACGGTGATTTGCTTTTCGTCGTGCCACGCAGCCGCAAACGTATTCAGCATGCGCGACTCCACCGCGTCCAGATCGGGGAAGCTTGGCAAGCTGCGAATCGCCTGAACCAGGTTCAGGTATTTGGTGTACATCTGCGACAAATTTGCGGCTTTGGTCTTGGTCATAGGATTTCCTACTGATTAAAGTGGTTTTTTTTAATTTTCAGGCTTTTCCCTGTTAAAAATTATTTTCCACTTTTTTCTCAAGATTGTCTACACCTTCTTTAAATTTTATGATTTAAATAATGAAAATTAATGGCTTTACTTAACATATACGTTGGAAAGCCCGTGTCGCTCCACCTTATTTGCTGCTGGGGAAACTGAACATTGCCCCTTCGCGCACCCCTGCCGAGGGCCAGCGCTGGGTGATGGTCTTGCGCTTGGTATAAAAACGCGCCGCATCGGGCCCGTAGGCATGCAGGTCACCAAACAGGCTGCGCTTCCATCCGCCAAAGGAGTGGTATGCCACCGGCACCGGCAAAGGCACATTGACGCCCACCATGCCCACCAGAATGTTGTCGGTGAAGTAGCGCGCCGCCTCGCCATCGCGGGTGAAGATGCAGGTGCCGTTGCCGTATTCGTGGGCATCAATCAGGTCCATCGCCTCTTGCAGGGTCTTGACACGCACCACGCCCAGCACCGGGCCAAAGATCTCTTCCTGGTAAATCTTCATGCCCGGCTTGACGTTGTCAAACAGGCAGGCGCCCAAGAAATAGCCCGCTTCGTGGCCCGGTACCTGAACATTGCGGCCGTCCACCACCAGCGTGGCACCCTCTGTGACGCCTTGATCGACGTAGGCTTTGACTTTCTCGAAATGGGACTTGGTGACGAGTGGGCCCATGTCCATGCCGGCGGCCGTGCCGGGGCCGACTTGCATCTTGGCAATCTCGACCTTCAATCCGGCAATCACCGCATCGGCGGTCGCGTCGCCCACGGCCACCACCAAGGGAATGGCCATGCAGCGCTCGCCGCAGGAGCCGTAGGCTGCACCCATCAAGGCGTTGACCGCATTCGGTACGTCGGCGTCCGGCATGACCACGGCGTGGTTCTTGGCGCCGCCCAGGGCTTGGACCCGTTTGCCATGGGCGCAGCCCACCGAGTAGATGTACTCCGCGATCGGGGTCGACCCGACAAAGCTGATAGCTTTGACGCGCGGGTCGGTCAGGAGCGTATCCACGGCTTCCTTGTCGCCATTGACGACATTGAGCACGCCGGGCGGCAAGCCGGCCTGCAGCGCCAGCTCGGCCACGCGCAAGGTGCTGCTCGGGTCGCGCTCGGAGGGCTTGAGCACAAAGGTGTTACCGCAAGCCACGGCCATGGGCCACATCCACAGCGGCACCATGATGGGAAAGTTAAACGGCGTGATGCCGGCGGTCACTCCCAAGGCCTGGAACTCACTCCAAGAATCAATCGCGGGACCGACATTTTTGCTGTGCTCGCCTTTGAGCAGTTCGGGCGCATACGAGGCGTACTCGACGTTCTCGATGCCCCGCTGCAACTCGCCCATGGCGTCCGCCAGCACCTTGCCGTGCTCGGCGGTGACCAAGGCGCAGAGCTCGTCGGCATGGGCTTCGAGCAGGACCTTGAGGTTGCTCATGACGCGGGCGCGCTTGAGCGGCGGCGTATTGCGCCACGCAGGAAAAGCGGCCTGGGCGTTGGCGATGGCTTGTTCTACGGTCAGCTTGTCGGCCAGCAGCAGCTTTTTCTCGACCTGGCCGGTGGCGGGATTGAAAACGTCGGCGTGGCGGGTTCCGCCTTGGGTGGATTGGCCGCCAATGAGGTGGCCGATGGTGGGGAGTGTGGACATAAATCGTTGGTTCAAGTGAGTAGAAATGGTGGATCTGAAATACGCGCGCGCCCGCGATGCAGCAAAGCGCCGAGCTTAGCCCCGCGCCCCCAGCCCAGAGGCAGGGAGACCCTATGAAAAAAATTCACAGGGCGCCCCGTCTGCAGCGCAAACACCCCGGGCCGGCGGGCCGCGTCAACGCTTAATCGGTCTCGTGCAGCGCCTCGCCCAAGGCGTTGATCAGGCTGTCAATTTGCGACTTTTCGACGATAAACGGGGGCGCCAACTGAATGGTGTCGCCGCCGTAGCGGACGTAGAAGCCTTTTTCCAGGCAGCGCATCGCCACTTGAAAGGGTCGCTTGGCCGGCTCGCCGGGCACCGCGGCCAAGGTCAGACCGGCCGCCAAGCCATAGTTGCGAATATCGGTGACGTGTTTGGCGCCCTTGAGGCTGTGCACCGCGTTCTCAAAATACGGGGCGATACCCGCCACGCGCTCGATCATGTTCTCGTTGACCAGCACGTCCAAGGCCGCAACACCGGCGGCGCAGGCCACGGGATGGGCGGAATAGGTGTAGCCGTGGGCGAATTCGAGCATGTAGTCCGGGCCACCCGCCGCCAAGAAGGTGTCATAGATTTCTTTTTTCGCAATCACCGCGCCTAAGGGCTGCGCGCCATTGGTCACTTGCTTGGCGACGTTCATGATGTCCGGGGTCACGCCAAAGGCGGCGGCACCGGTATAGGCGCCCATGCGGCCGAAGCCGGTGATCACTTCATCAAAAATCAACAAGATGTTGTTGGCCGTGCAAATCTCGCGCAGGCGTTGCAGGTAGCCCACCGGTGGCACCACCACGCCGCCCGAACCCGACATAGGTTCGACGATCACGGCAGCGATGTTGGAGGCGTCGTGCAGTGTGATCAGGCGCAGCAGTTCGTCGGCGAGCTCTACGCCGTTGGCGGGCATGCCGCGAGAGTAAAAGTTGCTGGGCAACTGGGTGTGGGGCAGGTGGTCTGCCTCAATGCCTTGGCCGAACATCTTGCGGTTGGCGCCAATGCCGCCCACCGAAATGCCCGCAAAGTTCACACCGTGGTAGCCCTTTTCGCGCCCAATCAGGCGGGTTTTGGTGCCCTGGCCTTTGGAGCGCCAGTAGGCGCGTGCCATCTTGAGCGAGGTGTCGGCGCAATCCGAACCCGAGCCGGTAAAGAACACATGGTCCAGACCCTCGGGCATGAGGGCGGTGATTTTGTTGGCCAGCTCAAAGGACAGCGGGTGACCAAACTGAAAGGCGGGCGAATAATCCAGCGTGCCGACCTGGCGACTGACCGCCTCGGTAATTTCGGGGCGGGCATGGCCCAGGCCGCAGGTCCACAGGCCGGAGAGGCCATCGAAGATTTTGCGGCCGTTGCTGTCGGTGAAGTACGCACCTTGGGCGCTGACCATCATGCGCGGGTTGGCCTTGAAGTTGCGGTTGCCGGTGTAAGGCATCCAGTGTGCCTCCATCCAGGCGGCATCCATGGGGAAGCTCGACGTGCTGGTCACAGCGCCCTGGCTTTGGTGGGCGGCAATTTCATGGGGTTTCATGGCGGTCTCCGGTAAAGGGGCAGTCAAAGCGGCCACCCACAGGCTGTAAAAACACAGATTGTGGGCGGATCTGTTACTCTTACAAAGTGTGAATTATCACTATTTGGTTGCGCATTTATGAAACTTAAGTCCCCGTCCGGCAGCTTGCTTACCGCAGGTGCACCTTCGCGCTCAGCCCTGGGGCAGCTCAGCGACATGGATTTGCGCCTGCTGCGCGTTTTTCGCGCGGTGGCGGATTGCGGTGGCATGGCGGCGGCCGAGCTCGAGCTCAACATTGGCACCTCGACCGTGAGCCGCCACATCAAGGACCTGGAGACCCGCCTCGGACTGGTGCTCTGCCGCCGGGGGCGAGCCGGCTTTGCCCTCACGCCGGAGGGGCAAAAAATCTACGCCCAAACGACGCAGCTGCTGGCGGCCACTGACGCGTTTCGCAGCAGCGTGGACGAAATTCACCAGCGCATGGGAGGCCAGTTGCAAGTGGCCGTGTTTGACAAGACGGCCAGCAACCCCCAGGCCCACGTCGCCCAGGCCATCGCACTGTTTAGCCAACGCGCCCCCGATGTGGCCACGCTGAATGGCATTGAGCGTGGTGTGCTGGACGGACAGTTTCATATCGGCATCATTCCTGGCCACCGCAACTCCGACACCTTGCAGTACTCGCTGCTGTTCGACGAAAACATGCGGCTGTACTGTGGCGCCGGTCACGCCCTGTTTGGGGCCGACCATTCGCAGCTGAATTGGGACACGGTGCGGGCCCTGCCCTTTGCCGGGCTGGGCTACCACTCGCCGAACTTGCAGGTCAGCCAACGCCTGCAGTTGACCCGCATGGCCACCGGTTTTGACCAGGAGTCGATCGCTACGCTGATTTTGTCCGGCTGCTTTTTGGGCTTTCTGCCCGACCACTACGCCAGCAGCTTTGTCGCCAGCGGCCAGATGCAGGCGGTCAAGCCCGAGCTCTTTCAATACGACTGCCAGTTTTTTGCCATCACCCGCCGCTCGCCGGTGGCGTCGCGCGCCACCCGCTCCTTCTTGGCCTGCCTGGAAGAGGCCCACGAGGCCCTGGCCGCCTGAGCGGGCCCTGGGTCTAGCCCCGGTACATTGTGAAAGCCATGGCGGGCGGGCGCCCATCCATCGCTTCGGCCAGCGCTTTGCCCGAGCCGGCGCCATGGGTCCAGCCCAACGTGCCGTGGCCGGCGTTCACCCAGAGGCCTTGCACTTTGGTGGGGCCGATCAGGGGAATATTGGTGGGCGTGGCCGGACGCAAACCGGCCCAGAATTGGGGGGTACCGCCTGCTTCGGCGGTGCGGGTGTCACACATGCCGGGCCAGACTTCTTCGACCCGGCGCGCCAACATATGGCAGCGGGCACGCGCCAAGGGACTGTCCAGCGTCAGGTCGTAGCCGCCCACCTCGATCGTGCCGGCCACCCGAATCTGATGGCCCAGGCGGGTGATCGCGATCTTTTTGGCATCGTCAATCGTCGAGACGTTGGGGGCCGCACCAGGATTCAGGATGTCGAAGGTCGCGCTGTAGCCCTTGCCCGGGTAGATCGGCACCGAAACGCCCACGCTGCGCAGCAGCGGCGCACTGAATGAGCCGCAGGCCACCACCACGTGATCGGCCTGCACGGTCTGACTTTTCGCAGCCGAATCATCGCCCGCTTGGGGCACCGCCCGAACCCGCACCAAATGGATGCGGCCATCGCTCACCTGGAGACGCTCGACGCTGTGGCCATACAAAAACACGACGCCCCGCTCTGCGCATTTTTGGGCCAGGGCTTGGGTAAAAGTGCGGGCATCGCCCGACTCGTCGCTGGCGGTGTAGGTGCCACCCACGATGCGGTGGGCGTAATGGCTCAGCGAGGGCTCAATACGGAGCAGTTCTTCCCGGCTGACGACCTTGCGGTCCACGCCGAAACGGCCCATCAACTCGGCGGACTGGGCCGCTGATTCAAAAGCGTGCGGGTCGGTGAAATAGTGGGCAATGCCGTTTTCCAGACGCTGGTAGGCAATACCGGTGGCAGCGACCACCTCTTTGAGGGCGGCATGGCTGTAAGCGCCCAGCGCCACGAGTTGCTGCACGTTGCGCTCAAAGGCCGCGTCGTTGCAGTTGGCCAGAAACTGCAGGCCCCAGGCATATTGGCGCCAGCCAGGCCCCAAGGGGTTTTGCGGGCGAAACAACAGCGGGGCTTCTTTGCTCAGCATCCACTTGAGCGCTTTGAGGGGCGCTTCACGGTTGGCCCAGGGTTCGCAGTAGCTGACCGAAATTTGTCCGGCGTTGGCAAAGCTGGTTTCCAGCGCGGCCCCGTTTTGGCGCTCCACAACGGTCACCTGGTGGCCACGCTCAGCCAAATGCCAGGCGGTACTGATGCCGATGATGCCGGCGCCCAAGACGATGATGTTCATGGGGGCGGAGTGTGCGCGATTGGCGCCTGCTGTAACAGTAAAATTATTGACATTACGTAATCATTAGTTAGTCTAATAAAAATACCATGCGAATTTTTGACGCTGCCGCCCTTGAATGCCTGGCCGCCATTGTGGAAGAAGGTGGCTTTGAGCGCGCGGCGGTGCGTTTGTCCATCACCCAGTCGGCGGTATCGCAGCGCCTGCGGGCACTGGAAGCGCAGGTGGGCACCGTGCTGCTGGTGCGCACCCGTCCGATCCGACCCACCAGCGCCGGGCGTCTGTTGCTCAAGCACGCCATGCAAATGCGATTGCTGCGGGCCGATCTGGAGGGGGACTTGAAAGAACTGGCCCCGGGCGCCAGTCGCGAAGAAGACCGCGTCTCCATCGCCATCAATGCCGACAGCCTTGCCACGTGGGCGCTGGACGCCTTGGACCCCTTGATTGCCGCTGGTTTGCCGCTCGAGATCATCACCGACGACCAGGACTTTACCCATGAATGGCTGCGGGAGGGGCAGGTGCTGGGCTGTGTCACCGCCCTGCAACCGGCGCTGCGGGGCTGCAAGGTACTGGAGCTCGGGGCCATGCATTACGTGGCCGTGGCGAGTGCGGCCTACGCCCAAACCCACTGCCCCCAGGGCCTGACGGCGCACAACTTTCGGCAGCTGCCCTTCATCGCCTTCAACCGCAAAGACGACAGCCCGGCCGAATTTGTCGCCAGAGCCTGGGGGCTGCGGCGGGTCTCCCTGAACCAGCGTTTTGTGCCCAGTTCGGATGGGCAGGTGCATGCGGCGCTGGCGGGCTGGGGCGCCGCGGTGCTGCCGCGACTGCGGGTGCAAGGCTTGCTGGACAGCGGAGCGCTGGTCAACCTGGCGCCTGAGCACAGCCTGCCGGTCGATTTGTACTGGCACTGCTGGAATCTGGACTCTGCCGTGATTGACCGACTGACGGCGGCCCTGTCCGACGCCGCGCGACGGGTGCTCTCCGGAAATACTGGCTAGTCACAAATCAAGCACCTCATTCGCAGCATGACGCGGGCGGATAAACTGTGGGCATGAGTTCTACTGCACCCACCAAAGTTTCCTTTAAGACCCAGATGCTGCAAGCGCGCGAGGACGCCATCATCCAGATCGCGAGCCGCTTGCTGGCCGAAAAAGGCTTTGAGGCCATGACGGTGGATGAAGTAGCCGCCAGCGTGGGCATCGCCAAGGCCAGTCTCTACAAACACTTCTCCAGCAAGGAAGACTTGGCCGCGGCGGCCATGGTGCGGGTGATGCAACGTGCCCAAACCTATTTGCGCGATTTGCCGCCGAAGCCGCCGATGGAGCAGCTGCGCACCGTGGCCCGGTGGACCCTGGAGCTCAAATTGCGTGGCGAGATGCCGTCGCTGCCGAGCCAGAACTCGACCTTGCGTGCCAAATTGATCGCCGATCCGGTGTACATGGACGGCCTGATCGACGTCAGCGACCGCTTGGGTGCCTGGATTGAAGCAGCCCAATCGCACGGCCTGATCAACCCTGCGCTGCCGGCGATCGCCGTGCTGTACACGCTGTACGCCCGCGCGTGCGACCCGGTGCTCGAGTTTCTGCGCATGGGCGGTCAGCACGATGATGCGCAAATCATCGACATGGTGATGAGCAGCTGCTTTGAAGGCCTGGGGGCACGCTAAATCCTGGGCCGTACGCCCGCAGCTCACAGTTCAATGCATTCGCTCGGCTTAAAAAAGCCCTGTTCGTTTTTGCGGGCGTAGCCCAAGGGATTGGCCACGACGCGGCAGCCGTGGTGCACATAGTCGTGCGGCGCATGCAGGTGGCCGTGCAGCCAAAGCTGCGCCTGCGGCAATAAATCATCCAGCGCGCTGCAAAAACCGGCCGTGCCTGGCACCAAGCCGTAGCGCGGGTCGGCGCTGCGCAGGCTGGGGGCAAAGTGGGTGACCACCACGGTGCTTCCTTCAAACGGCGCATCCAGGGCTTGGCGCAGCCAGCTTTGGCACTGCAATGCCTGCTCCCGCATCTCTGCGGCCAAAAACGCCGCGCCGTGGCGGCGGGTGTTGGCTTTTTTCAAATAGAAATTGGCCGCCCGAAAGGCCTTGTCCCGCGCCTTGAGCTGCTGCTCCAGCAAATGGTCGGCGCTCGCCAGCCCGCCGGTCCGGACTTTGGGCGCGGCATCCGCTGGTGGCCCCAGCGCATCAAAGTCGGTCCACAGCGTCGTGCCCAGCAGGCGCACTGGGCGGCCCCACCGATCTGTCCACGCCCCGAGCAGGCACTCGCGTTCCAGCCAGCCGATGGCCAAGCGCGCGCAGGTTGCGCGCAATCGCTCATGGGTCGCGTCAAAGTCCAGACCGTCGTATTCGTGGTTTCCGGGCACAAACACCACCGGCGTCGGCCAGCCGTTCAGAGGAGAAAACTGTCCCAGACCAAAATCGGCATCGATGAGCCGAGAGCCGCTTTGGTAAGAGCCAATGTCTCCAGCCAGCACCAGCAAATCAGCGCCGGCGGCGGGGCGAGGCGCCTGGTGCGGCAGAAACTCCGGCTGGCTTTCCAGGTGCAGGTCCGACAAAAGCTGAATTTTCACAAGGACTCCAGCCCAGCGCGGGGCGCAAAGGCCTGCACAGCAACGGCATGCACCTGAGCGCGCAACCAGGCGTGGGCATCGTCCTGCGCGTGGCGGCGGCTCCAGAGAGCGTCCACTTGTATGGGCGCTACGGCAAAGGGCAGCTCACGGACCACCAGCTGGGCCTCAAACCCCGTCACGTTCAAAAAGTGGCGCGGCAGCACCGTCAGCAAGTCGGACTGCGCCACTACTTTGACCGTCGTGAAAAACTGATTGACCGTGAGCACAACGCGTCGGCCCCGGCCCAGCGCCGCAAGCGCCTCGTCAATCAGGCCAAATGCGCGCCCCGAAAAACTCACCAACATGTGCTTGGCCTGGCAATACGCATCCAGCGTCAGCGTGCTTTTTGCCAGCGGGTGGCCTTGGCGCATGACGCACACGTAATCGCTGGCAAACAGTCGCTGGTGAAAAAAGTGTGCACTCTGGTCCGCCCTCGCCTGGGTGGCCAACTCGGACACCAGGGCCGGGAAGTGTCCGATTGCCAAATCTGCGAGTCCGTCTTCAAGCAGGCGCCGGGGGTCGCGCGTGGTCAGCGGCACCGTGCGCAGCGAAACCCCCGGCGCCTGCTGGCTCAGGGCGCTGACCAATCCGACCATCAACTCGGCCGCCGTGGCGTCTGCCATCGTCAGCACAAAGCTGTTTTGGGCCGTGGCCGGATCGAACACGCGGGGCGCCAGCGTGGCCTGCAGTCGCTCTAGGGTGGCACGGATGTCGGGCCACAATGCCAGCGCCTTGGGCGTAGGCTGCAGGCTGCGGCCCTGGCGCACCAGCAAATCGTCCCCCAGCGCCTCCCGCAGGCGGCGCAAGGCGTTGCTCACCGCCGGCTGCGTCAACGACAACACCTGTGCGGCGTGCGTCAGGTTGCGCTCGGCCATGACCACGTCAAAGACCTTGAGCAGGTTCAAGTCAAAAGTGCGGAGTTGGCGGACGGGGGTTGGCATATATAAATACAGTGAATAGCAATCATCACAAAACAAAAGTAGACCGATACTAGTATTAACCCTAGTATCGGTGCCGTTGTGAAAGCAATGTCTTTCTTTGTTTCATGCCTTTTAGGAGTTCACCATGCGCCGTTTCGCTGGTTTTGATCTTTCCCCCGCCGCTGCTAAAGCGACCTCCGCCGCACCCGGCGAAGCTTCCAAAACGCTGGCAGGCGTGTTGTTGTCTGCCGTGCTGGCCTCGCTGATGGTGGTGGCCGACCAAGTGATTGAAAACTGGGCCGATGGTCACCTCTTGCTCGGCTGGGTTGCCCTGTGGAGTTTGGTGTTTGCCACCTTGGCCTTTTGTGCTCGCCCTCTGCGCCGCGCCAGCATGGCGGCAGCCCAAGCCATCAACGCCTGGGTGGTGTCGGTCCGCCAGTCGCGCGAGGACGCCCGCTTGTGGGAGTACGCCCGATTGGACCCTCGCGTGATGGACGAGCTGTACGCTGCAGTCGCCCGCTCGCACTAACCCTGCACCGTCTCGGCCCGCTCACTTGCCCAAATTGGCAGTGAGGCGAATGGCGATCCACATCGCCAATGTGCCGAAAACCGCCGTCCCCAGCGCTTGGCCGGCCAGCACGCCCACCGGTCCATAACGTGCGCCCCACCACGCCAAAGGAATGGTGCCCAGCGTGGCTCGGGCCCAATTAAAGCCGGTGGACCACAAGGGGCGGCCCAGGTTATTGAAGGCGGCGTTGGCCACGAACAAGGCGCCTGCAAAAAAGAAGCTGGCTGCCAGCCAACTACAAAACGCCTGCAGCAGCAGCGCGGCCTGACCGTCCAGCGAAAAAGCCCGTATCAGCAGCCCTTGCAGCAGGGCCAAGAGCAGCCACGATGCGGCCACCGCCACCACCATAAACCCCAAGCTGGCGCGCAGAGTCTGTTGCACCCGGTCAAAGCGATGGGCGCCCAGGTTTTGGGCCAGGATGGGCCCCACCGCACCACTGAGCGCGTAAATCAGGCCAAACGCCACCGGCGTCAGGCGGTCCACGGTGGCCTGACCGGCGACCGCAGAGGCGCCAAACTGCGCGATGCTGTGGGTGACAAAGGCCGCGCCCACCGGGGTTGCCAGGTTGGTCAGCACGGCCGGGCCGGCGACGGTGAACAGGGTCCGCGTGTCGCTCCAGAAGTAGGCGCGTTCCGTCGGCGCCAGCAAGCGGTGTACCCGCCAGATTCCGTGCAGGCCAACCCCCAACAAGACGCTGCGCGAGATGACCGACACCACCGCCGCGCCGTCTAGGCCCATGCCGAAATAGAAAATGAACAAGGGGTCCAGCGCCGCGGTCACCGCCGCCGCGCCCAGCGTCACGCCCATGGCGCGGCGCGCGGCTCCGACCGAGCGCAAGAGTGCCGAACTCGCCATACCAACCGCCAGCAAGGGCACCGAAGGCATGGTCACCGTCAGGTACCGCTGGGCCAAGACCGCCACTTCACCCCGCGCGCCCAGGACCCACAACAAGGGCCCTAGAAAGGCCAAGGTCGCCAGGGCCAATACGGCAGCAATAGCGGCCGTCAGCAGCAGGCTATGGCTGGCCAAACGCCGGGCCTGGGCCGTGTCGCCGGCACCAATGCGCCGCGATACGGTGGCCGTAATGCCGATCATCAGACCAATGCAAATGGAGGTGTGAAAAAACCCCACCACACCGGCGAAACCCACCGCCGCCGCAATGGCCTGCTGGCCCAACTGCGAAATGTAAAAAAGGTTGATCAGGTCCACCAGAAACACCGCCACCAACCCGACAGCGCCGGTGCTGGCCATGACGGCCACATGGCGCATGGGAGATCCGGAAACAAAGCGCGGCGGAGGAAGAAGCGTCATGAATGCAACACCGTAAGAGCCCACCGGGCCCCGTCAATAGGCAAAGAGTGCACGGCGGCGGCACCAAGCCAGCCCCTGTGGAATGGAATCATTATGTCCGTCAGGCGCGGCGGCGCCCCTGCGTCCACGCCCGGGCGACAAAAACGTTTACACAAACTAAATAAAAGTACAAGGCCAGCGGACTACATTCGGGCATCGCTTGTTTTATCGGAGAAAAACCCATGCATGCCCACCCGTCCTTGATTCGCTGCGCCGCCCGCTGGCTGAGCGCCGCCTTTCTCTTAGCGGCCTGCACACTGGCCCTGGCCTTGCCGGCTCCCAAGGACATTGAAGCGGCGGTCAATGCCGGCCACCTGACGCAGGCCGAAACCATGCTGCGTGAAGTGCTGCAAGAAAAACCCGGCAGCGCCCGCGCCCATTACGAACTCGGCCAGGTATTGGCGCGCGAGGCCAAGTACCAGGAGGCCTTGGTCGAAGTGCAGCGCGCCAAAAATATCGACAGCAGCCTGAAATTTGCCGCCAGTCCCGAAAAGTTCCAACAAACACTGCAAAAAATTGAGGCCGCCGCCAGCGCGGCCACCTTGCCGGCGACCACCACTGTCGCGCCCTCGGTCGTCGCCACAGCGCCGCCGACCCCAAGCACCGCGAGCACGCCAAGCCTGAACCTGAACTACGTGCTGCTTGGCATTGCCGCACTGGTGGTGGTGGCCTTGCTGATTCGTCGCAGCCAGACGCAGGCGGCGCCCGCAAACCCGGTGTACCCCACCGCTGCCGGACGAAGTGGCTTTGGCGCCCAGTTCACCCCCAACGCCCCGGCGTATCCGGGCCCAGGCTATGCGCCCGGATACGGCGCACCCTTGCAAGGCGGGACGGGGTCCGGCGTAGGCGGCGCCGTACTGGGCGGCGTTGCAGGGTTGGCGGCCGGTTACGCCCTGAGCAAAGCCTTGGAGGGCGACCACCACAGCAGCCCCAACGCCGCCGCGCAGTCCCGGGACGCCAACGGGGCGGGCTATGTGCCGTTTGACGCCCCGGCGCCACCCGACTTGGGCAGCTTTGACGCCGGCTCCGGCGACAGCTGGGACAACTCCGGCGGCGGAGGCAGCGACGACAACTGGTGAGAAAAATCGGGCTGTGCACGCTCCGTCGGCGACGGCCATCAGTTAAGCTCGTCAGGCTTGAAATGACACACCCCAGGAGACCGACATGAGCAGCACTGACACCTCAGGTTTTGGCAAATTTGTCCCCGGTTTTGAATTTCTGCAAAACCTGGCCAAAGGTTCGGGTGGCAGCACTGCGGCGGCCATGCCCAACCTGTCGCAGTGGCTGGTACCCAGCCTGAATGTGGAAGACCTGGAGAAGCGCATCGAAGAACTGAAGCATGTGCAGTTCTGGCTGGAGCAAAACTCGCGCGCGCTGAGCGCCACGATCCAGGCGCTGGAGGTTCAAAAGTTGACCATGGCGACATTAAAGGGCATGAACTTCACCATGGGCATGCCGGGAGCCCAGGCCACGGCGGCAGCGGCCCCTGCGGCGTCGGGTTGGCCCATGCCGCCGGCGGCGACCCCCGAGCAAAGCGCCCCTGAACCTGCGCCGGCTTCGGCGGCTCAACCTGAACCTGCTGCCAGCGCCACTGCGGAAAAACCCGCCGCGGGTGTGGTGGACCCTTTGCAGCTTTGGGGGTCCCTGACGCAACAGTTTCAGACGATTGCCGCCAACGCCTTTAAAGAGGTGAGCGAAAAAGTCGCCGCGAGCCAACCCGCTGCGCCCAAAGCCCCAGCCAAAACAGCAGTGGCTAAAAAAGTAGTCGCCAAAAAGGTGGCTGCTAAAAAAGCGACTGCCAAGAAGGCCGCGGCTAAAAAGGCCCCGGCGCGCAAGTCCGCCAGCCCCACTCCCACGCGCCGTCGCAGCACCTGAAACCGGGCGCCCCTGACTGCATGAAGGTTTTTTCCTACGCGCACGCCACCCATCCCCAGTGGCAGATGGCGGCCAGTCTGGTGCTGGCGCAGTTGCGCGCTCAAATGGCCGACCCGGAGCACGCCTCGGCACCTACGCTGGCGCTGCTCTACATCACCGACCATTACGCCCAGGATGCCAAGGAACTGCTGGATTACTTGAGCGGAGAATTGCCTACGGTGACCGATTGGTCGGGCACGGTAGGCGTTGGCATTGCGACCAACAACGCCGAATACTTTGACGAACCCGCGCTGGCGGTGATGCTGCTGGACGTGCCAAGTGACCAGTACCGGGTTTTTTCCGGCGTGGCCCCCTTGGGCCTGGGCTTTGAGGCGCAGACTGCGCTGGTACACGCCGACCCGTCCACCGCCTACCTCGATGAATTGTTAACCGAGATGTCCGCGCGCACGGGCAGCGGCTATTTGTTTGGCGGGCTTGCCAGCAGCCGCAGCACGAGTGTTCAGTTTGCGCTGGCCGCCGACGGCAATATGCGCGGCCAGGGCCACGCAGGTGGCGTCTTCAGCGGGGGCTTAAGTGGCGTCGCCTTTGGCCCGGAAGTGGATGTCATATCGCGGGTCACCCAGGGGTGCAAGCCCGTCTCTAAAACCCGGGTCGTCACTGACTGCCAGGACAACGTGGTGCTCACCCTCAACGGCGAGCCCGCCCTTGACGTGCTTTTGGGCGATCTGTCGGTGTCCTTGGGCGAACCCCAAATCGCCTTGCAGGCAGTGCGAGCCACGCTGGTGGGTCTGGCGCAACCGCCGACCGGACTCGACAGTGCCGCCGTGCGCAAAACCGGGAACTTTGGCAACGACGTGCTGGTCCGCCACATTGTCGGACTGGACCCGGGTCGACAGGCGGTGGCCGTGAGCGACCATGTCAAGCTAGGCGCACAGTTGGCCTTTTGCCAACGCAATGTGCAGGCGGCGCGCGCCGATCTGACGCGCATTTGCGCAGAAATCCGCGAAGAGCTGGAACCCGAAGAAGCGCTGGAGCCCTTTCCCGCCGGCGCCGCCCCCGACGGTGAGGTCGCCGCGGCACTGCCAAAGCGCCACATCACCGGGGCGGTCTACATCAGCTGCACGGGACGTGGCGGGCCGCACTTTGGTGGACCCAGCGCGGAAATGCAAGTGGTACGCCGCGCGCTGGGCGATGTGCCGCTGGTCGGGTTCTTTGCTGCTGGCGAGGTGGCGCACCACCATTTGTACGCTTATACCGGCGTTTTAACGGTTTTTACCGCAGAAAGCTGAGCTTTAACGTCATCAGGCGCTGGCGCGTTGCAGCCGGTCGGCCACCCCCGCCCATTCGAGTGTAACGGGCACCCGCTCGACCCAGATCTCTTGGACCCCCGCATCGTCCAGGGCGCGAAGCACCGCAAACAGTTCTTGCGCCACCTGCGCGGCCGTGAACGCCATCGCTTGCAGTATCAAGCCGGGAGCCGCCTGCGGCACGAAGCTGCGGGCGTAGACAGCGAGGGGTGTGGGTGAAGCACCCTGCTCCAGATGGGCGCCTTGAAGTGCCTCTTGTAGCGCTTGCGCGTCAAACAGCCGCACGCGGGCGCGCGGCGCGTAGTGCGATTCCAGCGTGCCAGAGGCGCGCGGCGCAGTGGCTGCCGCGAACTCGGACGGACTGCGCACCGGCTGGCCGCAGGCTCGCGCCAGCGCTTCGGCGCTGATCGACCCCGGACGCAGCAGCACCGGCTGGCCCCGCGTGCAGTCGACGATGGTCGATTCAATGCCCAGCTGGCAGGGGCCGCCGTCCAAAATCAGCAGATCCGGGCCCAGCTCGCTTTGCACGTGGGCGGCGGTGGTCGGACTGACGCGACCAAAGCGGTTGGCGCTGGGTGCGGCCAAACCCCAAATCACCCCTTCCGGACGTTGGCGCAGGGCCTGCAGCAGCGCCTGTGCGCCCGGGTGTGAGGGACAACGCACACCAATGGACTCTTGGCCACCCGCTGCGGCCGTGGCCACGTCGGCGCGGCGCGGCAGGATCAGCGTGAGGGCACCCGGCCAAAACGCGACCGCCAGTGCCCGCGCAAAATCAGGCACATCGTGCGCAAAATGCTGCAGGCCCGAGAGTCCGCCGTCGGCGTCCGACACATGCACGATCAGTGGATGGTTCGCAGGCCGCCCCTTGGCGGCAAAGATACGGGCCACCGCTGTGTCGTTACTGGCATCCGCCGCCAGTCCGTAGACGGTCTCCGTGGGCAAGCCCAGCAGGCCGCCATCGGCCAACATTTGCACGGCGCGCGGCAAGGCACTCGCTTCAGACAGGGATACGATCATTCGCTTCAGTGCTTATCGTCAAGCGTATCGGCATCAAATAACGTCATTAGCGCTTAAAACGCCTCTATCCCTAAAATTTTTGCCGCCTGCAAGGCGACCGCCCGCACCGCTTCGATGGACGTACCGGTGACGTTCAGGTGGCCCATCTTGCGGCCTGGGCGGGCCTCCTGCTTGCCGTACAAATGCAAATGGGTGCCTGAGAGCGCCAACACGGCGGCCCAGCCGGGTGCTGCATCGGGCCCGGTGCGACCCCAGAGGTCGCCCAACAAGTTGAGCATGATGGCCGGACTGTGCTGGCGCGGCGGCGTCAGGGGCAAACCCGCCAATGTGCGCACTTGGAGGTCAAATTGCGACAAATCGCAGGCGTTTTGCGTGTAATGACCGCTGTTGTGGGGTCTTGGAGCAATTTCGTTGACCACCAAACGCCCATCCGTCAGCACAAAAAACTCGACGCACAGGACACCCTGGTAGTCCAGGCCTTGGGCCACGGCGCGCGCATCGGCCACAGCCTGCGCCGCCAAAGGAGCCGGCAGATTACCGTCAAAGACTTCCGTGACCGCCAAGATTCCTGCCCGGTGCAGGTTGCGTTGCACCGGGAAGTTCACCATGGCGCCATCGGCAGCGCGCGCCACGATCACCGAGCACTCCAGCGCCAATGGCAACATTTTTTCAAGCACGCAGGGTACGTGGCCCAACGCGCCCCAGGCACGGGCCAGCTCTGCGCGGTCGGCCACTCGGACCTGCCCCTTGCCGTCGTAGCCCATGCGTGCGGTTTTCAGAATGCCCGGCAGCAAGTCATCGGGTAGCAGGTCGAGCTCAGCGGCGCTGCGCAGCTCGGCGTACGGCGCACAGGCCACGCCGCAGCGGACAAAATGGGCTTTTTCTGCGGCACGGTCCTGGGCAATGGCCACGGCGGCGGCACCGGGCGCCACGCGGCGCTGGGCCGCCAAGGTGCGCAGCGCATCGGCCGGCACATTCTCGAATTCGGTGGTGATGGCGGCACTGCAGGCGGCCAGCTGCGCCAGCCCGCCGGCGTCCGTATAGCTGGTTTGAATATGGTGGTGGCTGACCCGTCCTGCCGGGCTGGCCGGGTCCGGGTCGAGAACCGCGGTGGCGTAGCCCATGGCCTGTGCCGCATGGACGAACATCCGCCCGAGCTGCCCACCACCCATCACACCCAAGGTCTGGGGCTCACCTAGCGAGTTGCTGCCCGGTAACAGCGGGCGGTCGTGACTTGCGGGCAGGCTCATAAGCCCGCCACACCGGCACCCGTTCCGGCAATCGGCAATTCCATGGCGCGCGCAACCGCGGTTTGTTCGGCACGAAAAGCCTCGAGCTGCGCGTGCAAGCGGGCATCTCCACTCGCCAGCAGCCCCACGGCAAACAAGGCCGCGTTTGCAGCGCCCGCCGTCCCAATGGCAAAGGTCGCCACCGGGATGCCCTTGGGCATCTGAACGATGCTGTAAAGCGAGTCCAGCCCTTGCAAATGCTTGCTGGCCACCGGAACACCCAGCACCGGCACCGTCGTTTTGGCGGCCAGCATGCCGGGCAGATGTGCCGCGCCCCCTGCGCCCGCGATGATGGCGCGCAGGCCGCGCCCAAGCGCCGACTCGGCATAGGCAAGCATTTCGTCGGGCATGCGGTGGGCCGAAAGCACCTGTGCCTCAAAACCGATACCAAACTGTTGGAGAATCTGTACCGCGTGTTGCATGGTGTCCCAGTCTGAACTGGAACCCATGACAACGCCAATTTGGAGGGTGGTCATAGTGTTGTGAGGGCAGGCCTGAGCCCTTGCCTTGATGAATGCGGCCCTTGAACCGCGGAACTTTGCCCGCAATTTTACTTTTTACACCCCGAGGTCCCGCGGATGATCAACGTCACCATCGAAAATTTTGAAACCGAAGTCATCGCCGCCTCGCACGAGGTGCCGGTGCTCTTGGATTTTTGGGCACCGTGGTGCGGCCCCTGCAAGGTGATTGGTCCCCTGCTGGAAAAGGTGGAGGTCGACTACGAAGGCCGCTTCAAACTGGTCAAGATTGACTCCGATCAGGAGCAGCAACTCTCCAAGGCCTTTGGGATTCGCAGCATTCCGACCTGCGTGCTGATGATCGGCGGCAAACCGGTCGACGGCTTTATGGGCGCCGTGCCGGAAGGCCAGCTCAAAACCTTTTTGGACAAGCACCTGCCCAGCGCCGACGAGCTCGCGGCGCTGGACAGCGCAGAGGACGCCCAAGCCCTGATGGCCGCTGGCGACCCCCAGGCTGCGCTGAACAAACTGCTTGAGACGCTCAGCAAAGACCCGGGTAATGACGACGCCCGCTATGACTATGTCAAGCTGCTGATTGAAGTCAACGCGCTGGAGGACGCGGCCGCCGCGCTGGCGCCCGCCTTGGCCGCGATTCCGCGCCAATTGCGCTTTGAGGCCCTGGGCCAGTTTCTGGATGCCATCAACTTTGTCATGGCCGACCCGCGCGGCACCTGGGGCCCCGACCAGTTCGACGCCCTGATTGCCACCAACAAGCGGGACTTTGACACCCGTCTGGCCAAGGCGCGGGTGCTGATGGTGGGCGGGCTGTGGACCGAGTCCATGGACGAGTTGCTGGAAATCATCATGCGGGACAAGGCCTGGAACGATGGCATCGCGCGCAAGACTTTTGTAGCGATTCTGGAACTGTTGACGCCGCCAAAACCCAAAGCCACCCAAGACACCGGCAAGGCGGCAGGCGGTATTGAACTGCTGGGCAAAGCCATGGTCAACGAAGACCCACAGGCCCAGCTGGTATCCGCCTACCGGCGCAAGCTGAGCATGGCGCTGAATTGAGGTCGGGGCGGGCGCCGGGCCCGCTGCTCTGGCCCTAGCCGGTGAGCCGCGCCAAGGCCTCTTGGTACTTGGCGGCGGTCTTTTGGATCACGGCATCGGGCACACGGGGCGCGGGCGGGGTTTTGTCCCAAGGCTTGCCATCGACCACAGCGGTTTCCAGCCAGTCACGCACAAACTGCTTGTCGTAGCTGGGCGGGTTGGTACCCTCCTGGTAACTTTCTTGCGGCCAAAAGCGCGACGAATCCGGCGTCAGCACCTCGTCCATCAGCGTCAGCGTGCCCTCGGCGTCCAGCCCAAACTCGAACTTGGTGTCGGCAATGATGATGCCCTTGGTCAGCGCAAACTCGGCCGCCGCCCGGTAGAGCGCAATGCTCAAGTCGCGGATGCGGCTGGCCAGGTCTGCGCCAATCATCTCCACCGTTTTCTCGAACGTGATGTTTTCGTCGTGGTCGCCGACGGCCGCTTTGGCCGCAGGGGTGTAAATTGGCGCGGGCAGCTTGGATGCGTTTTTCAGGCCAGGGGGCAGCGCCACGCCGCACACTGCGCCGTTGTGCTGGTATTCCTTCCAGCCACTGCCGGCCAGATAGCCCCGCACCACGGCCTCGACCGGCAGAGGTTTCAGGCGCTTGACCAGCATGGAGCGACCGGCGACTTGTGCCACTTCCTCGGGTTGGACGACACTTTCCGGTGCCTCACCGGTGAGGTGAATCGGGCAGATATTGAGGCCCCGGGGGCCGAGCTTTTCGAACCAGAACAGCGCCATCTGGGTCAGTAACGCGCCCTTGCCGGGAATCGGCTCGCCCATGATCACGTCAAAAGCACTCAAACGGTCGCTGGCCACCATCAGAATACGGTCGCTGCCTACCGCATAGTTGTCGCGGACCTTTCCGCGCGCCAGCAAAGTGAGAGATTTCAGGGCAGAAGTGTGCAGGGCAGAGGTCATGGGGTCCGATAAATGAAAAGCCCGCCGCGAAACATGGGTTCGCTGCGGGCCTCAATTATCGCAAGTTCACATTGCCGGCGCGCCCAAGCGCCCGGATGCGCGGCTTACTGAACGACTTGCGCCAGCTCGCCCCGTTCGTATTTGGCAGCCACCACCGATAGGCTGTCGCCCTTGATCTTGGCACCCTGGCCTTCACAGCCGAACTCCAGGAAACGTTGCTTGCAAACCTGCTTGGCCGCTTCGCGCGCCGGTTTGAGCCATTCGCGGGCGTCAAACTTGTCGGGGTTTTCCCACAAAAACTTGCGGCAGGCGGCGGTCATGGCCAGGCGAATGTCGGTGTCAATATTGATCTTGCGAACACCAAACTTGATCGCCTTTTGAATTTCTTCCACCGGCACGCCGTAGGTTTCTTTCATCTTGCCGCCATACTGGTTGATGGTCGCCAACAGTTCTTGTGGAACGCTGCTCGACCCGTGCATCACCAGATGGGTGTTGGGCAGGCGGCGGTTGATTTCCTTGATGCGCTCAATCGCCAGGATGTCGCCGGTGGGCTTGCGCGTGAACTTGTAAGCGCCGTGGCTGGTGCCAATGGCAATGGCCAGAGCGTCGAGTTGCGTGCGCTTGACAAAGTCAGCCGCTTGTTCGGGGTCGGTCAGCAACTGGTCCATGGTCATCACCGCATCGGTGCCGTGGCCGTCTTCCTTGTCGCCTTGCATGGTTTCCAGTGATCCCAGGCAGCCCAGTTCGCCCTCGACGGTGACGCCCCGGGCGTGCGCCATCGCCACCACTTTTTGTGTGACGTCTACGTTGTACTCATAGCTGGCGATGGATTTGCCATCCGCCTCCAGGCTGCCGTCCATCATGACGGAGCTGAAGCCGAGGTCAATGGCCCCTTGGCAAACCGCCGGGCTTTGGCCATGGTCTTGGTGCATGACCAAGGGAATGTTGGGATAGGTTTCTACCGCTGCGGCCACCAGGTGCTTGATGAACGCTTCGCCCGCATACTTGCGCGCGCCGGCGCTGGCCTGCAGGATCACAGGGGCGCCTACTTCCTTGGCAGCCTCCATCACCGCCTGGATTTGTTCCAGATTGTTGACATTGAAAGCGGGGATGCCGTAGCCTTCAAGGGCGGCGTGGTCCAACAATTCGCGCAAGGAAACGAGTGCCATGGGGTTCTCCGGAGTTTGGTAACTGCTTGGTAACTTTTTACCGCGCGCGGATTCTAACGTCAGCCAAATCGCCAAATAACGGAGTAATCACGAATTTTCTGCCGATACCACGGCTCCGAGGTGCATGACCTCCTCGTGAAAACCTCAGGAAACGCGGCAGATTTTCAGCATGTTGGTACCGCCCGGCGCGCCCATGGGCTCGCCGCACGTGATCGCGTAAACATCGCCAGTAGCCACTATGCCCAACTCCTTGAGCTGCTGCTCGGCATCGCGCAGTGCGTCGTCACGGTCGGCCACGGCGCCCATCAAAAGCGGGCGAACGTTCCGGTAGAGCGTCATCTTGCGCTGGCTCACCACCTTCGGTGTCAACGCATAAATCGGCACTTGAATCAGGTGGCGGCTCATCCACAGTGCGGTGGAGCCACTGTCGCTCATCGCCACGATGGCCTTGGCGCCCATGTGGTGAGCGGTAAACAAGGCCCCCATGGCGATGGCCTGGTCGATGCGGGCAAAAGTTTTGCCAATGAAGTCGGCGTCCAGCTTGGAGCCCTCGCCGCTTTCGGCCGCCAGACATATTTGTGCCATTTCCTTGACCGTTTCCAGCGGGTACTTGCCTGCGGCGGTTTCAGCCGAAAGCATCACCGCATCGGTGCCGTCGAGCACCGCGTTGGCGACGTCGCTTACCTCGGCACGGGTCGGCACCGGGTTGGTGATCATGGACTCCATCATCTGGGTGGCGGTGATCACGACCTTGTCGTGCTCGCGGGCCATCTTGATCATGCGTTTTTGCAACGCCGGCACCGCCGCGTTGCCCACTTCTACGGCCAAATCGCCCCGCGCGACCATGATGCCGTCGCTGGCCAACAAGATCTCCAGCAACTTGGGAATGGCCTCGGCGCGCTCAATCTTGGCGATCAGGCCGGGCTTGTGGTTGTATTGGGCCGCGGCCACATTGCACAACTGGCGCGCCATTTCCATGTCGGTCGCGTTTTTCGGGAAACTCACCGCCACGTAGTCGGCTTGAAAGCTCATGGCGGTGCGGATGTCGTCCATGTCTTTGGCGGTCAGCGCGGGTGCGGTCAAGCCGCCACCTTGTTTGTTGATGCCTTTGTTGTTGGACAACTCGCCGCCGAGTTTGACCGTGGTGTAGACCTTTTGACCGACCACGGCATCCACGGTAATGACGATCAATCCGTCATTGAGCAACAGCACGTCCCCGGCTTTGACCTCGTCGGGCAAGGCTTTGTAGTCCAGGCCCACGGCGTCGATGTCGCCCAACTCGGTGCGGCCCGCATCGAGTACAAACTTTTGCCCATGCTCCAAAAAGACTTTGCCTTCTGCGAACTTGCCCACGCGAATCTTGGGGCCTTGCAAGTCGGCCATGATGGCCACTTCGCGCCCGGCGCGCTGGGCCGCTTCGCGCACCAGACGGGCGCGGTCGATGTGGTCTTGGGCCTTGCCGTGGCTGAAGTTCAAGCGCACCACATCCACGCCGGCCCGAATCAGCGCCTCGAGCATCTCCGGATCACTGGAGGCGGGGCCGAGGGTGGCAACAATTTTGGTGGCGCGACGGGTCATGGAATCTCTCCTGAAAGTCTTCTTGTGGGGGAAGCGGACATTTTCACACGCCCCAAGCGCCAGAAGTTACTTGGCAGCGTCAAGTGCCAGGGCGTGCTCAATGACGCCACCGCCCAGGCACACCTCGCCGTCGTACAAGACCGCAGACTGCCCGGGCGTGACCGCCCACTGCGGCTGCGCAAAGTGCAATGCAAAGGACGCCGCGCTGGGGTGAGCCTGCGCCAGGGACAGCGAACCCCATTCGCACACACTGTCGCTTTGGCGGTAGCGGGTTTTAGCCGCCAACCCGTCGCTTGCGCCTGGCGCGTGGCCTGCCACCCAGCTGGCATCGAGCGCACTCAAGTCGTGTGACAACAGCCAGGGGTGATCGTGGCCCTGCACCACCCACAAGGTGTTGGTTGACAGGTCTTTGCGCGCCACAAACCAAGGCGCGTGCTCGCCGCCACCCTTTTGGGCGCCACGGGCCTTGAGGCCCCCAATGCCCAAGCCCTGTCGCTGACCCAAGGTGTAAAACGACAAGCCCACATGCTCCCCGATGGTCTGGCCCTTGGGGTTTTTGATGGGCCCCGGCGCCATCGCGATGTAGCGGTTCAAAAACTCACGAAACGGCCGCTCGCCAATAAAGCAGATGCCCGTCGAGTCCTTTTTCTTGGCGTTGGGCAGGCCGATCTCGTCAGCAATGCGGCGCACCTCGGTCTTGTGCAGCTCGCCCACCGGGAACAGCGTTTTGGAGAGCTGGGCCTGGTTCAGGCGGTGCAAAAAATAGCTTTGGTCTTTGGAGGGGTCCAGACCCTTGAGCAGTTCAAAGCGATCCGTCGCTGCGTTGTGGCGCACCCGGGCATAGTGGCCCGTGGCAATTTTTTCAGCGCCCAGGCGCATCGCATGGTCCAAAAAGGCCTTGAACTTGATCTCTGCGTTGCACAGAATATCGGGGTTGGGTGTGCGGCCCGCCTGGTATTCGCGCACAAATTCGGCAAACACCCGGTCTTTGTAGTCTGCGGCAAAGTTGACGTGCTCAATCTCGATGCCCAGCACGTCCGCCACGGCCGCGGCGTCTACGAAGTCGATGTTGGAGGTGCAATAGCCCGGGTCTGCGCTGGGGTTGTCGGCGTCGGCGGTGCGGTCGTCGTCTTCCCAGTTTTTCATGAAGATGCCTACCACCTCGTGGCCTTGCCGTTGGAGCAAATAGGCGGTTACCGCCGAATCCACGCCGCCACTTAGGCCCACCACGATGCGTTGTTTTTTTCCGGGCCGGGCAGCAGAGACATTCATGGCGTGATTTTAGGTCGGGCCTGTGCCGCGACGCCGAGCGCCGGCTGCCTCAACGTCCCCGGTAGATGCTGGCGTCGGTGGTCAACAGCTCCAGCGGGTAGCGTTTGCCGGCCAGGTAATCTTCCATGCACTGCAGCACCAGCGGACTGCGGTGCAGCGCGTGGCTGGCGCGCAACTCGTCGGGACTCAACCACAGCGTGCGCACAATGCCGTAATCCAAGCGCCGCCCCTGCTCCAGAGCGCCCAGGCTGCCGCAAAAAGCGAAGCGCAGATAAGTAATGTCCTCACCCTTAGGGCGGGTGGCACTGGGCGGGCGCTCAAACCTGGACAGATAGACCCCCACCAACGCCTCGGGCGTAAAGGCGTAGGCCGTTTCTTCCAGCGTTTCGCGGACACAGGCCTGCACCGGCGACTCCCCAGGGTCCAGGTGGCCGGCCGGGTTGTTCAGGCGCAGGCCCTCAGGCGTGTGTTCCTCAACCAGCAAAAATTTGCCCTGGTGTTCAATGACCGCCGCCACCGTGGCACTCGGTCTCCAGCGGGGCGCGGCCATCAGCTTTCCGATGCCGGCGGGCCTTCGGCGGCGCGCTCGGCATATTTGTTAAAGCGCCAAGCGCTCGATTGCAGGGTAATGCGGCGCCAGGTGCCGCGCTTTTCAGCCGGTGACATCTGCGGCCAATGCTGCACTTCCCAAAAACTGCGGCCACAGCCTTTGCATTCTTCGTCGCCTTGACTGGTGGAGCAAATGGCGATGCAGGGCGTATCGGGCGTGCTGGCATACCAGTCCAGCCACGCGGCGCGTGCCTTGGTCGGCATGCTGGCCTCATCGGCCTCGGTTTCATGGTGGTAGACCAAGAGCGCGTACACCTCGGCCAGCGCGCGGGTAGCCGCAGGCAATGCCACGCCGTCCGGCGAAGGCTCTTTGGCGCGCCAGTAGTTGATGGCCGATTCGATGTCGGTGATGTGAATGCCTGCCATGGAGCCTTAAAAGAAGAGGCGCGATGATAGCGGGCAGCCTGGCTGGCCCCGATTCAAAGGGGATTGTCAGGGGCCCGGGCGAGTCCTGATTCGTACCAGCCCTTGGAGTCATTCACCACCCGCACCACGAGGAGCATGACCGGGACCTCAATCAGCACGCCCACCACGGTCGCCAGGGCGGCCCCGGACTGCAATCCGAACAAGCTGATGGCGGCGGCCACCGCCAACTCAAAGAAGTTGGACGCGCCAATCAATGCGGAAGGGCAGGCGACGCTGTGTCGTTCGCCCAAGGCGCGGTTCAGTCCGTAGGCCAGCGCTGAATTGAACACCACCTGAATCAGGATCGGCACCGCCAGCAGCGCGATCACCAGGGGCTGCTGCAACAGCGCCTGGCCCTGGAAGGCAAACAGCAACACCAGCGTTGCCAGCAGGGCGCCCATCGACCAGGGCCCCATTCGCTGCAGTGCCGCTTCAAAGGCATCGGCGCCACGCGCCAAAAGCCGCTTGCGCAGCCACTGCGCCAGCACCACCGGAATCACGATGTACAGGCCCACCGATGTGACCAAAGTGTCCCAGGGCACAACGATGGCCGACATGCCCAGCAGCAAACCCACCAGCGGTGCAAACGCGACCACCATGATGCTGTCGTTGAGCGCCACTTGCGTCAGGGTAAACAGCGGGTCGCCCCCGGTCAGGCGGCTCCAGACAAACACCATGGCCGTACACGGGGCCGCGGCCAGCAAGATCAGGCCCGCGATGTAGCTGTCAAGCTGGTCGGGGGGCAGCAGCGGCGCAAACCAGTGGCGGATAAATACCCAGCCCAAGAAGGCCATCGAAAACGGCTTGACCAGCCAGTTCACAACCAGGGTTACACCAATGCCACGCACGTGCTGGCGCACCTGGCCCAAGGCTGAAAAGTCCACCTTGACCAGCATCGGAATCACCATCACCCAAATCAGCAGGCCCACCGGCAAATTAACCCGGGCGACTTCCATCTGCCCAATCGCTTGGAACACGCCGCTAAAGAGCTGCCCCAGCGCAATCCCGGCCACGATGCACAGCGCCACCCACAGACTGAGGTAGCGTTCAAACAGATTCATGGGCGCTACCGGCGCCGATGGCAAGTGGGGGATGGACGTGGCAGCAGGCGTACTTGGCATGGTGGGCTTTCAGGCCTCGGCCAGCGCGCGGGCGCTGCTTTGCAACAAGGCGGCGTGCAATTTGTCGTCGGGCAGGCTGATAAAGAGCTCCAGGCGGCGCTTGATCGCCAGCAAGGTTTGGCGAAAGGCCTCCAGCTTTTGGTCCTCGCTGGCGTCGCCCTCGGAGGGGTCGGCATACGACCAGTGCGCCGTGGCGGGGTGCCCGGGCCAGACCGGGCAGGCCTCGCCGGCCGCGTTGTCACACACGGTGATGATCAGGTCCATCTTGGGCGCGTCCGGCTCCGCAAAGGCGTCCCAGCTTTTGCTGTACAGGCCCTCAGTCGCAATGCCGGCGTGGCGCAACGCTTGGAGGCCCAGCGGGTTGGGCTGCTGGTGGTCGCGTGGGCTGCTACCCGCCGAATACCCCCGAAAACGCGTGCCACCCATATGGTTGAGCAAAGCTTCTGCCAGGATGCTGCGGGCCGAGTTGTGGGTGCATAAAAACAGCACGTTCAAAGGGGCGGAGTGGGCTAGGGGATTCATCATGGATGGTGTCGTTTTGGTAGGACAGGGGAGGGGCTCGCAGGTCAATCAGGCCGCGGTACACGCTGGCGCCGGACGCAATTCACAGGGCGCGCCCTGGCAGCAGTTTTGGGTGAGGTAGGCCAACACGGCGTTCATTCGGTCAAACTGGGCGCGGTAGATAAGGTTGCGGCCCACACGCTCGGTCGCCAGCAGATCGGCGTGCACCAGTTCTTTCAAGTGAAACGACAAAGTGTTGGGCGCCACGCCCAGTTGCTCGGACAGCGCGCCGGGGGTGACCCCCTGCTCACCGGCAACGACCAACGCCCGAAACACCTGCAGGCGCGTGGGCTGCGCCAAGGCGGCGAGCGCCAGAACAATTGAATTTATTTCCATGATTCGATTGTAGTTGAATTATTGATGTGCGAGAGGTGCAACCCATCCACGTAACCCCCTAAACCCCAAAAGGGCAATCGCCGCACTCTTACCATTCGCGGCTTTGCAATTCGCTGCCCCTGGAAAGTTTTTAATTTATGGACATGTTTTCAACCCCGTGGTGGTCTGCGCTGCTGGCCATTGTGTTGATTGATTTGGTGCTGGCGGGCGACAACGCGATCGTTATTGCGCTGGCCGCGCGCAACTTGCCGGCCCACCTCAAACGCAAGGCGATCGTGTGGGGCACGGTGGGCGCCATCCTCGTACGCTCCGCCATGACGGTGGGCGTGGTGTGGCTGCTGCAGATCCCGGGCTTGCTCTTGGCCGGCGGCCTGGGCTTGGTATGGATTGCCTACAAACTTCTGGCAGACCAGGGCGACCAGGACGACCATGGCGAAGGCGCGAACACTTTCTGGGGTGCCATGAAAACCATCATCGTGGCCGATGCGCTGATGGGCGTGGACAACGTGCTGGGGGTGGCAGGTGCCGCACACGGCGCGTTTGACCTGGTCATCATTGGCCTGCTGCTGAGCGTGCCGATCGTCGTCTTGGGCAGCAGCGTGGTACTTAAACTTGTGGAGCGCTACCCGTCCATCATCACGCTCGGGGCGGCCGTGCTGGCCTTTACGGCTGCCCAAATGGTGGTGTCCGAGCCCCTGTTGGTGGACTATCTGGGCAATGCCAAAGTGGGCCTGGCACAAGACCAGCAGATGGCGCGCTGGGCGCTCTACATCGTGATCGTGGCCGGTGTGTTGCTGGCCGGACGTTGGAGTCAGCGCAAGGCAGCAGGCGCTGAGGCCTGATCTGCGTCAACACCAGGCCGGGCGGCGGCTCTGGCGGCACCCCGACCGCTCGGTGGCGCACGCTATGCTGGCGCCCTATGAAACTTCTTAGCAAATGGCTGCTCAGCGCCGCTGCACTGCTGGCGATTGCGCATCTTTACAACGGGGTGCAGATCAGCAGTTTTGGCTCGGCCATGTTGGCCGCGCTGGTTGTGGGACTGTTCAACGCCCTGCTACGCCCGGTGTTGGTGGTGCTGACATTCCCGGTGACGGTGCTGTCTCTGGGATTGTTCCTGTTTGTGATTAACGCGCTGATGTTCTGGTCTGCGGCGGGTGTCATGGACGGATTTCATGTGGATGACTTTGGCGCCGCGCTGTGGGGCTCGCTGCTGTACACCGCCATTGGCATGGTGATCAATTTAGCGCTGGAGCGCCTGTTCCCGCAATAGTTGGGTGACCTCGCGCGCCCGCGTGTCCACAATGGCGGCCTCCAAATGGTCGGGGCCCATGGCGCCCCACTGGCCAGCGCGCACCAGGTCTTGCGCCGCCCGCAAGCGCGCCAGTGCCGCGGGCCAATCCTGCTCAAGCGCGTCCGCCTGCGATTGCGCCCGTACGGCAGCCACATTGCGGCCCTGCACCTCATAAGCACCGGCCAACAGCCGCCAGGCCAGTACGTCACGCGGGTGTGCGGCCAGCCAGTCGCGCAACCGCTCTGCCGCCTGCGCCAGGCCGGGGCCACGACCTTGCTGAATCTGCGCTTGCGACAGCAGCGCCAACTCGGCCCGGCCAAATCCCGGTGGTGGTGGTGCCGCACCCGGCGCCAGCAGGGCCTCAGCGCGTGCGGCATCGCCCTGGCCCAGGGCCAACTCCGCTTCCAGCAAACGGGCCAAGCGACCGTCTGCGCCCACGCGCGCCAGCAACTGCTGCAATTGCTGGCACAGCGCCAAGGCGGCTACAGGGTCGCGCAGTTTGAGTGCCGCCAGCGAGGCGCCATACAGGGCAGCGGCCTGTGTGCCCGACGCTTTGGTAGCCAGCACCGAGGGCTGGACATCGGCCTGCCAAAGGCGCAAGGCGTCCACGCCACCGTTGGACAACACCCGCGCACGCGCCGCCACCAAGAGCGGCTCAAAATCCGGCTTTTGCGGAACGCCGGAAACGGCCGCGCGCGCGTCCGTCAACGCACCGATGCGGTTTTGCATGTCCGAAATTCGCTCGGTGGTGAGCGGATGGCTGCGCAGATAAGGAAAATTACCGCTGTCATTGAGCCGGTTGGCTTGCTGCAGCTTTTCGAACATGCCGACAAAGCCCTGGGGGGCAAAACCGGCTTGCGTCATCACGGCAAAGTCCACGCGGTCGGCCTCGCGCTCCATGTCACGCGAAAAATTCAGCTGGCTTTGGACGGCAGCGGCCTGCCCACCGGCAATCAGAGCATTGGCCGCCTGGCCGTTCGAGTTGCTTTTGCTGGCCGCCAGCACGCCCAAAATCATGGCGCCCATCATCCAGGGTGCCTGGGCGCTTTGGTGCGCCATATTGCGGGCAATATGGCGCTGGGTGACGTGGCTCAGCTCGTGGCCTAAGACCGACGCCAGTTCGTCCCGGGAGCTCACCACCCCCACCAAACCCAGGTGCACACCAAAGTACCCCCCCGGCAGCGCAAAGGCATTCACCGATCGGTCGCGCCCGAGCAGCAACTCCCAAGCAAAGGCATCAAAGAGTTCTGGCGATAGTTCACCACGCGCCTTGGAGGCCAGCAACAAAGGTTGCCACACGCTTTGCAGGTACTCCATGGTGACCGGATCGTCTAGGTAGTCAGGATCGCGGTACAGACTTCGGACAATGTTGTCTCCCAAGCGTCGCTCCATGGCGGGCGACATCTCGGTGCCGTCCCCCAGGTGGGGCAACGCGTTACCAGGCACAACCTCCCCACTCTGCTGGGCTTGCGCCAGCAAGAGCCCCGAAGGCCAAACTAGCATCACCGCCAGCATGCTGGCCGCGAGCCAACGCGGGCGGGCGCGCACGCCAGATGGTTGCGCCGTGCGGTGGGGGTCCAGTGTGCTCATGCCCAGATGATGCCCTTGATTGATAAAGTCCATGTAAACGTGCCGTTTGGCCTGCCGACGCCGGCCGTATGATGCCAAGCGGCTATTTCATTGGCATTTACTTTCATTGCAGTTACTTTACCCATGACCCAACTCACCCACTTCGACGCCCAAGGCCTGGCCCACATGGTAGACGTGGCCGACAAGGCCAGCACCAAGCGCATCGCCATTGCCACCGGCCGCATTGAAATGCTGGCCAGCACACGCGCCTTGATTGAAGGCGGGACCGCCAAAAAAGGCGATGTGCTGGGCGTCGCCCGCATTGCCGCCATCATGGCGGCCAAGAAAACCAGCGAACTCATTCCCCTGTGCCACCCGCTAGCGCTCACCCGCGTTGCCGTCGAGTTTGTCATCGCCCACCACGATGCCGATGGTTTCGACGGCGTCCACTGCACCGCCGCCGCCGAAACGGTTGGCCCCACGGGCGTAGAGATGGAAGCACTCACCGCCGTACAAGTCGGCCTCCTCACGATTTATGACATGTGCAAAGCCGTCGACCGGGGCATGGTCATGCACGGCATTACCCTGCGCGAAAAGCACGGGGGTAAAAGCGGGAGTTTTGTGAATGCGTTGTAAGTGGTTGTTTTACAAAGACTTTCTCTGCGTTGTCAAACCGAACGCATCTGCACTGATGCCTGACGGGGTTTCCAAAAAGAGAACTGATTATTGGAGTCTGTCCCATTCCTGTCCCAATGAAGGAATGAAATGGCTACTTTTCGCTTTCGCGCCAACCGCTGGCAGGCGCGTGTTCGCCGTAAAGGCACACCGGAACAGACCAAAAGCTTCTTAACGCGCCACGACGCGGAGCGGTGGGCGCGGTCTGTAGAAGTTCAAATTGACAAAGGGAGCTACGTTAGCGCCACCGGGGCGCAACGAACCACGCTGCGTAACCTTATCGACCGGTACGTTAGGGAAGTGCTTCCGGCTATGAAGGGGGCTAGGGAAGACACCATACGCCTGAACGCCATTTCCCGGCGTGAGATTTCCAAGCTGGCGCTATCCAACCTTACGCCCGAGTTGCTTGGCAAACACAGAGATGACCGACTGCAGGAAGTTTGTGCTGGCACGGTGATCCGGGAGCTTGCCTACCTTTCCAGTGTCATCAACCACGCGCGGCGTGAATGGGGAATCCACATGCAAAATCCACTGGCGGATGTGAGGAAGCCCGCGAGTCCTCCGGGAAGAAATCGCATTTTGACTACTGAGGAGCAGGCAAAGCTTCTTTGTGCAGTTAAACCAAGAGGCCGCCAGAGCCGATGGGTTGAGCCGATAGTCATACTTGCATTGGAGACGGCTATGCGGCGGGGAGAGCTACTTGCACTTGAATGGCGCGACATTGACTTGCACCATCAGACCGCTCAGCTACACACATCAAAAAATGGTGAAGCTCGCACCGTTCCTCTTTCAATGCGTGCAGTTAGTACCTTGGCCCAGTTACCTCGCCACATCAGTGGAAAGGTATTCCCAATTACGCACCATGCGCTCGCAGCGGCGTTTAAACGTGCAGTTAACCGTAGCGAGTTAACGGATGTCCATTTTCACGACTTACGACACAACGCCATTACCAGCATTGCAAACAAGCTGCCAAATCTTATTGAGCTATCAGCCGTCACCGGGCATAAGAGCCTCCGGATGCTTCAGCGCTATTACCATCCAAACCCATTATTGCTTGCGTTAAAACTTGGTTGACTTATGTGTTTAAACATAGTTGTTAATAAGATACAAATACATCCTAAGGAAATAGAACTTTTTGTCAGCGTGTCAAAAGTTCACTAACATCCAGCTACGACTACAGCAGCGTCTTACCAACGCGGGGGAGCGGTTCCAAAGCCCTGTATCCCCTTGTTTGACCGCTACTGGTAAGCGGTCGCATAAATGCGGACTCCCACCAATTGCGGAGATAAATGGAGATAACCGAAAACCGCTAGTTGTCAAAGGTGTCGTAGGCTTGTACAGCAATTGCTGTGCAGGCCTCTTTTCGTCTGCATAGCCTATTCCAAAAGTATGCAAATGACACCCAACAAATTGGCAACTCCATTTACGGATCAACGTATCGGAAGAGACACTGATCCTGAAAATCAAAGCAACCTCCATAGTGGCCCCTGTCACCCTCACGCGCAAGCGCCCTTGTACTTGGAACCAATTTTTGAACAGATACCAGAGCGATTGAAAGCGCTGAATAGATGGATCGTATGGCGAGGCAGTAAAAAACCTTGGGACGCGAAATTCCCCAACAGTATGGCAAGTTCTATTGACCCAAAAACGTGGGCAAGTTATGAGCAAGCCTATATCGCCTATGAAGAAGGCGACTTTGAAGGTGTTGCGTTTGTGCTAGCCGGTGACGGCATCGTGGGAATTGACTTGGACGACTGCGTAATTGACGGCAAGCCGTCGGACGAGTCTATGGCGCTGATGCAAACCATAGGCTGCCAATACATTGAGCTATCGCCCAGCGGGAATGGCCTTCGTGGCTTTGGCTATGTACAAGACCCACCCCGCAGAGGAATTAATCGAACCTTGAACGGGTTAAGGGTTGAACTGTACTCAACCGCTCGATACCTTACCGTTACCGGTCATGTAGTAACGGCTGGGCCGATGGCCCAACTGCACGGCTATTGTGAGCTTCACCAAAGATTGGCAGGTAGAGAGATTACAGAAGAGACAGAAGTTACTGAAGTAACAGAAGAAACAGAGTTCTATTCTTCTACTGAGCTTCAAGTGGCCTCAATTGCTGGGGTGTTTCCGGTGGAAACGCTACCAACTTGTGTTGGGCAGCGTAACCAGTGCATATTTTTATTGGCAAGGCATTTGAAATCCACCTACCCCAATGGTGACGTTGAGTCGATGAGGGACTTGGTCATTGAGTGGCATCGTCAGGTACTGCCTTCGATTAGAACCAAAGAGTTCGATGAATCATGGCTCGGATTCACCATCGCGTGGCGCAAAGTGAAATTTTTAAACGGCACTATGAGTGGGATCCTTTCGGGGCTGGACTCAGAAGACGGGCCAAATCCGGGCAGCGTCCTTGGGGCAGACGGTCAAAGGCTGTATCAGCTTTGCTCAGTGCTACAGGCACGCGAAGGAACTAAGCCGTTCTTTCTGGACTGCCGCACCGCTGGCAAAGCCATCGGGATCTCACATCTGTACGCAAACAACATACTAAACGAGTTTTGCCATCGGGGCCTTATGGTGCGGACTTTCAAAGGGGTGCGGCGCAAGGCCAGCCGCTACCTTCTGAAGGGCGTGCAATCGTAAAACTGATTTATTGGCACTTGTGCACCCTACCCCTTACCCAAGCGGTAACACGGCATATTTCCTGTCACCGGCTTGCTTAAAAACGATCCGCAGTATGTTTGAGGCCAGTCTTCCCAATTGGGCCAATTACTCAGTGCAGCCATTACAAAGTATGTAAATACGTCCCCGCCCCTCTGGGGCGATTCACCTTGACGTTGTGTTGGAATCCATCGGTTTGCTGTTTCATTACTGACGCAATGCAGCAACTGTTCGCATCTTGGTTCTCCTGCGTTTGTTCTGAGTTGCGGTATCTTCGCAGCCATGACCGACAAGCCCTGTGCCTTTTGCACCCTGCCTGAGTCCCGCATCATTGATACCAGTCAGTACGGTGTGGTGATAAGAGACGGCTTCCCGATTTCCCCGGGCCATACGCTGGTGATACCCAAGCGCCACATTGGCTCGTTCTTTGATTTGACCGCAGATGAACGGGAAGACCTAATGGCGCTCCTTGAGCGCGCAAAGGCTTTACTGGACGTTGAGTTTCAGCCCGACGGTTACAACATCGGCATCAACGACGGCCCGTCTGCAGGCCAGACCGTTCCCCATCTGCACATCCACCTGATCCCCAGATACAAAGCAGACCTGCCAGATCCCCGTGGCGGGGTTCGGTGGATCATCCCAGAGAAGGCCGATTACTGGAGCAAGCGGTGATCCCATCGGCAGAGTTCCAGTTAACGTTCTTGACGAAGTTGCAACGCCTATTCAACGAGGGGGACTTCACTGCAACATACAAGTACGCCCTCCTCATTGCTTTGTCAGAGATCGCAGTGGAACGTGGAGGCGATGACAGTGCAGAACTCAAAATCACACACCGGGAGTTAGCAGGAAAGTTCGTAGAACTTTATTGGCAGCAATCGGCACCCTATAGCGCAGGTGAACGTGAGGGATTGCTGGCCCAGAACAAAGGCGCACAAGCTGCGGTGGTGAGCGCCATTGTCAAGTTCCGACGAGATCACCCCGGAGTGACTGCCCAAAGCGCCGCTGCAATGAGCGGCTACGGCACCTTAATCAGAACCGTTGCGACCACCGTCTCGGCGCAGCCTGTCAATTACCTGCAGAACCTCGGTGGCGTCACAGATCCCTTCATCTACCAGCGCGATACGGGATCGATCGCTTTGAAGGCAGGTGTATCTCACTGCTTGCGGCGTTTTCAGCCGCTGGTGCAGCAATTGGCCCGAAGCCACTGGATCGGTCACATCAAAGGCAATAAGCTAAACCACGCCGTTCTGGGTGCAAATGACGATCTGGAGTCGTTCCTATTCCAGACGCCCCGCAAGGCGCTCCTGATCATTGGTGGCGGTCTCAAGCGGCTGTCCAACTGCCGGTGCTTCTATTGTGGTGGCAAGGTTACAGATGCGGATGTGGATCATTTCATTCCCCATTCCCTGTATCCCCGCGACTTAGCCCACAACTTCGTATTGGCCCATCCCGCATGCAACCGCAGCAAATCAGACACGCTGGCTGCACTGCCGCACCTTGAGCGGTGGTTGGAATACATCACCAGCAACGATGCGTCCTTGCAGGAAATCGGCGCAGAAGCTGGGCGTACAGTGGATCTTGACTCTATCCGTTCGGTGGCCCGTTGGGGATACGGCAATGCAATATCGGGCGAAGCGCAGGCGTGGGTTAAGGCATCGTTGTACGAGCCGGTTAACCAGTCTTACATCGAGGTTTTGGCCTAATGTCGGCTCAAAGCGCCCAAAGGATATGGAATGGCTTTTGTGAGCGATTCAGTATTGCCAAGGAGTGCGTGCAGCTGTTTGAGTCCACAGCCCACGGAACCATCGCTACCAAAACCATAGGTAAAGCCGCGTCCGCGCGTTCTGTACTTGCAAGATCAGCAGAGATGGAGGCAATGATCCTGCGTGAGGTCGAAAAACTCTTGGAAGACTGGGAGTCCAAGCAGCACAAGCTGGATGGCCTGATCTACTGCATGGGTTGGAAGCAGCAAGGTCACTTCATCCCTCTATACATAGGCAAAGCCGAGACGTTCGGTAAAGGTGACGGCAACCTGTCTGCCAACCTGCAGAACATCCACAGTGACCGCTCTAAGTTTGCCCGGTGGGGCCACAACTATGCGTATCACATCGGAGACCTCAGTGCATGCGTCCTGCCGGGGCATTCACCTGACAAGGCCACCAAGAAATACTCCCAGTGGGCGCAGACATTGTTCGTTGAAGCGAATTGCTCACATCCAGTGTTGAAGCAGCCGGTCTACTTCTGGTGCAAAGCTTGGAACCCAGCACATGTGGGCATCTGGGAGGAACTCGGGCCAACTTCACTGGCCTTTTTGGAGTACCTGTTGATTGGAGTGGCGGGACGGATGTCGCCTGAGCTCTTGAACCGAGAGGGTAACGAAAGGGCCGGGAGCCGTGACAAAGGCTCACTGTCCGCAAGACGCTGAAGTTTGGTCGGGCCCCTGAGCATCACCTACAGAGGTCGGGGTAGCTAACTAATTAGAGCCCCATCCCTTTTCAACGATTATCCCAACTGCTAGCCCGTAAGCAGCGAGCAATAGCTGGAGATCCTCATTGGGAACTAGCTTGTAAGCGAATACAAAAAACGCAGCTCCAATCCAAGCGGCAGCCGTCCATGCCGACTGGTTACAACTTTTCCCAAGGAGTATCAAACTCAGGGTGCAGCAGACGACAAGGATGTTAACGAGAGTCACTTCGCTATGCCTGACTGCCCACCCTGAACGACTAATCAGAACATCGCACAGCGACAGACCGTGCTGTTGCCCTGTTTTTCACAGCGAACAACCTCACCCTGCTTGCAACTCTGTGCAAATGCAGCAGTAACACCGAGTGCCAGCAAGCCAGCAACAACAATTGATTTCAAATTGATCATTTTCCACTCCAGAGAATTTAACCCGACACATCATCGGTTTGGGTATCTTATCCCGTGGTTTTTTATCCGTCAAGCCCGCACCATCGTGTGCATGGCAAAACCATCCCCTCAATTCGCTGGAGACCCTGTGCTTGTTGCATTGGGAGCGGCAATTCGCAGGGAGCGCTCTAACCGGGGGCTATCACAGGAGGCGCTGGCAGTCGATGCGGATCTCGACCGCTCCTACATGGGTGGTATCGAGCGGGGCGAACACAACCTGACGGTCATGAACGTGGTGAAGATCGCTGGAGCCCTGAAGCTCGCGCCTTCTCGGTTGTTCATTTCTGCGAACCTTTAGCCCCGACGTTGCCATTTCCCAGCGGGCAATTGGGTGTTACTGTTAACGATAAGGTCTTGTCCAGACCTTCACAGGATCACCCCATGAAAAAGCTTTCACTCTTTCTTGCTTGCTTTGTTGTTGCAGCCAATGCGGTAGCGGCATGCCAATGTGCCTGCGTAAACGGTCAGATGCAGTCCCTATGCAGTAGCTCACTAGACATTCCTGCAATGTGCATGGGGCTGTGCCCCCTTGCCCCATCGTCCATACAGCCGTTACCTTCCTTGCAGATTCCACCTATAGGGACGCAGCAATGTTCGCAGAAGCAAGTGCTGAATCCATCTACCGGACGGTACGAGTGGCGCTCTATCTGCCAGTAATAAATTTTTTTGTATACCTCCCGCGGATCTGCTTCTCAAAAGGAAGGGGGTAGCTTGAGCAGATAAGAGCGTAAGGCTTAGACGGCGCAACAGGCCGAAAACGGGGGGTGGGGGTACGGTGGAGTCAGATAAACGGTTTTTCCCCAGCCCTGTATGGGCAACCTCAGCATCAGGCCAACCAATTCGGATCGGCAATGAGCTTGGCTTTAGGTCGCGCTGTAAGCAGCAGAAATTTGTGGCTGGGGCTACCTAAAAAATGTAAAGTCAACAAATCTGCGCTTATAAACAAATCTGGCAGGAACAACAATTCATCTACCCCCAAGGCAGGAGACTCTCATGGCCCTACTCAAAACCAGCAAACTGGCGCTCGCCACTTTGGCGGCGCTGGTCTTAGCGGCCTGCGGCGGGGGAGATGGTGCCGCAGTCTCAAGCTCCAGTGGTTACACAGTTGAATCAGGCGTTGCGCAGAAAGGCCCGCTTGCGCAAGGCTCTGCGATTTGGGTAAACGAGTTGGCAGCGA
>Ga0214921_10000344_pt1 | contig 89362 bp, 99 predicted proteins | sample LL1505_MetaG_FD_177992 | JGI IMG/M metagenome (GOLD analysis project Ga0214921, IMG submission 177992) | Freshwater microbial communities from Lake Lanier, Atlanta, Georgia, United States - LL-1505 | ecosystem: Environmental > Aquatic > Freshwater > Lake | place: USA: Georgia | collected... | reverse complement strand
GAGTTGGTGTGTTTTGAACGGTACGAACGAAACACCCATAAGGATTGATTATACCTTTTCCAGTTCTCGTACTGTTTGTAGTCTGAAGAAATTGTTTTGTAAATGCTAAACAACTCCTTTCGATAAGCCTGTTTGATTGTAATTTCATTATTTTGAGTATTTTGAATATTCTCATTATTTTCAGTATTCTGAATATTCTCTATTTCGTTTGAGTCATTAAAAAACATATCCATCCATTTTAACAAACGACTCATTTGCAATCGATCCAATTCTTTTTCATACTGGTCGGATTGCTTGTCACTAAAAAGCCCTCGTGTGATATAGGCATTTAGGTTCGAAGTGACATTTGATAACATAAATTGCTGAATCAGTGCAATTGACATATTTTATATTATAAATTTATAAAAATTTATAAAACTTACGGTCTTGGGTCAAGCGCCTCACACTGGTCACACACGAGTGACAAAATCTGATTAATACGCTGATCAATACGCGAACGGTGTACCAGAATACGAATCATCTCTCGAAAATTTAGTACATCCTGATTGTCAAGATTCTCATTAAGATTATTCTCATTATCCAAATTTTGCAACATTACAAAAACCGTTTGGTAATCGTTATCATCAATGATATTAATGAAGGGTCCCATTAATCGTAACGCAATATGCCTACGTGTACGACGATATACACATGTTTCAAGACGAGAGACCATCCTTTCAATTAGACACTCCTCATATAGATTTGCGAATAGATTCACGAAATTATCCTCCATTATTTTCATTTTTTGATGAGAAAAGTATTAGTAATCATTTTTATACTTCATAAACGATTTAACGACTAATGTACGCTCGATATCCGGGTCCATTACTTTCATATGACTCATCTGTCCGGCTTTCGTGGTTTGGCCAATATTGATTGGTATTATATTTTTTGTTAAAATATGTCCTGCTTGACTCACTCGACTTACGTTTACCGTACATGTTGAAGTCTTATTTCCATCAACAGTCTTAACTGTCACAACAGTTGTTCCAATTGATTTAGCTGTAATTAAACCGGATACTGACACGGTTGCAATATTAGATTTTGAACTGGCCCACGAGATGTCTTTATTACTGGAGTTCGCGGGATTGATCACATAATTAATTTGATAGGTTTGATTGACAAACAAATTGATCGTTGATGGCGAGGTAATATTAACAGATACTACTGGTATATACACAGAAACGACAATAAAAGATGTTTTACCACCATCTACGGTTGTCGCTTTGACAACAGATGTTCCTGTTTGTCGAGCCGTAACAAGACCGGTCGAAGTGACACTTGCAACGGATGAATTTGAACTTGACCATGTTATTTGTTTATTTGCAGCGTTTGTGGGCATAATAACAGCGTTAACTTGATAAGTCTGGTTAATCGGTAAATTAATTGCCGTTGGGGTAATACTAATCGATGAAACAGAAACTACTGATGTGATAGTCAGAGTTGCTGTCTTTCCTCCATCAACCGTTCGAGCTGTAATAACAGCAGTTCCATTTTGACGCACTGTAACAAGACCAGAAGACGATACTGTCGCTACGGCAACATTTGAACTTGTCCATGTCACAGTTTTATTGGTGGCATTTACAGGAGTAATCGATGGATTAATTTGGTATGTTTGATTAACCGCTAGATTAATGGTCGATGGCGATATAGTAACGGAAAAGACGGAAATTGTTTGAGAGGGCGAGGGTACAGTAATTTGTGAAGATGCTGTAAAACCGCCATCATTAGATCTCGCTGTTATTACAGAATTTCCGTACGTCAACGATGATACAAAACCGGTATTAGATACCGAGCATACAGTTGGGTTCGAACTTGTCCACGTAACACTTTTGTCGGTTGCATTTGTAGGCAAAACAGACACAGTAAGTTGTGTAGTTCTTTGCACGGGCAATGTCACTGTGGCAGGTGTGACAGTTATACTGGTTACACGTATTGCATCCACCAACAATTTCGAAAGATTGGTGCCATTGATACTTCCCATTCCTGTGCATGCATCATAACCTGTTTTTGCGATGTACGCCCCATTGTTTCCGGACAAGATATCATGAAAACAATTGCTAGGCGCCGAATAAAGTAGAGGGTTTATAAATCTTGAAACGTTGATCGTCGCTAAAAATCCAGCCAACAACGGTGCAACAATACTGGTACCTCCATATATATAATAACCACCGTTTAATATTACTAAAACTCCTGTTGAAGGGTCTGCGACCAATGAAATGTCAGGAGTTTGACGATAGTTACCTGATAATGAAGATTGATAAGAAGGTTTGCTATATATTTTACTGATTCCACCACCACTCCCAACCCAAGTGGTTTCTTGTGTACTTGAATCGTACGCCAATGACGGACATACCAAGTTCGTTCCACCACATGAAATCACATATGGCGATGAACTTGGGTAATTACAGGTAGACGCGTTACCTGAATTATCATTTGAACCAAAATCACCACTTGCGACAAAAATATTGATACCTTGATCTGCCGCTGATTTTAACGTTGTTTCTAAATTTCCATAGTCGTATAATTCAGATGCACCCCATGATACTGATATAATCTTAGGAATAGGAATATTTCCGTTTACTTGATTTGTAATTGCATACTCAATAACACTTTTAAAATTCATAAGAGAATTAGGAACTAAATATAAAATAATATTAAGGTTAGGACTTGGACACACGCTTCCAATCATTTCGACATCTAAGGTATTTTCATCCGTTCCTCCATCTGTAACTGTGTTTACCGCTCCAAATAAAGGAACAACAAAAACTTTGGGGTGATTTTGGGTCTGGATACCGCACGCTGTCCAATATGCTTGAACATCACCATTTGTCAGAAGGCCATTTTGTGCGACATTTCCATATAAACCTCCTCCAAATGATACAACACCGATCGATACATTTCGTGTCGTATCTGGTTTTGGAAATCCGTAAATAGATGCAATTTCACTGCCGTAAAACCACGATCGATTTGCCATCGGCGTAAACATATCCGATTTAAAAACATGCGTCGACGGGCAAAGATGTGTGTGAAGTTGATGGAAAGCGCCTTTCATTTTATGTGGCTGGTGAAGTTCAGCTGTTTCATCGCTCGTGTGTTCGGATGCACATGGTGGAAACAGTTTTGGCATCTCCTCTACCACAACCGGCGCGTGTTCTTTTGCCTGTTCGAGCGATTCGGGCGGGTAAAACGTTACAGGCGCATCATTAACATACAAACATGCACCTGGAGGAAATAGTTTGACAGGCGGCTCCTCTACAAATAAATTTAGTTTCATCGGCGGTTTATCAATTGAATCGGGTAGATAAAGCGATGATGTAACTGGCGTCGACTTGACATAATTCGACCCTGGCGAAAATAATCCGGGGCTAACTCTTGCCGTTGACGAATTTTTCATTTATATTTAAAGAAATTTTAAAATTTCTTTAAAACAATAATTTATGCTTATTTTTACTTACATTTACTTATACTTACTTAATAAAGTGTGGCTGGATTTGCTGTTGAAGAGCGTAGTACGTCAGTGGCTTATCCGTGCCAAGAAGCTTGGCGAGCTTCTCATCTGGGGTAAATTGACGACGATCCGCCTGATTTTGGAGGTTCTTCTCCTTAACATACTGGCAAATTGACTTGGTCACTTCGACACGGGACACGAGTTGATCCTCCTTCAAACCGGTGAACTTCTGCATGTCCTTGCTGATTTTAACAGGCTTCATGAAGCCCGAGTTAACCGTTGCCGACGTCGATGACACGCGACGAACCTTCTTGCTGGCAACGCGAAGGGAATCGGTGCGAAGCTGGCGGACACGCTTGTATACCGCGCGAAGGAAACGCACACCCTTTGACTTATTCTTGTCATCATTCTTGCGAATGGATTCGATTTCCTCATCGAGGCTTTGAAGCAATGCATCAAAATCCTTCTCGACATCATCGCGAGTGACCTGACGACGCTTTGAAACTGCCTCGTCTGCCGACTCGCCAACCGCTGCATCAGCGGCAGCGACTGGCTCTGGGGCGGGGGTTGGAACTGGCACGGGGGCTGATTCTGCCTTCTTCTTGCGCGAAGCCTTCTGGGGCTCCTCGACTACTGGGGTGGCGACGGCTACTGGGGCTTGGACTTCCTTAACGTCCTTGGAAACAGATGATTTCGATTGCTTGCTCATTTTTTAATATAGGAATATATCTTTAAACTATAATTATATTTTCCCCACAAAATTAGCTTGAAATTTTTATTTTTTTAAAATTAAATTTAAAAAATCATAAATAAATGATATCAGGTCGTCGCCGAAATATCATTGATAAATTTTATACAAAAAAAGATATCGTTACTCAATGTCTTCATTTAACGAGATCATCGGTCCATATCGAGAAAGATGATTTGATTATCGAACCAAGCGCTGGTAATGGAGCTTTTTATGAACAGATTATGTTATTCCACAATAATTGTAGGGCCTATGATATCCAACCTGAACATTCACATATTGTTCAACAAGATTTTTTAACTCTTGTAAAAAATGAAACTCAAAAACTTCATATTATTGGAAATCCTCCCTTTGGTAGACAATCTATGTTATGTAAACGGTTTATTAAAAAAAGCATCGAGCTGGGGGCATCAAGTATATCCTTTATTTTACCTAAAAGTTTCAAAAAGGAAGGAGTGTATCAATTCATCGACCCTTACTATCACCTTATCGTGTCTATCGATCTTCCTAGTTTCTCTTTTTTATATCACACTCAAAATTATCATGTCCCATGTATCTATCAAATATGGGAAAAACAGGCGACACGGCGAGTATTCGAAAAACCTGTGATACCAACGTATTGGGAATACGTAAAAAAACACCAATACCCTGATCTCGCATTTAGGCGTATCGGTTTATACGCGGGAACATTTGATCGAAACTGTCAAAAATCGGCGACTAGTCACTATTTTTTAAGATTAAAAGGGGTAGACGTCGAGACATTTCTCACAGTGTATCAATCCCATGAACATTTTACACACGATAACACAGTTGGGCCAAAATCTGTGTCAAAACATGAACTAAATCGCGTTTTAAATGGATTAATTTTTAATTAAAATTTTAAATTATTTATAAATGGCATACTCGATATGCGGATGGTTTAACGGGATTCCATCTTATATTAATAACGAAAACATATCAAACATATCAAACTACGTACACACAAAATACGGGAGTGTGTATAGCGGAATAAAGTGGGAATGTATTGAATTTGTACGAAGATATCTTATTCAACGATACAGTATAACATTTGAGCCAGTGAAAAATGTATATGAATTAAAAAATATATCAAATTTTTATTCCTTGGTATCTGGATCTCCTTTACCTGTACATTTTCATACAAGTGGTTTACCTTTGGTAAATGATATCCTTATTTTATCATGGAAAGATACCGGTCATGTCGCGATTGTATGTAACGTTGATCAAAACAAAGGTTTGATTTACACCGTTGACCAAAACGGCGAACCCGAAACATGGGACACTGAAACATATAGCCGGGTATATTCCATTCATTCTAAACAAATTATGGGTTGGTTACGATATAACTAATATAATTAATAGACTAGTAAGAAATTTTATTTTGATAAAATAAAATGAATGGCGAATATCTCGAAAAGATATGGCGCGAAGAAGAAGATGTGTTTTTACGGTCGCTTGTGTTTCAGTATGCATGTTTGCGGATTCGTGACTTGTGGGAGTATATAGGGGTATTTTTGGGACGAAACGGTGAACAATGTTGTAAAAGGTGGATTTATCTTAATTGTAATGGACCATTTAACACACTTGGCCAACCTATGTTCTTTGAATGGAACGGGATGAAATATTGTGGAATTGATAGTTGTCATCCACAATATGGTTTACCGTGTCCGGATTGTTCTTATGCCATAATTGTATATTCATGTATAGAAAGAGAGTATTTGCGCTGACACGTAGAATTGTAATTGTATATTACAATTCATTAGAATTCATTAGATTTCTTATTATTGAACAAGTGTTTTACTGCATATGTTACGCAGAATATCATGAAAAAGCTCGTTCTTGTCCCCATTAAACATCTTAAACACTTCTAGATCCTGGTCCGAAAATTTACCTGCTACCTCCATAAAATATGCCAATTGCGTTGGGTCTTTTGCCGTTTTAAACTTATCCGTTAACTCATTTGTATACTGGACCGTCAGTTCTCGGTTTCGTTCCTTAATACTTTTAAACAACAAATCGGATAACATCGACATTTCCGGATCAGTCACAATATCACCATTCTCATTCTTATACTTCAATTTTCGCCTAGAATAATCCGTACATGCCACTCTTTCTTTCAACGGATACTCCAAAAAGTACTCCGAATACCCTACCGCGCCTTTCTTGATGTGTTCAATTGTGAGATGTTGGGCCTGCTCGTGAAGATGTTCCTGAGAAATAATATTCAAGTTGTTAACATGATTGACTGTGTTATTGGTAGTGTGTGTAATAGAAGGTTTTGCATTATTGATTGCCTTCTCCGCTAATTCTTTGATAATCGTATCTTTCTGTGTGATCGTATCTTCTAGTTTTTCGACCATCTTTTCAAGAAGCAGAATACGTTTTTCTAGTTCCTTTTTATCTTTTTCGACCTCTCTCATCTCTAGTACAATATCATTGCATTTAACGATAACTTGATATTCAATACAAGTAGGATAATGCTTTAATAAACGATCATTACTGGATACAGTTTTTTGACAGCCAGAGCATTTATGTTTATCACTGTGTTTGCCCTGTATGGATAAACAATATTTTGCGATTTTTTGGTGATTATCGAGACTTTTATTAGATAAAAAAGTCGATGAACAGAATTGACACGTATAAACAATATCTTCTTCCGACATTTATATATATTATTAAATATATTTAAATTAGTATTTCGTTTTACGCAATACCGCGCAATACCAAATCAAGAAATTGATGATTCGCGATTTTGTGATTTTATAAAAAAAAATGTTTTTCTATATCTTACTAATTTATAATTTTTAAAATTTTTAAGATATAGAATTAGAAAATTTTAAAAAAGTGTGTTTTTCATTTTCTAAAATTAACAACACGCGAGGGGGTCCCACACACACACAATTTTTTCTTAAAAAACGACGTAAAAACTGAACCTGCTTTCGTGACCAGTATTGATGGTATTGAAATTTTAAAAAATGAATAATTTAAGCTGTAATCGTGGTTAAAATTTTACTGGTATTGCGTTTTACGCAATACTGGCGCAATACTACGCAATACCAAAATTGCGGTATTGCGTGGTACGAAAAACCGTACCAATTTTTTTGTAACCTGTAAACGTGGTTACAAATCAACAAATCTTTGCGTTTCACGCAATACTGGCGCAATACAAAATCGTACCAAATAAAATGTTATAAAAAGAACCACGAATAATGCTTTAAAATTACACATTTTAAAATGCTGATTTTTGATCGTTTTTTCAGAATGTGTGTGTGTGGGACCTCTAGAGACATCTGAGAATTCTAAAATGAAAAAACACATTTCGCGTTTTTTTCACGTTTTTCGCGTTTTTCGCGTTTTTTCAGAATCGTTTGATCATAACGAGATTTATAGAATTAATTAGAATGATAAATGGAAACCGCTTATACGGAAATCATCCCTGAAATCTCTTCTCTTATTACTTCTAAAAAAATACAGATTTTAGATAAGACCGATATATTAGACATCATCAATCACTTTCTCGAAACTCATCAAAGCGATCAACCTTTCTTTATTGTCAATTTGAAAGAAGTCATCAAAAAAATCAATTTATGGCGTGAACATCTTCCACGCGTAGAGCCCTTTTACGCTGTTAAGTGTAACCCGGATGATATTATCATGAGACTGATGTCCAGTATGGGTCTAGGGTTTGACTGTGCGTCAAAAAATGAAATCGCCCGTGTAATTGCATCTGGTGCTTCCCCCGAAAAAATTATATTCGCCAATCCGTGTAAAATGACGGAACAGATCAAATTCGCGCGTTCGAATGATATCGACATGATGACCTTTGACAGTTCTCATGAGCTGTACAAAATCAAACTTTACCATCCAAGTGCAAAACTTGTTATTCGCATCCAAACAGATGACTCCAAATCGAGATGTAAATTTAACTGCAAGTTTGGTGTAAGCATCGATCAAGTCAAGGGACTTCTTCATCAGGCAAAATTTATGGAACTTGATATAGTGGGTGTGAGCTTTCACGTTGGGTCAGGTTGTACGGATGAGAATGTGTATTATTCCGCACTGAAAGACTGTAAAAAGGTTTATGATATGGCAACTGAAATGGACTTTGATATCAGTGTTATCGATATAGGCGGGGGGTTTCCGGGAGACGATGATGAAACGTTCGTGAAAATGGCGGCGGTGATCAATAAAGGGATTACGGAAATTTTTGAGGATATCGATATTTCGTTTATCTCTGAGCCTGGACGATATTTTGTTACGTCGGCGTATACACTTGTAACGAGTGTTATTAATAAAAAAGTTGTTAAAGACTCGCCAACTGATGATAAACATATTATTTACTACTTGTCGGAAAGCGTGTATGGGTCATTTAACAATACCGTATTCGACCATGCAGCTATTTCCCTTCTTCCATTCAATGAACGGAATGAGAAACAGTATGACTGTACTGTATACGGTCCCACGTGTGATAGTATGGACAAGATTGCGTCTGGGTGTAAACTACCAGACTTATCAATTGGAGAAGTGATCTATATCGAGAATATGGGTGCGTATACGATCGCTGCAAGTTCCAATTTTAACGGTTTCACACAAACAGAGTGTAAGTATATCATTAATTGATGTGATTTTTTAATTTTATAAAAAATCGAATAAGCTAAGTCCGACTTAGAATGCAACTAACTGCTTGAAGTTGTTTTTCTACCATTCGAATAAGTTCACTCGCATTATCACGTAAACACTCAATATCATTGAGTTCGGTTTCGTCGCCGTCATTACGATAGTAGTATTTGTCAAGCAATACCCTGTGCTGTTTGACGAGGTCATTGAATTTGGCCTTGATAGAATCAAGAAGCGGTTTAGTGTAATTAATGATCTCGCGTGTCCTCTTTCTCATTTTCGAAGATTCACGTAGAATGGAAGGGTTGATGCGAAGCCACTCTTTACAATAAAAGAGTTCTTGTTCCAATTCAGTATGATACGTCGTAGGGCTCAATGTTTCCTTAACATATTTCATGTAGTCATTGTGTAGATAAATTTCATGGTCGAGTTTACTAAATGTAAACTTACTATCAAATGATGATTTGTGAGGTACTATGGAAATATTGGTTTTAGAAATGTGTGTGGCGCGTCTCGGGGAGGGATTTGTTGACATTATTTATATTAAAAATTTTAATTTTATTTTATATAAATGGCTGAAGCTACACGTTTTAACCCTAGAATGTATAAGGAAATGAATCTATCCCCAAAGGATCTTGCATTACCCGATGTAACTGATTATTTTAACAGCAGTGCAGGTAAATTTATTGATTTTATGAAATTGGTTGGAACGGCGATAAATGCTCGTTTGTATAGCAGCAGAACTGGGACCTGGCTAAAAACCCAAACCGTAATTGGCGTGATAGGAATGGAGCCATGTGAAGTCCAAGGTGCTCCGTTCAAGATGAGAGTAAAGAAATCGAAGAAACGATCGACGAAGAGAACCAAAAAATCGAAGAAACGATCGGCGAAGAAGTAAGAAGAAATAGAATAATTATAAATTATAATTATTTTTAATATTTTTAATATCTCATATGAAACAACATTGGATCCGGGCGTTTACCGTTGTTGATTTTGAGAGGAGGGTGTTGACGTAACCCGTGTTCGTTAAAATCTCCCAAGACAGTTGTCCATATCGTTAATTTTTGGTTTTGTTCGGCCATACCAAGGTCGTCGCGAATGCCTTGAACAAGAAGAGAGATGGTTTTGTCAACGATGTACGCGTAATCATCGCGTTTGCTATCATCGACCACTAAAAACTTTCCGTATATATCACCAGTGCGAGGTGCATGTTCACGGAAGATACCAAACAACGCGGTGACGACAACGCGTTCGGATGGGATGATTCGGCGACCGTTTGAATCAACGCCGGTTAGATAATCGCCTACTTTTTGTTGAATGACGTGAACGGTTGTCTTGGTAAATAGTTTTTGGGTTAATGGATTCCAATCTGTAATCGTTTCCCATCCCACAAACTGGTTCAAATCAAGTCTATCATCATATGCAGCATATCCCTGTTGCGCGTTAATGGAGTTGGATGCTAATGTTTTCAGTGATTGTTGTAAATCATTATTGTTATCAATATGACCATAAGACATTTTATTATTATATAAATATTTAAATAGTTACATTCTTTATTAAAATGTTTGCTAATTTGGACGACTCTCATATTACTGTTGTAATGTACAGTAAATTTTCACAAGGTTGTAACGCCTTTTTAGAAATACTATCAAAAGTCCCAACGTTTAAACATACATTGTTATGTATTGATAACGAGGATGCGCGGAAGAGGGTTCTATCCCCACAATCTAAACTAAATGTAACCGAAGTACCATGTATTTTTCGTATTTATGAGCGCACCGGTTACGTTGAAACGTTCGAAGGAGAACGAGCGTTTACTATATTAAACACTCATTATAATCATTATTTAGAAAAATTAGAAAAAGAACAACTTCTTCGATCAAGTCCACCTCCGCCACCGCAGACGCAACTTCCACAGCAGACACAATTGTCACAACTTCCACAACAGACATATCAACAGACACAACTTCCACAACAGACATATCAACAGACACAACTTCCACAGCAGACACAATTGTCACAACAGTCACAACTTCCACAACAGACATATCAGCAAATGCAACTTCCACAGCAGTCGCAACTTCCGCAGCAGACATTACCCCCACAACAAACACAATTACAGTCTCCGCCACAGAGTTATGAATTTGATATCGCGTCTCAACCTCCTCCATCCACCATGTCTTCCACGCCAATCGACCAATTGGACTCGTCATATATGGCGTCAAATCCTGGGATGCAACAGGTTGATCGGGCGGTTGTAAAATCAGGAGCCGCTAATATTGTTTCACGGGCTATGCAGATGCAAAAAGAGCGTGAGGTGGACCCGCCTAAACGCCAATAAAAATGATTTTTATAAGGTTTCTTATAAATATTCTCAATCATATAGAATAATAGTAATATGACAAAGAATCATAAGGATTATGTAAACGGGATTGTTGATATTATGGCCATAGAACTTCGTGATATAAAAAAGAAGTTGGAAAGCACGTATAATCTTTATCATCAGTCTGTAGAAACCGACCGTGTTTGGGAACACATTTTAAAAGAAATGTTTGTTTCTTCGCAAACTATGGTGACAGAGTTCGTAAAGAACAGAGGAGTGATTCGAAAACAGCGAGTTTCAAAGGATAAGAATGAAGAAGAGGACGATGATAAGGATGCGACGACTGTGGCAACATCTTTCTCGATCTATTGTAAAAAATTTCGTAAAAATGTACGGGAATCGAACCCTGGGTATAATGCCATTCAAATTAGCAAATGTTTAAGCGAAATGTGGAAGAAAGTTCCTCAAACAGAAAGAGAACAATTTAAGTAGTTTTATATTTAAAAATATAAAACGTTGTGTATTATGTGTTTTTATGTGTGTTTACGTAAAAATGGTATGAATCTCTTTTGCGATTTTGTTGATCGTTAGTTCGCTCAAATTGACTTTTTTCACAAAGTCTTTGATATTAACATTATTAAACCCTCTCTTTTTGCATATATAATAGTAGATGAGAGAGCTAATCACACTTTGCGGCCTGGATCGATTGATCATACTACTTTTATTCTTAATGCTTTCATACAAATCACAGATCTCCTTTTTTTCTTCGGGTAGCATGTCGAATTTCTGCAAGCATTCTTCTACTAGTTCGAGCGAATTTGACGTTTTGTTTCGAATTTGACTTTCTTTGGGAGCATTCAAATTAACGTGTTTTAGTCCTTTCAATATAATTTTACGATCCAATTTAAAAATATCGCGTAAATGATCACACGTATACATCTTCCCATTTAATTTAATAGAATGGAAAATACAACCGAAAATAATCGCTTTCCTTGAATTTCCGCGATAAATTTTACCATTTGTGACTTGTGTGTAAATATCGTTTGCCATATTAACGATTTTTTCAGAAAATCCAAAATTTTCAACATCTTTGAAAATGCTTTTATCTTCTAACTTTCGAATATGGCAACGATTGGGATCGGAACTCTTTCGGGTGTCTTCGCTCCCATAGTATCTCCAGTCTTTTTCGTAAGACATGACTTTTGATAATTCAACGCCGCAATCACTGCATAAAAAAGTTCCTGATTCGTTGACAACGTTTACGTGATCACACACGGTATCTTTCTCGTCAGAAGTGTCAGTCTCGTCATGTGTATTCGTATTATCGTCGAGTTCATCAAAAATATCAAATGCATCCATTCTTTATATTTGTATTTTTACTTAAATATAAATATCATTTTTAGTATTTATTCTTATCTATATCTTAACTCTAATAAGTCTAATAACTCTAATAACTCTAATAACTCTAATAAGTCTATAACACAAACGTACTGTGAACTTTCTTCAATAACAGTTCGGGCATAAATGCCGGGTATTGTTCTCGTATTTTTAAGATAAAAACTGTAATCCCGAGTTTGACATTGGCGTTTTTACCATGCTCTTTAATGAATTCTTTGTCCATTTTTTTTGCCATACCAAAATCAATGATATAAAGATGACGCGAGTCGTCTCCTTTTCCCGACATAAAGTTAAGCGGCGATATATCACCATGAAAAATCTCGTGTTTATCCAAGGTTTCTAGAATAGAGATGATCTGACGTTGATGAGTTTGACTTAGTTTACCGGTTTTGTTAATGTAATCGACTAACGTTTTACCAAGTTCGTCCATTACGATATATGGTTTATCGACGTCTAGGTTAATCTCGTGGATTTTAGGTGATACACCTAAACGATGAGCTTTTTTCATAAAATGAATTTCTTGTTCAATTGCTTCTCGATTTTTATTTTTCCGGAACGTTTTTGTTACAACATCCCTTTTACCTCGTTTGTGATAGGTAACAACTCCGTCTTTTCCCTTTTTAACCGATTTTTTTAATGAACTCATTTTATTAATATTAATATTTTAATATTAAATTTATTTATACACAACTGCTTGTGAATTTCCTTCCTGTGACTTTTCAACTTTGATGGTTACACCTTTATCAGCGAAAAATTCAGTCATAGCTCGTTCCACTCCCTCCCATCTCGCGTCATCTAAAACCATTACTCCTCCTTTTTTCAGAATTTTCCAGAATAATGTAATATCCATTAAAACAGATTCGTATTCGTGACTTCCATCTATATAAATAAGATCTACCTCTACCTGTTTTTTTAACATAAAATGCGCGGCTTCCATACTTGAAATAGGGAATGGATAAATGGTTTCATGATTGCATAAGAGCTTTGTATTGTTTCGAAAGGTTTCAAATAAACACGGAATCCCGTTTACACGATCTAGTCCATTTGAAGCCCATTCCCCGTCCATGTGTTCAGGCGAACCTAGAAATGTATCGATACATACAATTCGTGCTTTTTTGTTACGTGATTTATATAAATTGGCCATTTTATTAGCAGATAATCCTTTCCATGTACCAATTTCAATAATGTCAATACAATCAACATTCTTTTCAATGGTTTTCTCAACCTCTTTTAACAATTGACTATCGTCGTCACACCAACCGTGTAAATTAAATTTGTCTATATTAGTAACAAGCGAATCAAATGTGTTGCTTTGAACTTTTTTAATAAAATCCCAAAATGACATAATGAAATATAATATTTTATAATATAAAAACCTTTAAACACTGTTTATTTCAAGAATGTTGTATATTTCTGGCATAATGGTTTGCGAATCACGCGTACTGATTGTGCGATATGACAACATTCGGCGTCTGTTAAGTTTTTAGTTTTGATTTTTTCATAAAGCAATTCTTGTATCTTACGAAACTCATCGAGAGACGAGTTCAGAATATCGCTATACTCCATTTTCTTATCTAATGTGATTCCTTCTTCTAAAAACCCTTCTACGGTTAAACAGTGTTTTAAAATACAATCATGGCAGCGTTTTCCGTAATGGAATAGATGATCTTCTAATAAAATCATATTTTTTGCGGCCTCACGCAAATTAAAACGTGGGTCTAAAATGGGGTACAAATTGGTTCCGCCGCAAATATTGGAACCATCTTCTGATATGCCACAAGAACTTTGGCTATCACCGCCGGCGTCATCACCAGCCTCTGGTGTTGCAGTAAATTTTTCTTTAATTGTTTTTTCTTTTGATTCTACGGGTGTTTTAAAACGAAACGATAGATCGTCATTCATGATTTCTTCTGGTTGGCCGTATGAATACTTCATTTTTTGTTCGATTGTTTCTTCTTGGTACTCATTCGTTTTAGGCGGCGCTTCGTATAACATTGAATTCAGTTGTATAAATTTACGGTTATCAAGTGTTGCAGTCATGCGTTGTCTACCATTTGTTGCATACATTTATTTATAATTATTTTTTTATAAATAAATGAAACAAATCATTATATTATTATTTTTATTAGTTTGTATTTTTGCTGGGATAATACTTCTTGTCAAAGGACAAACAAATGAGAATTATGATATGTTCAAAAATGTTAAGAATGACGATGTCGACTCAAAGTTACAGTTAACAACATGTCGTCGTTGCAAAGGTCAGTATAGTAACGTATGGTCAGGGTACCAAACCGCGCCTTCACCACCTCCTGTGTATTGGTCCGATAAAACAAATGCCGAAGGATTGCAGACAAAAACATGGCAAAATTATAAAACATTGGACTCCCCCACAGAAAAAGAAACCCCATTTCATTCATGTGATGATGCCTACAGATGCCGACAATATGGTGTTGCCACTGGTGTACAAGGTAAAATCTTTTAAAGAAGAGTAGATCCAATGGTTCGATTTCTGCTATTTGCGCCAACCGGTTCGATTTGCAAACTTGATAGATTTACGTTACCGGAATAGTAGCTACATGTCATCGTTGTTGGATTGTAAATAAACATTGTTGTTCCCGTTGGAACATTCAATGTACAATCAGTTGTCGTAGATTTTATTACGTCTGGGCCTATTTTTGTGATACCGGTGGAAGGTGGTATTGCCTGCCCGGCTATATAGAACCCATTTTTCATACCATAGGCGTTATTGATTTTGGTTGAGGCTTTCGTTAAGACTGTTGTCGCGTTATCAAGTTGTGTGATATAATTCAATATTTTAATCTTTGCGGGCGACGGTGTAGTTGGTGCCGGCGTGGTTGGCGCTGGTGTAGTTGGAGCTGTCGTGGTTGGCGCTGGTGTAGTTGGAACCGGCGTGGTTGGCGCTGGTGTAGTTGGAACCGGCGTGGTTGGAGATGGTGTAGTTGGTACAGGCGTGGTTGGTTCTGTTGGAACAATAGTCTTTATCTGTGTGGGTGCCGGTGTTGTAGGCATCGGTGTTGATGGACTATCGGGTGATTTTGATTTATTTAAAAATATTACAATTCCAATAACACCGATTAAAATTCCAATTGCCCAATATAATGTTTTTGCCATTTATTTATATAATTTTAAATAAAATTATATTTTTTTAAAGAGTAATTGAGCCAACCGTAGCTGTGCCAATTGATAAACTTGATAAGGAAATAGGATTTGAATAGTATGTACATACCTGTGTCTTTGGATCATATACAAACATAGTCGCGATTTGTGGAGCACCTGATGCACATAAAGCAGTTGTTTTAACACCAGTCGTTTGTGAGATTTGGACCAGATTTGGAGGAAGAGTTGCACTTCCGCTGATATAAAAGTTTCCAACTTTACCGTAAGCGCTAGTAATTGTTTTAGCAGAGTTTATAATAGAAGATGAAGCGTTATTAAGTTGTGTGATATAATCTTTTAATTTTGTTGTATTTGCGGTGTTATAACACATATTATCTCCTGCAACCGTCTGTGAGTATCCAGGCTTACACTCAAAATTAGAAGTTGCCGTATTAAATACCGTGTTAGGAACGGAAGATAAATCGATAGGAACACAGTATATTTTACCATCCGTGTGAACGTATGGTGTTCCGTTTGCACAAGTACATGTGCCTGAGGGGTCGACTGTCCCGCCTACACATAGAGGATTGCAACTCGCGATCTTGTTGTAATCCGCAAGAGCTGTTGAATATTTGGAAAGTGCTGTTTTATAAGCCGCCGCGGTTGCTGCATCAACCGTTGCTAAGTCAGGGCTGTCGGCTGGTGTCATATTTGACGCTACATTTGTGAATGTTTGGGGAGCGCATTGTGTCGCAGGCAAGTTACCAATTGGGAACTCCTCGCTAAATTGATTGCATTGACAATGTGCGTACTGACATCTTTCACATTGACATTGATTTCTGTCGCTACCACCAATATTTAGTACAAGTAGGTAAAGAATGATACATACCGTAACACCAATGAATAAAGATTGTGTTGATATTGTTACGGTTTCATTGGAAGACATTTTATTTATAATAAATAAAATAAATTACGTATTTTACGTATACGTATTACGCATTTACCCAACGATGTGTCCAACTCGTGCGATTGTATAGATTTTGTTGTCTCGACATCAAATCTTCCCGAAAAGATAATGCATCGCGGGTTGATTGATCTCTTGAAACAGAGTGCATTGTTGAAGATATTGGTGTACGGTTATACTCCGGTTTTACTGAATTCATTGGGTCTACACGTATGGTTTTATCGACATATGATGACACGGTGTATACAGGATTAAAAAACGGTTGTGCAATATCTTCATTAATATAATATGCGATTTGACCGTTTTTTATATCAGCGTACGTTTGGTATCTTCCGCCGTAATTACTATTATTAAAGGTGCTTACTTGATCCATATCAACCGCGCCTACTTTTGCTGGTTGATCAAGAACCATACGAATATCACGCGGTGCATCTACCACACGACCATCTTGAACATAGTGATATCCAGATCCGCCAATTGGGTTTGGTGCCATTTTATAATCTGGCATAGCAGAAAGGCCCAATGAATTGATAAAATGAATGCGTTCATCGCTTTTATTCCGTTCTTCCATCACGCGGTACGAACTTGATATATTGTATAACTTATCGTTATTAAAAGGAAGAGGTTCATCTCCCGAGTAAACACCTAATGAACCACGAACAATTCTTGGACCAGTATGACCGGTGTGACCAGAATGCCCGGACGATGACGATATAATTGGACCATTTTGAGGAGACCTGGGTCCTGTGTGACCGGTATAACCTCCCGTCGAATCATCATGTGTACCCGTCGATACGGGACCGCATGATTCTTCTACAACGTTATTTCCGATGTTTTTAAATATTTTATACATCTTTATTATAAGAAGGGTATTATATTTTTAAAGTTAAAAATATAAATTATAATAAAATGAATACACGGTATATTGAAATTTATAGCGCCCACCGCAATCGAAATCAATTCCCGAAACCTTCATCATTTGATATTCCTTTTTCACCGACAAAACAATTGGCGAATGGTTCTCAGGCAACAGACCCATTGATAAATGGTGCAATCTATTATACGTGGAATGGTGGATTAGTGATCGATACAGGTACTCTAAAATCCGGGTCAAAAGATGCAGCCCCACTTTTGGAAGTTTCTAATAGCCATACGCAGCCGAGCTTGCCAAATTTTTACGTTGGGTATCAAATGATGATTCAGACAACACTTGAATTGGAAACACGGACTATTATTGCGTATAACCCGTCTAATGTTTCTGTTACACCTGATGTATCTTTTAATGGTGTTACCAATTCTGGGCAACCATATGTTATTTTTAATATGAGTACAAATGGGTTCGTTCATATACCAGCTGTAGATAGTTATGAAAATCACGTCATCGAATATGATCAAGCTTATACTGGATATTATGTTATGGATGAGACATTAAGTTATGGAACAAAAATTATAGCAAGACAAATTAAATATTACGATCAAACCATACGATATGCTTACTATGATTCTGATATGCCCCCGGACTGGGATGTATCAGATTCGTATACATTGAGACAAAGCCTTCCTCTTGAAAAATGGACTCTTTCTACACCTACGGTATACAATACCAATCCAGATAATGGTCAGTTAGGTCTTCTTCTATTCACATTACCACCCGGATCAAGTTCACAGGATAATTTTTACACGGGTAAATACATTTATTTTACAACCAATATTCCTTATCAAGAATATAATTTGTTCCAAAGCACATTTAAGCCGATTTATGGTACATACTATATTGTATCGTATAACGGTACGACTCACCAGGCTCTATGTTACTATGATTCGTCTGTTCCTAATTACCCAACGTATCCATCCGTTAACCCGCTTGTCAATCCGCCTGGAACACCCGTACCAGATTTAGTAGGAGACACCATTAACATTGTCAGTTTCACTAACGATAACTACTCTCCACTGAATTATACGGGAAGTATAGTGTCACAGAACCAAACAGTGTGTTATGAGATTGCGTTAATAAACTTGACACTGCCAAATGTTATGTTAACTACGGGTTCACGCATTGCTTTTTATCCTTATGTGTATGTCGAGTTCGCGAATACAACATCTCCGTCAGGGGCATCACAAAATATCATTTACAGTAATAATCCTGAAAGTGGCAAAGCCTTGTTTATTGCCGCTGTAACGGATGTTGTACAGCCAATCATTAGTACGTTCGTCAAATTAGACGGAGGAAGTATGGTACAAACGGTTAAATTCAAACCCAACGATTCGATACGTTTTTCTGTGTATCTCCCGGACGGGACGCCTTTTTCGCCTGTTGACCAAGATATATTAAGCCCGTATCGCCCAATTGGAACATTACAAATCAACGCGGTATTTTCTATTCGTCGTCTGTAAATGTTATATATTATGAAAATAATATTTTCATAATCTTAATCTCTTATTCAACTAGGCGAATTGTCGGTTGAAATAGTTCTTTGAGCTGTTTAACAACTTTCCAATACGTCTCGCGAGTCTTATAGTATTTTTTAAACAAATCTTCTTTTTTATACACAGCAGATAGAACTTCATCGATTGGATTGATCATCAGCTTGCTATAATATAGAGAATCGATCGTTAGGATCGTGGAGTACTCTTTATAGTAATCAATATCTTCGATCTTATTAAACAGCTTATCCTTGATATTATGGTCCGATTCAATCACACAATACCCAATGCGTTCACCCGGATCGACACGTGTACCGCGTCTCCTCATCTTTTCTGCTAACTGAACCTGGCTTGGTAACGCCTTATTGATATACTCTTGAACGATGAGATGTTCCAAACCATATTTTAATCGAAGCATATCATATTCGGTCTCGTTTTTATCAACGTAACTCTGGAAAATTGTGCGGACGGCAGATAAGTCGGCTCGTTCATCTAGCAATTCAAGTTCCTTTAACCGTTTCTCTAATTTCTTGTTATCATCGGGCAATGGCCTGATTTTATAATCCTTAATATCACCCACACTCTTTGAAATGGTGAGATCTTTTGCCGTAACTGAGTGATTAGACAAACGATTGAGTTCGTCTGTCATTGTCAATAACACCTTTTCTATTGGCTCTTTGTAAAACGCACTCATAATGACCTTCGAGTAGAAGTCACGGCTATATGCCGAGTTGTCACGGCGTGATAGCAACACACCTCTCTTCTCAATTTTTGACGAAATGACACCACTGGTATCACATTTCAATGCCATGTAACGTTTTTTACTTAGAATCAAATATCGCCAATAAATTGCCTCTTCATATGCAAATTTCATTGGACGTGGAAACAATGATGTCATCTCTTCTTCTACTTGTCTGCAATACAGATCTAAATCTTTGGCATCAGCTTCTGTTGTATACTTGGGAAAAGATAAGTAGCATGAGTCGGTGTCTCCGTATATAAGTTTTCCACCTAGATTCTCGACTAGAAATTTAGATGCTTTTTCAATCGATTCACGGCCTCGGGCTGTTGTGCACATCGCGCCTGGAAGAAAAGGTAGATAACCTTTTTTCACACCCATTCCACCGTACATACTGTTCGCAGACACTTTATAAGATAATTGACGCTTGTCCAATACAGTGATTAGACGTTCGGTGAGAACCTTTTCGTCCGGGGGCAAAGTTGATAATGTTGATTTTAAACGTTTCATCTCCGAATTCGTGCGTTTACGTGCATCAAGTAGGTTTTTAAGAAGAGTTGGAATGACTCCTGCTGGTTCCTTCATAAATCGGAAACGCTGATGACCACAAACGATGTTTTTCGGTTTTGTTTTTCGTATAGAAACGTCATGACAGTTATGAACGATTATACCATTTGCAACAAAATTATGAGTTTTATCAACTTCAATGTCATATACTTTCTTGATTCCTACATTTTTTCTAGAAATAATACGTAGATAAAATACAGGAAGAGATGACGAGTTAAAATCTACACCGTATGATTCAAAATAAGAAAATGCGCCAATTGATTTTAAATATTCGGTGACGCCTGGGAAATTTTCTTTACGAAATGATATTTTTTTATTAGAAAATTTTGATGTTTTTTTAAGGCGATCAACTACCTGCTGATAAGAAGGGAGCGAGTATTTATCATTTAAAATTGTGTCATCTGTCTTGATCTGTTCATGAACGATTTCAACGGCTTTAATAAGGGGTATATTTTGTGTACTAGCCATTTCTTGTGATAATTTAACTACTTTATTAAATTGTTCACGGACTTTATCTCGAAGATTAATATAAGAAACGGCTGCATTTAAACGCTGTGTTTTATGAACGCAATATCTAAACCCGATTTTTTCCGAAAACTTTACAGTATCTAAACGAGAAATCATTAGAATTCCCAATATGCTTTTAATTGTTTTACGCTCAGAAAAAGTAATTGATGATTCAATATTAAAACACTTTTTTAGTATATTTTTAATTAGAATTAGCATTTCTCGTAAACTATCGAGATTTTCTTTTTCAGATGAGTTAACAAATGAAATTCCTGAAATATCATCGCTCTTTTTATTAAGAGAAATCGTACACCCATCTCCTCCAAACAAACCTCCCAGAAATTCTCTTAGAATCGGAATAGGACAATTTTCGTTAATAAATTCCGGTAATAAATGAGGCTTCCTTGTTTTTTTCCCTAATGCTATATTTCCAATATGCGACAACAAGTATGATAATTCGATAGGAGCTCGAATAGACCAACACGACTTTTGACGTGTGTTTGACAACGTCCTCCCACATATTGAATTAATATCACGTTGTAGCATATCAACATCCATCATATGACCGCAAAAAAATACACACTCGCCCGACTCTGATACATTCCCGTCCGTAATCAGTAATCCAGTTAGTCTGGCAATTGTCATTGTGCGATTAAATTCGCAAGGCGTGGATGTAGATAGTATGTTGGATAAAATAAATTTGTTTTTTAGACAGTTCAACGATCGGCCTTTTTTTAGTGTTTTGGAAAGTTCATTATAGTCGCCTGTGTTAATAACATATGACCAGTCTTTACACTTTTCTATATCACATTTTTCATCATACGATGGATAGGATACAGAAATCATTACTCGATCTTCATTAAGAATAAAATCTTTTGATTCTACCCATGAACCATCCGATTTAAGTAATCTGTGATCAGGTGTACAAACTAGTTTACGACCATCTTCAAAAACCAATTCAACACATTCTTTGTATCCTTGATCATAAAAATTAGTCTGTGTTGAATAGATTGTTCCGTTTTTTTGTTCAGACCAAGAAAGAATATTTTTTTGATTTTCTTTTAGATTTTCGATTTTTGTACTAAGGCATGATAATGATACTTGTGTACCTTCTGCTATACAGCATCCACAATGATCCTCCCAGTCAAATATGTGACATTTGTCATCTGGGATAGTTTCGTCAAGAACAAGCGTAGAATAGTCGATGTTATAAGCGATAATGGTAGAAGGGTATAGAGAAGAGAAATCGAACGATACAACCATATCATAAAGACCCGGCTCAGGTGTAAATACGTAGGCGCCAGTAAAGTGGTCGTTTTCGTTGACCACAAACGAATCTTTATCGATTACATAATCATCGGCTAGGCATTTCTTATATACTTGTGAAAAGATCTTGATTTGCTGACCCTGTGTAAATAATGTGAACACCGGGGTATTGCACGTGTTGGCCATTTCCGTGAGACCGATCCAAACTTGCAATTTTTCAAATAGCTTCACGACGAGTTCACTGTCTTTGACACAGTATTTGGCGACGATCGATAGACTTTCCGGGGTAAACATACGATAGCACTTAAAAATACCTTTCACGCTAAGGGGGTCTTTGGTTTGTCCCAAAAAGTAGTCTGATACCGTTTTCAACTTATAATTTTCAAGCTTGTAATCGCGTTGAATAATTGGAAGCATATCAACCCAAAGGCGTCCAGGTGCATCGATGTAGGTAAAATTCTGGTTTTTGAATGCACTGCTGCTCCATTTGATTTCTTTCTCTTTACAATGTTCTCCGCGAATGAATGACAATTGGTCAAATGTGGTAACCGAACCCGTCAGTTTTGCGCGGGCATACATATACGGCAAGTCAAACGAAAAAATGTTGTATCCGGTGATAATATTGGGTTGATATTCGTTAACGATATCCGTAAACCCTTCAAGCAATTCGGCCTCGGTTTGGAATAGACGAATTTCAGTATCGTCTCCCACGATATCTTGCTTCAACGAGATTTCTTCACCCTTCTTGTTTTTATTAAGAGTTAAAATGAATTTTTGATAAGATGATTCCGGTTGACCATTTCGGCATAATACGCACGAAATTTGGAATACCTTATCTTCACGTACTCCATGGCGCGGGGCAATATTCGGGTTGCTGCTATTGACTTCGATATCAAAACCCATGATAAGAGGCGCGCTAACTGTATTCTTCTCGATAGGCGTGATGCGCTGGTATGGGACCTCGTATTCATGTGTACAATCACTAAGCTTGTCGTCGTCCTTCGTGATTTTCTTCCCGCCTTGAAAAGTGAACCAGCTGGCTGGTTTGATGTTTTTCATGCACATAAATTGAAGAATAGGGTTTGCATCGTTCTCGTGAACGTGTAGTTTGATACTTCCCATATCACCGACATAGATAGGACGTGTCGCCTTATACATAAAAGGGCGAATGTCGCTGTGACACCCAAAAAAACATTTTAGAAAGGGGTATGTTTTATCGACATAGCCAGCTTCTGTTTTATCTTTTTTTGCGTAATATAACTTCTTCTTTCGCTGGAAGATTTTTTGTACCGGTCGTCCGCGTTCAACGAGTGTATCAAGTTTGTTTGACAATGCTTGAATCCGATGTGACGTCCATGGAACGTGATCTGGGAGTTCAAGATAAATGTAGGGCGTAAAGCCTGTGACGAGAACGAAAACATTTTCGTTGTCTTGATTTAGACCGAATATTCTAATACCAATAGATCCATTCTCTTCGTATGTGTGCCAACCGTAGGGGAAGACTTCCATTATTTAAATTAATTTGACAATTTAAATAAAAAAATCATTTTTATAAAATATGAAACGATCAAACACATTTACAATGTGGTGTGTGTTTATATGCTGTTTCACATGTGATGATAATAACTTGGACGAAAATAAAGAAAATAAAAACGAGAGTGAAAATAAATTATGATATGTAAGATAAATGTCATTACCTGTAGTACCCAATCCAGTACGTATATGCCAAGAACTATATGGTGTGCAAAATGTAAACGAAGTACGTGACTGTATTATGGATTCTATTTACCGATTTTATGGAGCCATGTGCGAGTTTCATAAAAATAATCTTAGTAAAATCGTCCAGAGCTATCTTATCCGTGTTTTACAAGACGCTGGTCGAAACCCGAACGCCGTGAGATTAGCCATGTCACCCTCTCATCTACAGCCTGATTTTTTTGTCAAACGATACATGGAAACAAAGTTCGATAAAGAAAAAGCGTATCAGTTATGCCTAGAAGATTGTTCTAATTTACGGCCTGGATTTTCAGCGGAGTGTACAACAAATTGTACCATAGATCGCCGTTCGGTTTAACGATTGAATGTAGGGTTTTCAACCATGAATTGTTTCGATGGTGGTTGGTCCGTTGGTGATAGAGATGATACTGTTAATACAGCTAGACCAATTGCGCTTGAAAACAGTAATGCGTAAACAGTACATAAACGAATAGAACGCTTATCTTCTTTTTTGACATAATCTGGTTCTGCGACCATATAGTATAAAAAAAGGAGAATAAAACTTACCGTGGTAGTATATAAGCATAACGCTTCTGTCATTTATATTTAAAATATAAAATATAAATAAAATGTGTTCAATTACATTATTATGGACAACAGATTTACATGAAAAGCAGTCTTTTATTGATTTTTTATTATCAAGACAGAATATTATATGTTATAATCCATCGTTATTAGCACTTGATCTCGAACAAGGAGATATTGAGATTGACATGTTTTGTTCTTCACAGCAATTTAACTCGGTTCAAACAGCTTTAATTATTAAGAATTGTATTTCCAAGGATAAAAAATCCCTTGTTTACTCTGTTCCTTTTATTAACGATTATGCCAATATCGATTTAATGGCGCTAACGAACTTAGGTCCGGACGTACGTGTGTTAAAACAGCTGAAAGATATTCCCGATTTTTATAGGAATCCTTCCAAACTGGAATTTTTTGAGACGTACATTTTACCGATCGTAAAGGATTTGATATGGATAGACCACCACAGTATTCAAGCCGAAAAAAAACGAAAGACAAACTATAATATATTGATTGTTTCTCATTCTAATTTTATAAAGGATAATTTTAGGGTCGATTTAGATCCAGGACAAGTATTACGCCAAACTTATCAGTATAGAGATATATCAGATAAAAAACCGTGTGACTGGGAAAGACAGTATATCCCTTATTTTAAAACAAAAAAGCGAACGTTTGTACAAGAAGTTTCAAAGATGCCCTTTTTGTATGGATCTCATTAAACTTATTAAGGGTATTAAAGATACATCATATTGTTATTAGACTCTTTTTTGACATCATCCAAGATGATTTCAACAACTTCTCCGCCAATCTTGATAATGCCTTGTTCATCGCATGACCGAATTTTCTTAAACCATTTATAATCATAGGTTACTTCGCGGTTGCATAAATAAAAGTATACTTTTTCAATGACGAGATTGATACACCGTTCCAAATCACGTACGCCCTTTTTGTGATTTTTTCCAGATGAAATTTCTACCACTTTTTTAATACCTGAATCCGTAAATGTGATCACGTCGCCGATTTTTAGTTCGTTTGTGTATTTTGGTATAAGATAGTTATTTGAAATGAGGATACGTTCTTCTGTTGTGTATTCATCGACGTTAATTACTTCTAGACGATCTAACATCGCCGGGTCACTGGGTAATTCGTTCATGCTGTATATAAACCACATGCGACTTAAATCCTGTGCGAGTTCTGGAAAGTAATTATCTCGAAATTCGTTATTCTGCGAAAAATCGGTAATATGAAGCAGTGTTGACATAATATCTTTCTTATCAGAAGCTTTATCAAATTCATCAAAAAACAGGATTCCATTTTTGGCCCCCATACGGATTAGACACCGTGTAATCTCGCCTGGACGGCTGCCGACATACGTATAATCATGACCCATCAAAAAATCGGGATTGGTCACACCGCCAAAACTAACCTGTGCAAATGGAAGCTGTAAACATTCTGATAACGCTTTGGCAATGGCGGTCTTTCCAACTCCTGGTTTACCGACAAGCGCGATGTTACACCCACGACTATTCCCTTCTCTCAATTTTTTATTTAAAAATAAGATAAGACGTTCTTTTACATTCTTCATTCCATATAACTTTTTATCAAGAAAACTCTGTGTGGTCTGTACAGTCTGTACGGCATTAAGCGATGTTGACGATGATGTCAATTTGTCAAATGGGAGAGTAAGCGCGAGATTAAGCCATCTTTTGATCTTACTCTTTTCATCGCCTTTCGTATTATCTTCGAAATCATCTAATTTTTCTTCGAACACTTTACGATTGTTTGCGGAGCACGTGAGTTGTTTGATTTTTGACTTAAATACAGATAATTCAATTTCCGCGTCTGTTAGCTTTTTAAACATAACTGACGGAGGTGGTAGTTTAATTGGGATTGGGATAATTTCTTCCGTCGTGTATTTGTAGAAAAGAGAACGAAGACGGTCGCGACTTTCTAAATACTCATCCGTATATGGTTCGATGTTATGAAGACATTCGTATTTTTCGATCAAGGTTGCTCTTTTATCGTCTGATATTTCACAGTTTAGTAAATCGAAAATGGTAAGTTCTCGGCTTTTCATGATATCGCGGGCGCGTACAAATCGTTGATACAATTCAGGATGGGTTCGTTTTAAAGAACCTAAATCGTCTTCCTCGTCCGTTTCATCGAGAAAATCGTCTTCGTACTCATCCTCATCTTCGTCATATTCTTCGTCTTCTTCGTATTCGGCATCGTATTCATCTTCTTTGTCATCATTCTTGTCATTTTTCTTGTCATTCTTGTCATTTTTCTTATCATTCTTGACATTCTTTTCATTCTTTTCATTCTTGTCATTCTTGTCATTCTTACCATCCTTGTCGTCATCTGTGGTGTCGTCGTTTGGAAGAGAAGGTTCGATCTTTCTTTTTTTCGAACGAGTTTGCATTTTAATTTAGTAAATCTATATTTACCAACATACGGTTTAAATCATATTATTTTTTATATTATATAAATATGATATTCATCTTTATATGCGCGTTGATGACAATCTATGTGATTTTGTTTTTTAGAAGGGCTTCTATATGTTTTTTAAGTCGTAGTAAAGTACAAGAGTGTATTGAAACCAACCATGAGTTCTACGTACGTTTTTCTGATGCCGATTTAAGTGCGCGTCGTGTAAACACGATTGAAGAATATTTAGCCAAAATCAAATCGGGAATGTCATGTTTTAGCCTATTTGAAAAACTAAAAATCTTATATTGTATTCATCTTGCTGATAGTCGGATACGACAAATTCGGTTTGATTGGTACGACGGTGAGAAAGCATGTCGAATCCCTTGGAAAATTGGATGTGTACAGGGAAAAACGTATGAAGACGGATTGCCTCATACCATACGAGATACGATCATTCTCAGTCGTGAACTTGTAAATAGTTATACGACGGAAGAATTGACAAATACGTTAATCCATGAAAATGTCCATCTTTATCAAAAACGGTATCCAGAGGATACGCGTCGATATCTTTCACAGCACAACTTTTCTGTATATAAAAAACGAGAGCCTGAAGATCTCGTCCGTTCAAATCCAGATATAGATGACTATATTTACCAAGATAAAACAACTATCTATAAAGCAGAATACAAAACACCGAATCCTTCTTTCATCGAAGATACGAAGAAACAAGATGAGCATACGGAACATCCATTTGAGCAAATGGCTTTGAAAATTGAATATATGAAAATATGAAATGATTTTACTTATTACCGACCGCTCATTCCTTTTGGTTTTTTTAGTTCGTAGTTTTCTTTCTTTACAGGCGCGGCGGGGCCAGATGGTCCGGAAGGTCCTGACTTTGCCTGTTCGTAATACGACCCGCTTGGTCCATCCAGGCGAATCTTGTACTGGACACAGTTTTGGGCAATGTACGCTTTGTCGGCCGTTGCATGGTTCACACAAGAACCGTGTGTCAAACTATTATAGTTAGGCTTATCGTATGAGACTCCATTGAACACTGGGACGATTTGAACTCCGTTGGCATAATGATAATTTAGAGACGTGTCAACTGGGCGACCGTAGTAATTGCTTAGCGGCAAGTAGTTGGGATTTACCTTATTCGCTGTTTCGCGATTGTTCATTTTATTATAAAAATAAATTAAAATTTTTATAACAATTATTGCATTCAATATATTATCTTGTTAGTTTTTTAACGGCGGGTGTTTGTGGTGCATAGTTTTCTTTCTTTACAGGCGCAGCGGGGCCAGATGGTCCTGATGGACCGGAAGAAGGGCCTGACTTTGCTTGTTCGTAATACGACCCGCTTGGGCCGTCTAGACGAATCTTGTACTGAACACAGTTTTGGGCAATGTACGCTTTGTCGGCCGTTGCGTGGTTAACGCATGATCCGTGTGTAAGACTATTGTAGTTAGGTTTGTCGTACGATACACCGTTGAAGACTGGGACGATTTGAACTCCGTTGGCGTAATGATAATTTAGTGACGTGTCAACAGGGCGACCGTAGTAATTGCTTAGCGGTAAGTAGTTGGGATTTACCTTATTCGCGGTTTCACGATTGTTCATTTATATTAAAAAATAAAAAATATTTTTTTTATCCAAATGATCCAAATGTTGATTCGGTTGAATAGGTCGCGTATAACATTTCATCGTCTTTATTATGGTGCTGTATATAAGTTTCCCGCATCGTAGATGTCGTGCTGACAATTTGTTGGTTAAAAAAAATAAAAAGAGCTTGTTCGGGACTCAGTTTTACTCGTTGTCGCAATGTATAGATCAGCTGACCTACTGTCAAGTCAGCGGGAACTAGAAACTTATTTATGTTTGAGGTCGTTTCAAAAGAACATGATTTATCTTTCTCGATGATAACAGGGATCTTATCGGGGTACTTTTTGAGCAAACGGCTAACTTCCGTACGTCGTTGATGTACCGGTTTTTCTGCAAATGATGACATATATTATTTCTTTTATAAAAGAAATAATAATTATGATACTTAAATAAATTATTATTCATTAAAATAATGTTTAACGAATTTGTGATTTTCATTATTAATTTGTGTGTATGTCTTCTTTATTGTTTTCGTGTGATACGCGAGCAACGTCGAGAGATTAAGCGTTTAGGAGAACGAGTAAAAGAACTAGAAACCGTGATTGAATATGTCACAATGTGAGTCAATTTTTAATAACATTAAAAATTATTAAAAATATGTATCGGCCGGTAAATAATGGTTACAATCGTATTGATATGGTTTAAGTTCTTGATTGTCGTCTGTGTAGTAGATATCATAATCAATTCCAACGGTAGAAGCAAGTCTTATCCATCTAGAACACTCCGCGCACGGCTTGGCGTTAGCTAGCTTCCCATCTGAAATGAAGCGAAACACATATAACTTGCACTTCTCGCGTTTGATTCTTTTGAGTCTAGGTGATCTTGACTTTATATTTTGGGATACAATGTTGTCTATACTTTTTTGAATTCTCTGGTTAGCTAGCTCTCCCGGGTATCCGGGTGAGCGCTCCCTCGGTCACCTTGTACGTTCGCTTCAAAATTTTGTGAAAAGTCTCCCACTTTCGCGAGATCTTAAGATGGCGGTAAATAGCATCCATCTCTGCGTGACAGCAGCACGTGTGTGTAGACCCGAATGAGCGAAAATTGCGCCCCACGATGATTCCATTCTTCTGTGTCTCGATGACAGCGGCAAGATTCTGCTTGGTGTCGGTGGTCTTCAACGACTCGTCGAAGGCTGCATTGTGGATCTTATCTGAAAACTGAAACATATTCTGTTGTTATTTGTTATATAACAACACCCCCTTAAAATCATTTTTATTTTCATATTTACATACGCGAAAAAGCGTCGAGTATTTGGTCAGTTTGTTTTTCGCCTTCCAAAAAAACATTAATTTTAGAAATGGCCTGGTCGAGTAACCTCGCATAGCCGTATTTTTGTGTGTTCACGTTCTTAGACTCATTGCATATCTTACGACACAGAAAAAACAAGTCATTGATATCATTAAAAATATATGATACACCATCGATAACTATTTTAAATTGATATTCGTTGTCGATTGCGTGTAGTAAAATGCCAAATTCTCTGGTCTCTTTTAAGTCTGAGTATTCCATGTCGATGATATGTTGAAGAAGGGTTTGAAAAAATGGTGTTACGTCTATCATATGTAATGTATGTAATGTATTATAGGAAGGGTAATACGAAATCTTGAATAATACGTATTTAATCATTTTTTTAATATAAAATAAATATGGATGATGATGAACACGAAGAAGAACGTTATATGCGTCAATGGGATGCTAAAGAACACGATCAGGATCAGCCAAGTGAACAAAATTGGAGAGAATTGTTAGAGTTAAATGACGAAGAGCGTATAAAAGAGATGATGAAACGATTTCGATATGAGCATCGCAACGCGGAAAATGCCCAAATTAAAACATTAATAAACAATGTCGAAATTGAGAATAAGTTGATGCTCATTGTAACGCATATTCCCCATTTAAAATATAAAAATCCGGGAATGCTTGTTCTTGGATATTGTATAGCTACTAATCCGGATAAATTGGATGTAGTATCACAGTACTTTGCAAAAATTGATCACGAGGATTCAAATAAAGTAAAAGCGAATATTATACGCTACATGCGTTTGATTGAAGACACGCGCAAAGATTTGTAATTTTATATGTGTAATATATAAAATTTAATATACCCCATCCGGCTTTTCAGTTGTGCTATAAACATACAAACCCGTGTCTCCAAACCCAAGATATGTCGTCCATCCTAGTTCTTTTAATTCTGCTGTGATAATGGTTGTCATTTCTGACATGATTTTCATATTTTTTACGTGATTTCGATTAAATGTGTCTAGATCGAAAAAATCATTTTCTTTTGAATGGAGCATATGATACATGATATCGCGGCGAAGTTGAGATAAATGATAATCAAATAACATCTTTGTAAATTGTTCTTTATTACTTACATTCAATGAGGCGGGAAATGATTCCATTTTTATTGTTTCATTTTGTGTTTATATATTAATTAGTGACGACGTTTATCGTCGTAACGTCTATTAACCGGTGAAGGTTCAGGGAAGTCATCACTGCTATCACTGTATTCGGTTGAACTGTCATCAACGTCGCTAAGATGTGCTTTACCAAGTGACCGGTAATATTCAATTTTGTCTTTACTATAGTAAACTTGATACTTATCATTATCGGAATCCGATAGTCTGTCATGTCTTACATTTTCTCTACCACGTACGTCACGTGTGCGTTGGTTATTACGCTGCGCTTCCATCGTTGTGTCGCGACGACCGCGTGGATCTTCACGTACCCGGTGATCTTCTGTCATATGGCGGTCTCGTACATCACGTTCGCGTTGTTCTTCTCTATTACGCCTAGTTTCTACTACGTCACGCGCTCGTCTATCACGTGCGCGATGATCTTCTCTGTTACGCTGTGTTTCTACCACATCGCGTCCTCGTGTATCGCGTGTACGCTGGTCTTCACGTTTACGTTGGGAGTTGGCTATATCATGAGTGCGATGCTCTTCTCGTTTACGTTGAGTCTCTGTACTATCACGTCCTCGCTGTTCGTCTCGTCGGCGTTGAACTTCCTTAGGAATTTCGACAGGACGTTGAACTTCTTGTGTGTCACGTGAAGTGTTTTTGTTACGCGTGATACTAAGACGTTCTTTATTTCGAATATCTCTAATACCAGATTCTGGTTTTTTGTAACGGGAAGCATCATTTTGACTTTCATCACTTTCATCACTTTCACTAGTTTGTGTTTCGTTATCACGATCTGTTTGTCTTTCACTATCTTCATCGCTTTCTTCACTTTCTTCGCTTTCCTCGCTTTGATCACTTTCTTCATCACTATCATTCTTTTTGACACCCTTGTCATTTTCACGCTTAATCTCATTCTCTTTTTCACTCTCACTTTCACTCTCACTTTCACTCTCACTTTCACTCTCGCTCTCACTCTCGCTCTCACTCTCGCTTTCCTTTTTAGTGTTATTTCCCATTTCGCTTTCATAGCGTTTATCTTCGCTGTTACCGACATTGCCGACGTTGCTAACATTACCGACATTACCGACGTTGCTAACATTACCGACATTACCGACATTCCCGGCATTCCCGACATTCCCGGCATTCCCGGCATTGCTGGCATTGCTGGCATTACTTACATTGCTAACGCCGGCAGAACTAGGGGCGTTAAATTGTGGTACAACAGCGGTAATCTGTTTTCCTGTTTCAATTATTTTTTGTTTGTCGGGATTTCCTCCTAATTTTTGGATCATATTTTTCAATCGGTATTCTAGATCGGTGTCAAGAAACCATACATTAAGGCTGTTATTACGCCGAGCACCAATACCTTTCATTACTTTTCCGTACTTATCGTAATCACCTGTAATTTCGAGTTTGTTACTTCGTTTATGGTCATTTAGAAATGATTTATATATGATATCGGCCATTTTTTACATAAACAATAGTTCTTTAAAAGTTAATAAAGGTCTTTAAAGATAAAGGTCTTTAAAGATAAAATGACATCTCCGGTCTCCAGCGTGAACGTTCATATCGTTGGTGATCGAACTCAGTTTATTTCTAAAAATGCTGTTTCCAGGTTTAAAAACGCTTTACGTGACAACACAGAGATTGATGCGAGTTTATACTTTAAACCGGAGTGGGGGTATCAGGTTCAAAAAAAAGAAAACGACTCGATAACGGTTGAGATTGTTCAATTGAAAAGTAATAATTCACGGGATATTATACGAAATCGGTTACATTCTATGAAAAACCAGCGTGTTTCACATGAAAGCGTGCGAGCTAAAATGCAAAAAACAGCCCCACGTGACATCGTAGATGCCTATCTTGACTTGAAAAAGAGAGCGCGCATTCCTATTGTGGATCCGTGTGTTGCTATTTCTAAGTCAGACGAATATATAAATCAACTGCGTGATATGACGAAATCATTTGGAAATGTTGAAAACCCTTATACAACATATCACAAATTATTATTCAACCATATTGATAATCTTCACCAGATACGTGCTTTACAAAAACTCGCTACGAGTTAAGTTCGGCTAAGTTAATTGTGCTGTCTACAATCGCAGAGACTTCTTTATCGTGTGTAATAATGATTACTGTTTTGGTTGATGTTTCTTTTTTAATCATTCTTAATACCTTTTCGCGTGTAGCCGGATCAATGCTGGTGAGAGGTTCGTCAAACACATATACGTCTGTGTTGTCTTTTAGTATACCTCTTACTAGAAAAATAACTTTTTGCATACCCATACTAATATTTGTCCCATTTTTCTCGACGGTCTTATTAAGACAATCGAGAGCGCTGCCCTTGCCATCACAGAAAATAGATATTAGGTCATTATTTTTAAGAAAATCGATGATAAATTCGGTCGACTTCGTGTTTCCATATTTCATATTATTGATGATCGAATCGTGGAAAAGGAATGTTTTTTGATTGATATAATTGATGTGTGTGCGCAGCTGGTCGAGAGGTATGTCTTTGATATTGACACCGTCAAGTAAAATATCACCTTTTTCTGGCTTATAAAACCCGAGCAATAATTTCATACTTGTTGTTTTACCGTATCCACTTTGTGATACCAGTGCGATTTTTGAACCTTCTTTAATGTTCAAGGAAAAATTTTTTAATACATATTTATCTTCGTTTGTGTGGTAGCGGAACCATACGTTATTGAAATCGATCTTTCCCTTTACATTTTTTATCACACTTGTACGAATGTTGTCGGCGTAAATAGGATGGACACGTACATGGTTAGGATCTTTTGCGCTCAATGCTTCTTCGATGTTTTTAATATTTCCAAGTGTCATTAACGAGAATGGGATATCTTCTGACATGTTTTCAAGTGTTCCTAGGTAAAATGTAAAAATAAGGAGACCGTTAACAAGCTCCGAGTGATCTGTTGTTTGTTTGTATAACATGTACATACTAATAAATGAGAAGAGATAGTTATTAACTTTTAATCTTCCCGAGAACTGTTCAAGCTCTTTGTTTTGAGCACGGTAAATGTTAATGTAATTCGTCTCAATCTCTTCGTTGTCTTTTATGGTATCCTTTGTTTTGTCGTTTAAGTAAATGTTTAGTAGATTATTAAAATTTTCTTCTAATTTTCCTACCATTTTGATAAATGTATTTTCTCTTTCGTTTGAACTCTGTATAAGAACAGGGGCTGAACGGAAAATTAGCATTATATTGACAATATTTCCAATGACGTTAATCGCTCCAATTTTTGGGTATTTAACAAGGAAGTAAATATTAATTGCAATCATTAAAATCGATGTTGGGATAAACGTTGACACGACCCACACAAAGATATCTCTTATATTTCGTGTGACTTCAAGGATTTTTGTAACATCCGATGTAACATCGGTGTCGTTGAAATTGATTTCATTATTTCGAATATAGTTTGAAAAGAGTTTCAAACGGAGAAAAGATAAGAAATCGGGAATAAGAACGGTTTCAATTCTTGATTTGGTAACGTATAGTACGCAAAGTAAGACCCATACACCGCAAATTTGTTTAAAAACTTTTTTGATATCAGCGTCTTTTTTGAATAGACCGCTGTAAACAAACGACGTTACCAATACTTTTACGACATACACAATAGAGCATGTTATGACATATGATGCGTATAAACCTTTTCGCTGCCGAATGTAGTCTAATACGATTTCGTACAATGTCATTTATAATTTTAAAAAAAAAATAAAAATGAATTGGATATCAAAAACATTTTTATTCGTTAATCATGTCATTTGCAAACACATTGGATGTTTTGATTAACGACTTTTGCGATAAACTAGCTCTTAAATTTAATCTTGATCGTCAGCAGGTTCGTGATGTATGGACTGCGAAGTCGCATACTCCTTCACAGTCTGTTTCACATTCACCATCTCACTCCCCTGTCCGTGTCGCGGATACATCCGACACTGAAATTACACGTGAAAAGATTCTAAGCGGTAGTAAAGATATGTTGGTCGCAATGTGTAAAAAGGCCGGTGTAAAAGTTACGGGTAAAAAAGAAGAGCTGATGCAACGCTTAACCGAATTTTTGGCTAATAAGAATGATAAGAAGGCGGAACCAAAACCCGAAAAAAAGACGGAAAAGAGCGACCAGCCTGTTATTCGAACGATGAAGGAGCGAACGGCCGAATTGGCGATTCGTAAAAATAAATTTGGAAACTTCGAACATACACAAACCGGGCTGGTGTTTAACACAGAGAACAAGATGGTGTACGGTCGTCAAGTGGATGATGCGGTTGTCGACTTGACCGTTGAAGATATCGAGTTGTGCAAAAAGTACAAATTCCCTTATAAAATCCCTGAAAACCTAAATACATCAAAGAATTTGGATGATATAAAGATTGAAGATCTAGAAGAAGAGGTCTTGGACGAAGATGATCTCGAAGACGAGGGTGAAGACGAGGTCGAGGATGACATTCCAGATGATGAATAATACGAATAAAAATGATTATGTAATACATATATTACATAATTTACACCACTGATTACACACACATGTTTTGTGTGAAGGACAGAATATTGCACGTTGTTTACGATGCCAAAAACAGTTTGCCGAATGACATCGAAAAGATTGCGTCTTTTTACGAAGGACACGTATCAGGAAGGGTCGGGTTTAACTTTCCTATGAAAACTGTGGTCGAATACAAGTCGCGATCGAAGAATGATACATGCGTATCGCCTTACACAGAAAAGGCCGATTATGTGATTGTATATAAAAAGGGCGATATCATTACTAAGAAGCATGAACTCCAACATGCGAAATTTTTTATGGATTCTTCGTATCGGGAAGAAGTCGCGCTATTGTGGAAACGCTTTTCGTCTCGATTTCAAGAGCGTGCCACAAATATGCTTAAAAAAATGAATTATCCAGATCATGTTTTGTTGGACGAATTTCAAGCCTACTATTTTACAGAATCACCCAATTTTTTCGGGAAGGACTAAAATAAAATATGATTTAAAATTATATTGTTGAATATATAAAACATGGATAACACATCTGTTTTGATTTTTAAAGCAATCTCTGGATTTATCTCCGATCTTAACATCGTTTTTGGTGCCAAACACAAAAGCATCGCGCTTTATAACCGCCTTCTAGAAAAGACTGGGTTAGTTAACGTAGGCCCAATTCATAAACACATCGACTGTTTTCGTAAGTTCTTCATGACAAATAAGAACGCGATGGAAGAAAAAAAGGTCGAGTTGTTTACTGACAGCAAAATTAGTTACAGTGATCGCGTTTATGTTGACGTGGCAACTGTGATTCGTCAATCGACTCCCGAAAACGTGTCTATTATTTGGAAGCATCTTTTAACGATTTGGGGTCTAGTTGATCCAACAAGCCAGGCCAGACGTATCTTACAAGAATCCATTCAAAACTCAAATGGTCAAGATAAAGAGTCTCAGTTTTTGTCCGATATTATTGAAAAAGTAGAGAGAACTGTTGGCGACCAGAGTAGCGTCGATACATCTAATCCCATGGCAGCAGTGTCTAGTTTAATGAGTTCAGGCGTTTTTACAGATTTGATTACTGGGATGCAGTCTGGTTTATCGGATGGTTCGCTTGACATTGGTAAATTGATGGGTAGCGTGCAGACTATGATGGGTAAGATGGGAGGTGGTGCTGGCGGCGGCGGTGGCGGTGGAATGCCAGATTTGAGTGCTATGATGAGTATGATGGGCCCTATGATGGCAGGCATGGGAGGTATGGGAGGTATGAAAAATATCGAGGAAAAAAAGGAATAATTTTGATAATATAATATTATTATGTAATAATATTAATAATATTAAATTAAGGTTTTACGACTCCACTGTGTGTTACGTTTTTGAGACGAAGCCCTGTCTTTGGTACTTCATCGCCTTTCATTGTCTCAATCAATTCAGACAATATCTTCTCTGCATTCCCAATTCCGTAGTGTTTGAGTACATTGACGGCATCTTCTTCTTTCTGTGCCTTTTTCTTTGGGACTCTCTTATATTTATTTTTTTCAAGAATAACAGCCACGTCTCTGTATTTAACACCGGGTTGGTCTTTTTCGATTAGAAAGTCGGTAATTTTTTTTTCGATTTCTTCTTTTCTTTTGCGTAGTTTAGCTACTTCAGCGGAACGACGTTTAATATCAACTGCCAATTCTTTTAATTCTGTCACAAACGCAACAATTTCACTACTCATTTTTAAAGAAAGAAAAGTTTTTAAATATATAATATAATAAATGAGTCTTCCTATTTTACAATGGAACCCGATTAATACGGAATACGGCGAAATCAAATCATCCATTTATATTAAACCTACCCTTTCTTTACTGGAATTCGCCAATCGAAATGTGTCAAATGGAAACCGTACCTTGATGGTTCAAATCTCAGGAACAGGTCACCCCGTCTACGATGGAACATCGACACTTGCCACTCTTGATAAAACAAGTGATGTCCCAGAATGCCGCCAAAATTTTTACAACGCTACTGGTATGTATCTTATGACACTTAATTTACCGTGGTTTGGTTACCCTAATAAAAATGGTTCTGTTACCGTTTACGAAGGTGTTTTAACAGATAAGGGAAATGTGTCAAAAGAAAGCTCTCCTCCTTCTTCTCCGCGATCTCCATCTCCGGCACCAGCTGAAAAATCGGTTGTAGAAAATTATGAAACGAGAAATGACAATCCCGCTTATGACGATGATAATGAAGAAGTCTCTTCGAAACCATGTGCCCAAGGAGGTATGTCTGTCAAGGACTTATCTGTTATTGGGTTAGTGGTTTTTACACTGGTGGTAATAATCTTTTTTTTGGGAGAGAAACGTTAAATACGATATCCTGATTAAAAATCTTTTTAATCAAAATCCGACAATGCTGGTTAATGGAGATTTGCTGGGTTTCAATCAATTCGTTTAAACAGTCGATATTAAACCATCCAATCCCATTTGCGTCGTTATCCTTTATATGATATTGAGGTTCGACATGATAGTCATTCATGTCAACGTCCAAAAAATAATATAAGGCTTTTGACTTAATAGTAGTCGAACCTGTCAGTTCGTTTTCTTTGATATTAATACCAGTTTCCTCTTTAACTTCTCGTATGGCGCATTCCAATGGGTTTTCATCTAACTGAATGGTACCTTTGGGAGGCCCCCATAACTGTCCTCTCGATTGTACTAATAAAATTTTATTGGTTTTCTTATCGTACATAAAACTTCCTGCTTTTTTTAACTTTCCGTTTACATTTGTGTTTGGGATATACGATGATATCTGATAATAAGGTGTGATGATATAAGAACAACAATTTTTGGGACATGTGAAATGTTGGTTGTGGTTGTTTTGATTCATTATGAATTATATATAAAAGTTGATTTCTTTTATATATATTTACAGAAATTACAATTGAAATAATAAAAATAGACCGATTATCGTTCCTATTGTTCCAACTGTTCCGGTAAAATACGTGCTATATGAAGACGCTGTATCGATCTTCTCTTCACTCTCCCTAATGTCGTTCTTTGACTGTTCTATAAAGTCTTCGATAGTGTCAATTTGCTCCTGATTTTCTGTGACCAGTTGATTCAGTGTGTTCATTGTAGTCAAAAGAGATAACACATCCTTTTCAATCTTGAGATGTTCCAGATGCTCATCATGTTGTGAATTCATTATTTTATAATAATAATTTATAAAATATTTATTCTAAACAATGAACGGTAAGTTGAATTTTACGGCCAATACGATTTGCTCGTCCAATAACCTGGATTTTTTGATACTCGTGAATCTTGTGGAATAAGATAATATCCGAGGTCTCTTGCAAATTAAGTCCTGCTCCTGAATGAATCGTGTTTAATAGAAGGATATTGACTGTTCCCGTTTTATATGCATCAATCGTATTGTCACGCTTTTCTTTTGTCCCTCTCAATTCAAGATATGATAGATTCTTTTCATCTAGAAATTTCTTGATCACCACGAATGACTCGTTATAGTTGCTAAAAATAAGGATCTTTTTATTGACGGCATCGCCGATGATATCCATCAAGATCGACATCTTATACGGACAACGTGTGCTATGATACGAATGCGCGTAGTGAATAATCTCCTCGCCCGAGTTTGACTGTTTCAGTGTTAGAGGCAATTTCTGTACACCAATTGTCTTACAAATAGGGCACACGTCTGTCACACAATTTCCGCAGAAAATATGCTGGCAGCACGATAATACATAGGGTTCAAGTGTGTGTTGGCTGTTGCACACCATGCACGGCTGGTGAATAATATACTTAAATATCTTTTCATCTAAAATGCTCATGTGATTACGAACGGTTTCAATTTTTTCAATTACCTTTTCGTCAATTTCTTTCTCTCGTTGAAGTTCCGTCAATCGTTTTGTCTTTCGCGATTTATATGCATCAAAGATCGTCGTAGTGTCCGACGTTCCGTTTTCTAACATACTGAACACGCCAGACACATTTCCTGCTTGAAGCATTTCCATCATACTATCCGATACGATTCCTTCAAAAAACTCGGATAGGTTACCTGCGCATTTATAATATAGATGTCGTGTGATTGGCATCACATAACTGCTTTTGACAAACTGGTCATCATTTTTGACGATGAGATGTTGAAACAAGTCAACCATATCATCCGGTGGCAACAAATCATTTAAAAATCCTGTGCGCCTTTTTTGGTATAACTCGTTAGGTGTTCCCGTAATGAGCCAGTAAAACAACGCGTTACTTGCTTCCATCGCTGGAAGTTTTAAACTGGCCGGTTCGTCAATGATAAACCGCTTCCATGACTTCTTTCGATAAACTTGTGAAAATACATTGTAAATATTATTCCCGACCAAAATAACATCATATGCATTTAAATCAATCTCTTCAATGTCGCTGTTTTTATAGATGGCTGTAAACCGAAGTAATGTGCGGTTTAACTCTTGAATCCACTGTGAGATAAGAGATACATTCACCAAAATAAGAGAACATTTTACTTGCTGTACGATCTCAGCCTTGATTTGAGATACAAATGGTAACACGATTCGCTGTTCGACCACGGTTGTTTCCGGTACGTCCTGGTCCAATGTCTGGCTAATCAGACCAAGTGTGGATAAACTTTTTCCGTATCCAGGCAAATCTCCAAGGACACCCATTTTCGTTGTCATATACATGGACGATGTAAATTCAATCTCTTGCTTTCGTTCCAAATTTTCCATTAACTCGATACTTTTTAGCTGGTGGAGAAAAAGCGGAATATTGATTTTACCCGGTTGTTCAATGGCAATTTCTTCGGTCATTTATAGATTGTTTGAATATTAATTTGAAATGAATATGAAATGATTAGGATCAATTTTATAGTTTTAACTATAAAATAGGTTGTATTTATTTTTTTAATATTAAAAAGTCTTTGAGACGCGACGTTTCTTTGAATTACTTTGTTCGGGGACAACTGTTTTAGTTTCCTTTTCTTGAAACAAATTCTTGATACGCAATGAAGTCATGTTTGAATCCCACGCACCATCGACAAGTCCATTTGCCACGCACTCTTTCATATCCCACCAAATATCACGTGACATAACTGCCTTAAGTTTTTTATTATCCATATTTGTGTGTTCTCGGTAAAGTTCGTACAGACGCTCCATAAATGTAGTATCATTGATAAAATCGTCCTTAATTTCTTCATACTTACCATATACGCCAGTTGATAGCTGGTGGATTAGCATAAAAGAGTTAGGCGTAATAAATCGTTTATGACACACCATACTGATAATGGTGGCGGCGCTTGCGGCACAACCTTCTACAATCGAAACAATTGGAACACGTGAATTCTTGATTACGTCAACAGTAGAGAACGCGGACATCAGGCACCCACCATTGCTGTTAATGTGAAGATAGATATTAGGCGGCTCACAGTCGTAATCAATTGAGTATTTCAGCAATTCTTTGGTGATATCGTTGATTTTACGATTCAAATCAAGGCATGTGTCCTGATCGACATCTCCGTAAAAATAAATGTGGTTACGCTCGCGATCGGACACATCACGGGGAGCCATTAAAGACTTTAACTGCTGAAACGGGTCGATCTCGGTGTCATCTTGGACAGGGGTTTTGCGCTTTTTTAACGAGTAAGAAGGATACATGATGGAATGATTATTTTTAAGACATAAATTCGGTTCTTCAATTTTATTTTTTTTACTTTTTTATAAAGTAAAAACTAGTATTCTCGGTCAACTATTACGTATCGATCACCTGTCGAGTTGAACCTTTCTGTTAACAAGTGTTGAATTTCTAAATAAACATCGTTATTTGAATAGTCTTTGCACGTATAAATATCCATTGCAATATAATTTCGCTCGGGAAACGTGTGAACGCTAATATGCGATTCCGACAATAAGTATAAAATGGTATTTCCTTGTGGCGTAAAACGGTGTTCCGCTTTATTAAGGATTGTGAACAAATATTTTTCACAAATGGTATCCAACAGCTGTTTCAATCCATCGATATCATTCATCAATTCAGTGTTTTTGATGTTTTTGATATCACAAATAAGATGTTTACCCGATGACATATTTATTATATTAAATTATTTTTTAAATGTGTGATATTACCCTTATAAAGAAAAGTTTAACGAGAACAGCCTTCTACATACATCGTTAATACGATTTAAACGTATTGATTATAAATCATATAGTTAATATATCTAAAATGTCACACACGGAATTAATAATATGTGTGTTTGCATGCGCTACCGTTCAAAAATACAAGGATGAGATTTTAAAAATAGAAGAAACTTGGGGGAAAAGAGCAACTGAGAAAGGCGTTAAAGTTTTATATTTCTTAGGAGAAGAATCAACCGATCTAATAGACGATGAAAAATATATATATCTAAAAAACGTTGGTAATGATTACGAGTCCGCGTCGCATAAACAAAATTTAGGGTTAAAATATATTTATGAAAATTATAATGCGGATTTTGTCTTTACTTGCGGAAGCGATACTTACGTAAATATTGACAAAATGCTGGCCTGTATTAAAAGTTTTGATAGTTCAAAAAATTTATATATAGGCGGTGACGGTGGTTACAGAGAAGTTGGCTGTGAAAATATTTACTATCATTCAGGTGGAGGTGGATTTATACTTTCTAAATCGGTTTTAAAATCAATACATCCAAAGCTACAAAACCTTCAAAATGAATGGGAAAATATATGCCATCGTAATGATGTTTCTTATTTAACAACAGCGTGTGATGTATTAATGGGATACATTGTAAAAGACATCGAAAACATTGAGATCGTGGAAAAGAGGCATTCTTTTAAAGGTTGTAATTACAAAGGTTATGCTTATGACAACACACTCGCGTGCTGTGTTGATAAGATAAATATTCCAGAGATTATTTCGTGTCATTATATGACACTGAAAGATTTTGATGAATTTACGTCCATATTGGCTAATAACAACTATTTTATGTAATTATGTAATTATGTAATTATGTAACGAGTGAACTGAATGACAGGTTCGAATCAACGATGAATATTAAAAATATTAAATTGTATTAGCAATTTAATAATAGGTCTCTTATTTCCCCAACTCGTACTCGTTATTCAGTCGATCTGCAATTTTAGAAGGATCACAGAAAAACACACTCCCATCTGAAAACGCGCATTCGCTTCGATCAAAGCCATCTCCTCCATACGCCCACTGGACCACCCAATTGTTCGTATTACGAACTGTACCGTCGTACTTCACCTGAACATCTTCTAGACACTTAACCATCTTGCGCTGAATATACCCTGACTGAGCGGTTTTCATGGCGGTATCTGAACAACCTTCACGACCCGATACAGCGTGCCAGATAAATTCCTGGGGATTAAGACCGTGAAGAAATGAATTCTTGATAAAACCCTGGCTCTCGAATTCTTGTTCAATGGTCAAATTCTCTTTTGGATAATGAGGAAGAGTTCTACGTCCTCGGTTAAGTGTCTTTTGAATGCGCTTGGTCATGTGCATCTGTTGTCCAAGCATACTTGTGATTTGTGTGATGTTAAAATACTCACCTTTACTACCTGCTGTTACAGTAGATACAAAAGCATTTTCGTCGTCTAATTTACTTCTCGCCAACTTCATCGACAGATCACGTGCTTTGTCAAGAATGGCGCACATCTTCAACTCGCGGATACGCTCATGCGAAATCGACGTCTCTGTATCTTTGGCTTCAATAAAGCATTTGTATGCAATATCCTCGGTTTGTTTCTCGATATGGGAAACACAATCTCTAATTCCAACCGAAAAATTACGATGAAGAAGATACTGGTTTGCAATGAATTGACAATTATTTAATAAACCGATCGAGATGTCGCGGCCATATTCTTTGTGCAATACGTGAATCAACGAATTGTGGGCCTGACCCAGATTCGTCTTTGACATTGCTCCCTCCACCATCACACCCTTGATAATTTTTACAACAGGTTCGTCTTTACGGGAATCATTCTTCTTTGTGTAAGAAAAGGTGTTCGGCAACATCAAAGAAAACAACGACTTGCCACAATATAAAGGAAACGTATACCCATTCTCATCCCGCACCTTCTTGATATGATCCAACTTATCCAAAATATAACGCGTTGTCCACCCGTCACCTCTCATACAAATATCAAAAAACATGTCACGACCCATATCTACATCTTTCTTTGTCATCAAAAACGACCCAAGCAACGCATCCTGTGTAATACAGATATTATTCTTTGTCGACTGACTCGTCATAATGTTATGCTTTGTCGTCGACAACGTCAACAATTCCGCCCGTGCGTCTAAATCCTGGGGCAAAAAAACATTCATCTCGTCGCCGTCAAACGTGGGTCCATATATTTTCATATACGGTCGGACTATATCTTAAGAGCTTTCGCCCCCATACCTATTTAGTCTCTGAACCTTCTCCTTCTCTTTTGAGTTAAGGAGCTTGGCTGCGGATTACCCATTTATAAGTTCGCCACTTAACACCCATCTCTTTTTTACTATTGGGTACGACAATTAATCGTGTTCTCTTTATCTATTTCTAAATAAAGATAGTAGAAATGGTTTTAGGGACTTCCCGTCAATTTAAGCATGTCGCCTATATTAGTGCTTAAAAATAAATATAATTAATAAAGATGTCAAAAATTTGTGGAAATTGCTCAGTAGAAAAACAGACGACAGAATATCGGAAAATCAAAGAGAAACGAACAAAGACCATCAGCGAATATCTATGTTCGATGTGTAAAGATTGCGAAAAGACAAAGGCCCTATCGAAATATTACGAAAACCGTGAGAAAAATATTTCTAGTAATAAGAAATACAAAGACGAAAATAAAGATAAAGTTAATAAAACGCGTAGAGAATATACGCGAAAAATAATGCAGAATCCAACTGAAAAAATAAAAAGAAATATGAAGTCACTAATTAGTGTAAAACTTCGTAATCATAAAAGCAGACATACAAAAGACTATTTAGGGGCGGATATGAAAGTCGTTATTTCATGGATTGAATCTAATATGGATGAGACGATGAACTGGGAAAATTATGGAAAATATTGGGAGATTGACCATTCTATTCCAATCAGTTTATTCAACGTTTTATTAGAAGATGAAATGACAGACTGTTTTTGTTGGATGAATTTAATGCCCATGTTAAAAATAGAAAATTGTAAAAAATCTAATAAGATCAGGATAGATAGGACTGAACATCAAAAAAATAGACTAAAAAAATATTCTGAGCAATTTCCAAATTTGAATGACACCGTTAAAGAATTTATCAAAAGATATGATAATAAAATAAATGCACTTTTATAGACTAGCCGGTAGCACTCTTTTCAAGCCGACTGTTGCAGACCTTAACTGAGATGATGTTATTGATCTGCATTGAACGACTTGGTCGCCGCCAAGTTAAATCGAAATGTTTTACAGGGGCGAATAATGATTCGCTTGGCAAGCATACTCGCCTTATGCAATGTCGGTTGACGATTGAAGAGGACAACATCTCCGTTTTTGAGATGACGCTCGACAGTGTCACCGATTTCCAGTTTGAATTCTCTTTTTCTGGTGACTTCGATGTCGGTGATCATTTCGTCGCCTCGTTTGATGACATCTCCTTCGCGGAGTTCGAAGTTTTTAAGTTTAAACGGGTCGAGTTCTGCTCCATTACGGATGACTTTGTCTCGCCATAACAGCGTCGTTCCCTTTTTGTACATAGCATATTTCAGGTTAATTTTTGTTCCGTCGGCTTTTGTGACGATGTTTGCCTTTCCATTATTCACCAATCCTTGTAGATAAGAAATATTAAAAGCGGCTACTAGATCGGGTACGGTCAGGTTTGCCGCAACCTGTTCTGGAACAACAAGCTCGTCTGTTCGCACTGTTGGATCGGCGGAAATAACAGAACGTGCAGATTGGTTACGACGTTTTCCCATCAGGTTAGAACGAATCAAACCGTCCTTCCCGCTCAACCTTTCCTTAATACCTTTAATAGGACGACCGTTTGTGTGTCTCGCCCTGGCCTGTGAGTTGTTCATTAAGGTCTTGATACGGAATTTCAGGGTCTGGATAGATTTTTCACGTTTGGTTTCTGTAATTTCCGGATCTAATAGGTTTTTATTCGCTTTCACGATTTCAATGTAGGTCATTGTCAGGTCGTCGTCGCACGTTACATTGTCTGTGATGACATAAGGACGCGCTCTTGGTGGAATAACAGGCAGAACCGACAATACAAGATGTTTTGGGTGCATGAATTGTGGATTAAATCCAAGAAGAGCCACATCTTCGTCGGGAAGATGGTCGAAATATTTTTTGATTTCTTTATCGGATAGAACGATTTTCTTATCTTTGAAACGCATGCAGATATCATTTGTTTTCTGCAAATATGTAATCTTGGGCTTGGGACCATTGCAGTGATAGCAGGTGTCTACCTTTTCTAGGCGCTCTACACACTTTTCAAAACGTGTTTCTCCGGTCGATCGTTTTAAACCGTCTAAATTAATATGGTCTTCGGTAAGTACGACTCGAAAGCATCTTACACAGATGCATTTCAAAAAATTAGTGATATATCGCATATACATAGGATGAAGAATAAACGTATTTAGTTCAATGTGTCCAAAATGGCCAGGGCATTCTTTCGCTGCCAATTCACATGAAACACATTTCTCTTCTTGTTCCATACTTCCCATTTTTTCATCATAAACTGTTCCGGGGCCATTTAACTTGGAACTGTCGATTTTACACACAGAATGGAGAATAATCTCTTCCGGCGAAGAGATTCCAAATTGGATGGATTGAATCTCTTTTACGGGAAAGGATTTCAGAAGACTCATAGTTAATAATGGTTAATATGATCTAACTTAACATTAGATCATATCATTTTTAATTTTATTTAATACTTTAAATACTTTAAATACTTTAAAAGCTAAAAATTAGATGCATTTCGCAATAAAACATTCGCGGCAAAGAGGTACGTATGCATTTTTCGCTCCAATAAATACCTCGATTTCATCTTTTGTCACGCGATAGCTAAAATGGGCCTGTTTGATCTTTTTAGAAACAGCGCATTGACTGCAACAAGACGCTAGTTTAGCTACACGATCACTATAAGGAATTAAACTAAGCAACTCGCCAAAAGGTTCACGTTTATAGTTACCGCTCAGTCCTGCTACAAGAACACGTTTACCCTGTTTTTCGACAAGATTAAGTACAGCATCTTTCAAACCTGTGAAAAATTGGGATTCGTCGATCCCGATAATAGAATAGTCTTGACATGCCTCCAACAATTGTTCCGCTGTCTCAACTTTTTTGTGTGAGATTGAGCCTATCTTCGTTAGGGCTGGGTTGTGACTCGAAAATACATCCCCGCGTGTATCATATGTGTGGTTTACGTATAATACACGAGCGCCCATAATCGCGAAAATGTTTAGTTCACGTAGTAAATAGTCTGTTTTGCCGCTATACATAGGCCCAAAGATTATTTCGAGATACCCTTCGTTTCCGTCCATAGAAATAACAGGAGAAGACATGTTTATATCTAATTCGTTGAACATAAATAATAATTCAATTTTATAATTACATCCCTAATTTACGAGTTAATAAGGTAGGGCTAAACGGGAATGGGATGTGGTTTCGAACCAGCGAATTTTTGGCGCGTTCTAATGAAATTTCGGCTTCAAGTAATCGATTGATGAGTTTTAAATTATCATGAGTAAGGTAACGGATTTGATTATCCATTTCTTTGACTTTTTGATCAAGTTCTTGTTGCCGTTCTTCCATTTGTTTCAGACGTAATTCTAAATTTTTTACTAAGTCTTTATCCATATCAAGGGTATACCACTGCTCGTGATGTTCATCACGACTATTATTCATTTATTAATATGTATAACATATTAATCATTAAATTTTAATTTTACTAAAACATAAGATTTTTAACGAATTTTGGTCGAGGAGCTGTCGGCTGGATCACTTCTTTTGTGACACACGGCGTCTCAACAACATCTACTTTAACAGTTGCCTTAGGCTTTTTACCGAGAGTTGTCAATTTTTGCATATCAACCATCATCTCGAATACACCAGTACCAATGTTCGGCATCTTCCCCAGCATAATACTGGCGGACACGCCGTCTGCCGATTCCTTTTCACCATTCACACCTGCTTTTAAGAAATTTTCGAGACTTTCTTCAAATGAGGCTTTTGCCATTGGACCGCAACCAACTTTCTTTTGACCGTAACGACTAATTGAGATAATCGTACCAGTATAGCACATGATATCAACAAGTAACTCGACGTTGCTCGGGTTAACGAATGTTCCATCACTGCTTACTGTGTCCATATACTCCTCGATTAAAAATTGACGAACAGCCTCGATTCCAAATATCTCGTAAATTTCCCACATATTATTAGATAGACTTTTTGTTTTATCTACCAATGGATTACTAAATAATCCGTATAAGTTACTTCCCTCTGTCGTAATAATCCATTCGTCCTTTCTTTTCTCAAAAAAGATATCTTTAATTCCTTCAATACCGGAGATACGAATTGAAGAAAGAGCCGGTAATACCTTATCTTCCATATGAATAACACGATCAATGTCGCATGGAATGGAGTCTTCTTTTTCTACTATGACACGCCGTGGCTTTTTCACAATCTCGGGCTCAACTACTGTCGACTCCACTTTTTCATCCTCTTCTTCATTTTCCAAATCCAAAAGATCATTTACATCGTCGTCCAGGTCGTCATTGTCTACTTCATTGTTTTCCACCGCATCAACTTCTTCTTCTACTTTTTCCGTCACACTTGTTAGATTTGTAAAACAAGCTTCATCGACAAACACGTCAAGAATGCCTTGCCAATCTGGTGTGTACAATACGATCGCATCAGTGAATTCATTCATAATCGCCGACGCAACCATTTTCAACGTAACCTTATATTCATACATAATATCAAGATCGATATGAAAACGAATACGCCATCCTAAAATACCCGGATTAACATCGTATACCTGACAAAACAAATGATGCCAGTCTTCTAACGGCACATCCTTGATTAACTCAGTCGACTTTGTCAACCGTTTTAGAGTCATATCGGTAAAATCATTTCCGGCTCTTTCGCGAACCTCGCCTACGCTATTAAAGGTTTCATTTAAGAATATCAAACAATTTACCATCTTCGGTGATTTGGTGGCATTCAAAAGTTCGCTAAAACGAGGTACACCGACAACGACAGTCTTGATTGATAGACCAGACGAGTGAAAAGTATTCAATGTATTCTGAGTCTGACGTTCGCCAATTGACTGAGCGACCTGAACACCCACAGCTTCTCCACTGGCGGCTAATGTTTTATAATAATATTTAACAATTTCTTCTTTAAAGGCTGGAAATAGATGATGATAGATTTTCACCCTGGATAAATCATTTGCAAGACGAGTACGAATTCTGGTAATCGTGGACACGCGAATGTACTCGGGTAATGAGCGATTAATAGGTATTGCTTCACACAACTCGTCAATTTGTTCCGGTGTAAGGGGTTTCTTCGTCATATGTGATATTGTGGTAATAATATGGTAATGTTAATATAGACAAAATTGTAACATCAATTTTATAAAATTGAAACGTTTGTATCATATATCTAATTTTATATCATGTCATATCCCGACTTTTTTAAACTCTGTCCAAAGTGGTCGGATTTTTTTTATGATAACGATACCGAGACGATTCTTGTCTCTATTCTGGAACAAGTAAAAGGAAACCACATTTTCCGTTGCTTCGAACTAACTCCTTTTGATAGCATATCGGTTATTTTCATAGGCAAAGAGCCGACGTCTCATTGTTTTACGGGATTAAGCTACGAAGTAAGTCGCGGGCATATTCTTTCTCCTGAAATCCAACATATCTATAAAGAGTTGGAAGAAGATGGGTATTATCCAACTAAGGATGGTAATCTTGAACACTGGGCGAAACAAGGCGTTCTACTATTAAACACTTCTTTAACACCAGGCCAACAAGACATATGGGAGCCATTTATCCTTTGTGTCTTGAAGAAATTGTCCACGAAGGAAAATCTTGTATGGGTAATTGAGGACGATTTCGTTTATAAAAATCATATTACAAACCCCAAACATCTTATTTTAAATCGCAAACAAAGTCGACTTTTTAAGACTATCAATCACGAGTTATACAATCGAGAAATCGAGAAAATTTCATGGTAAATTTTATTATAAATATAATAAAATATCATACCCGATCATACCTGATCATACCTGATCATACCTGATCATACCCTATATTCTAAACACACAAACATTCTCTCCAAAACACACCATCCAAACCAGTGTACTTGTAAGGATGACCACAGTCAATACACTCACGGCGCAAAAAACACTCCTCACACAACCATAATTTTTTAACAGATTTACATTCACATTGTATGTTTTCTATATCCTTTTTCATATTTTCCCAACATTTATTACGGCCACACACTTTGTAGATTTTTTCTGTGGAGCAATATTTACATTTCTTTTTGACTGTGTCGATTGATGACATGGTATTCGATATTCAATAAAGAGAGACTATATAATATAAATCAATTTTATATTATAACTTAGGTGCTATGGTCTTACGCCGAACATGTATCACATTTTTCTTCGGTTTTGCGATCAGATCGAATACGAATAACGGATGTTGCGTCAAGGCCGAACTTGATTGGATCAGCCGCTGGTTGGGTTCGCAGATAGTACATACCAGTTTTCAAACCATTGCGCCATGAGTAGAAATGGCTGCTGTTCAATACTTTAAAACTGACACGTTCCATAAACAGGTTCATACTTTGCATATGGTCGATAAATGGGCTTCGGTCAACGGCCTGTTTAAGGATATCAGTTACTTTTAATTCATAAGCTGTTTTGTATAACTCTTTGATATCATCCGGGATAGTATGGGATCGTTGAATGCTTCCGTTATCATACACGAGTTCTTCGTATACCTGTTTTGACCACAATTTTTTCTCAATCAATGTCTTAATAAGATGTTGGTTGACAACAATAAATTCACCGGCTAGTGTCTTCCTTACATAAATATTAGACGTAAATGGTTCAAAACACTCATTATTCCCCATAATCTGTGCAGTGCTAGCTGTTGGCATTAACGCTGTTAGAAGACTATTATACATTCCATGTGTACGTAATTCGGCTAAAACAGGTTCCCAATCTAATGACAACGAAGGAGAGTCATAAAAACTAAACTGTAACTTGCCGTCGCTATGAGGACTACCCTTATAATTTTGGTAGGTTCCATGTTGTTTAGCAAGAGAGATGCTCATCTTTACAGAGCCGTAATAAATTGCTTCAAAAATCTTAATATTTAACTGCCGGGCTTCGTTTGAGCCAAATGGATACCCAAGCATGCAATACACGTCGGCCAAACCTTGCACACCAATTCCAATTGGCCGGTTTTCCATATTGGTTTTCTGTGTTTCAGGGGTTGGATAAAAGTTAACATCAATCACACGGTTGAGATTATAGGCAACAATACCGGCAATTTCAATAAGTCGTTCGAAATCGAATGCCCCGTTTGACACAAACTTGGGAAGACAGATAGAAGCTAAATTACAAACAGCGTAATTTTCGGCATTTGAAACGAGTGCGATTTCCATGCAAAGATTCGAATTGCGAATAACGCCAATTTGCGACTGCATATTCTTGGAGTTAACGGTATCTTTGAATGCCATATATGGCATTCCTGTCTCAATCTGGTTACCTAAGATATGTTCCCATAAGTCGCGGGCTTTCACTTGACGTTTATACCTTTTTTCTTCTTCATATTTAGTATACAACGTTTCAAACTTATCACCATAACTGTCAACTAGACCCGGACACTCGTCTGGGCACATCAGAGACCACATTGCATCTTGTTCAACACGCTTCATAAATAAGTCAGGTACCCACAGACCAAGAAATAAATCGCGTGCACGTAAATTTTCATCACCTGTATTTTTACGAAGCTCGACGAATGAGTAAATGTCAGCATGCCATGGTTCGTTGTACACAGCAATACTACCCTTACGTTTTCCGCCCTGATTGATATAACGACCCACCATCTCCAATGTTTTGCAAAGAGGTACGATTCCTTCGCTCTTTCCGTTTGTGCCTCGAATAAGGCTACCGCTTGCTCTGATATTAGCGATCGATAGACCAATACCACCCGCCCATTTACTAATACGTGCTGTATCCGAGATTGTCTTAAAAATGCTATCGATGTTATCCTCTGATGAGTAGAGGAAGCAAGATGACAGCTGCGGTCGCTGTGTCCCACTGTTAAAAAGAGTGGGTGTGGCGTGTGTAAAATACAATTGACTGAGACAATCGTAGGTCTCTTTAATTTTCGCGAGAGGATCAGGCGATTTCGAATGAATTTGAATAGCTACACGCATCCACGTGTGTTGGGGGCGTTCGATAATCACATCTCCGACTCGAAATAAATAAGAACGCTCGAGTGTTTTCATCGCGAAATAGTCAAAAAGTAGGTCACGAGAGTAATCAAAAAAAGATTGAATATCCTCACGGTGACACATAACAAAATCGTAAAATTCCTTAGATAGTCGAGACGCTCGATAAAGAGTTTCAACGACTTCGTGGTATTGGTCAGAAGTGCCCTTTGCGAGGTTGCTTGAAAGGATACGGCCTCCTAACATATTATAGTCCGGGTAATGATGTGCTTTTGACGCGCTAATATCTGCGGATAAGATGTCTAATTCCTTGGTGGAAATACCGTCGTAAAGAGAATTGATGGTTTCTTTTGCGATCAAAATTGGGTCCACGTGTTGGAGACCTTTGCATAGATCGCGAATGCGCTTGGTGATCTTGTCAAATGAGACAGGTTGAGATGTTCCATCGCGTTTGATAACTTGCATTTTATAAATTGTATAATGAAATATTATTATACAATCAATTTTAGATTTTTACGATTTACTTTTTAGCGCTTCTCTTGGCGCTCTTCTTCTTACCGCTTCTCTTGGCCTTCTTAGCGCTCTTCTTAGCGCTCTTCTTAGCGCTCTTCTTGGCGCTCTTCTTGGCGCTCTTCTTAGCGCTCTTCTTGGCGCTCTTCTTGGCGCTCTTCTTAGCGCTCTTCTTAGCGCTCTTCTTGGCGCTCTTCTTGGCGCTCTTCTTAGCGCTCTTCTTGGCGCTCTTCTTGGATCTGAATGCAAGAGTTGATTCAACCGATGGTGCTGGCGATGGTGCTGGCGTTGGGGCTGGTGCATCGTGGTGAGCGTTCATAAAAGGGTTGTGTTCACGGTGGCCTGGTTTAGATTGGCAGCCGCGTCCGGTAAGCCATACACAGTGTTCATCTTGATGGCAATCTTGTAAACCCTTTGGGGTGCAACGGTTTAAGCTGTGGCACTTTTGTACGTGTCCAGGAGCTCTCTTGTGAGATTTATGAGTTCTCTTACTAGGCATTTTATTTATATAGAATTTAAAAAATAAAAAAAAATTAAATTTGAAAAAATGCGCGAACAGGATTATGATCGCTGTAATCTGATTGAATTGTCAATGGTTTATCCAAATCAATCGTAGAAATAAAATAGTCAAAAATAAGCGGATCGTACCCCTTTTCCGGTTGACTTCTCGTATGTGATGTAAAGAAATCTATAAAAATGGTTGGTTCATCTGGATGATATATATTCTCAGGCATTTCGTCTTTTTTAGTCATTCTGGTAAAATCTTGGATGTCGATATTAAAATCTCCACCCACAATATACTTTTCATCACGTAAACGTAAATGTGTTAAATACTGTTTAAGCTCTTCCAGTTGTAAGACCGCGTAACGATCGTATCGATAAAAATCACACGATTGAAGATGTGTGTTCATAACATAAATTTTTTTACCATTTATTTCGATCTGCGCAGTTAGGATCCCTTTTTCGGAGAGGATATCAAATGTAAGTGGGTTGGATTGTTTGTAAAGATAAAATTGTACATCTGTTATTGGGTATTTCGATAGGATAACTAACCCGCTATTCATAATGTTTATATTTTTTAACGTACCTCTGCATATATGGTAATCCGGAAAATAACCTTCAAGTGATTGAAACGTTTCGTCAAAACATTCTTGTAATAAAATGATAGAGTAATGCTTCAACATTCGATGGAGTTCGTCAAATGATTTCATAGACCACGGAAATTTTTGAATATTATAAGTCACAATTGATATCTTCGATTCGTTCGATGGGTTTGAAACATATGTTTCTGGAGAGTATCTCTCATTTGTGGTTCGCTGAAAGTAAATCCATAAACATATGATACAGCATATAAAAAAAATAATTTCGAACACAATCTTATACATCTTTATAATTAATTTTATTAATTATAATTTTATAATGGAAAAATAGCACTTGACGCCATACAATTGTCAATATTCCCATAGTATGATTTGAAAAAATAGGGTTCATTCGTTTGTTTATATATGAAACTTTTCCCGATAAAGTTGCGCCGTTTATCTTGCTCGGCTACAGCTTTCACGACTTTTTCATATTCAGTTTCAAGAGACGCGTAATCAAGTGGAGGCAGTTTAACGACTCCTTCCCATTCATTCTTTTTCCCATCCATATCAACTTCGAATGAGTCCGGATAAGAAGTTTGAAGTTTCGGGTTGACCATTAAACCCGATAAAGGGGATGGAAGAAGAGATTTGCTTTTGGGAGGTAGCACAGACAGAAGCTGTAAGAATGGCTGATAAGGATAATTGGCACGAGTATTTGGCGTGTGTTTCATGTTTTTTGACCACTCGTAATAGGAATCAATACTTTCTGCAAGGTCCGTTAAGAAAGGGGCGTGATCGTATGGGTAAAACCATCTCCAATGGGCATGAGGCGTCCCTTTTGTATAATAGGTAAGGACCCATTGCAATCCTTCAATGTATTTCATACAAGCTAGATGAATATCCTGTTCGGTATGACAATTCATTTTTGTCGCATAGTATTCTTTGCGATACGCACCCCACTGTAATGTAAATTCACCCGATGGTTGGAGTGTCGTGTGACGCTCGACAAGACGATCGGGAAATTCAATTGATTTTATACGTTTTTGAATAAGGGCGTCTGTCTGTTGTAAGCCTAACGTACCAAGAAATACCTGTACCGATCTCATATTTAGTGTTTGTGTGTTAGTAGTAAGCGGGCCATATTGTTTTACGATCATGCGATACGTTTCGAATAACTGTTCAACACCTCCATCAAGGATTTCAATTGTTGGCAAGTGAGGCAAAAAATCGTTTCCTGTAAAAAAAATCATTGCGATAAAATCATTGATATGAATGACATCATCGTTTAAACTTTGCTCGCATAGAAGCGCATGTACAAGTGTTTCGCGAATTTTGGATAGATTAATGTAATAATATTCATGTTCATAACGATACGGATTTTCACGCAGGATGTGGAAATTTGGTTTTTGCGTTGCCAGTGATAACATGATAAGATCAGCGTCCATCCCTTGCATCATATAGCTTTCATCATTAGTCCCGTGTTCCCGCACAAATTTAACAAGTTTGTGTTCACCTTCACCAGGAGATTTTTCGGAGCTAAAAACAATTTCGATGTCTCCCCATGCCCCTTGTGTAACACGCTGGCGAATATACCAGTCGATGTATTTGCTAAGATGGTCAAGAAAGACTGTTCCAGGCGTAATGGCGTTGCTGTCAAACATCCCGTCTTCGTTATCTCGCGCAGAACGATAGCGCCGTGAACGTTGTTGACTCTGTTTTGAAAGAGGCGCGGGTCCGTCGATTGCCATTACAACACGTTTTTTAGGTTTCACAAATAGAATAAGTTTATCGAGATAAGAACCAACCATGTTCATTACCATTTTTTGCAATTGCGACGAGCTTGTTTTACGGTTGGCGTTATAGGAAGAGTCGCGCAAATGTTTGAAATTACCGTATCGGTAAACTTTTTGGCAACAGTAATGAAAAATACCATTCATATCGATGAGAAACGTGTCAACTTCTACGTGCTGGCGTATATCATCGGTCATTTTGATGGAGTGGATGTGACTCGAGAAGGTCTTGCGAAACCAGCTAAAAAAGTATTTGATGCCCATTTTTATTATTATACAATTTCCTTAACCCGAATATCATTTTTATAAAAATGATATATTCACGTGTGTGATAATAATTATTATCACATATTATAAATGGCAATAACTGATCAGGGCATAAAATTTTTAACATCTTTTCAGAATATTGAGAAAATCGAAGCGGATTTAGAACTTGAACTTCGTATAAAATTATCTTCTCATCATCGCGAATTCACGATACCAGATTTTCTGGCCGATCATCTTCGTGACTTATTTGTAACTCATCGTTTTCATTGCACAACAGAACGAACCATTGTTGAACGATATACAAATGATCAGGAAATTCGCAAAATCACAAATACTGATACAGGCGCTGTACGGTATGAACGAAAGCAGCGGAAAACAAACTTTTCAGGGACGCAATTACCAGTTAATATGACAATCCCATTTACACCTATTTATTCGTTTGATATTCGTATTTCGTTGGCGAGTGAAATACCAGTTGGATATAGCGATGATTTGGGGCGGATCGATCAACGCCAAACGAGGAAACGAACTCGGTATATGTACAGTGTTGAACGAAATGGAATAAGCGCTGCGTCTTACATTTTAACAAAGATTGAAACACCTGGAACACAACCATTTTACGAGTTTGAGATTGAATTTAATGTATATGAAGGAGATATACGAAAACATGTTATAGAGACTTATCACAACATGATATCATTGTTGTATCTTAATATACAACGTCCTTTCCAAACACACACAGGAGAGTTGATTTTGAGCAAGTCACTCCATGATATCTATCGTATGATCGACATTAAAGAGGCAAAACCTAAAAATTTGAAACGATATCACGCATGGGATATATTAAATTTAAAAAATGGGTATACGGTTACGAACAAATTGGACGGGGAGAGAATGGTTGTTATTTCAATTCCAGGCGGCCCACTAAAAGGAATTTTTGCCTTTAACAAAAGACGAGTAATACGTTTATCTCTAAACGAAAGACTCCTGGATATGGTATTGGATACCGAATGGTATAATGACAAATTTCACGTTTTTGATTGCATGAGAGTAAATGGAAAACCGATTACACAACTGACACACAGTGAACGATTGGAACGAGCGAGAGAAATTGTAACCCAATTAAAAGAAGTAGAGTGTTTATCGATTGTCATGAAAGATTTTTTTCCAGCGCGAGAAGCGATTTCATTGTTAGAACGTATAGACTACGAAGAGAACGATGGGCTTATTTTTACGCCAAATGAAAAATATAATTCGGATTCAATCTACAAGTGGAAATTTCCTGAGAAGATGACAATCGATTTCCAGGTTCAATTAAAGCAGCCAATGACGTATCACCTATACGTTTATACAAAGGGTAATCGTTTGATTCCATTTTATATTGACCGCGAAAATGGTGTGATTGCAACTTACCGAGGTCAGCAATTACGTGATGGTGGAATCTACGAATTTGGGTATAAAGATGACCAATTTGTGTTGTACCGCGAAAGACAGGACAAGAGTCTACCAAACTTTATAAACGTCGCAACGGATGTGTGGGCAGATATCACCAATCCTCTTACACAGAATGAGTTGAGTAGACTATTAAGCCCTATCCGTATTCTTTCGAACGATATGAAACGGATACTGATTGACGAATATTGTCCCGAAAAAACAATTCTTGACCTAGGTGTTGGCAGAGGAGGTGATCTAGGCAAATACACCAAAATTAAAGTAAACCATTTGTATGGCGTTGAGCCAAACCCCGAAAATTTAGCAGAGTGTAGAAAACGTTTGGAAAACAATTCATATATGAAACCGCGCACGGATCTGTTGAATGCAATGGCTCAGGAAACGGCCAAGATTCGAGATTTCTTAAACAATCAGCAAGTAGATGTTGTAACATCGTTTTTGTCTCTAAGTTTTTTCTTTTTCACAGAACGTGATTTAAACTCTTTTATTGACACCATCGTATCTTCCCTGAAAGAAGGAGGTGTATTTATTGGAACGACGATTATTGGAAGCAAAACTAGAGAATTACTTGAATCAAGAAATGGTTTGTTCGAGTTTGAAGGAGGTTCTATTAAATGGGGAGAAGGAAAGAAACGGGTGCTGGTTTCGATGAAAGATACAATCGTAGGCGAGAATCAAGAGGAGTCGCTCGTCGATTTCGAATTGCTAACCGAACGTCTCAAAGAACACAAAATCGTGCTAATTAAACGAGAAGAGTTTGTGTGGGATCGAACACAATTAACAGAAAGTGAAAACACATTTAACTCATTATACGAAACGTTCATATTTAAAAAACAATATACAATAACGACACCTACAATAGCAAGACCTTTAAATTCCCCGCTACCTTACCCAGAATCATCACCAGATGAACCTGAGCCAATTCCACAAGGAACTACATTTATAGAAGAAATTCTTCGACGAGTAATGATGACGAAGTATCAAGAGTGCCTACCGTTATTGACCAGACAGATTAAGATATCTTCTTTACCCAACGTTGTTTTTCAATTTGGCAAAAAAGAGTATCCATTCCGCGGCAGATTATTTGATTCGGTTAATAATGACTTATTCTCTCGTGTGTCAGACATTCGTATTCCAAATATTTCACGTGTGTATGGTTACATACCATACGAGGGAAAAACGTTAGTCCTGAGTGAATCGTGCAAAACAGTCCCAATTTCCGAATTTATGGAAAGACATAAGAAATCAAAGAGAAAAGATAAACAAGACATATTACACAGTCTCATTTTTCAATTGTATTATACATTTCTATTACTGTCCCGAATGAATATCGATCTTACAACTGACACGCAAATTTCCGTTAAAAAAGACGATTCTGTCACACTGATTTCCTACACTGATGATGCAAATGTTCATGTGATTGGAGGATTCATAATTACGTTAACGGATTTGGTAAATGATGGACAAATAGTTGATAAGAATGTTGTATTCCAAAATATATTTGAAATTGACAGCATCGAAAGCGTGCAGAATACTTACACAAACAAACTAGTAGAAAAAGAAGAAGAGATTGATTATGTATCATCTCCCGTCACAGAGCTTTTTCAATTCCAACAACGAGGAAAAAGAGGAATCGTGAATGCGGGTAATACATGTTGGCTAAATTCAGTTGTTCAAGCAATCGCGTCATTGCCCCCTATTATGAACTATTTTTGCAATAAAACGGTGAACTTCCGAAATGATTTGGCCATGGGTGACACTGACTTTACACAGGCGTTTGCCGATCTTGTGTGTAGACTTACGTTATCACGGTCGACAGTGCCTATAACCAGTTTATCGATTCGAAGCGGAATTCTTCGTTTATTATATATGAAATATCAACAATACAAAGGATTTGGACAGCATGATGCGGCTGAATTCTATACGAACTTAACTGATTTGATTAACACACAACTACGTAAACCACCGACCATTATTCAAAAATTATTTTCAGGAGAATTACTGGTTCGTAGAATTTGCGACGAGTGTGAAACAATCGTTTTAAATCGTGAAACAATTTCTTCATTAGAATTACCGATTACATCCGATCAAATCGAACAATGCATTGAAAATTTTCTTTCGACGGAAAAAATGAAAGATGTTAAATGTGAGAAGTGTGATAAACGAACCAGTCAAAAGAGGACGCTTGAATTTGCCAAATTGCCAAATGTAATGGTTATTACGCTTAAACGTTTTGAATACAACAGACAAACTGCTAAGATATCTAAAATTGACACAGATGTACTGTTCCCCAAACGTTTAGAGATTGGCCAGCAAGGGTATAAATTGTGTTCATTTGTAAACCATACTGGTTCTTTTGACGGAGGGCATTATTACACTTATGCCGAAACAGGAGAAAATGTCTGGACAGAGTTTAATGACAGTAATTGTTCCAATATTTCAAACTTTTCAGGTAGAAATGCTTATATTTTATTTTATCATAAGGTATGATAAGGTATAAAAAAATATTATTAATATTAATTAATATTAATATCACAATAAGTCAATAAATGTGTTAATTGTTTCATTAAAACGACGTAAGTCTTCGTCTTTACAAGATTTATTCACGGCAATTGATGTTAAACCAAAATCTCCAAATGAGAAATCATAATATCCATCATCATTTTGCTTGTAAAGTATATTTTCAAGTTTAATATCATTTAGACATATATTACAATTATTATGTATAAAATACAAAGATGATGCTAAATTGGCCAATGATAATCGAATAATTGACTTAGAAAGCTTATTATTTTTATATTTATTGATAAAATGAAATAAATTACCATCATATTTTTCGATCAACAAATAAAACGTTGTATCCCCATTTTCTTCGTCGCAATACCATGCATCATACAATTTAGGCGCAAATCGAGTTAGAGGGTTGATTATGTTATATTTTTTTTCACATTTCATAATTCGTATATGACTTAGAATTTCCAACTTCCATTGTTTCATGATATGTTTACGACTAAGTTTATCTACTCCAATATAGTCATATTGTTTTTTATCGTAAACAATTACTTTTAGAACGTAAGAACAATTACTCCCTATGCATGCATCATAGACTTTCCCATAGGCCCCCTTTCCTAACAGTCCATTTTTCTTATATTTTTTCTCGCAATTTGATCTGGATGTTGTGTCGATTGATAAGCATACAGACATTACTTTATTTAAAACAAAGAATAAAAAAGTAAATGTACTATACATGGATTACATCTGATGTAGCTATAGGAGAACTTAGCTCTTCTTACAACGAGTTTGACACAATTGTAAATCTTGCATATATCAATCCATCCGTAAATAGATTGGAACACGGACATATCGATATTGCTTCGTCAAATGGTAAAAAAATATATCGTTTGGGTGTATACGATAGTGATAATGATCTCGTTCTATTTTCTGAGTTAGTCGAAAAGGTGATTGATCTTACCATGAGTGATAACAACGATAAGATTTTATTTCATTGCCAGGCAGGTAAATCACGAAGCGTGTGTATGGCGTTAGCCTATTTATGTACAAACACAAAACACTCAATGACTTTTGAAAATGCCCTTGAATTGATAAAAGAAAAACGACCTATTGTTAACCCGCGCCATTCCTTTATTGAAGCTGTAAAAAGTCTCATCACACAAAGAAAAGCCTTGCAAAACGAATGTTCTTGAAATATAAAATTGATCTAATTTAGCGTAATATTTTAATTAAAACATTAAAAGATTTAGTATAGTAATGTATCTTTATCGATATCGCCCATATGTTACACAAGGTGATACATTACCTCACTTCGCAGTAAGTCATGGTGTCTACGATGTGAATCACGCTTCATCGATTTCTCTTAATGTTTTAGAACAAATTTGGGAGACGTGTCGCCAACTTGTGTTTTATCTTCACTATGTTGATAACACGGGTGTTTATTATCTCATCAAAGATAAGAAAGATAGTGATATAAATCTAGAGGAAGTAAACATTCCTCATCCTCGTCACCATTGCGATATGTATTGTATACCTCTATTCGAACGAATGATCAAACGTTTACAATGCAGAATTCATACACGCGACTTGATTCGCCAAATCAAGTCTCGATTAGGAGATTGTGAATACGTACCTTCGTATCAATCTAATTTTCTAGGTGAACTTCTTAATCTCACACAAAATAATGATATTGATAGCCATCTTATCCAAGATATGATCAAGGAGACACAAAACAATATAGATACCGAACAAAGATTTAGACCTGGTGAAGAAGGATACTATGAGGCCAAGCGAGATTTCGAGTGTATTATTGAGATTGAGAATGATGAGAATGAACACGTCGTTGTGTACGTGTAATTTTTTGGCTTTTAGTGTGATTTTTTAACAGATCATTGAATTTAACTTGTTCATCGGCTAACACACAATTTCGATCAATACTATTGTATGTGATATTGATGGGTTTGTCGGCATCTTTCCATAAGACGAATTGGATGTAAAAATATTTTCTGGCATTCATTTTTTCTAAATACTTTTCAATTTTTTTAGACCACACTTCCTCATTCTCGTGATCGCTTTCTTTAAATTCACAGGTTGGGTAATCGATATGATAATTATCATCGATCTGTTTTTCGTAATACTCCAAGTTATTTTTGATTTTTTCGCGACCTTCTTTCGCTAGTTTCTCTGAAATGGTGATGATATACATTCCTTCAACCGTACCGAGAATATGAAACATTCCATAGCCATTTGCATAAATACCAAGAAACACGGCATAGTCGTCAATAGATGGCCACGCCATACACACCTTATATTTATGATAGGCGTCTTTTGGGTGTGTATGGAAAGACGCCAGGGTATTCATAGACGCGGTTTCTTCTTTATCACCTAAACTTGCAGTTTCTTTGTCTACTGTTACAAGAAAGATATTGGGAATTGTCTCGTATAAATAAAACCTACCTGAAACTTCGCGCATGTGAGGTGTTTGACCGTCTCCCGTTTTATCTGTCTTAAATTTAAAGGTTTTGGCGTAATCATGAAGGTAGTCGATCGCCTCTTGCGTCATTTGAATGGAAAGATTGCACATATCTTGCTGGGTCTTTTTAAAGTTTTCTAAGGCAAAATCAACGTGCTTTTTATGTTTATCTACAACCTCTTTATCAACTTCTTTTCCGTATTCATCGTTGAACTTATGATAAAGAAAAAGGTGAGGGGTTTTGATATCAGTGTCCAAAAATTTAGTCGATAGGATAGGGTGTCGAAAACCATATTGAACGGCCCGGTCACAATTTTGTGTAAAATTTTGATGGGTCTGATCTAGGATAAAAATAATATGGTCATCGATGGCGACACCTGGGGGTTGTTGGACGATAGGGTCGTCGTCCATTAAGATAAGAATTGACATTCTATTTATTATTTATAATTTTTTAATTATAAATTTTATGCACGAAAAGCGGCACGGCTTGCCGACGTTGCAACGATCGGGAAAGCTTTTAACATTTTTTGAAGTTTCGCTTTCGTATCATCGTTAAGTTGATTTTCAGCTCTGATTTTAGTCATAAGTTGGCTAATTCGTTCGTCAATACTGCTATTTTCAGTTGCCTTGATACGGGCTTCTAAGGAACTGATTTGATCTGCACGCTCATTTAGCAATTTTTCGGCCTCTGTCCGAGCCTTATTGCTTATTTCTTGAACTTCTCCAAGCTGTTTTACAGACTCCAATTTATCACGTCTTAAATCACCTCTTAACGTTTCAACAACTTTTTCTTGTGATTCAAATTCAGCTTTAAGTTTTTGATAAAGTTGTTCTATATCACTTTTTTCTTTACTTAACGCTATCTTTGTTGCGGTTAATTCACCGTCTTTATCGGCAAGATCTTTTTCAAATGCCTCACGAAGTCTTTGAGCGTCCAATTTAGACGCATCTAATGTTTTTTGACAATCCGCGTGTGCTGTTGTTAATTCTTTTAATCTCTTTGTCATTGCATCATTTATTTTTACGAGATTATTATTTCTAGCATTAGATTCTTGCAATTCCGCTTGTAATCTACCAATTTTGGCGTTTAATTCATCTTTTTCGGCTTGACATTTTTGACTAATCCGTGAAATCTCTTTTTGACAATCATCTTTTGCTTTATTCAATTCGGCCGTAATACCAAAGACTTTTTGTTCTAAGGCTTCAAGAGATTTTTTGTATTCTTCGGATTTTGATTGGACCAGCGCTGTCAAAAGGTCTACCTTACCAGTAGCAGCAGTCGATTCTGTTTGCAAGTTTTCGTTGGTAATTTGCATTCCTTCTAATTTTTTCTGCAATTCATCTTTTTCAAATTTTATTGAGTCTAATTCACTTTTCACTTGTTTTAACTGTGTGCGCTCTTGATCAAGTAATGCAGTAATCGAGTCGAGTTTGGCACGACATTCACTAACTTCTTCATTCTTCATTCTTAAATTTTCACGAAGTTCGTCTCTTTCACCCATACCATTTCGTAATTGTAGTAGCGCGTCATCACGCTCTTTTTTAACAGACAAAAGCTCTTTTTGAACCGCGGCTTTTTCTTTTTCTAGTTCTTTGTAATCCATCTCTTTTTCTGCAATAGCTACACTCAAAGCGTTTACCTTACTAGCGGCATTATCCCATGCAGTTTGAGTATTTTGATTAGTCTGTATCTGTCCTTCTAACTTCATGTTAACCGATTCCAGCGATTTTACCAACTCGCCTCGTTTCTCTTCGCACTCTCTAAATTGTCTACCTAACTCTTGAATACGTTGTTCGTTTAAACCCGTTTGTTTAGCAGAAGTTTCTTCTAATTGAACATACTTGTCACGAAGAGAGTTCAGTTCTTGCACTTTACCTTCATGTTCTTTTTGCAAATCGCCCATTTCAACACGAATTTCTGCCAATTGTTTATTAAGGGTTTGCAAATCGATCTCTCCTCGTTTTGCCGACTCATTTAACTTCTTTATTTCATCTTCTAGATTATCTTTTTCAAGTTGAATACGGGTAATGGTTTCTCTCGTTGCCTGTAACTCTTTGTTAAGAGCTTGTTTGTCTGTCTCGCTTTTAGATGCCGCACTGATTAGCTCGTCACGTGTGTTTTTCACTTCACCTAGTTCGGCTTGGAGTATCTTTTGTTCCGCATTGAGTCTTTCGATATCTTTGCTAAGAGCTTGTTTGTCCGTCTCGCTTTTAGATGCCGCGTTGATCAACTCGTCACGTGTGTTTTTCACTTCACTTAGTTCGGTTTGAAGTACCTTTTGATCCGCGTTGAGTTTTTCGATGTCTTTGTTAAGAGCTTGCTTGTCCATCTCGCTTTTAGATACATCAACGATTAACGCATCACGTGTGTTTTTCACATCGCCTAATTCGGCTTGAAGAGTATTTCGCGTTTTGTTGAGTCTGTCGATGTCTTTTATAAATTCTCCCGATACCTTTTTCATATAAGTTATTCCATCCTTGAGTGAATTTTGTTGAGCGATCGCTTCTTCTAAGCTGCGTTGGAGATTGTCTCTCACTTCTTTATTTTCTTGAGACTCTTGTACCAAACCGTCATATAGTCCTTGAATGTCATTTTTACCGGTTTCAAGTAGCTGTTTTTCCGTTTGACATTGTTGTTGGAATTCTTGCATCTGACTTTCCAATTGACGCACATGTTCATTACATTGGTCCAACTGTGTCTGACATTGGCCAATTCGTTCATCATCTTGATTGTTATAAATTTGTTTTTTAAGCTCGGCAAGACGTCTTAGGCGTTGAGCGACAGTTTGGCAGTCACGGTCAGTATTGGTAGCGGGGTACTTACTCATATAATACTCGGCTTTCACACGCTTACTGTTTTCGTAAAATGATAGTCTGTCATTTGTTGATTTCGTACAATGATGCATTTTATTTTATATTTTTTTTATTAAAAATATTATTTTTTTTTCTTTCTATAAAAATGAGTGATAACTTAGTTTTAACCTTACTTGGAGCAGTCGGCATCGGCGCGCTCGTCATGGGCATGAATAAAGATGAGGAAATCAGAGAAGATTTCTGGAACTCTATCCAACTTAGCGCTAAACGCGAGACAGTCAAAGTAACAGTTGACAAAAAGACAGGACACCGGACGGAATCAGTTGTTCCATTCAACGATACGGCCATTACAACCCAGAAATCATTAAAACAACTACAAAAATCACAAAATCAGCAATTAATGCAGAAATTGGCCAGTAACCAGAAATTATCTTTTGGCGGCCCCGTTGAAAAATACGAACCACGTGAAAATTACGAAGCTCGTGAAAATTACGAGAACTACCAGAATGTTCACGAAAACTTTGAAATGCCGTCTCACCAAGCTCTTGGATCCAGTCAAGTGACGGGTGATAATTATGTGACCTACCCCAATTTTGAGCAATCGGTTACTCAACCTTCTCCTTCGTTGAACTTACCGGCTCAAATTCGTTACAACCCACCGTCTCTTGATAAAATGGGTATCACTGAGTCCTTTCAATGCAATCGCCCAATGTCCAATATGGATCATGCAAATGTGGTCGAAGGCTTTATGTCTATGGACAAGACGAATCCAAACCCAGGGGCGGGCTATGCATACGGTAACTACAACACGGTTGTGGCCGACGCCGAAAAGAGTAAGAACGCGACTAATTTACAATCGCAGTTACCTGTTGGCACCATGGACACCCAGGGTGAAAATACCATGTTATTCGATCGTTACATCACGGTGCCTGGTAAGGCCGCTGGTCGTTTTAACCGCGGTAACGGCATTGTAGATCGTATTCGCGGCGATTTACCAGTTTGCGTTGATCCATGCCAAAAAGGCTGGTTCGCCAGTCCAGGAAAACCATCCGATCTCGCAATTGGAGCTTTATCATACATTGGTGGAGATGGTTCGGCTTCGAATGAGCTTACCAACTTTGTCCAGATTAACGGTGGATTCCCTGCAATTAAACCAGCTACGACGGATACGAACGCCGTTACGAATATGTTGGCCCAGACAACACCATCGTCTGGTTTGGTTCAGGTATCGTCATTCCATTAAACATTTCATTAAGCATTCCATTAAGCATTCCATTAAGCATTTCATTAATCGTTTCAACATTTATAAAAATGATCTACATTTTTATAATAAAAATTTAAAATACCCAATTAAAATAAATGTATCAGCAAAGAGGATATCAACCAAAACCGATGTTTTCGGGTGTTTATCTTGGAAAAAGAGACGAGTCATTTACGAAATTGATTTCTAGTATTTTAGAAACAGGGGAAATTTCTAAAAGATACATATCAGAATTATTAACACCCGAAGGCCTATCCTATTTCTCTACGGCATTTACACACGAATCAGCGGATCGAGATAACAACTACGAGTTTCTCGAGACATTAGGAGATGCGACGTTGGATACATGTACGATATGGTATCTGGCAAAACGCTTTCCTCAAATCCGTTGCAAAGCGGGGTCCGATATTTTTACGAAATTAAAGATTACATTGGTACAAAGCAAGAATTTCGCAAGTCTGGCAAATGAACTGGGATTTTGGGAATTTATTTCAATGGCTAAAAATTTAAACGAGGCGGAAGTAAAAGATGAAAAGATACTAGAAGACGTGTTTGAGTCGTGTTTCGCAGTCATCCAATTGCTATTAGATGATAAATTTGGAGTAGGTGTTGGCCACGTGGTGTGTTATAAGATCATATCAAAAATCTTGGACAAGAAAAATATACGAATCGTATACGAAGATTTGGTTGACGCCAAGACCCGTATTAAAGAACTGTTTGATAAATCCTATGTAAAACAACGATATGGCGAATTTGCATACACAGAAGCCGGTTCTACCCCTACATCACATAAAGTTGATATTGTGTTTGGACCGTCTCATATTATTGCTCCTAATAAAAACACAAAATCTTACCTTAAAATTCGAGGCGCCGGTATGACAGTGATCGGTTCCGGACAATCAACTAGTTCTCTTATAGACGCTGAACAAAAAGCAGCACAAGCGGCACTAGATTATTTGAGAGTCAATTACGGATTAGTTAAAGAAACCCCGTCGGAATATCTTAAATTCTGCACGTAATTGTTTAATTTTTCTTATTCTAAGCAAGAAAAATTTTTGAACGTTTTAAAACCGAATTTATGCGTTACGCACAGCGTTTAAGGTTTTGTCTAAGCTGCCGGACAATGCGTCAAGTGAAAAGCTTGGAACCTTGGACGCGTAAAAAAAGGCCGCGAAACTGCCAAGGACGAGGGCGATTGCGAGAACCAGATTGAAGACAAGATACTTAAAGTTCTTGGGATTTTCTTCTTTCAGGTTTGGTTTGTCGCATTTGTTATACGCCTGGATACCAATGGAGGAGGTTGCGATGGAAGCAATACCGGCGACGAGCATAATGATGGCAATGATCATTAATTGAGTGTTCATTTTATTTTAGAAAAAAATAAAAAAAATAAATGAAATAAAATGGGTAGAAAAAACATAAACGTACTTCTAGATTTAGATAATACGTGTATCTATTCCCATGAATGTCGTAAAATGAAAGAGATTCCAGAATGGCTTTCATTAAATTATACCTATTATATCATGGATGGTGACTACATTGTCTGTGAACGGCCCGGTTTGCAAGATTTTTTAGATTGGCTATTTGAGCATTTTAACGTAATGATATGGTCTGCCGCTAGCCCTGATTACGTTGATTTTATTGCAAAAAATATTATTGGAATTAAAGGAAGGCATATTGAACATATCTTCAACTCGGATAATTGTAAAGAAAGTGACGAACGATATAAAACATTAAAACAGTTGAAATTGCTTTGGAATGAAAAGGACCTATTCGGTTATTATCCGTTCAATACACTTATTGTCGACGATTTGCGAGATGTAACTGACCCGCAACCTTATAATTCGATTCGGATTGATCGATTTGTAGCAAATCGAAAACACGTAAATGACTCGAAACTAAAAGTTGTCCAAAACCAATTAACTGGTATAAAAGAACGGTTTGATAAAACAAAAAACAAGCGTGTCTCTTATAAACTGGTCAAACCACGCCGCCTTCTTAAAAAGAAAAAATGAGATTTATAAAATTATTAATATAATAAATTTATAATGGCACAAGATGTCAATTACCTTCAACAGTTATTAAATGTATTAAACAGTGGTATAGAGAGAGAGGCAAGAGTCGAGTCTATAGAGAGAGACGAATCAAGAATATTTTCGAGCGCGGTTTCAACCTTGTTAACGAACGGGTTACGAGCATATATCAATTATAATTACAGTGCGCAACCACAAAGTAGTTTTCTTGAAACATTTTTTAGTTATTATAGTTATAATAACGACAATCATAACGATCATAATGATCATAACGATCACAACGATGATGATGAAAACAAAGAGAATAATGACACAAACGAATATAGAGGAGTTGTAACTAGTCTCAGCAATCTAGAACCAGGTGAGAATAGATGTTGTTCAATTTGTTTAGAAGATTTTACCAAAGATAGCCAAATAACCATTACACCTTGCAATCATGAATACCATCTTGATTGTATGAAACAATGGTATTGCAGAAATCACACATGCCCTGTGTGTAGGAGTGGAGTTTAAATTTTCTTGTAAAATTTAAATAGTAATTGTTGCATACTCCATATTTTTATTATTGATGTCTGGAAAGTTTTTGATTAAAAATTGGGCAAGAAGTTTACCGGAAATTGTTTTTCCTCGATTTTCTTGATACCATTTACGAGGTTGGTATTCTTTCGTTAAGATTTTATTAAGTTGTTGTGAAATATCGTTTTCATCTGTGAAAAACTCACCTGTTACACCAGGTATCACATTGTGCCATCCGCCCAAAATATTTTGATTTACTAAAACAGGCATACCATAGCAAATTGCTTCCGTGATGACACGCGGTGACGCGTCTGATATATTTGGAACAAATAGAAACTTGGATTTCTTTAATTCGGCCTGAAATTCATTATATGGTAAAAATGGATGGACTTTTACGATTCCATTACATTGTTGAGAGAATTCACAATTTTGTCTACCAACTAAAACACCGCGTAGATGGAAATCGCGACACATGATTTCCAAACACTTTTTAGCCAAATCCCAATTTCTGTTATAAGATTGCCATCCCGGATTACATTGGTCGTCATCTGGTAAACAACAATATAAGAAATCGTATTCTTTTTCCACGGGTTCTTGTAAAATACTGGTATCTTTCAAATCGGCTTCTGTTAACAATATATTGGGCAAGGACTGAATACGTTGGAGATAAGATGGGTTTCGAAAACAGTTCAACCAGCCGTCCACCATTCCAATATAGTCATGCCCTCTGTCAACGTGAAAGCGATCTTCGTATGGGTTATGAATAGGATTTGGGAAATCAAGATAACTAGAAATACCACAAAAAAGAAGTCGTTGTTTTTTATACTCCTTATATTTTTGTTCATCTTCTTCGGTACGAAATGGAGCCGAAATAAGAATGACATTTAACTTGTTTCCTTGATCATCGAACGTGTTTTTAAAAGGAAATGATACAGTTGGGACCGTATTACTGTACGATTCAACGAAAAAGTAATAATAAACAAAAATAATCAATAAAGTTGTCACGATTATTCCAATAATGAATGATTTAGATCTCATTTATTATATTTATGAATATTTTACAAATTTATGAATTCATAATATATCGAAATTTGCAATCGATACAAAAAACGTATACGGTCATCCCTTCGTCGCCACCTCTAGTCTGTCGACTATATGACAATGTACGGTTACCACCGCATTTCGCGTTACCACACTGGTTAACACCCTCAACAACTTCAAATGGCTTATCCATAAAATGGTCCATTTCATCGATTCGCTTTGAAATGGGTTGAAATAAAGAGTGATTGAATCCTAATTTATCCGCTCGAAGGAAATCAATTGTCTCTTTGAAATCGTGGTTCTTTTTAAAGAATGCAAGTTCGTACAAAACATCTTTCTCGTCTGCGCCTTTTGATTCACAGTAACTACCGATCATTCTTTTTAGAATTTCTATATTACGAGGTTGTTTTGTAACAAGTTGTAAATTCATTATATAATATAATATTTATGTATTTTGATTTTTTTCATTTTTATATAAATAAAATAAATGACAATCTCCTACCTGGCATCCGTATTACTTGGAATTACATTATTTGTTCTTGTCGTTTTAAAAATCATGTACGAAATACGTGATAACTATGAAAATCAAGTAGAAGATGACGACGTTCTCGATCTCGTAAAACAAGTGCGTCACATCGATCCAAAAGTTGATAATATCGTTGATCACCTCAAATTTTTTGAGGGTAGGAAAAGCTATACCATTAACAAAACATATGTCCACATTTGTAAAAAAGATAAATATGGAAAACTTTACGCGAAAAATCAACTGATATTAGTACTTCTTCATGAGATTGCACACGCTTTGTGTGACGAAGTTGGGCATACGGACAAATTTAATAGAATTTTGGACGAATTATTAGATAAAGCGGCTCAACATAAGATATACGACCCGTCCATACCTAACATACCAGATTATTGTGAGTATTAAGTGAATGAATTAAGTGAATATATTAAATAAAAATGATAAAATAAAATAAATAGAATTAGCAAAGATATAATCTCCATTATTTTGAAAATGAAACAAGAAATGGAAGAATTGGAATTGAAATCTAATCAAATATGGGATATTGTCCACAATCCTCATATCCAAAATATCCATACGTCGCAAGAATTAGGTTACGATCCATATTGTATGTGTCATACAATTGTTCCTTCTGATAATATACAGGATGGGTTGATGAAGGGGGTCATGAATATTCCGTTCTCCAATCGTTTTCTTTCTATGAAATGGGCAAAGTATAATATCGACTACGGCAGTTCAAATGTAAAATCTGTTTATATCGATATTGTCCCAACAGAATACAAAACAGAAGATTTGTTATATTTTATTCAGTCGTTTTATCATATGCCCTTCTTATCGTCTATCTATCTTTCTGGGTGGGATAGAGTATGTATTAGAGACGACTCATTCGTTACTGTTCGTAACGAACTTGACAAGTTTTTATCAAGCAAAACTAATTTTTCGGTCCGTTTTTATATGGACAAAGAGTTGTTCGATCAATATCGTTTTGATATGTTAGAAAGAAATGGAATTAGTATTTCGTTATGCGACAATGACTGGGATTAAATTTTTAGTATAAGATTTTTATGTATACATAAGTGTATACATAACTAACATAACTATGTTAAGTCGTTAGCTTTTAACGGCCCGCCCGCCGCGACCTCCACCCCTTCCTCGTCCCATACCACCACGACCTCGGCCACCGCGTCCACCTCTACCGCCTCGACCTCGACCCCTCCCGCCACGACCTCTACCCCGCCCGCCACGACCTCCTCTTCCGCCGCGACCACCTCCATCGTCATCCTCGTCATCATCCTCGTCGTCATCTTCGTCGTCATCGTCACCCGCCTCGGCTTTCATTCGTTTACCTACACCTACACCGGATAAATAACACTCATATAGACCACCAAAACGAGTGTACCCGGCCGGTAACACATTTAGATTTCCGCAATATTTTGTGTTTGGAACAATAGGTGTGTAAGGCAATAAAAATTGAGGATCGACAGGTAGAGCATTCCCTTTCTGTATTCCTTTTTGTAAGCATTGTTGCCGTGTTCCTAACACACGTGTACCATTTACAAGATCTGTGTGAAGAGCGTTATTTCCACAATAGATGTTATTCATATTTATTATATGACTTTTATTTTGTTTAACTATATTCTTAAAGATATAATATTAATACAAAGAATGCCAAAGGAATGGATTGCTGCATTTGATCCAGGAAAAGTGAATTTCGCCTTTATTATCGAAGAGATTGATACAGATGCGATCGCGTCTCTTATTTGCCCCCCTAAATCGCAACGATTTACAAAAGAAGCCAAACGAAATGATGCCCATCCAACGGATTCATACATACAATTTCTCGAACAATTCTATCATTCTGGGCAGACAATTTTGTGTGCAAATAGTGATATCACACGAGATGATGTAAAAGAGGAAGATAAACTAAAAAGAAAACGTAAAACAAAGGAAGAGAAAGAAAAAGAACAGAAAGAGAAAGAAGAGAAAGAAGAAAACGGTAAAGATGAAAAAAAGAAAAAGGGAAGTAAAGCGTTAGACGCCAAGGTCTTTCTACGCTTAACGGCATTACTCGATCGTCACAAAGAGAAATTTGATCAATGCTCAACGATTATCATCGAACAACAAATGAGTTTTGGAAGTAAGATCAATACGATGGCGATAAAAATAGCTCAGCATACGTACTCATACTTCCTTTTCCGGTATGGGGATACCAAAAAGATTGTGGAATTCCCAAGTTATAACAAAACCCAGATTATGGGCGCGCCGGGGGGTCTTGACAAGCCTGCTAGAAAAAAATGGGCCATTGTCAAAGCGGATGAGATTTGGGCATTACGAGGTGATGTGACAACAGCATCATTTGTACAGTTGAATAAGAAAAAGGACGATTTGTGCGACTGTCTATTACATGTTTTGTCGTATATGATTATGACATATTATTAATACGGTTAATTTTTTTATTAAAAAATTAAAATATATAAGATAAAGAAAAATGTACAGAATATCACATGGGGGTATCAACACATCCACAAGACGTGAAAGTACTGCAGATCTATCTAAAAAAATTACAACTTGTAATATGAATGGAACAATCAATGCGACATCAAGACGCGATCTTTTGATACAAAAGGACATAGAACATAAGGATCATAAGGATCATAATGAACATAATGAACATACAGAACCTGTAAAGACCACGCCTGTTCCTGCGCCTGTGACAAGACCTGTTATACCCAATACAGAACCTGTAAAGACCACACCTAAGCCAGCACCCACGCCAAGAACTGTTGTACCAACACTCACAAGTGATAATCTCACACAGTTAAAACTAAATGAGGTAAGAGATCAGTATGTCAAGATATCAACGAGTCTCAGTCATATAAATAGTGTTTCAAACAATGTAAAAAAGGATGTGAATGCTTATAAAAAACTAACCGATGAACAGATTGGAAATTTATCCATTAGTCAAAAACAGACTAGCGATGATTTGAATGCCTATAAAAAATTAACAGACGAACGAATAGAAAAAATAGCAAATTTATTTTTATCTATTAATAAATGAATGTATTAGACGATATTGAACAATATACGAAGCTGAAGAATTCAATCGATTCGCATTATACACGCGTTGTAAGCGACGATATTGTTAAGAAATCCGAGTTAGCAAGAGTGTTAGATAATTACAAAAACGAGAATAAACGTTTGATTGAAGAAAACAGACGCATAATCGAGGAACAATCCAAAAAAGTTGATGAACACAAAAATCACGTCACCACATACAAGTCCAGCTTTGACAAACATAAATCAGATTTCGAAGAACATGCTAAAAAAATGGATGAGTATCACACTTCTCAAATTCAAGCCCATAAACAAGTGATTAATCAACACGCCGCGCAATTTGAACATCATGCGGCTCAAATTGAATCTCACAAGAATACGATCAACAACCAAGCGGCGCATATTGATGAACAGAAAAAAGTATTTGAAAACTATAAAAAAATTACAGATGAAAGAATTGAAAAATTAGTAAAATTATTTTTATCTATTAATAAATGAACGTACTTGATAACATGGTTGTACCTGATATTCCGGTACCAGCTGGTGTTTCTCAACCGGCCGCCGCAGTGGCCCAAGATAACGATGAAAAGTTTTTACTCGTCTGCTCTCGTGATTTAGAGGCAGAAGAAATGGAGTTACTCGCGACGTATGGCAAGGTGTTACGATATGACGAGTGCCACCTTAACATCCCTCTTTCCCAATTAGTTGATGGTGTGAGTTACGTGGTTTTCGATGTTCGCCAGAAGAGCCACCGTTTGGCTTTGTCGAAAGAGGCGGAAAACGAACATTTCCACTCTGTCGCATTGATTCACAAATGGGAACAATTCGATGATTTCGTGGATGATGCTAACTGCGAGAACTGCCTTTCAAGCCTTCCAGCAAAACAGGCATTCAAGCGTGATTTCGACCGCCTTCTCCTCGAGAAGAAGATCCGCAAGCCAAGTTGCGTAAAGAGTGTATTGCGCACTTTTTTAAAGGTTTTAGGTGGGTGGCAGAAAGAGTAATCTCTTATTTTAACTGCTCATTGCAATGTTTGTCTATTTGTTGCTCCACCAATTTATAAAAGATAATTTTATAAATTTATGATTTATGATGCAGGTGCGGCAGCGGCGGCTTCGGGTAAGCCGAACTGGACAACAGCTAAACCTGCGCCACCACCTAATAAGAGTGCGGCTACGAAAGCTTTAAGCTTGTTAACGCAAACGACATTTCCCTTCTCATCTTTGTCGCAAAACATAGTCGGCTTGGCGACCATAATTAATGCAAAAACGACAAAGAAAGCTGCAACTGGGATTGCCCACACGAGATAGTTCTCCTTTGCGTTTTTCATGTTAACTGCGAGATTGTAATTACCATTGCTTGGGTTTAAGTAATATACCATTTTATTTATTTAAGAAAAAGAAAAAATATTTTTTTTATGATTTATTAAACGCCCTCGTTTTTCGTATTTAAAGATTGATACGATGAAGATCGTTTTCTAAATAGCCGAATTCCAGATACCATGTTTTACCGAGATAGTTTTCTAAAAACTGTTTTTCCTCATAGGATAGAAATGATGGGTGGAGCCCTGATTGTATCATAGTTTTAAGCTGCGCGAGAACGTCGACAGCTCCTTCGACTTCACCTGTTTCAAAATTTACCGATTCATACAATTCTTTCCCAATTTGGTCATATTTCTGCTGATCTTCTTTGGAGAGTGACTGTTTCATCTGTTGAAACATCGGGTTGTCAAATAGTGGATCATTTTTCTTTTTCTCCTTCTCTTTCTTTGATGACGAAATGCGAACGTGTTTTGACATTTTATATTTATATAATAGTTTAAATTAAATTTAAAAATGAGAATTCGATATGTTTGATGTTTAAACTTTTAAACATGGAACAGCAAGCAAAAAAGGTGTTGACAGAAATGATTACAGACCGGGAGTTTAGGATTGAATATCAAGGCGATGATCAACCATACTGTATTAAAGGTCGCAATCTTCAAAATGAAATTATATTATGTTTTTTGACAGATGAAGATAAGTTAAATATACAAGGAATCAAGGATCGAATGTCAGTTGTAAACAGAGAAAACGCAACGAGATGTATTATCGTGTTTCGTTCAAGTGTTACTTCAAGTGCAAAGAAGTCTCTTGAAACGTTAGACTATGATATTGAACTGTTTGGGTTACACGAATTACAATTGAACGTTACAAAACACCGATTGGTCCCCCGGCATTCTAAAATCACCCCTTCTGAGAAAGAGGAACTTGATAAACATTATAAGGGGAAATTACCATTTCTATTACAAACCGATGCCGTGTGTCGTTACTATGCGTTTAAAAAAAACGATTATATCCGTATTACGAGGAAGGATGGAACAATTATCTATCGTGTTGTTAAATAAGTTTTGATTTTTATCATTAATTTATAAAAATCATTTCATTCATTTATTTTTTTGTAACGATCCAAAAACATTTTTTCAACATATGATGATACATCGGCTACATCGTACAAAAGAAAAGTAGGATTACTTGAATGTAAAATAACAAGCTTCATTTCCGTTACGGTGATGTCATAACGAGTTTCTAAGATACGTTTATAGATGTGCAGTTGCAACGAATAGTGGTAAAAGTTACAATGATCTAGACTGGAACACACCCCCAGACCCTTGTCATACGAATTCGACATTTTAATTTCTTTCACACACTTCCAGTCATACAACGCATATGTCCCGTCCTCTTTTTTGTATAGCATATCCAATTGCCCAGCCAAATCAATTTCACCGTCGAAAATAGACCATTCCGTACGAAATGGTTTCAAACGTTCTTTTACAGTGTCGTGAAATGCCAAGAAATATTGAAATTCGACGCTATCTTCATGTTTGGTTTCATCTCCATTATAGAATAACTCAATCATTTGGTGCAAAGATGTTCCTTTCTTTGCAGATTCTTTACCATCTTCTGTCCATTTCTTAATAATCTGTGTGTCCGTCATATTCGGGTATTTTTCCGACTTATTTTTCATGTATTTTACAACTCGTTTTGCATCAAACGACGGAAAATAATGGTGGATAAAGGTTGTCACCGACGTCAGACCGTCAGGTGTTCCATCTACTACATAGGTATGGGTATCTGGATGAAACTCGATACGATTGTCTCGCTCGTGTACGTTGAGTTGTGATAACATAATATGATATATTATGTTATTCTTCTTAAACATCTTAAACAATTTTAAAATTCCTTTTGACTATCGTAACGTTCATCATGAAATTCCCAAAACTCATTGCAACCAATCCTAAATTCAGGAGGAATCGGTTTAGCTTTATACCAAAACACACAGTCTTCTATCTTATTTGACGTGGTCGCGTTATGAACATATAATGCAGTGTAATCATCTGTGATTTGATCTAATACTTGGCAAAATTGATCGAAATCAGGGAAAACACCCGCGTAATTTTCCCACAAACAACGCCGATTGCGAAGATTACTTTCACGTAAGATAAACGTACCGTCTACGTTTGTACGAATAACGGGCTTGATATCCAAACTGTATTGGAGACTTAGCAAAAATAGCATCTTCCAGTGACGCCCGTTTTTGAAAATACCTTGAAACATGGGATCTGTAAATAACTTGGGATCATCTGTACAGTCGTCAAGTAGTAAGATCGCCCATGGATTAGGCAAGTGTTGTTTTGCCAGTTTCTGGCGTTTAATAAAATCTTCTATTTTTGACTTTTCTAATGCATTATACACAAAAGTAGAAGGGAAAATCTTTCCGTAATGACCGTTGCTATCTTCGGTACCACTCATGACTTGTCCAACCGGGAAAATGTGACTTTTCTCGTATAAAATACTGGTAATCATCGTTGTCTTACCGGTATTTCGCACAACGTCGCCAGATTGTAATAAAAACCGGTGATTCCCATCTAGTGTAAACCCGTAATACATATCATAGCATACATATGATACTGTAAAATCATCCTCATAGTCGGACCAGTATGTTCCCAACGATAAGCGAATAAAGTTAATATCTTGAACCAGTTGGGCGTTTAAACTTTCTTCATAATTTGGTCCATTTTCGGCAAAAAAGCCCTTTAAAAAGTCAATCCGTACTTGTCTGGTGTTATACATATAGTTAGGTGGCACGCACACACTCCCCGACGCAACCAACTTACCCATTTCATACGGTTTATGTGTGATAGGTTGTTCTTTAAAATCAACCGAATTTCTATAAATGCGATACAATGCTTTCCAGCAATCATCTTTTTTAAGATATTCCTTTACTTCGATTTCAACGATCTCTTTTGTAGAAATTTGTCTTAATACAAGTTTATGCGTCTCATTGACAATATAAGGCATCCCATCGTGTAATGGTTGAATCTTATACATATTTTCCATTCCTCTACAAAGTTCGAGGACTGTCCTTGGGGTACTATCGTCACCCATTACTAATTCGCCTTCTTTGATTGTCTCAACAGGACGACTTGTCCCGTCGTACATCATAATAGGTGTTCCTTTTATGAAACACCCGGGTTTTCCAATGATAACGATTTTACTTCCACCTTGTTCAGGACGGTTCATATTTTTCGTAGAGGGAGCAATCATATCTGGATCAAGTTCTTTAATTCGAAAGATGACATTATTATTTGATGAAGCCATATTTTATGTAGGGGCTAAAAGTTTAAATCAATATTTCTATATTGATTTCATTTTTATCACAATAATCCATTACATAAATTGACAATTTCGTCTAACTTAATTCCTGTCATAAACCCAACTTGTTTACCGCCCTTAAATGTAAAAAAGGTTGGAACCGAGCTGCACCGTAATACCGAAGCTAGTTTCTCGTGCTGTGTCAATTTTTCACCGTCAATTTCTACGAATAAAATATTGGCATAATTGGGATCAAGCGACAATTTTTTGATTTCAGGTGCAATAATTTTACAGGGTTTACACCAGTCCGTATAAACCTTAATGAGAATACGAAGAGGCTGCTTCTGTGATTCTACATAGTGATATTGGGGGTTCATTAATAAATCATACAATTTGTCCGGATCGATGTGATTCACACGACTTTGATCAGTGTGAGGGTGGAATGGCTGTGGAAGAAGAGACGAGTTTGCGTTTGTCATCCCTGCCGAATTCGCTACATTTACCATACTTGGTTGTTGTTGCTGTTGTTGTTGAATATCCGTGTTATCCATTGGGCCGATTGGCGCCGGTGGAGGCATATTTGAAAAACGCCCAGCATTATCTGTATTTGTTGTTGTTTTTGCTAGATTGTAAGTTGAATACTTTGCATACCCATCATATTTTGATCGGGACATTTAATTTAATTTATTAATATGTTTTTATATTAATAATTTATTTTTTATAATAACGTTGATACCATAGAATTAAACACACGATTGCGATTACAAAGATAAAAGCTACCCACGTCCAAAATGACGTTTTTGTTGAACCTTGTTGTTGTTCAAAGCCTTCTACAGTAGGAGAGTACCATCCTTTGGTCGATTCCCATTTTAAAAATCCGTTTTTTGCGTAAATATCGTCACCTTTGTTGTATCGTTGTCCGGTGTTAAAATACATTTTATTATAACGATTTTTTTTATTTAAACTTTTAACACTTAAAATTTTTTTGCATACCGGATTTTGGCGCCATACGAAGTTGCCACATCTCAGCGTTACGCTTGCGCATTAAGCGTGTCATCATATCAGTACGGAAATCAAGTGTTTGGTCGCTAAAAGCGGTTTCAACCGTCTCTCGTATTGTTTCATTGTTCATTCTCGTGTCTTCATCATCAAGTATCGGGCCATACGTATCTACATTTTTAAGATGATCAATATTAGTTCTTGTAATGTAGTTTGGTCTTCGCACAGAGTCTACGTCATCGTAGTAGAATCGAGGCTGTCCCGTCATCTTGTCTGTATATCCACGATAACTTGTTCCATAACCAAATGAACGCGGGTCATATACGTCGTAATTGGATGCAACATCAAGAGGTTGAGGAGGTTCGCTAACTGGTGTATATAACTTGGGATCCATTGCCGTGTATAGGATTTCGCCATTCTCTTTTGTTACTTTGCGAGGCGGAATTTGTTGTTCAAATGAAATACCAATATTAGAATCGATAGGTTCGATAATCTGGTTCTTATAGTAAACACCAGGTGTTACTATCGATGTAAAGATCTCATCATTGACACCAGCAACGGAACGATTTCGCTGACAATTGGTGGATGGATAGTTAGAAGGTAAATTGTAAAACAGGTTTGTCTCGTCATATCCAGAAGCTTCATTCACATCTCCGGTGTATCTCACCTTTTTCTCTTCGCCTGTTTTCTGCTCAAACTTTTTAAAATCTCCGTTCGTAAGTTTAGATTGTTGAGATAATAGCTGAGACGACTGAACAGGTTCGGGTAATGAACAAGAACGACACCCCTTTTTCTCCGGTTCACCGCTTACATATGTAAAATGCTCAACAGTTTCCCGCGGAACATTATCTAGATACGTAAAATGCTCGACCGTTTGGGATTTATTGTTTTTATTCAAAATTGGCTGATTGATGGATGGATTGTTTAGCAATGGATCATTCCGTAAAATGGTGGAATTAATCTTATAGGCCGGTTGTTCATCTTTCTTTGTATTTTTGGGCTTATCCGGCGAAGTATAGTATCCACTTCCGTAAAAATCCTGGGATGCACGTTCATTGATAATACTCGGCACGACAAAATCATTATCTTTCCAATAATTCCATTCATACATTGGAGGCGCGACAATAGGAGCAATGTGTGTTTTGGGATTGGCGCCACCTACAAGTTTTTGACTGTTTGAAACATATCTCGTGTCAGGATATACAGGTATTAAAGGATCGATTTGTTGTGTGAAATAGCTTGGAAATTTGTGGTAAGCATACCGGTTTGTTTTATATTCATTCAACGCGCTTTGATATAATGCTTCCGAATCTTGAATAGAAGTCGTTCGACGAGCCGCTAAGGATGGCTGTTGAGATTGAGATGGTTGATAATTTTCAGTAGTTGACATCTTACTCTTTTGTAAATAATAAAGAATAATAATAAAAATAATAGAAAGTATGAAAAACAATATAGATTGTTGATAATTGATTAGGTATAATATCAAAAAAACAAAGATAATAAGGCGTGTGATACAGTTCATCTGTTGTTCTAGATTCATATCATGTTTTGGAAGAAGTTTAATTTCCCGAAATAGGACAGATGGATGTTCTAGCCAAAATGGTTCGCATCTCATATTTATTAAATGGACAAAAATTTAAAATTGTTTTAAATATGCGAGTATAAATATATAAGTTATTCGATTATGAGCCACAGGAGTCCAAGTCATAAAAAACGTACGTTTATGTTAAAAAATGTAGACATTCGTGTAACAAACATGAAATACGGTCTTGTTATTGTCTCTAACATTGAAAAAGACGCGAACGACTCGACGAAAACCACCAAAATCGCTGATATATTTACAACCGATGTCGAAACATCCGTTAGTTTTCTTGATGAAAATAAGAAAAATTACAAATGTGCCATCTCTATGTTGGAATGGTCTACACAGAAGAAATTACCGGACCAGACACACATAAAATGCTTCTGGTGTAAATCATCCTTCAAAACCAAACCAATTGGATGCCCCATTACCTTTTGCAACTCTATGATTGAAAAGTCTTACGTATCTCATATTACAAAAGATAAGTATTTTATGAAAGAAAACATCAATAAGAAAAAGCTAGAAAGTGCATTGGAAACGGATGGCATTGACATCGAACCTATTAAAAAAGACTATTATCTAACTGATGGCTGTTTTTGTAGTTTTAACTGTATTCTAGCCTTTATCAAAGACAACAAGCATGATATGTTTTACAAGGATAGTCAGTCTCTCCTCCATTCTCTTTATTACCAAATGATTGGTAAAAAGGTCGGCAAACTTATACCGGCTCCTCATTGGCGTCTCTTGAAAGATTTCGGCGGTCAAATGGACATTGACGAGTTTCGGCGGACATTTAATGTAATTGACTATGATTTTATGTTTCGCATTCGCGATCTTCGAGAAATGCGCACAATTTCTAACGTATATAAAGAAATAAGCTGATAAATACAAAATGTAAGACTTATTTTACATTTTAAACTTTTTAAACATTTTAAATTAAACTTTAAAAAGCAATCGCATCCGTTTCATTAAACGTGATCTCTTCGTCGAATACGGTTGTGACAACAAGCTTCTCATAGCCAAAATCTTTGGGACAAATGGAGATGCCGTGACAATCCAAATTGGGACCCAAATAAGGAGTAATCACGTTTTCAACGTTATTACCAGCCTCGTCGACAATCTTCGATAATGGGGTAACACCTTTTGGAACTTTTAATAGGTAAAAGTAAGGACGATCCTTATAGGTGTAAGATATCTTAATATAGTCACGATTAAACGTTTCGTGTTGTGCTTTTACTGGCACTTTTGTCACCATAAATTTAATTGCGGCAAGACTGGCGAATGATAACATTGTGCTAATATGCCATTTTTTACCGTTTGGGTCGATGGTTTGCTTAAAACCCTTGTAAAGGGTGTAGGTTTGCTTGATAGTATCCATATTTCGAGAGATCGTATATCCAAATAATCCAAGAAGGCCGAATCCAAGGTATAATAACATTCTTTATACATAAATGTATCCCATTAAGTATAAATAAAAATGATTTTCACACATTTATTTTATATCTTTTTTACTAAGAATAAAGAATGTCAGCCGCTCAACGAAAGAAAGCTCTCAAAGCAACGACAGCGGTAGCAGCAAAACCAACAACAGCAAAGTCAAAATCTTCGAAACCAACGGCTGCGACGGCGGATAAAAAACAAGCTGGTATGTCCGATCGCTCCTATCGTATCAAATTGAAAAAAATCTTTGATACGGAAGAAGTTCACCGTCGTCAAATGATCATTGATTTCTTAACGGGTAAAAAAGAAAACGAGTACAAGCATGACGTTCTCTACGATGAAAGTGATAAGCAGTTAGAAATTGACACTCAACGATTTTTGGAAGATCGCCCTTTATTTATGCAAGTTTTTGAGTTTTTGGCGAAATCAAAGTTTTTGGGCGCGTATATTCATGGCAAGAAAATCGAGTCCAAAGAAGATGACGACCTTTTTGGTGGCTCTGATCCCGTATCCGATCCTGTTTCTGAATCTGAAATCGTTGAAAAAAAAGTTAGTTCGCATTTTCTAAATGACAGGCTCGATACACCTTATTTGTTACTCGATCTTATTGAATTTATCAGTGGAAATGACGAAATCAAGCAAAAATACGAAGAAAAATACGGACCTATTGAAGAAGTGGCTACCGCTCTCTATAAAAAATGGGAAGAGATTGAAGACTCATTTCTAACCATCTATCAAAAACAATTTAAAAACATTAGTTCATCTTCAACTGAAATGAGCCCAGGGCACGTGGTAAGACGAGTCACCAGTCCAGATGATCTTAATCCGGAAAAGGTTGATATTCACGCCGTTTCTCTCAAAGAGTTCGCCAAGCAACGTTCTTTTGAAAGTAAATTGGTATATAAACCGTATGAACATGCTAAGTATTTTCCTGTATATCACGGTCTTGCTGAGAGATCGTTTGGGTATCCTTGGATCCAAAATTACGATTCTACATATGTTCGTCTAGTTCATACATCTCCTTCTAAAAATGCGGAACATCTTATGGAGAAAAATGCAAACGTCGTTCTTGTTGACCCGAACCCTCCTCATATCCCAGTTGAGTATTTTAAAGCGACGCGTGATTTCCACATGCTGGCTCTGCACAATGGAGTGAATAGACATCAGGATAACAATGTTTTTAAGGTAACCGACACAAACGGTAACACGTATCATTTTGAAATTATTCATAGACTAAAAAATAATAAAAATATCACACAAGACGAGGCGATGGCAAAAGAACAAGATGATTGGTTCACCAAACAAAAAGGAAATGCACCAGTATCACAAGTTGAGCCAAAACGCAGTTTTCCCAATGTCATCACACAGAGTTTAACGGAATACGGAATCGTATAAAATACACATTAAAAACTTTACAACATTTTACATTTTTATTAATATAAAATGGTGTGCACTATCACATGTAGTATATCTTTAGTGTTTCTCATTGGCATGTTTTACATGACCTATGCTATTGATAAATGCGTCGTTACACGGAAATTCGTAGAGTCTCTTTCAAATGTACAGAGAGAACGATATTACCGTATCGTAAATAAACGACGCTCCATTTACTTATCTGGATTTATGATTGGGATACTATTATCTATTTACGCTGTCTCATCAATGTATCAACGAGATCCCAAGATGAGCAAACTTTCCGCGATATGTATGACTGGAACGATTACGTTTTTTACGTCCTACTTCTATTACATACTATATCCAAAGCCTCAATTGATGATATTGGAATTAGAAGATAAAAACCAAAGAGAAGAATGGATCAAGGTCTATAAAAAAATGCAATACACATATCACATGGGTCTATTACTCGGCCTAATTGCAGTAGCCGGGTTTACAAATGCGTTATGTTAATATGTTAATGTTATTAACGTTATTAAACGTAAAATATGTTATAAAACCTTATAACATATATATAACTTATAACTAACAGAATGCTACTCGAATTGGTAATGATTGTAAAAAATTCTGGTGACGTACTACGAGATTGTCTACGTTCGGTAAAACCATACATTGATTACTGGACCATTTTGGATACAGGTAGCGTAGACCATACGCAACAAATCATCAAGGAAGAACTAGATGGTATCGATGGAAACTTATTTCAGGAATCGTTTATTGATTTTTCAACAACTAGAAATCGCGCATTTGAATTATCCCCAAAGAAATGTAAATATATGATCGTATTAGACGATAGTTATGAGTTACATGGAGGAAAAGAACTTCGCGAGCTATTACAGACGTCAGTTGTTCCATCTTACTCTATAAAAGTAGGAACACATAATGGAGTCCAACTTGATAGCTATTATTATTCATCTCGTATACTTAAATCCGCTCTTGTCCTCAAAGAGCTTCGATATAAAGGCCGAGTCCATGAAGCTATTTATTGCAAGCAGACTCAAATCATTTCAAACCATCATATTTATATTAACGATATCCCGGATTATGTTCATACACTGCGTACGAAACACCGCTTAAAAAGTGACATCAATGGACTTTTGTTGGATGAAAAAGATGACCCTACAAATCCTCGTACTCTTTATTATCTCAGTCGAACATATAGTGCAATTCAGCAATATGATTCCGCCATTGCATACTGTAATAAGTTACTTTTACTACCAAATATTCATCGTGAATATCAATTCTTTGCAAACTATGAAAAAACTAATCTTCAATTTGAATTAGATCAAGATAAGCAAGCGTTTAGAAAATCACTACTCTCCGTTCAAAAAAAATTCAAAGATCGAGTCGAGCCTATGTACAAGTTATCCATTCTTCTTTACGAAGAACAAAGATATGAAGAAATGATCCAAGTATTGGAGCGTCTATTGGTGATACCAGTACCTAATGTAATGAACACTATTCTTGAAACATCAATCTACGATTATTACATTCCTTATCTTTACATAGATTGTCATTTTAAGCTCAGGAAATTTGAAAAAGCAATCCCATTACTCAAAAAAATGCTAGAAATCTATCCATTTGACCAACCTCTTTTAAATATGAAGTATACAGTGTGTGACACACAAATTGTAGCAGAAAAGTTGACACGAAATTCGACTGTTGTTATCCATATGGGAGGCTTTTCGAGACCGTGGGACCCCAACCGTGAAACGTCTATTTCGGGTTCAGAGTATATGGCTATCAATATGGCAAAAGAATTAAAAAAAATCGGTTATCGTGTGATTGTGTTTGGATTTTTTGAAAAAGATGACACAAACTACCAAGGTATCTATGAAGGCGTGCAATACATAGATAACAACTATTTTCCAGAATTTTCGTTAAAGTATGTAATTGACTATCTGATTATAAGCCGGCATGTATCAAACTTGGTATACTATGACAATATTAAAAACGTCTATTTATGGACACACGACGTCTTACCCATCTTTAAAAAACACTCCTCTATCATACAAATTCATATTAAAAAATTTAAGGGAATCATCACGATCAGTCAATGGCAAAAAGAATTTATGAAACAAAAATTGGGAATTGCCGACTCTTCTTTTATTTTATCCAGAAACGCAATTTACACAGAACGTTTTCTGTCTACTCCTCCTAAAATTCCTTTTCGTTTCATTTATACATCCGACGCAAGTCGTGGGTTGCATCATCTCATTCATATGATGCCTTCTATTAAAGCTCAATACCCTCTTACGACATTATCTATATTCGCAAAAATCAATCTAATCGATCAAGAACTTCTCGAAAAAATCAAGTCACTTGACTACGTTACGTTAAACGGTCGTGTGTCTCAAGATGTTATTTCCCAGGAATTGTTACGTTCGGATATATGGCTTTATCCAACCGATTTTGAAGAAACATACTGCATTTCCGCACTAGAAGCAATGGCTGCAGGATGTCTTGTGGCAACTGTTAAATATGCCGGTTTACAGTACACGGTAGGCAATCGCGGAATTATGTGTGAAGCGCCTATTGAAAAACATTATGATGCGCTATTAAAAAAGCTATTTTTTGTGATAGATCATCCGGAAATAAAAACTCAATATGTGACAAAGGCAAGGGATTGGGCTCTTACACAAACCTATCAATCACTTGCATTAGAATGGAAGAACATGTTTTCGTCCGTGTAATTGTGTTCGTCGCTGATATCAATCGATGAACACACCCGAATTCCTTTTAAAAAAAGTTGAAGAATATCACGATTGGGTGAAAATATATGTATCGATTCGAGTGTAAACTCACCTGGCGGTATAAACAAAGGATGGTAATGTGTATATATGTGGATATCCAATAATTGATGAATGGCTCGAAATAAATGATATGACCGGTGTGTCGAACCGTATTCTTGAAATTCGCCGTCTAGAATTCGGCCTTTATATCGCAAATCGAAAGTTAATATTAGAGATTGTAAATTACGAGGACATTTAAACACGACATAATCAACAGCCCATTCATATATTTCATTCTGTTTAATAAAAGGTAATCCTGTGTATTCTTCTATGTTTTCATTATCTATATTCTTGATATCGAAGTTATCAATCCATTGCATTTTATCATTATTTTTAAAGATTTAGATTAATAAATGATAAAATACAATGGATTGATATTATAATCTTGCGGGGGTGTTTTGTATTTCCGTGTAATGATGCCGTATTCTTATTATTCTTAATAAGAATATTCCTAGATTCCTACACTTCTAGGCACAATGATTTTATTTAAAAACATAATTTATAAAATTTATAAATAGTAAATGGGTGATATACAACATGTATTACTGCCAATCGTTGATCGTCTGTCAAATACTATAACTATTGCTGAAATGGAATTACTGGATTCTTATCCAGACATTTTTTTGAAATTATTAAAATATAATATGTACTTACCGATTCTTCACCCAGAAAAGAAAGAATGGATCCACTATCGATTGCATAAATGCAGGCCTCCTTATACAGACCTTATTCCTGATGTAATTGAAAATGGTAAAACTAGTAACACTAATAACACTAATGAAAAACTGTCATCAATCTGTTTATCTGCACTTGTTTCAAACTATCCCCCTCAGCGTGCAATTGTAATTTTCGATCCAATGGCACGTATTAAAGGGCACAAACCTCACCCTATTTTTCAATCCATAACAGGAAATTGTCTTATTATTCCAAACCAAATTGAAAAATGGCCTATATGGGATCACGAATATTTTTCGTGGTTATTTCCGCCACCACCAACCGATTAACTTTTTATAGAGATAAGAACGTATTCCGGTTTGTTTATCGTCTTCCGCTTTCACTTCCACATCGGCTTTCTCTTCTTCCTTCTTGACTTGTACATCCACGGACTTCACTTCTTTCTCTTCCTTCTCTTGTGTATCGCCAGTCTTCACTTCTTCTTTCTTGTCTTGTACATTGTCAGCCTTCACTTCTTCTTTCTTCTCTTCCGCCTTCTCTTGTACATCGTCGGCCTTCACTTCTTTCTTCTCTTCCACCTTCTCTTGTACATCGTCGGCCTTCTTCTCTACTACATCTGCCTTCTTTGTATCCTTGGCATCTACCTTCTTCGCTTCTTCTTCTTCAACCTCCGGATACGGAATAAGAGGAATATTAGAAGGGTTCTTACGTTTTTCACGTATTTTTTTTAATTTGGCAGATAAATTATCTTGTGCAATATTACTCATTTATTGATTAAGAAAAAGTTTTATAACTATAAATAAAATGTATAGTTATAAAAATAATGGAATATGTCAACAAATCAGTTCTTGTTTGACTGTTTTAGTAGAATATATTATCAAAAACACAAAGAATGATAAGATTATCAAGAATGAAAGAAATGAAAAAAGCACAATTCAAGTTAAGGATGTTCAGAATTCTATCAAGAGTACAAAGGATGAGCATGATTACGATGAGTTTGAAATATTATAATGCGACTTTTCTACCGCTGAAAGAAGTTCCTGTGAACTAGTATATAGTTTTTCCCATTGAACACGGGGTTGTTCTAGATAAACAGTCACAACAGCCTCGGCTATATATTCAACATAATCATGAAAGATAGCCACCATCTCTTTTGTTATTGTTCCATTCAGCCACAGTGAATGGGCGTAATGAAAATGCGCATAGATGGTAAACTCCATATCGTCGCTCCACACAAAGTTGTCCAAAAGACGAACCAAAGATTTCATCTCATTTTTACGTTCTTCAATGTATCTAGTAATTTTACGTTGATAGTCATGTTTATGAAGATTTCGCTCGCTAATACTCAAATCTTCTTGTAAAATTCGATGGTCACGAAAGTTTGATGCAGGAATGGTCATGATTTTTATATCAATATTTAATATTTAATATATAAAAATCATAGTTAATCATTTTTTATTTATACGACGATTTGATATAAAACAAAGATAATAATTAGTAAAATAACGGAAGAAATCCCTAAACTGTATAAAAATTGCTTGTTTTTGTCGATTTTTCCATTTATTTTTATAAAGTCGGGTTTGATTAACCCAAATACATAATCTATCGTATACATTGTAACAGCGAATAAAATCACCAACCCAATGGCATTATATAACGCTTGATGTGGTTTAGACATTATCTATATTAGGCTACTAATTACTTAAATTAAATTTAAATATATATTAATTATAAAATAATGGCCAATTATCAAGAAAAAATGTTAACAGAACTCAACAAGTTTCTCTCTGTTTACAATACCTTATCTGGAAACACAATTCAAATCGGTAATGATAATTATCCAGAATTTATTCGAATCCTTGGCAACTATTTATATACCACCAATATTGATTCGTGGACATCAAGTTCCATTTCATTTGGAAATGTCACAATTGATATGAGTATATTTGCGAATACAACCTACCAAACAAATGTCCAAAACTTTTTAATATTGTTGAAAAAAGCATTTCACTCCAATTTGGACGAAGAAATTGTTAATTACCTTAGTACCACAACCGATTTTACAGAAGATGAAAAGAAAACATGTAACGAGTTTCACGGATATATGTCACGCTTGCAAGCCTCTATGAAACAAGGGATTTTCAAGGACGCGATCGTTTATAATGTTACTTCCAATGAGGCCATTTCTTCCTATTCCAAACAGCTAAAAGAATTTAACGAATACACAAAAATGATAGCTGCAGACCCGATAAAATATAACATTGTAAATCGTTTCAAAGAAATGCTACCAGTAATCGCGTCACAAAAAAGACAACCTGATATTTTTTTTGATGCTTAAAGATGTTTCATTTACGTAAAATGTCTGCTGATAATACAACTCCTATGACGATTAATACTCTTTCGTCGTCGGCTTTTAAAAATATGTATATGATTGCCGAAATCATTGTTTTTTCGATTACAACATTCTATTTTTATCGAAAAATCAATTCTCTAACCTATCAGCTAAAAGAAATGGA